>Ga0335072_10002181_pt1 | contig 30832 bp, 16 predicted proteins | sample Lox_Sample_21_FD_206725 | JGI IMG/M metagenome (GOLD analysis project Ga0335072, IMG submission 206725) | Soil microbial communities from Loxahatchee National Wildlife Refuge, Florida, United States - Lox_Sample_2.1 | ecosystem: Environmental > Terrestrial > Soil > Wetlands | place: USA...
CTTCTTATTGGATCCCGAAGCGAGCAGTTTTATAAAATCGAATGGGCGCTTGGGCAAACGTTTACTCAGCGCCGCTCGCCTTTGCCCTTCAGGCTGGTCCTCTGCTATCTCTCCCGGTTTGGAGATAAAGACGGCTTTCAGCGCGCAGCCATGGTATTGAAGACGAATCGGCGCTGTATATCATACAGATGTACGATGTTCCCGCCGGAGGCTCACCCCGCCGCCGATGATGCTGTTCTAATGATTCCAATGCAAATGGTTTCAGCGAGAAACGGCCTGATTTGGTCTCCAGAGAGACATTGGCGTTTCTCATCGCTCAGTCCGCTGCTGATTGCATGTCTTTGTTTCTCTTTTCTATGCGGATGTCGAAGGGCGACGCCTGCAATCGCCGTGATTCCCCGGACCAGCGGGACCCTGCTTTGGGAGCCCGAACACACCGGAGTGATGCGGGAAACAAGGGGACGCGACGTATACGTTTACTGGAATGCCCCCATGCGGGAGGATGATATTCAGGGACAGATCGACATTCTCTCCCATGCGATTGAGCACGGCGTCAGAGGCGTGATCATCTCGCCGGACGCTGCACTACCGTTGCGCGCGCCCGTTTCTTCCGTTCTCGATCGCGGAATCCCGGTGGTGGTCATCGGAACTGATCTGGATCTTCGCGCCGGGAAGGATCTGGCTTACGTGCTCGATGACGAAACTGCCGGAGGACAACTCGGCGCGCGCCGCGTCGGCACCCTTCTCCGCGGACACGGAACCGTCGCGATCCTCGGAATCGACAATCAGCTTACAAGTACCGCTCAACGCGCTCGCAGCCTCGAACAGACCCTCGCTCAGGACTTTCCGGATATCCACGTGGTCTTTCGCAGCCTTGCGCTCCCCAATGTCTCTCAGGAACAAGAGGTCACCGAGAAACTGCTGGCAAAGGGCCCCCAGATCGATGCCATCCTTGCACTCACACAAAGCTCGACGCGCGGAGCATACTATGCGCTGACTGAGTTCAATCGGATTCCGGCCATTCACCTCATTGGATATGATCAGGACTTGCTGGCTCCGGTTCATACCGGAGGCATCGATTCGATTGTCATGCAGAACACCTGTCAGATGGGGCGCGAAGCGATGAAGCTGATGGAGCAGGAACTGCATGGGGGCGCCAGCCGTACCCACGTTACTGTCGAGCCGGAGTTGGTCACGCGCGAGAACATTGATTCCGACGCGGTTCGACAGATGCTCGATCTGAGATGGTTCGCTCCGTGAGATTGGGCCGAAGCCGAAAGCGTGTACAAGCGTGGATTGGCGGCGCGGCTTTCGCAACGGCCGTCTTGTGTGCCGGCGCCGCTGCGTTCCTGACCTTGCGGCACTGGACCGATGATCAGCCGGAATTCAACGGCGCTTTCACCCGCAATGGGGACGGGCAGTTGCATCAGGGGGGATGGCAGGCCTTCGGTGGCACATGGCAGGTGGTGAATGGAGCCATGCAGAACATTTCCGACGATCGCGGCGCAAGACTCATGAACGGCTCACCGCACTGGCACAATTACATCGTCGAAGCTGACATTGAGCTGCTGGGCGAAGCCGGCGATGCCGGCATCGTTGTGCGTTCGTCGGGCGAAGAGCTCGGAGTGGATTCCTACCACGGATATTTCGCCGGTCTGCGCGATATCGATGAAACGTTCATCCTGGGACGGGCGGACTTTGGATGGCACGAATTCCAGGCAGTTCCTGTTCATTCCGGTGTTCACACCCGCACCTGGTATCACCTCAAGTTTCTTGCCTACCAATGCAGCATGGTGGCGATCGCGATCAGTCCAGATGGCGACGTCACCAAAGCAATCCTGCAGGAGCCTGGCTGCCTGACTGAGGGTCGATTCGGATTGCAGTCCTATGCCACGGGTGCAATTTGGAAAAACCTCACCGTCCGTCCTGCCAAACTACGGGATCTCGAGTCGATGTTGAAAACTCCGGGAGCGACCGCGCCGGAGTACAGGCGGTATGGCGGTGCGCCGGCTGAACCATGGTCGGAGCAGCGCTTTGTGGAACCCATGCTGCGGGAATTATCGAAGTACAAAACAGATCCAAACGCCATTTCCATCGCGGATCTGCGCCTGCTGCCCCCCAGCCAGCCGTCTCGAGTGACTGTCGACGGGGTGGTGACGCTCGTCTCGCCCATCCTGTTTGTGCAGGATTCATCCGGCGGCATCGCCATCCCCACCCCTCCCGCGGAGGCGCCCGTTCAGATTGGAGATGCGGTTGAGGTTCGCGGCGATTCTGAGCAACACGATTTCAGCTCGGTCCTGCGTCATGCTGAAATTCGGTTGCTTTGGTCGCACACTCCGGTGCCGCCTGTCTCGGTCACCGCCGAGCAGGCAGCAACGGGCGCCTTCGACGCGCGATATATCGAGACGGAAGGCCGTCTCACCGAAGAACAGCATCGGGGTGAGCATTCCATCGAGTTGAAACTGATCGACAGAAGCCAGCCGTTCCTGGCCATAGTGGACAGTCCAAGCCTTGCCGAAACCTTAAGCTCCTTCAAGGTCGGGAGCCGGTTGCGGGTACGCGGTATTTGCGTGACCGATCGACTGTATGCGAGGGGTGAAACCGCGTTTGCACTGCTGCTGCGCTCGGTCGATGACGTTGAGATGATCGAGGCCCCGCCATGGTGGAATACCCTTCATGTGCTGGAATTGCTGATCGGGCTGGTGGTGCTTTCCTTCGCCGCCCAGATGGCTTTCACTTCGTTCAGACGATCGCAATTACGTGCAGTCATCGAAGAAAGGGAGCGGCTCGCCCTGGAGATGCACGACACCCTCGCGCAGAGTTACGCGGGCCTTGGCTTTCAGCTTGAAGCACTGTGCCGCCAGGCCGAGCCCGAAAGCCAGATGCGTTTCCGCCTCGAGTCGACTGTCAACATGGTGCGGGCCGGGCACCAGGAAGCCCGCCGTAATATCGCCGCCATGCGTCCGGGGGACCTCGAGCAGCTGGGTTTGGCCAAAGCCCTTGAGCATGCAGCGCACACCATCGTGCAGGGCGGCTCCATTCGTATCTTAGTGTCGGTGACGGGCGAGCCGAGGCAACTGCCTCTTCGTACTGCCGATACTCTGTATCGCATTGGGCAGGAGGCAATTGCCAATGCGGTTCGTCATGGGCATCCCCAAAACATAACTCTGAAGCTGACCTACGCCAGACCTTCTGTACGACTCATCGTCCGCGATGATGGCAAAGGATTCCGCGTGGACCAGGACGCCACCGGATTCGGGATACGCGGGATGCTGCGCCGGGCTGAGACCATCGGTGCGAGTTTTCGAATTCACAGCCGTCCGGGATGCGGAACGGCGGTCTATGTACGAGCTACCCCGCCGCAAACATTCTTTTCTTACTGGTGGGAGAAACTTGTCATCATGAACTGGAAACGTGCTTCAGATGCAAAACAGGCCTGAGCAAAAGCCGATTCGAATTCTCATCGTAGACGATCACCCCATTGTTCGCGATGGATTGGGCCTTTTACTCGGCACCGATCCGGACGTTCACCTATCTGGCAGCGTCGACGGCGCAGAAAAGGCGCTCGCTTTTATCCGCCGTGCTCCCGTCGATATTGTGCTCCTGGACCTGCGAATGCCTAGAATCTCCGGAGTGGAAGTCCTGCCAGCTATTTTGCAAGTCCAGCCAACTCCAAGAGTGATCGTTCTCTCGAGCTTCAATCTCGACGAAGAGGTTTATCAGGCCGCGAAAGCGGGAGCATGTGGCTACATCACGAAAGATGCAAGCGGCAGTCAAATTCTGGAAGCCATTCGCTCAGTCGCTGCCGGAAGGTTGTACTTTCCACACAACATCGCGATCCGTATCGCAGAACGCCAGGAACGTTCCGGGCTTAGCCGCAGAGAACTGGAGGTACTCGATATGATCGCGAAAGGTCTGACCAACAAAGAAATCGCTCAGGTGCTGATGATCAGCCAATTTACGGTCCGTACTCATATCGTTCATATATTCGATAAATTAGGAGCCAGCGACCGTACTGAAGCCGTTGCCCTCGCCTCGCGACAAGGCATCATCACCTTCAATCCCTCCTGATACCTCACGTCAGACACGCCAATGCGGATAAGATCGCGACAGAGCCCGATGCAGTTCGGAAAAAGGCCGTCGCGTTTCAATTCCAGGGCAAGATGTAGATGTTTTCTCGCCCGGAATCAAGTTTCGTCGCCCGTTGATTGTGCCGAGCGTTTCCACAATTTCCGTTCGTTTATTCGCCGTTGCGTCGCATCACTTACTCATGGAGAAGACGCGCAATCAGAGGACATAAGTCCAAAATGAACCGCCGCATCAGGTCGTCGCCTGCGGGAAGATTGTCAAGGACTGAAAGCGCGTGACCAACGTGCAGCACCTAACCACACCCCTACACACCATGGGACGTGCAGACCATCTCGACTCCGGCGGTTCTCCCGGGTGCTGAGATCGAGATGGTGCGAGTCGCACCGCAGCAAGATTTTCGATAAAGCTGACAAATGGCCTGGCACTGCGCGACCCGGATCGGAGGTGGCTATTCTGCGGCCGATGTCGTGGACGTCGCGGATTGCGCTGAGATGCCTTACATCGGCGGGATCGAGTCACTCCGTTCCGTCAAGATCGCCACACGCATATCATCGTTAACCGTACGTGAGATCTGTGCTCTGTCCAACCTCGATAATATAGCCGTCAGGGTCGCGGATGTAGCAGCGTATCTCACCGTACTTTGGAATCGGCTCGGTGATGAACTCCGCTCCTCGGCTTTTCCATAACTGATAGCACGCCTGAATATCCGCAACGCGGAAATTCAGAAAGCTGTTAATGTGATTTGGGTCGGGGACGCTGAGCGTTACCGTCGGCTTATCCGGCGTCGGCCCGCCTCCGACGTTGAGAATCATCCAGATATTCGCCAGCTGAAGGTACCCGGGCGCGTTGCCGTCCCCCAGACTCAGAATGCGGGCCCCGAAGACCTTTTCGTAGTAGCGAGCCGACCGCCCGATGTCGGCGACGGTGAGAAAATGCGCGATGCTGATCCCATCTCGCGGGGGCATCTCAAAGCTTTTCTGTCCGATTTGGACGGCACCCATGGGACGACTCCTTTCGATACAGTGCTCGTTACAAATACCGATCCCTGCTCCAGACCATTCCTCAGGCCACCAGCAGAATCTTGCCGATACCACCTTTTTCTGCCTCCGCCTGGGCCTCGGCCGCTTCGCTGAGAGGCAGCTTCTGACTGATCGGGATTACGAGCCTGCCATCGCGCACTGCTGCGGCCATGAACTCGAGCGTTTTCCGGTCGAAATGCGAGAATACCGGCACTACGTTGACCGATGGGTACTGCGCGGCGTTCTGCGGCGCGCCGACAACCGAAGCGAATGCACCTCCCGGCTTAACCCGGGCGATCAGCCTCTCGGCGGTCTTTCCGTCGACCGTGTCCGCCACTGCATCGAGTGGTGGCAGATTCGCAATCGCGTTGTCGTCGTCGGTTGCGATCACCTGATCCGCACCGATGGTCTTCGCCTCATCTGTCTGCCTCTTCAATACCCCTGCGATCACGGTCGCTCCGCGGTCCTTCGCCGTAAATACGGCTGAACGCCCGACATTTCCCACCGCGCCTACGACCATCGCCGTCTGGCCCGGTTTGATTCCCGTCGCAGTCAGGAGTTGGTTGCCGGTAATCGTTACCAGCGGCAACGCCGCCGCCAGAATCAGATCGAGCCCATCGGGAACCTTCGCCAGGACCGCTGCCTTCACCACACAAAGTTCGGCGTATGTGTTGTCCGCCATCGCGAATACCCGGTCGCCGGCGGCAAAGCCTTCGACTCCCGGTCCAATCCTCACCACCGTCCCCGCCATATCGACCCCTATCAATCCAGGAAACCGGAGGGGATAAAAGTCCTTCGTCAATCCGGCACGCCGCTTGTAGTCGATGGGATTTACGCTCGAGGCGGCGACTCTCACCAGCACCTCCCCGTCGCCCGGAACCGGATCGGGGTAATCTTCGAACTTCAGTACTTCCGGACCGCCATATTGGTGGACCACAATCGCTTTCATAGTTCATCTCCTTGTGCGGGAGCGCTGTCGCGAACGACGTCACCCTGTCCCTCCGGCCCTCCCGATATCATGCTCGCGGTCGACGCCTCACAGCGCTTTTACTGGCAACCTCTCCGCTATTTCTTCTGGGGGTGAACTCCCAGCTGGTGCCATGAAGTTTCCGCGAGGTTGACGCCATAGTGGCTGGCAGCTTTCTCGATGTTCGCGAACGCCAAAGCACGGTCGGCATCGGAGACATCGGCGACCTGATCGAACCGCGCAATCGCATTCCGCACATGTTGCGCGTCGGTCAGTGGCTCTTTCCGATGGCCTGGAAAGGCGTAGACGCTGTCGGGCAAGTCACTTTGCGTGATCAACTGGCCGTGTTTCTCGTGGGGTCTCCAGGTAGCTTCGGGCATGTCATTGTCACCTTTTTCTGGCGGGCGATCGGCGCAGCCAGGCCCGGTTTGTCCATGTCGCTCGTCCGGCCGATGGTAGCACTCTTCGGTGAATGGTGCGTGAGGCAGGTTGCGGAAATCCACACCACCCGTCGGCTTGAAATAGGGATATTGTGCTGAGCAGGGGTGCGTCAGTTCCGGCGAGTGTACCGCGCCAGGCCAGGACCCACCTTTCAGAATGGCGCTCCCGGTCCAGATTTTATTGCACCACGGGTCCACGCAGTTTTGGCCACACAGTTCTTGCGCTGACGGTAACGCTAACTGCCTTCCGGCCGTGCTCAGGCCGAAGCAGCGCTCGAAGCAACCCTCGCATTCAGCGACACAGAACCCACGAGACGCATTTCGTTCCCCGAAAGGCGCAAGGGCCGATTCTGTGTGAAATGAGTTTCTCACAGAAGCACCTGGGCACCCCCACAACCGGCGGCCGGGCTGATTCTCATGCTCGCCCGCAATCATTCATCATTGCGGGAGAGGTGCTGCCTGTGGACGATGGTGCGCATGTGGGCCGATGGTGAGAGGTGGGGTTGCCTGGGAGATACTGAGCGGATCGCAAAGCTCGGCATCCGGCTTTCGGCGCGAGTGACGCCCGGCGCCTCGTGTCTACTGGATCAGGCAGAGCGCGGGTTGCCCTTGAAGCGTGTGAAGGGTGGGCTCAGGTCGTAACGGATCGGAGGCTCCTCAAGACACCGTCTCTCGGTCGAGAAGATGAATTCTCTCTGCTTCACAAGATAGTCGGCAGTACGGGCAGCCAGCGCCTGAATGGTAAGGCCAGGGTTGGCCGATCCCTGGGTTGGGAGGATACTACCGTCACAGATGAAGAGGTTCGGAATATCGTGTGTCCGGCCAAACTTGTCAACGACAGACGAAGCTGGATTGCTTCCCATCCTTGCCGCGCCAACAAGGTGGGCAAAACGCGATTCCTGAACGACCTGTTTTGCGCCTGCGGCCCACATGACTTCCATGACTTTCTTCTTGCCGAACTCGATTAGCTTTTGATCGTTCTCATGCAGGTTGAACGTAACTTTTGGAACGCGAAGCCCGTATTGATCCTTCTCGTCCGCCAGTTCCACGCAGTTGTCCTCCCAGGGGAGTATCTCTCCGAGAACGCCGATCGTGGCCCAGTGGTTGTAGTCCATCATGACGCGCCGCAGACCCCATCCCCAAACTCTCATCGCCGTGACCATCTGCTTTGCGAAGGCAATCGGCAGCGGACCCACCGTCTGGATCGCAAACCCGCGTGCGAAGCCGCGGCGCGGGTCGGTCTCGTAGAACTCTTCAGACATAGCATGAGCTGGAGGAGCTTTGTACAAGCGGATGAGCTCATCGAACCTGCCCGCGATAACATTGCCCGCCTGGGCCATCAAATATTTGCCGAGGGTTCCGCTGGAATTGGCGAGGCCTCGGTCATGTCCCGGACATGCTGAGTTGAATAGCAGCCGCGGTGTCTCGATTGCGTAGCCGCACAGGATGACGGCGCGTGCGCGTTGAAAGTGTTCCCTGCCCTCCCGATCCAGATACACCACACCGTCGACGCGGCCATTTCTGCCGAGACTCACCCGCGAGGCCATCGCAAGCTCCCGAATCTCTGCGCCGTGGAGAATCGCGTCGGGAACGTGTGTGATCAGAGTGCTGGCTTTCGCGCCTACTTTGCAGCCCTGAAGACAGAACCCGCGATAAATACAATGGGGACGATTGCCGTGAGAGGCCGACAGGATGGCGACCGGTCCGCCGGCCACGGTACGAATGCCAAGCTTGGTACAACCACGTACCAGAATGTCGCCGACTCCTCCCAACGGGTGGGGGCCATAGGGGTGGCCATGAGCATCGCCCCATGGGAACCACGCAGGACCCGCGACGGGCATCTCTCGTTCGAGAAGCTCGTACCAGGGTTTGAGATCCCAGTAGGACATCGGCCAATCCACGCCGACGCCGTCTTCAGAATAGATGTGAAAATCCGACGGGTGAAATCGTGGAGTGAAAGCGGCCCAGTGGACCGAGCCACCACCAACTCCCTTGCCGCTGTTGTTTGCTCCCAGGGCCAAGGGATGAGTACCGCCTGTGATCCGAAGGTCGTTCCAGTAGAGTTCGTGAGCGCCTTTTTCGTCACTGACCCAGTCTCGCTCCGTATCCCAAAAGGGGCCGGCCTCAAGACCGACGACGCGCGATCCGGCACGAGCGAGGCGCTGCAGGAGCACGCCACCGGCGGAGCCAACGCCAACGATACAATAGTCGACTGTCTCGCTCTCCTGGTAGGTCCGCATCGAAGCGTCAATGGCCTGCATGGGTCCCAGTCGATGCGGACGGACGTCCCTCTTCCCTGTCAGCACTGAGATCAATGACTCCCCCCGTGACCCTGCAGTGAGCCGTGCGCCGCTGGCGATCCATCTTCATCGATTTCCGAGAGCGAATCGATGGGCACACTCCACTCGTAGCGCTCTTCGTCCGTTTCCCACGGCTCGGGGAGCCCGTTTTCAAGTCGCATGTACCCACGTGGATAAGCCGGCCCGCCGAAGCCAATCTCATCCCACGCCCAGGGATGAGCGTAATAGGCGGTAACGCAGTCTTCCATCAGCAATGCCCAGAAGCGATGGACCGGCATTTGCGTCCAGATGTGATGGTCCGGATCGGGCGTGCCATCGTGGATCGATTTGAGAATGAGTTCCTCGCGGTGAACCGTGAGATCGCAAAAGAATCTACCGAAACGGTCGCGCGCCATCTCATCAATGGCCTTAAGTCCGATTCGATAGGCCTCCTGATCGGGAGGCATATCTTCATATCGGAAGCCATTCAGATGATTCTCAAAGAGCCGCGTATCAATTTCCGGCAGAATCGGAATGGTTCGATCTTCCGAGCGGTCATCCTGAGGTAACACCCGATCGATAACTGCCTGAAGCACGGCGGACTCCTGCGGCGTGAAGAAGCGAATCGAAGGCACTCGTTCTACTCTTTGAGTAACCACCTGCAGTGTGGCATCATCCCATGCTTTTTTCTGGCCTAATGTGCTAAAACGCGCGTAGTATCCGGGCTGCCGGAGGTTCCTTATCTCGCTGCCAGTTGGACGCCACGGAAAAGATCTTTTCATCGGTCTGGCTCCCGACGTAACAGGCTTGCCATAAGTCCGAGAAACCCGCAGGCGGCAAACAAGAGGGGCGCGAAAATCGGGGGCCCGTAAAGGGTGTTATACAGCGGCTTCATCACACCCCCCGGCCGGCGAACTATACCGCGGGCGTGATAAAAAAGCCCGGCGGCACCGTCAGCAAGCGCCATGACAGACGCGGCCGGCAGCAGCGTGTTCGCGATGCGCGGGCTCCTGATTGCCCCCGCAGCTGTGGCCATAAGAACCGGCGCCAGGATCACCGGCGTCCACTGAGCCTTATAGCGGAAGTTTGTTTTGTAATGGGAATAGAGCGCCTCGAAACCGCTAAAGAAGGCCCAGAGGATCGTGACGCCACAGAGGTGTTTCTGAAAACGTCCCTGGCGAAGATTGACTCGCCAACCGGGACGTTGCAAAAGGACAGGCTCGACGGATTCGCGCGCACGCTCGAGGACAATGCCCAGTTCCTCTTCGCGACGCAGGTACGACGCCATCAGGCCGAGATAGGCGCTTGTTCCAAATAACAATGGCGCAAAAATCGGGGGTCCCATCACAATGTTGGTGACTGGGAGGCGCCATCCGCCAGGTTTTCGAGCGATTCCCCGGACATGAAAGATGAAGCCGATCATACTATCCGCAAGCGTTAGCACGCTGACGGAACGAAGCAGGACGCGGGCACTCCAATCTGAGAAGATTCCGGCCCCACCCGAGGCGGCAAGAACGCCGCTAAGAACCAGTGGTGTGTACATTACAGGGTTGCTGTAGCTCCCCTTGTAGTGTTCGTATCCAACCTCCAGGCCGCCTGCAACGCTGGTTGTAGCGACGATCAGGCAAAGACTACGCTGAAAGCATCCGTATTCGATGTGTTGCAGGACGTTCGCGATGGTTCCCGCCACAGGCCGAGACAGATGCGAGCTTGCTGCGTGTTCGATCTCGATGGCAAGTGTCTTACCCATTGAAACTCAGCCGTTGAACTTTCACTGAGAAAACCGTGAATACAGTCCCGGTTGTGATGCCTCTTGGCCGACCGCAGATGGTATACATGAATCGCCGACCCAACTGGGGTAACTGCCTGTTGGTTTGGACGCGGACAGGTATCGCGGGGTTTCTCCGGCCATCCGTCACGATGACAACTCCCGCCCTTTGCATCACACAGCGAATCGTTCAGCGTCCTGGCGCTTGAGAGTCAGGCCCAGCCCCGGACGCGATCGGTCCGGCGCCAGACACCCGTCGCGCGCCGGAATAAATCCGTCAAAAAGCATTCGTTCAATGCGTACATGGTCATGGAAGTATTCAACATGCCGAAAGCCCGGAAGCGAACAGGCAACGTGCATATGAAGCGTAGGCGCGCAGTGGGCCGAAAGCGGGCACCCAAAGCTCTCTGCCAGGCAGGCTGCAGCCAAAAAGCCAGTGAAGCCATGGCAACGCGTGGCGTCTAGCTGGAGTACATCAACGGCACGATTGGCCAACATCCTCCGAAAGTAGAACGAATCATATCCGTATTCGCCCGCAGCCACATCCATACCGGCTGGAACAGAGTCGCGTATGCGACGCAGATCCGCAAGATGATCCGAACTGACCGGCTCCTCAAACCAGGAGACCCCGTTCTCGGCGAAACGGGTGGCCAGAGCCATTGCTTGCTTGGCGCTGTAGGCTCCGTTTGCATCGACAAACAGCGCGACGCCCGCCCCGATCGCTCTTCGTGCTGTAGCCACTCGCTCCGGATCGCGATCGGGGTCGGAACCCACCTTCATTTTCACGCCGCGAATGCCATCTTCTGCCCACTGGGACAGTTGACGAGATAGCTCGTTGTCAGAATATGAAGTAAAGCCACCGCTCCCGTAGACTGCGACAGCGTCCGAGGCTGCCCCGCCCGCCAGCAGATCGGCTACAGGACAGCCCAGAACTTTTGCTTTCAGGTCCCAGAGAGCGATATCCAGCGCGGAAACGGCCATCGCGCAGATCCCCGTTGCCCCGTCATTGCGAACCTGACGAAGCATCAGGGTGTGCAGGCGAGAGATGTCCAGGCTCTTTTGACTCAGAAGAACCTTTTCGGCCAAATGTTGCATGACGACTGCCGTGGCTTGATTGCCATAGGTGTAGCCCAAGCCTGTGAGACGTCCGCTGTGGAGCTCCGCGACGACCAAGGTAGTTGAGTCCCAACTTAACGTGCCGTCTGACTCCGGAGCGTCTGTCGGTATGGTGTAAGCCGATATCTTTACCGCTTCGATCTCCGCCTGAATTAACTCCATGAACCTCTCGTTCGCAGTTGGAAAACAACGGTTCTCATCTACACAATCTCCCTAACTCTGTCGTGAGCATTTGTGAGCGCAATTTTCATACGGTTAGGTTCACCTCGCACCAGCGCTTCCGCAAGTTTTAGAGCCTGGCCGGCCTTGACCTTGGCGGGCATCGGCGGCGTTAGCGGATCGACAACGGCTTCAATCAGAACGGGGCCGATCATGCTCAGCGCATTTTCCAGCTGCGCGCCGCATTGGCTGGGATCTTCAATCTGAATTGCATCAATGCCAGCACCGCGCGCGATTGTCACGAAATCGGCCGGATAGAGGTCGCAGGCAAATTCCGGATTCCCCAGGAAGACCATCTGTTCCCACTTGATCTGACCCAGCGTGTTGTTCTTGATGACGATGATTCTGATATTGAGCTTGTACGCCGCCACCGTGATCAGTTCGCCCATCAGCATGCTCAGGCCGCCGTCACCAATAATGCAAAACACAGGTCGATCCGGATAGGCGACTGCGGCGGCGATGGCGTACGGTAGTCCACAGGCCATGGTCGCGAGATTTCCCGAGCAGCTGTGCATTTGGCCTCGCAGTGCGGGCACAAAGCGCGCCCACCAGGTCGTGATCGTACCGGAGTCCGAGGTGACAATGGCATTGGGAGGAATGCGCTTGCCGAGTTCCCAACCCACAACCTGAGGCTTCATCGGCTTGTCCGGCAAAGTGCCGCGTTCTTCCATCAGCTTCTGCCAATCTTTCTTTGCACGCTGCGCCTTGTGAAGAAAACCCTTCTCGTGCGGTTTAAGTAGTGGCATCAGCGCGCGAAGACAGGTGCGTGCACTTCCGATCAGACCCACATCGGCCGGATAACGCAGCGAAATACGCTGCGGATCAAGATCGATCTGTACGCATTTCACCGAGCCGGGTTCGGGAAGGAATTCGATGTAGGGAAACGATGAACCCACAATGAATAACGTATCGCAGTCTTCCAGCGCATCCTGCGATGGCTCGGTGCCGAGGAGGCCAATGCCGCCCGTCGTGTATGGGCTATCGTCCGGAACGGCGGCTTTACCGAGCAATGCTTTGACGACAGGCGCGCCGAGCAGCTCAGCAACTCTTTCCAGTTCATCGGTGGCGCGAAGAGCACCCTGTCCTGCGAGGATGGCGATTTTCTTGCCACGGTTGAGGATGTCAGCCGCATGCTCCAGATCGACAGAACAGGGCACATGCTCGGCCAATGTGGGTGTGGCAGCGCTATGGTGCGGCGGATTGCGATCAGATCGACCTTTTTTGACGGATTGCACCTGGACGTCAACCGGGATCGTGATGTGGGAGACCCCGCGTTCTTCAATGGCTGTGCGAATGGCCAAATCGACAACACTTTCCATGTGAGCCCCGCTCATGACGCGTTCATTGAAACGAGCTACGTCAATGAAGAGCTTGTCGAGCGCCACATCCTGCTGGGTAAAAGTTCCGATCAGGTCCGAGTGCTGCATCCCCGTAATGGCGAGAACAGGGGCCCCGTCCATCTTGGCGTCGTAGAGACCGTTTAACAGATGGATTCCACCGGGACCCGACGTCGCGATACAAACGCCCAATCGTCCGGTGAACTTGGCATATGCACATGCCATGAAGGCCGCCGCTTCCTCGTGCCGGACGTGAATAAAACGAATCCTGTCGCGCTGTTTGCGGAGGGCCTCAAAGACGCCATTGATCCCGTCGCCCGGTAAACCAAAAATCGTGTCAACATCCCAGGCTAAAAGGCGCTCTACAAGGACATCCGACGCATCGGTCATTCGTTACCCCCCCAAGTGCTAACCGTTTATCCTGAGACTCCGGACAGTCAATTGGACGCACTCTTCGGAAGGGGGGTTTGTTCCGGAATTGCTTTAGCGTTGCGCTGGGGTCTCGGCTGCGCGAACGGGGGTGACAATCACCGGCTGAATGTTCCAGCCTTCGACCTGGATCACCGACTTCACTGGTGCATCGTCCGGAAGGCGGGCGGTTAGGGTCGTGGATGCGCCCGGAGCGAGCTCGATCCAATTGTCGGACCAGAAGACAGGCGCAACCAAGTCGCCCGATGCTGAACGCACCGCCGCACGCAACTGGAAGGCGAGCGCGGATGAATTGTTCTCCAGCTGCAGATGAATTTCGCGCGTATGTTGCGTGCCCGCGATTTCTGCACGAGCGGCAACCCGAGCCGGTGGCAGGCGGGTAAGCGCCGTCAGATCCGGATAACGCTCAGGGGGAGTGTGAGTGTAATCCGTCTCTGACCAATCGAAGGTTGTGAGCGTGTAAGGGACCCAGTAAAAGTTGTGGCTGACCAGGTGACCGCCGGAATCAGTCAGCGTGAGATCGATGAAAAGGATTCGTTCGGTCCCTGAACTCAAGCTCCCCGGCAGAACAAGGATGCGCTGCGCGCTGTCGGCCGTGGCCGTGAGTTGTGCTGTCGCGCTGTACAGTTCGTTCCAGCCGATACCGTGAATATCCACGCTCGCATGCAGGTCGGACACCGGATGATACGTGCTGTTGATGACTACGACGGACTGGTCGTCGTAAGAGTATTGGATGTGGAGGGGTTCGCAGGCCTTCTTTACCGCAAAATATCCGGCGTCAGCGTCGAGATTGTAATCGTAGAGGTGCCAGATCATGGAGGGCCAGGCGTTGTTTAACATCCATTGGATCACGCCGGTCGAGACATATTTGTTTCTGCTGTAAGACTCAAACATTGCCCGCTCGGAGTCATATGCCATGGTTTGCGCCATCCGCTCGTAACCAGCAGCCGAAGTGGGCGGCGAGTAAATCGCGCTCATCGCAGCATCGAGAACTCTGAGATTTCTGAATTCGCCACCCCCAAGGTGCAGGCTCCAGTCCGGAGACAGAGGCCAGACATTGGGATCGGGAAGGAATTTCCTTCGGCTGGCGAGGGATGGAATGGCGGGCCCGGGGCTGGTCTCGGTGTTGAAGCCCCATGCACCGCCGTAGTGGTGATCGACGTACCAGTAGCTCGGTTCGACATAGTCGTAAGGGCCGGTCATTTTGACCCCGCTCTCCCCGGAAACCGAGGTGGGCCGTTCTGTGGCCGAGGAAAGGGTGGGGTTCGGCCAATGGGTCGCCCTTTCGACGTCGAGGTATGCTTTCTCGACATTCGCCGGAGGAGGATTGTCGCTGCCATTGAGCCACACCAGCAGACTTGCGTGATGGCGGAGGCGGAGCAGTTGCGAGCGCAGCGACGCTGTGGCGATATTCAGGTCGTCGGGGGTCCAGGTTTGCCACCGCTCCCAATGGTCGCAGCAGCACCAGCCCAGCATGACCAGAATTCCGTTCCGGTCGGCAAGATTGAAGAAGTCGTCGGTTTCGAGTTTGCCCTCGAGGCGCAGGGCGTTAAGGTTCATGTCCCGGACCATGCGGAACTGCTCGCGGAGACGATCCGGGTTCGTGCGCAGCAGCATGTCCTGCGACCAACCGCCTCCGCGAATCAGGATTGGTTTGCCGTTGATTCGGAAAAGGCGCCCTCCGCCATTGGCAGCATATTCCGAAGTAATCTCACGCATGCCGAACTCGATGGTCTTCTCGTCCGTGGCGTGGCCCTGGCTGCTGAAGGTCATCGTCATCGTCTCCAGATGGGGATCTCCCATCTGCCACGGCCACCAGAGCCTGGGATTGTGGATACGCAGTTGCGGGAACTGCTCCGGTGTAAAGGCGACGGTGCGTTCTTCGTGCGCGGCCAAATGCACTGCCTGCTCAAAAGTGACTCCTGCCGTCGAGCCGGAGACGGCACCCTGCACATCTTTGTCCGACGCGTTTTGCACCTGGGCTTCGACGGTGAGTTCAGCGATCTGAAGGTTCTCTTCAGGCAGATGCGTAACCACCATGGGAGAACGGAGTGCGACCGCGCCGGTGGTCGTCAGATCCACGTCTCCCCACAAGCCCATATCCTTGTCGGGTGGAGCGGGGTTCCAGTCCACCCAGTTGATGCCCAGATCTTTCTCCGTGGGAGCGAAAACCTCCACCGCCAGGACGTTGCCCTCTCCGGGCTTGAGGATGCCACTTACATCGAGATCGTAGGTGCGATAAGCGCCCGCAATCTGGCCGGAGTCGGCGATCTTGTGACCGTTCAGCCAGATTTCCGCGCGATAATTGATGCCGCCGAAATGAAGCCAGAATCGACGGCCGGCTGCGGTCACCTGCGGCGCTGTGAACGCGTCACGATACCACCAGCCGCAGCGATACGGACTGTCAGCCGGCATAGGCAGGTTGGCGAAGTTCTCGCCCACGGGATACGAAGTGCCAGGAATCTTTCGAAGATTGTCGCCGAAATAGGGGTCAGGAAAGAGACCGGCCGCAACCTGCGCGGCCAGCACCGTGGTGGGCACCGTAGCGCCGATCCATCCATTCGTGGAAAAATCAGGGCCGGAGATCGTATCACCGGAGGCCTGCAGATCGCAGGCGGATTGCAAGCGCCAGCCGTCGTGGAGGCGCGTCACGTCCGCTGCGTGCAGGACGGTCGCCGAAAGTGCGGATGCAAGCAATAAGAATAGGAAGTATCGATTCATCGGCGTCGGCCCTCCCGTTCGCGTACCCAAGTTCGCTGCTCCCCCAATGGTCGAGATTTTGGTTGATGCGAGACCCTTCAAATGCGGCATTTCAATCGTTTGAATCGATTATCCCAGTCCGTGCAGTTTGTCAACCGTGTCTTAGACACGTTGCTGCGCGGGTTCCCGAGGCGCCGCCGTAGATCCTCGTATCACAAGCTCCGGCGCCAGCATATGCAGCCTCGAGTAGAGCCTGTGGCCATCGTCGGCGAGGTTCAGGGTTTCGAGTAGTCGCTGCGCCGCCAGCTGACCCATTTCCCGGAGAGGTTGCCGAATTGTTGTCAGTCCCGGAGTAGCTACTGCCGCGGGCAGAATATCGTCAAACCCTACCACCGAGCAGTCGCCGGGAACTCGCCGGCCCGCCTCTGTTATCCCTCGAACAACTCCCAGCGCAGTCAGATCGTCGAAGGCGAGCACCGCGGTGAATTTTGCTTTGGACGTCACCATTTCCTGGGCAAATTGCCGTCCTCCTTCAAAAGTCGATCGCGGATCGAATCGATTGGGAAGCTGGAAAACCAGGCGCTCATCGAGGATGATACCGGCTTCAGCAGAAGCGTCGCGGAAGCCCTGCCAACGAGGCTCGCTGTCAAAAAGTTCTTCCGGACCACGGATGACGGCAATCTTCCGGTGGCCCAGCGAAAGGAGGTGGCGCATGGCGAGGGCGCCACCGGCCTTATTGTCGACCAGGACCGAAGCGATGCGACGGCTGGTGAGATCCCGACCAACGATCACAATGGGGACGTGATTCTTCTGCATGTCCGCAAGCAGATCAGCTTCCTCGAAGATCCAGCTGGCGATCACGATGACGCCTTCGGCGCGTCGCTCCAGAATCATGCGCAGATAACGATCGAAGAGTTTCCTCTCTGCCTGAGCATTGACCTGGAGGGAAAAATAGTGTGCAGGCTGCAAAGCCTCCTCGATGCCCTGCACGACGGGAACGCAAAACGGGTCCGATAGATCGTAGGCGAGTACCCCGATCGTTTGTGTTCGGCGCTGGCGCAGGGAACGTGCGTGGACGTCGGGGTGGTAGCCGAGCCGGCTTGCAGTGGCGCGGATACGTTGCCGTGTCGCCTCCGCCACGTGACGGGATAGTGGCGCTTCACTCAGCACAATGGACACTGTGGAAATCGAGAGATCGCAGGCACGCGCAACATCAGATAAGGTCACATGACCCGATGTGCGCTTTGCCACGCCGTTCCTCCCGTGCCGATCCAATTGTGTCCAAAGCATGAATAGCTTGCGCAGGCGAGGCGTCACCAGGCGAGCATAGGGCGACGGCTGTGCGCTATTTTCCGCTTGACATCAGGACCTATTGTTCCTAAATTCGTATACCATTCAAACGTTTGAATTTCAAGAATTACGTGGAGGCGGCCATGAGCTCACGGTATTTCAGATTCCTCATCTTCATTGGCCTTTCCTTCGTTTTGTTCGGAGGCGGTGGGGCGGCTTTCGCGCAGGGAGGCCGCGGCGCCATCAGCGGGTCCGTCACCGATCAATCCGGTGCCCTCGTTCCTCGAGCTACTCTGACGCTCCTCAACCACGCCACAGGGCTCACGCAGCACACCGTTTCCGATGCAGCCGGGTTGTATTCCTTTGTCTCCCTCAACCCGGGTGTTTACAAGATAACGGTGAGTCAAAGCGGATTCACGACGATTGCCCGCGACGATATTCCCGTCACCGTCGATCAGACCACCGTTCTGGATCTGGCCCTCCAGGTGGGAAGTGTGAGTCAGGTGGTGAATGTGAACGCCGCCGTGGACCTTGTCGAACCGAGCAACTCCACCGTCGGCCAGCTCATCTCTGCGGAGACGATCGACCGCGTGCCGTTGCTCTCGCGTGACGTTTTCGACCTGGCCCAACTCAGTCCAGGAGTGACCCCGGCCAACGGTACTCCGAATTCTTCGAATTCGCAGGTGATCTCGAGCATTACCAGTGGCAGACCGGGCGTTGACGTCTCCTCCTACACGATTAACGGAGCAGTGGAAGGGTCCGTATATTACATGGTCGATGGCAGCCCCCTGGGCATCGCCGAGAACAACGCCGGCGCGATCATTCCTGCCCTCGTGATCCCGGAAGACGGCGTCGAAGAGACGCGCGTGGAGACACAGAACACGCCGGCGTCTTATCAGAGCGGCGGCGCAGGGGTGATTAGTCTGGTCAGCAAGTCCGGCGGCAATCATTTTCACGGCGACGCCTTCGGTGTCTTTCGTCCCGACGTGCTTTCTTCCAACGAGTACTTTAACAAGCAGAGCCAGCTGGCCAGCGGGATGTCGAACACGCCTCCCTCTTTCCACCGCTATCAGGAAGGGGCATCCCTCGGCGGCCCGATCCTCCACAAGAAGCTTTTCTTCTTTGCCGATTATGAGGCGACGCAGCAGGCGACTTTCGATGGTTCAAACATCTTCACGGTTCCGACCTCTGCGGAGCGAAAGGGCGATTTCTCAGCCGACGATTTCACGATCTACAACCCGCTTCTCCCGGATAATCCCGACGGCACCCGGCAGCCGTTTGCGAATAACATCATCACCAATCCCAATCCGATTGCGCTGAAGTTTCTATCCGAGTTCCCGAAGTGCAATGTGCCAGATCCGCAGTCCTGTGACACAAATACCAGCGGAGCGCTGAACAACCTGTATGTTCCCGGGGTTGACCCGATGACCGCGCACAAATTCGACATCCGCCTCGACTGGAACCAGAGCGAGAAACAACATGTCTTCGGCCGCTTTTCCTTCGATCGGCTTTCGAGTTCGCTCGTCAACGCATTCAACAACGAGTGGGATCCCTTTTATGCACAGAACATCACCAACGGCCGTAACATCCTGCTGGCAGATGATTACACGCTCAATCCGAAAACGGTCCTGCAGTTGCGTTACTCGTTCACGCGCCACTATGAAAATCAGGGAGGAGATCCCGGGCAGAATGGCTACGACATCACAAGTCTCGGATTTCCTGCCTCGCTTGCCGCGGCCGAATCCTACAAAACACTCCCTTATGTGATCTTCGACGACGTCGGTGGAGGCATCGGTGGCACGGCGAACTGGGATACCTTCATCTATGCGAGCGAGAATAGCGACGCAGATGCAACGGTGACGCGAGTAAGCGGCAAGCACGAACTGAGTGCGGGCTTCGAGTATATGAAGCGTCTTCTCAATGTCGGACAGCCGCCGGCGCCGTCGGGGGCTTACTATTTCGATGTCAGTGCGACCGATCAATCGACGGATAACGGTGGCGGTGGAAGCGACTTCGCATCCCTACTAATTGGCATGGGGCAGGCACCTGGCACTGAGAGCTATAACTTCACAAAGGATCTATTCGTCGCTGAAGCGAGCCCTTACTACGCGGCTTTCATCCAGGACAACTATCACCCCACACGCTCCCTCACGATTACGGCTGGATTGCGCTGGGATATCTTTGGCGGACGCACGGAGCGCCATGATCGTCTGGAGTATTTTGACCCCAACGCGTCCAGTTCCGTGAACGGAGTTTCCTATATCGGTGCGGAAGAGTACGTGACTGGCAGCGGCCGTTCTCCATTTGCAACCAACCTGAAGGACTTTGGTCCGCGCCTGGGTTTCGCATGGGAGCCAATGGAGCACTTGGTTGTGCGCGGCGGGGCAGGTTTTTATTACGGTCCCAGCGCCGAGATGGTGGCCAGCGCTTCGCTGGATAGTGATGGCTTCTCTTCTGTAACCAATTGGGACGCCACCTGCCTGAATGCCGACGGCAATACGGTGTACAACGGGACTTCGGCTTGCGTTGGGGCACCTCCGGGAAGCCCCGATCCCAGTGCAACGGGCATCTACTCTCTGAGCAATCCGTTCCCGTATGGAGTCGTACCGTTGCTCAGTTCACCTTCGGGCCTGGGAAACAATCTTGGTACTACGCTGAATACGGTGCTGCATTCACAGCGCACGCCCACAACGTATAACTTCAATTTTGGCCTGGAATATGAATTCCCCCGACAAGTGGTGCTTAGCCTTGGATATGTCGGAAGCCGCGGCTTGTTCATCCCCATGGGACAGGTGGATCTGAACACGCTGAGTCTCTCCACAATACAGAAGTATGGTGCATCTTTGTGCGTCGATCCCTCGGATCCTGCCTGTCAGATGGTCAGCAACACCTGGGCATCCATTCAGCCCAGCACTAACGGGAATTACGGATCCTCAATGGTTCCTCTATGGACTTCGTTGCAGCAGTACCCGCAATTCGGTGACGGCGACTACGGGTCCGGCAACGGTGTGTTGGCCAATGGTTATGCGAAGGGCGATTCAGAGTACAGTTCTCTTCAGGCTAAGCTGCAGAAGAGACTGACGCATCACTTCACCACGTTGGGCAGCTTTACGTGGGCCAAGCTCATGACCGACGATGGCAACCCGCCCTTGGGCTTTGTCGGTTCACACTTAGGTTCGGCGCAGGATACACAGGATTTACGCTATGAGCATTCCGTCAGTCCACAGGACGTGAAGTACCAGTTCACCGGCGAAGTGTCCTATGACTTACCGGTCGGACGGGATCGAGCACTTCCTCTGCGTGGCGTTGGCAATGCAATATTTGGTGGCTGGACAGCCAACGGCATCGTCTATCTAAGCACGGGAATCCCAATCGCTTCACCGCTAGTCGGTGCGCCCGTCACGTATTTCAATCAGCGTCCCGATCTTACATGCGATCCCTCCAGTGGCGCCCCGCACACAGCGACTGCCTGGTTCAATCCTGACTGCTTTGCCATTCCCGCAAGTCCATTTGTACCGGGGAGCGCACCTGCCTACCTCGATCATGTGCGCACCATGGGAGCCCGCGACCTGGATGTCAGCCTCTACAAGTCCTTCGCCCTAGGTGAGGACAGGAGGCTTCGATTCGACGCATCCTCATACAACCTGACGAACCGAGCGCAACTCGGGATGCCGAATGTGCCATCGATCACTGACGTGCAGACACAGCCTTCCGAGGCGGCAATCTTCGGTCAGATCACCTCGACTGTTAATACTCCACGTCAGTTCCAGTTCGGGGCGCGATTCACGTTCTGAGCAGGAACCCTTTTTTTAGCCAGTGCATCTTTACGGACGCCGCGGCACAACGCCCGGCGCCGAGGACGGTGCGCCGTGTTTTGTGGGTACCGGTCGAGCAACGGATGGATCGACGACTCCTTTGCCTTCGAGAACGTTGTAGTGATGATCGGCCGCGAGATTAGTCAGTTCTTCCACGAGCCCTGAAGGCCAGTGAATCTCCACGTTATCGATCTTCGTGGCGCTGCCCAAGCCAAAATGAACGCGAAGATCGTTCTGCGAGAGATAGCTCCCCCCGCTGTGAATCTCGTCGCTTTGTGTCATGCCTCCGGCCGTGATTCTGATACGGGCATTTAAGGCGAGGCGATTGCTCTTTGTTCCATCGAGTTCGAAACTAACCCAGTGTCGTCCTGGTATGCCACGATTGCGGAGAATCATTGGCTTTCCGTCGAGATCTTCAATGACGACATCCAGGTTGCCATCATTGAAGAGATCGCCGACCGCGAGCCCCCGTGAAACCCGCTTCTCCATGATGGCCGGACCCGCCTCGTCGCTCGCGTCGCAGAAAGTGCCGTCCTTCTGGTTCATCTGCAATATTTTCGGCTGGCGATAGCCGCCACCGGAGGGCAGCTGGTCGACCTGAGGATAGACGTGACCCGTGACGACAATGAGATCCTGCCAGCCATCGTTATCCAGATCGACGAACGCTGTTCCCCACTTCACCCACGGCAGGGAAGGAAGCGCAACACCGGCGGGATAAGAAACTTCATCGAAGTTCCAGTTGCCTTCGTTTTTGTAGAGCAAGTCGTTCTCATCGGTGAAATTCGTAACATAAATCGAAGGCCGTCCCGTGTGGTTGTAGTCTCCCAGCGCGATACCCATCGAAGCCTGTTCGGAACCGTCTTCACTGACGGCAGTTCCGGACTGCAGCCCTATCTCGTCGAATTTGCCATTGTGCAGATTTTTGTAGAGGTATTTCGGCGTTGAATCATTGGTAATATAGATATCTGGCCATCCCGTGTTGTTGAAATCGGACCAGATTACGCCGAGACCATAGTATCCGTCGGAATCATCGACCCCGGCAGCTTTCGACACGTCAGTGAATGTCCCGTCACCATTGTTATGGAAGAGAGAGTCGCCAGCGCCGCGCAGTCCGCGTGGTCCGCATTGCACATCGAGCCCACGGTACTTGCAGAAGGATGCGCTGCCGAACTTTGGCAAGTCGGCCAGGTGAAAATCAACATAGTTGACAACCATCAGGTCGACAAAACCGTCATGATCGTAATCGCCAAAAGAAGCACCAGTCGAGTATCGGCCATCGCGAACATGCGCTCGTTCGGTGACGTCGGTAAAAGTGCCGTCGCCATTATTGCGGTAAAGGACGTTGCCGCCAAGGCAGGTCAGGTAAAGGTCGGGCCAGCCGTCGTTGTTGTAATCGCCGACCGCTCCGCCGTCGGCCAGGCAGGAGGTGTTGAGGCCGGATTTGGCTGTGACATCGGTGAATGTGCCGTCATGGTTATTGTGGTATAGCGCGCCGGGAGCCGGCACTCCTTTCAAGGCCTGATTGACAGTGGGCTGATTCGTGAAATAAATGTCCGGCCAGCCATCGCGATCGTAGTCGATGAGAATCACGCCGCCACTCATCGATTCCATGATGTACTTTTTGTCCGGATCAGATGCGTGCGTAAAAGTGATGCCGGTGGAAGCCGTGATGTCTTCGAGCTGGGGAATTGGCCTACCAGTGCATTTTGTCATCCTGCCGCCCGGAGGAGGAGGCGGAGGCGTTGGGTGCCCTTCTCCCATCTGCGCCTCTGCAACGCTCAGCGCGCACCAGATCACAACAAGAGGCTGCAGGACTCTCAGGCGTCGAAATGGCAAACGGGTGACGTCCTTTCTCAGTGATTATGCTGTTGGATGGCTTCGGCAACCCGTTCACGTGATTGCGCTTTGAGACTCTTGTAGATGGCGAGCTCGCGGTCAGCGTCTGCGGTCTTGCCGAGTTTGCGATAGGCGGATTGCAATTGATAGTGAATGTAGTCCTTTTCCGGACTCAGTTTGGCAGCGGTTTGCAGATGCGCAGCCGCGCTCACGAGATCTCCGCGATCGAGAAGAATCTTACCTGCCTCGTACTGCGCGTTGACATAGTTCGGATCTGCCGAGATCACTTGTTCGTACACCATCAGGGCATCATCTGTCTTCGACTCTTGCTGGTCGACAAAGCCCAGGTGATACCTGGCGTCGGGGTCCCCGGGGTTCAGGTCCAGCTCTTGCTGAAATTCCTTTGCTGCCTCGGACCAGTGTTCCCAGCGAATGTAGGCTAGCCCCTCGTAAAAGTGAGCCTTCGCAAGGCGCGGAGAAGAGCCCAGAGCCCGCTCCAGTGTTGCAGTAGCTCGAGCGTAGTCGCCGATCTCTGTCCAAAGCTGTCCCGCCAAGAGCAGAGTCTCGGGTGCCCGCGGTTCGACTTCCCAGGCGCTCAGCACCTCGGTTGCCTTCTTCATCTCGCCGATGTGCGCCAGAGAAGCAGCCCATGCGTAGCCTGCCTCGCCGTCAGTCATGCCGGACGCGCCGAGCGGTTGAAAGGCGTGAACGGCATCCTGATATTTATCGGTGGCAAAGCAAGCAAGGCCGAGCATGGCCCGCAGTGGAGCGGAGTCGTCGCCCTGCTGCGACGCAGCGGTAAGGGCACGTGTAGCCTCCGCGTAATCCTTCATCAGAAAGGCACACTGACCCAGGTTCTTTTCCAGGCCATCCAGGTTCCTGTCCCACTGTTCGGCCTGATGATAAAGGCTCAGAGCTTCTGGGTACTCCTGCTGCCTTGCATGCGCTGTGGCGAGATCATTGAACGCCTGCGCCAGAACTGTTTTCAGCGTCGTCTCGCGCTCCTTCGCAGCGGTGATCTGGGCAGCGGTCAGACCGTGATTTGCGACCCGGTCGTCGCTATTCTGCACAGGTGGCGCCGCCTGTTCCTCCTCTTTGCGCGTAAGAGGAACCACGGCCGCATCACTGGCATCTCCTTTCGCCGCCATTGCCCGGCTGACATCCTGCTGGGTTTGCTGCATGATTTTGTTCTGCAGCTCGCGAGCTTTGACGGCATAAGCGTCGCTCTCCTGCGTGCGTCCGCTCTGCGATGCGATGCGGGCCAGATCGACGTAAGCTCGCCGGATCTGGTAGTTGGTCCGCTCCTCATCACGACCTGTCAACTGAATTGCCTTGCGCATCATGGCCTCAGCCGAGCCCATTTTGCCTTCAGCGTAGGCATTCATTCCCAGGTAGAGAGGAGGGTCAGGCGAACCAGGATCGATGCGGGCGGCAGCGGCGAGATACCTGTCGGACAGATCGTACTGGCGCTCACCCGACGTCGCGAGCCCCAGCATGTAGTTGGCCAGGTAGTCGTTCGGGTAATTCTCCACTTCCTTCCGAAACTCGGCTTCGATCTCGGGTGTGGGCTTCCAGTCGCGCATATACAGTTGCGCCAACCCGAGGAAATAATGGGCGTGGGGAGTACGCGGATCGATCGCGAGGGCGCGTCGGAACTCGCGCACTGCTGCATCCATGTCGCCACCGTCGCGGTAGGCTCGTCCCATGAGTACGTGCAAAGAGCCGCTATCGCCTGCGAGCTGCTGCATCTGCCGAAAGACCTCGGCGGCTCGCTGTTTGTCTTCCGGGCGTTTCGTTTGCAGCAGGCATTCAGCCAGCGGATAGAGGTTCTCGACCGTGGGCTCGGCCTGTGCGATCCGCGCGAAGGGCTCGAGCGCGTTAACGTAGTCGCCTTTTTGGTCGAGGGCGCTGGCCAGCAGCCGATCGATGCGCAAATTCTTCGGGTCGGCACCGTGCGCTTTTTGCGCCAGCGTAATCGCCTCATCGAAATGACCGGCGCGGAATTCGGCGTAGCCCAGCGATTCATCGGCGGCTGGAGTTTCTTCAAAGTTGAGCGAGCTGCGATAGAGGTCCACCGACCCGGAATAGTCCGACTCTACAAGTCTGAGTCCGGCCAGCTCGCGCATCGCGGCGGCGATCACCAAACGATTGTCGGCGATGATGGTCGAAGGGTCTCCGTCGTTTCGTGCTCGTTCGGCGGCGGCGACCCGAGTCACCAGTTCACTGGATGTCGACGTTTCTTGAGCCTGGGTGGTGGTCCGGTTTCGCGTTTGTGGCACGGCGAGATTGCAGGTGGTGAAGAGGACGATTAGCCCGCAGCGTGCAGCGCGGCAGAAACACTCTGGAGAATGCCAGACCCGTGACAGAGCAGGATAGGGAAACAACCTCATGGGGACGCGGGAACGTGGGCCAATTCTATCGCAAAACAAAACTGCGGAGCCTGTAGAAGCGCTCCGCAGCTGTCTTTCATCGTTCGAGAGATCTCCCGAAACTTCTCGTCGTCAGAACGAGAAGGTCAGAGAGTACTGCAGCTCTCGATTGCCCTTAGCAGTTTGCAGCGTGGAGGGCTGTCCAAGGGTCACACTTGAGTTGCTTGTGATGACCGGATTGGAAGGGGAGCACGCGGCATTGCCGCAGGTAATGTTGCTCGGCGCAAACCCCTCACCTTCCAGGCCGGCTGTATTGAAGTTCGGATGGTTGAGGAAGTCGAAGAAGTCCATGGCGAACTTGATCCGATACTTCTCACTAACCATCCAGTTTTTCGCCATCTGGGCATCCCAGTCGGTCGTCGGAGCGCCGTAGCAATAGCCGCGGTGCTCGATATTGGACGGGATCGTTCCCAGAGTGTAGCCAACCAGCGAAAACGCCCCATTGTTTACGACGTTGGATGTCTTCTCTCCGGCATTGCAGCCCTGCCCGGTCACCAGCGGACGGTTATTCCCGACATAGCCAGTACCGATGAGCTGACTGATCGTCTGTGAGTGGGTACCAGTAGCGTCGGTGTAGGCGTTCGTGTAGCTCCCGTTCGAGAAAAGCGTCAGAGAGCTGCCGTGAGCCGCAGTGAAGATGCTGTTGGCTTCCCAACCGCCGACCACCTGGCGCAGGAACATATTCTGGCCAGCCAGCTTGGGCAGGTAGTACACCTCATTCAGAACGAAGATGTTGGGACGGTTGATGTTGGTATTACCTTTGTCCAGAGCGCTGTGACCATTGACCGTGACCATTTCCTGGTTGGCAGTGCCGGAGGAGTTATCTTCCTCCACATCGCCAATGGAGTGTCCCCAGGTATACGCGGCCTGGAATGTGGATGGTCCCAATTGGGACCGGAACAAGGTCTGCAACGAGTGATAGGAAGCATGGCCCTCACGCTGGAAGCCATTGATCTGCCCAAAGTTGAAGGCCGGACGCCACGGGTTAACACCCGTGCCGCTGCCGCTGAACACGGCATCCACCCAATGCGATTGCGGAACCGGATTGAGTTGCAGCATGGAGGTCAGGTGGTTGCCGACGTTGCCGACGTAGCCGACTTCCAGCGATGTGTTGCGCCGGATTTCCTGTTCGATGGTGGCATTCCACTGCCAGCTGTTCGGCGTGACGGCTTTGGGTATGCGACCAAAGTTAGGCGACACAGAACCGCCAGCAAAACCAGAGGCGGTGGTGCAGCCCGAGGCCGTGCAGGACCAGCTGGTTGTCGCATCCAGAGCCCGGTTGGAACTAGCAGCCAGAGAGAAGGGAGCGCCTTTCTCCATGCCCTCGTCCTGACCGACCATCTCTCTCTGGTAGAACTGCCCAGCGCCGAGACGCAGAGCCGTCTTGCCGTTGCCAAAGATATCCCAGGCGATGCCCACACGCGGAGCAATATCGTGATTGCTCTGAGGGATGAGGGCGTTGTTGGAACCCTGAGTTCCCGCGGAGAGGTTGAAGGGAACTCCCAGACTCTGCATCAGCTTGTTCGCGGCGGCGCAGGGTTGTGTTCCCGGCTGAACAATGAGGCCGTTGCAAGCGTCAGTGGGATTGCTGGCTGCTTCCGTCGCGCTCCAGTTGGCTAAACTCCAGTTCGCCCACTGGTTGTCGTCGGAGTATGGCTCACGGTAGAAGGACCAGCGAAGGCCGAGCTCTGTGGTAAGGTTCCGGCTGATCTTCCAGGAATCGGAGACATACCACTCGAAGTCGTGCCATTTGACCTTGGCAAGAACGTCCGTGCTGCCCTCGCTGACATTGGTGTAGACCTGGGGCGACGTACCGGTTCCGGGAACCAATACATTCGCCAGGGAGTTATTAGTATTCATGCAGGCCGGCATCCCTGCTGTAGGGGTCGCTGACACCGCCGTCTGTCCAGGAGCGCAATAGACCGAACCCGGGAACGTCGGCCGGTCGGCACCATCGCCGCTGTCTTCGACCTTGATGTTGTTGCCGATGAAGACGCCAGCTTTCAAGGTGTGGTTGCCCTGCACCTTTGAGAGGTTGTCCTGAACGGTATAGAGGTCCTCGTAGTTGTGATAGGGCGCGATGTTCCAGAACGAGGCTTCACCCTCAGAGGAACCATAGGGGTTGAAACCGCCCCAGTTGCCGAAGAAGGAATCCGCTTCCTTCAGCGAAGACGGGAAGGTTGCCGGATAGGCCTTCTGGATGGCCGGAACGATGCTGGCGCGAGTGCCGCCCAGCGTCGTGATGATGGCGTTGTGACCGTATCCGAACTCGACGTCGTTAATCATGCTCGACGAAATCGTCGTGCTGAGTTTGGCCATGACGCTCTTGGAGGGCTGACTCCACGCGGACTGAACCGTCGGGAAATCGGATTCACCCCAGAAGGAGTCGCCGATATTAGGCGTGGGATTGGTCCAGGAATCCTGGGTCCAGCGGAAGGTTGCACGGTTGGATTTGGTGATGTCCCAGTCCGGCCGTACGTTCCACTCGCTCCAGTTCAGCGGATTATTGATGGGCGAATTCCAGTTGAAGCCCCGGGAGTTTACCAGGGTCTGATCGGAGTTGTAGTTCGGTGTCGGATAGAACTGTGCGAGCAATGCGCCCGCCGCATCGACGGAACTGAGCTTATTCGGAGTACCTAGCCAGCTTGGAAAACCAGGATTGACGGTTGTCGAACCATCGGAATTCAATGTAGTCGTGTTGGGAATGGCCGCGCCGCATTGGTCTTTGCCGTTATTTCCATTTACTCCATAGCCGCTGAAGTCCCCGTTGGACTCGGCTGTGGTCGGCACGCAGGCACCAAAGGCGCCGCCACGGATTTCCTTGTCCCACTCCTGGTTCCACCAGAGGAAGACGTGATTCCGCCAGATGGGTCCGGCGCCGTAGTAGCCGTAGTCGTTGCGGCGCAGCTTCGCCTTACCGACGTTGAGCTGATTGTTGAAGAAGTTGTTCGCATCGAGCACATCATTGCGGCCCGCGTAGAAGAAGCCGCCGTGGAAATCATTCGATCCGGAACGCGTGGTGATACTGATGATGGCGCCTGAGGCCTGCCCGTATTCGGCGCCGAACGAGTTGCGGATCATCTTGAATTCCGCGATCGTATCGGTCGCCGGATAGACAAGGATCGTACGGTTGGAGCCGACGTCGTTGTTGTTCACGCCGTCGACGAGGAAGAGATTGTTTGTATAGGGATTGCCGTTGACCGAGAAATTGACTCCGCCCTCAAGGCCTTTGTCCTCGCCATCAAACGAGGCGGCCGGGCTGACACCGGGTGAAAGCTGCGTCAAACCGATGAAGTTTTCTCCGTTCAGGGGCAGCTCGCGCACCTGCTGGCCGGATACTACTTCGCCGACCGACGCAGAAGTGGTCTCCACCTGTACCTGGTCTGCCTCGACGGTCACCGTCTGCGTGGCTGCGCCAGGAGAAAGAGAGGCATTGATGTTGGTGACCGTGGAGACGTGGACTTCCACGGACTCCGCCCGGAACTCCTTGAAGCTGGGCGAACTGATCACGACCGTGTAGGTCCCGATCGGAATCTGGGCGAGAGAGTAGACCCCAATCGACGATGTCGTCGCGTTGAAGGCGGCGTTGGTCGCATTGGAGGTAGCAACGACCTTGGCGCCAACGATGGCGGCACCAGTTGCATCGGTAACGTTACCTTCGATGGTTCCGTAATACGCCTGGGCGTGGGAGACAGCGGGAACCGCTGCCAGCATGAAAAGGGTAAACAGCGCGCAGAGTGCGCCTCTCCCGAAAGACACAACTCCGTTCTTAATTCTCCAACCTGTGCTCATCGAGCCTCCTGCGAAAAGTCGAACCAGTGGTGCTTCTGCTTGTCGTTTTGTCCGGCCGCTGCACTACGAGCCCTGCGACCAGAGGCCAGAACAGCAAACCCAATTGGGTTACTACTCCGTTATCTTGTCACTCTCGCAACAGCCCACGAACTGCTATTTGAAAACCAACACATGATTCTCCTTCAAGAGGGCGCTTGTCAACGATTTTTCTTCTGCCAAATCGATTTTGTTGAAGGAAAATGGGGCGGCTCGGGGTCTAGGAGGCTCCCAGAGGTGCGAAGATCGGTGGAGATGTGCTCTATAGCACTGACAGGCCGAGGCTTGAGTTGCACGTGCTCAGGAGTTGGGCGGCGAGGCGTGGGTCGCCTTCTGCTTTTCACTGAGCCTCCTGAAAGCCTCCCGCTCTTCCTCTGCCTTTTCCGGTAATTTGGCGCGTGCATAGGCGCGCGCTAAGTTGAAGCGAATCTCGGGACTCTCGGGACTCTGGGTTCTGGCAATTTCCAGCTGCCGGATAGCTGTGGGAAGATCGTTCGTTTCCAGTGCCGCTCGCCCCAACAGATAATGCGCATCGACGGAGTCCGGGGCCAGGGCGAGCGCACATTGCGCAGTTTGCACAGCTGGAGTTGGGTTGTCCTCTCGCAACGCAATCGATGCCAGCCGGAGACAGGGAAGCTCGCTGCGCGGAGAAATCTTCCGTTCTGCCTCCATTTGCGCGGCCGCCTGATCGAATTCTGAAAGTGCGATGAGGGCCGTTCCATAGGCGTAGTGGAGAAAGGGTGCGTTGGGATAGCGATCGAGCAGCGTCCGGAACCGTGGAAACGCTTCGTCATAACGACTCTGCTGCAGGAGCAGCGCAATTTGCCCGGCAGATTCGATCAGGTCCGATTCCGCAGGATTGGCTTCGCCAGGAAGCTGTGCACGCCGCAAGAGCGCCAGCCCCAGGGCAAACTGCACTTTGGGCCTGAGCGGACTCACCTGATCCGACACACGAGCCAGGACCGTCTCCGCCTCTTCAAACCGGCCAGCGTGTACCAGCAGGATTCCGTAGGTGTAGCGAGCCTGATCGATCGACTCCGAGCTGGCGCTGAGACCGAGCCGTGCACCGCGGTCAAGATGAATAAGCGCGCTGTCGTAATCGCCCTGAGCAAACTCGCACAACCCCAGCAGGGCCCAGCCTGTTCCATTCGCCGGTTCTGTTGCCAGCCATTTTTCAAGGTCGGTGCGTGCGACCGCATAGTCGCCCGCCACGTATGCCTGCAGCGCCTGCTTCCATGCCGCCGCATTCGACTCTCCCGGCTCCATGTCTT
>Ga0335072_10002182_pt1 | contig 30819 bp, 29 predicted proteins | sample Lox_Sample_21_FD_206725 | JGI IMG/M metagenome (GOLD analysis project Ga0335072, IMG submission 206725) | Soil microbial communities from Loxahatchee National Wildlife Refuge, Florida, United States - Lox_Sample_2.1 | ecosystem: Environmental > Terrestrial > Soil > Wetlands | place: USA...
ATGACGCCCCGGGTGCATATGCGGCAGCAACGTCCCCACTGCCGTCACCGGACGCCGCGACCTCTCCGGCGTCGGGCTACTCGAGTTGGCCATTTTCTACCTCCCGGATCATCGGCGACTTGCAAACCTACGACCAACGACCCCCAAAAAGGCCCAAATCGCGCCATTGACCAAAATCGTTACCCACCCGTTGATCACGACTATCCCCGACAACCGGCAAATTGCCGGCTTGTCATCGATCAATCAATCATCGGCTAGTGGGCGATGGGCTGCCGTTTGATCGCTCGCAGGCCACGAAGCACGCCGGCGACGATGAGAACCAGGCCTGCCCCCGCACCCATTCCTAAAGCGCCCTGGGCGTACATCATGCCGCAGCGATCGTCTACCAGACGGCCTTGGGAAGCGGGGAGCGAGCATTGATGGTCGGCGACGTCGGGTACGTCCGGGTAGGCCACATGCCTGAATGCTTGGATCGGCACGGAAGCACCGTCGAGGACCACGAGCAGAAGGACGGCGGCGCCGGCGAGGAAATAGCCGAGCGCCATTGTGCGATAAGGGGGTGCTCTCCACTTCGGGGTGAGTATCAAAACCAGACCGGCGAAGAAGAGCAGCTGCGCGATCTCGGAGGTGTACGTCCTAAGCTCATGCCACATCGACAAGACCGCAGTGGCGGCGCCCGTAGTGACAAATGCGCAGCCCCACGCGGTCGCGCCGGGAGAGGTGCGTCCGCTGCCACGCTCCAGCAGTCCAGCACCTGCGATCGTGGCGAGTATCAACAGATGTCCCATGCCTCCAAGCCAATCGATCCCCTTGACGAACCACGGGAGGACAAGAGCGTAGACGATGGCGACTGACAGCGCAGCCACGCCTGTCAGTACATAGATGAACCCGGGCGCGCTGATTGGATGCTGTTTTGCCTCATCCTGCTGAGCGCGCTGCCGGGATGCGGCCAGGAAGTCAGCGGCGTGGGCTAGCAGTTGACGGTATCCCGGCAACTGCGCAACGGCGTCAGCGGCAACCAATCGGCTGCCCGCCAACAGCCACCCCTCGTCGCGACCACGCGACTCCCACGCCGCGGCCGCGCGCTCCACATCGTCGGCGGTTTTGAGGTTTTCGCGTTCCTCGGCGAGCCATTCGGTGAGGTCGTCCCATTGGCGCAGCAGGCTCTCCAACGCCACTTCAGCGACTTCTTCGCCGTCGCGTTTGTCCTTGACCATCAATCTGCCGGCTACGAAATCGTCGATCAGGGGCCGGCTGGATTCCGGGAGAGCGCTCCACCGGGCGACTCGGCGCATCGGTCGGTCATTGATGGGGTTCATGGTCACCAGCCACGGAATGAACGCCGTGCGTAACGATTCCAGCTGCAAACGACGGGCCTGCGGGTTGCGGTCGAGGATTCCGTCGGTTCCGTCAGGTTCCGTTGATGATGTTCTGCACCACGCGGCGCAGACCGCCCATCTTCTCGTAGTGGGCCAGGGTGAGCGTCCGTGATGACCCGTACTTGTCGTACAGCGTCGACAGGGTCAAGGACAATAGCGGCAGTGTGTCGGAGCCTTCCTTACAATCGTCGAGGATCGCGTTGACCAGGGCGGGGCTGAGCTCTAATGGTCGCCCCGATTGAGTGGCACGTTCGGCCGGCCCGGTGATGACTTCCTTGAACTGCGCGGCGAGCAGCGGTTTCAGCTCGGCGAACGCTTCGATGCCAAGATCGGCCAGTTCCGGGAGGGTCTGCAGGCCCTCGAAACGGTCACTGCGGATGCTGGCCGCAACGACGAAGTCAAGGCGCGTGCCCTTCGACGGCGCTACCAGGCCACGAACCAACCGGAGAAACGCCCTGGCCTGCGTTTCGTTCTCGGCGGACAACAATTCCTCGGCCTGATCCAGCGGTAGCACAAGCGTCGGCGGGCTGGCCTCCTCGCCGCGCTCGAGGAGCTGTCGTTGCGCCACTCGCTGCAGCTTCACCAACAGTCCGCGGATGTACTCGGGGTGGTGTGTGCAGGCGGCTTCGATGTCACCCAGCGCCGGTTCGGTGAGCCCGTGCGCTTGCCGAGCGGCAAAGAGAGCCTTGGCGAACCCGTTGGTGCCCAACAGCACGTGGCGCTCCGGACGTACGATGCCGAGCACGAGAAACTCGCGGTCGTCGCGCTGCAGACGCGGCAGCAACCCAGCCCGCAGAAACGACGACTTGCCCGCCCCCGACGGACCGAGGATTACGAACCATTGCTTGGTCTTGGCTTTGCGCATGCCGCGCACCGCATCTAAAGCGTTCATGATCTGCGCGTCGCGGCCGAAGAAGATCCGCGCGTCGACCGGATCGAACGGCTGCCAGCCCCGGTATGGCGGACGGCTCGGGTCGTCGCCGGGCCAGACGAAGGAGTCGGCGCCAATGCCGGCGCCGCGGATTCCGTCGCGCAGGCGATACAGGCCCTGGGTAACAAACTGCACCGGCTGGCCGTCACCGATTTCTATTGTGGTCTTGGGGCCGTCGCCGAACAGATCGCACCACTGCCAGGCCGAGGTTTTCGTGCCGGTGTCGGGTTTCAGCCGGGCAGAGAAGACGCGCTTGTTGGGGGTTTCCGCGGTGCGGTACTCGGTCAGGCATTCGACCCTGGATTCCCACTCGTTCGAGAGCAGGCAAACCACTGCCTCACAGCGGGCGTTGGCGCGCTGCAATGCGGCCGCCCACCGTTCTCCCGTTCGGATGCCGGCGTCCGGATCGAGATCGAGAAAGATTTCGTTCGCCAGCCGTGGATTCTGTTCGGCGAGCCACTGCCGCAGCGCGATGGCTTCGCGATTATTTGTGCTCGAGTGGCTCAAAAGATACGCGACACCGGCCACCGCCCGAACTAGACCGACCGGCGTCCACGGGACCTGTCGAACCCGTCCACCCGCATCATCGACTCCCCTGCATTGACTGCAAGCCTAGATAGGGTCCCTTAAACGGCCTGCAAATTGGCAAAGAACGTCGGCCCGCGGCCAGAACGACGGCGCGATCGAGGCGTTCCGGCACGGTTCAACGGTCGCGAGGGCGGATAACCTGGATCTGTGCGGCGATCGCGAAAGACCGCGGATCATGCCGGGGTCCGCGGCGGCGTCGAGTCGCGTCTCGGACGCTGGCGAGGCGCCCGCGCGCTCTATCGTGAGGGTGTTGGAATCTCGTTGGTGCGCCTGGACAATCTCATCACCACCAGTGAACGCGGTCTGGGCACGACGTGCGTGCTGGAGTCCACCCCCGGGCTCGCGGTGAGACCCGCCCGATGGACCATTTTCCTGTCCTGGGAAGGATCCGTGTTCACCAATGACATGTGGCACAGCCCGCACGTACCGATGACGGTCCGGTTCGACCCATCCCTGATCGACGCCACTCTGCAGTTCGTCTCGCGTCTGCACACCGCCGAGCCCGACGTTGACCACAGTGCGCAGGTGCGGCAATTCGTGGCACGCTTCCCCCGCCTGCCCGCGCAACACCGACGACCGACGGATTGACCTACGCGTCAGGTGGTCCTCCGACAGCCTCACGGGGACGGTTGAGCCGGGGTCGAGCGCCGGCTCATCCACGCACGCCGTTATCCGCGCGACTGGCCTGTTGTTGACAGCGTTTTTGATCGGGTGACAACGTCAGCTATGGCACTTGAGTCGAACTCGACCGCCGGTGGTGGGCGCCACCAGCGCCCACCGTCGTCAACGTTCGCCGAGACGATGTCCAAGCTGCGTTTCCCCAGCCGCGTTCAGGTGATAGCCGACTACCTGGACGACGATGGACCGGTTTCGGCCTGGGCGGCGAAGGCTTGGCGACAACAGCCGGTCATGCTGAACGCCCGCGAACACGTCGGCAACGAGGCGCGGTGGTTGCGCCAGACCGGCCCGCTCGACGACGACGCGAGGCGCGAGTCGCTGGCCGACCTGAGCAGCCGCCTGCACGACCTGCAGCGTCATTTGAGCGCCGCCAGGATGCCGACGGGTGTCTACTCGACGCTGACAGCGCTGGCGGCCGTGATCGACGCCGGCGACGACGTACACCGCCTGTGGGGCGAGGCGTTGCGGGTGCTCGACGACTTTGTCGGCGCCACCGATGGTCCGTGAGTCGGGTCCACGTTTTGACCTGAACAACGCCGGCTCGACCGTGTCACCGCGGCCCCCGGAAGAAAGCGGGAACTCAGCGGCATCGGTTTCTTTCGGCCTTATTCGGGACGATCCTCGCCGCGCCGGGTGATCTGATCCATTGGCCTGCACAGCACGTCCGGAGTTTCGAGAAATGAGCAAGGATTCCCCCGGGGTGCCTACTTGGCCAAGGAGGGTGCCATGACGGAGCAAGCAGTTCTGGATGATGCGCGATTCGACGCGATGGTGGCAAATCCGGCCACTTTCGCGCCGATCCCACGCTAGTGTGCGGCGCAGTGGATGCGATCTGCGCAGGCAGACACAAGTGGGAGGAAGGCAGCATGGCAGGTGACGTGGCAGCGGTTAATGCCAAGGTTCAGCAGTACCTGACTCAGAACTTCAACAACGTCAACATCGACAAGGACGGCGACTTCTCGTTACGGCACGGTTCGGCCCGGGTCTTTGTGAGCACCACGACTGCCGATGAAGTCGACTTCACCTGGGTCCGCCTCAACGTTCTCGTGCTCTCCGAGGTCAAGGAAACGCCAGAGGTGTTCGAACACATTGCGCTGCATGCCAACGACTACATCTTCGGTCACCTGAGTGCCTACCGCAACGAGGATGGACTCGGCATCTTTTTAAGTCACACGCTGCTCGGCGACTATCTCGACGAGCAGGAACTTGTCCGGGCTGTCGGTGCAGTGCTCGGCTCGGCCGAGGACCTTGACGACGAGCTTCAGGCAAAGTTCGGGGGCAAGCGTTTCCACGAGGAGTAGAAGATGCTTACCGCCGGTGAGGTGGATTATCTGCTCGAGGCCACCCGCTCATCGGTGAAGCGGTTCGGCGGTGACGGACCGTCGCTGTCGCATTTGGCCTATGTGCTTAGTGACAAGTGGCCCGATGAATTCGTCAAAGCCTTTGGGGCCGACGGCGCCGACGATGTCAAGCGCCTCCTGCACGAGAAGTCGTTCGTCGGTGACGAAGCCGATGTGCGTTCGGTGTTGGCCGACCACGACGGCCGGGACTCCACGCTCACCGAATTGCACGCACGGCTGAGCAGCCTCATCGAGGCCGACTACGCGGCCCCGGAGGCTGCCGCGGGTGCTGACGCAGCGCAGCCGACGGAGTCACCGGCACCGTCGGCCCAGCCGGCCGCGGCGATCGATGACGCCGATGCCTGGCCGGAGCGGACCCGCCGCTTCCTGGTCGCCGTCGAGGCGCGCGATGACCTCCTGGAGCGCGATGAGGCGATCACCGTGGTCGTCGCCGTGCTGTGCCGCAGCCGGCGGCGGATCCCGATCATCGTGGGTCCGCGCGGCAACGGACGAACCACGATGCTCAGCGGTGTGGCCGCCAAGCTCGCGACGCATCCCGCCAGCGAAGGCTGGCGTATCTGGCGGATCGCCCCCGAAACGATGGGCGCGGACCCGGCGGGGCCGTTGGCCCGCATCATCGAAGACTGTGAAGCCCCAACGGTGCTCATGATCGACGACGCCGACCAGTTGGCGGCGCTGGGCACGACCCAGCCCAACGCGGGCGTCCTGTTGCTGCTGCGCGCCGCCGCGGTGCACCCGCACCTTCGCGCCGTGTTGGTGTGTGACAGCCGTCGATATCAGCGGCTGGAGATGCACGTCGAGGATCTGATCGAGGAATTGGCGCCGGTTCGCCTTGACCGGCTCAGTGATGACGCCGTCGCGCAGGTGATCGAGGGCGTGCTGCCCGGGATCGAAGCCCGGCACGGCGTCACGATCTCCGCGCCGCTGCGGGCGCTGGCATGTCTACCGGCACGGTCGACGGATGCCGCGGTGCACCCGGGGTTGGCGATCGATCGCATCGATGCTGCCGCCAGTCATGCCAGCGTGCTGGGGCACGCGGAGGCCACCGTCGCGGATCTGGCTGGGGTCGCCTCCCCGTTGATGCGGGTGCTGCATGCCCGCGATCTGGAAAATGAACTGTCACAGCGTGTTCGGGGGCAGCCGCATGCTGTTCGCAGCGTCGCGTCGCGACTCGCGCTCACTCTCGCCGGGCTTGACTTGAGACCGGAACGGCCCGACGGCGTCTTTCTGTTCGTCGGCCCGACCGGTGTGGGCAAAACCGAACTCGCGCGGGCGATGAGTGCCACCCTGTACGGCGTCGAGGACAGGCTGATCCGCCTGGATATGAGCGAGTACGCGCATGACTGGGCGATCAGTCGTCTCGTGGGGCCCATGCCGGGCTATGTCGGTTCGACCGAACCGGAAAGTTGGCTGACCACCCGGGTCGCCCAGATGCCCGAATGCGTCGTGCTTCTCGATGAGATCGAGAAGGCGCACCCGGTGGTGTGGAACACCTTCTTGCAGGTGTTCGATGCCGGCCGGCTGACGGATTCACGGGGGGTGACCGTCGATTTCCGCAGTGTGGTGATCGTGATGACGTCAAACATCGGTGCGTCGGAAGCCAGCGCGGCTCCCCTGGGATTCGTCACCGCCGGTGCCGATCTCAACCTTGCCCGGGATCGAACGGTGCGTGCCGTCAAGGAAACGATGGCGCCCGAGCTGGTGAATCGAATCGATGAATTGGTGGTGTTCGATCCGCTCGGCCTCGAAGCCATCGAGCAGATTGCCGAACGCGAACTGGCTCGGTCGTGTCATCGGCTCGCCGAATCGGGGTGGTCGGTTCGATACGACCACGACGTTGTCGGCTATCTGGTCTCGACAGGCTATGACCCGGCGTATGGTGCGCGCCACGTGCAACGCAACATCGAACGGTTATTCCTTGGGCTCATCGCCGAGTCAGAGACCAAGCGGGTGTCGGTGCGACTCGCTAATGGTGAACTCGTCCTCGAGCACGACTAGCCCCTTCGCCAAGTAAGCCGAATCCAGTCTTCCCGCAAGCTGGTTCGCGGATCCGCGCGGCGAAGACCGCCGGTCGAATTCGTTCAGTTCCTCACGCCGGTACGGCCTGCTGGTCTGACGGTGCCGCCGTTTGGGTATGGCCGCGAACGACCTGCAATCCGACGCTGGCCAGCAGCTCGGGGATCTCTCGAACGAAAACCCGGTCCCATTCTGCGATTTCGGGGTACTGATCGAGCAGGTCCTCCCATGGGATCAGGTAAGGGCTCTCCTTGCGCAGTTTCGCCTCCTCGAGCAGCCGCTTGACTTCTTTGTCGTCCTTGCCGACCGGCATCGGGATAAGAACCCAATCGTCGTCTCGACGTTCGTCCCACCATCGCTGATGTTCTTTCTTGGCGAGCTCTTCCACTTCGTCGTTATCTTCGTCCTCGTCGAACTCGAACTCCTTTGCGTCCCAGTCCCGCAACGGCGCTATCGCACAGCCGATGCTGGCCAACTTCGCACCGATGTCGCGCGCCTGCGCACGGCTGGACTCCTTGCGGGAGTCGTCCAGCTCGTCCCACGGCGGCGCCGGCTTGTCGTCCTTGAGTTGCTCGGTGCGCCATTGTTCGTGGATCTCTTCGGCCAACGGCTCAAGCGAGCCGCCCTGCAGCAGTTCAACCGAGCACGCGTGTTGCATCGTCGGGAACACCTCGAGGCCGGCCAGCGCACCGGCCTTCTTGGCGTCGGCGAGAAGGTCAGCCACTCCCTGAGGTCGTGACAGCGCCAGCACCACCGGCACGGACGGATCCAACCGGCCCAGCTCGTGGTGCAACTTCAGTGCCGTGTCCAACGCCTGCCGATCTTGATAGGCGGTCACATAGGCGCAACTGATCGGTGGTGTCGCCGGGTCGAGGTGGTACTCGGGCAGCTGTTCGCGAATGTGCTCGGCGGTGGCATGAAACTGCTTGAATTCGCAGTGCTTTTTCAGCGCAGGATGCTGACCCTTCAACGCTTCCAGGCTCTTGGCGGGATCTTGGTCCATGACGGTCACCAGCAACGGGGTTTTCTTGTCACCCTTGTCATACCAAGTACGCGCGGCATGCCAGACGAGCCAAACCCCCAATGGGTCAAGGTGTGCCACCAGGATGTGTGGCCGCGCACAGTCGGTGACAATGGGGAACTTCTTCAAAATCAGGCGCGCGCCGATCTCGTCGATGTTGAAAAAGTCCACCCACGACTTGTCTCTCCGGTGTGCGTCTGGCTCGTGTTCACTGTGGACATCTGGAAGGCGGAACAGCGAGGAGAACTCGGGGTCGCTGATGCGGGCCAAACACCCGGCCCGCCGAGAGCCGTGCCCCGGCAACTTCCGCCACGTCGCAACGATCTGGGTGTTGACTGCATCGTCATCGGTGACCGCCAGCACGCGCCAGGCGCGATGGGCTCCCGCGTCCTGCAGCGTCTTTTGCCGCTGGGCATCGCCGATGATCACCGGGACACCCAGCCCGCGGCACAGCTGGATATTCGGATTGGTGACGTTCTGCTCGATGACCACCGCCCGAATGCCGTTTTCGTGCAGATGGCGAAGAAAGATCGTCCCCACGTACTTGCCGAGGCCGCAAATCACCACGTGACGGCGCAGCAACGGGATGCGCATTTGTTGCACGCGGTCGCGGAACAGCGATGCCAGCGCGCTGTAACCGGCCCAACCGGCGACCAGCGGGGCCAAGAACCGGGCCACGTTCAGCTGCCATGGAATCACCTGGTCCGACGGGGAGTTCGCCAGAAAATCCTTCAAACTCCAGAACACAATGAAGGCGGGGTCACCGGCCGCCGGGTGCGCCTCGCACTTGAACCTCCACCACCCGATGCACCCGAAGACGAAAGCGGCGATCCCGGCGACAGCCGCGATCCACCAGCGGTAAGGGGAGACCTGGTAGACAAACGACCGCCACGCTTTGCCGATCGGCCGCTGACCAGGAGTACGTCCCGTTAACCCGTTGGATGGCAGCGTGTTATGGGCCGGCAGCAGCCGGGCCAGGAGGCTCACCGCGGCCCTACGTGTCGATCGAACCGCGGCGAGCTGGCGAAGCCGACAACGATCAATCCCGCGCCGAGCACGATCAGACCGGCCCAGGGACGGATCAGCCAGAACCCGGCGCTGAGCACACCAATTCCCGCCAACTCCATGGCGATCGACACCTTCTCGCGCCAGCGGACCGCACCGGCGGCGCGGTTGTCACTTGGACTTTTCTTAGCGGCCGGTCGCCCGGCTTCCTGGTCAGGGGCCGCCGGTTGCGGGCGGGTGCGTTCAGCGCTATCGGTTTTCGTGCTCTCGTCACTGGTCACGGGGCCTCCGGCTAAACGCAGTGTGTGGCGTCAGAGAGGATTGGATCACATGCCGGTGGTCATACCGACCCATTTCGACGGGTCAACAGGGAGCCATCTGGCGGGCGCGATTCCGCACGCGGCGAACTGAATGTGGTGTCGAAGACTTGGCGGTCGATCGGGAATCTTGTGCATAGACCATGCGGGGCGGGGCAATACGCTCAAAAGTACTGGTCTGCGCATTGATGCACCCACCGGGCCACGTCCGTCGGGAGGGGGATCGATGATCGCCGCGGCGGGGGCAGCCGAGGCCACCAGGAGTCGTGCGGCGCGGTTCTCCTGGGTGTTGGCGGCCGCGGCAGCGCTGGTGCCCCCGGCCGTGTTGTTGGGTTCGACGCATTCGGTGGCTGTTCTGGTCAGGGCGCATCGGGTCGGATTGCACTATTGGTGTGCGCTGGCGATGACGTTCGTGCTGGCGGGCTGTGCGTTCGTGTTGTCGTTCGACGCGTTGCGTGAGCTGGCGGTCGCGCTCGGGATGCCGCCGGGTCGAGCGTGGCTGTGGCCGTTGGCAATTGATGTGTCGATCGCGAATTCGACGTTGGCGCTGTTGTCGCTGGCACCCGCGCGGGCAGCGCCGCGAGTGGCGGATCACGGCGGTGACGCCGGCGCAGCGCGCGCTCGCCGCGGTACCCGATGGCGCGGTCGACACGGTGGACTCGGCGATGCTGACGGCGTGGAAAGCCACCGCCGATGAACTGGTCCGCAGCGGCGTCACCTCGAAGGACCCGACGGTGGGGGCCGCGGTGCTGGCCGAACACGCCGCCGGCGCGTCCCGCGGCGCGATCGGGCGCCGACTGCCGATCCACCACCAGACGGTGGGGCGCATCCTGGCCGGCGGGCAAAGCCCCACCGGCTGACGGCGACGCGGCCGCTGGTGCGCTAGGAGTGCGTTGGGGCGCTGTCCCCCGTTGGCGGTGGGGAGTCTTGTCCGGTCGGTGGTCGTCCTTGGGCTCGGCGGTCGTCCTCGGGCTCGGGTGGAAACGCGGCGGTGATTTTCCCGGCGCCGGTGAGGATTAATGCCACGACGACTCCGAAGACGAAGCCACCGACGTGGGCGAAGAAGGCAACGCCACCGCTTTGGTGCGGGTGGGTCACTGCGGAGTCGCCAGCGAACAATTGGATCGCAAACCAGAGGCCCAAACACAACCACGCCGGGATTCTCACCGGTATCCAGCCTACGAAGCCGAAGATCCGCGCACGGGGATAGAGCACGATATAGGCACCCAGCACCGCTGCGATCGCGCCGCTGGCGCCCAGATTCGCTACTCGCGCGTCGTCCGGCGTGCCGAAGAGGAGGGTCACCGCGGTCTGCGTAACCGTGGCGGCCAGTCCGCCTGCGAGGTAAAAGCCCAGATAGCCGAGCCGCCCGAAAGAATCCTCCACGTTGTTGCCGAAGATGGCCAGATACAGCATGTTGCCCAGGATGTGGAACCAACCGACATGCATAAACATCGACGTGACCCAGCCGAGGCCCCACGGTATGCCCAGGTGGCAGGCGTTGGTGACATCGCATGGATAGAACGACGCCTGACTGATCGCCGCGTCTCGATTCGGTAGTTCATACAACAAAAACACCGCGACGTTCACGACGATCAGCGTGGTGGTGACGACCGGGAACCGGCGTCCCGGATTGCTGTCCCATAGGGGAATCATCCGAACTCCTTACGCCAGCGGCGGCCCGACGGTGCCGCCTACCGGTCGTCTTTGATCGTCCAAGTTGGAAGCATCGTAGAGTTCCGGGGCGGTGCCCGTTGGCGTCCTGGCAAAAGCGCTGACTAACCGGTGAATCGGTCGAGATGCTCGCCATGGACGCGTACAAGGCGCGGCGGCAACGCGGGGCACTCGAAGAGGCCCCAGGCAAATTGACCCCCAATCGGACATAAGCTGAATTTCGTTGTCGCGCTGAGGCTTTTGAAGCAGCGTCACCAGCTGAAACTGTCTCAAGCCGTCCCCCGTCGACTCCCTCAATCCGCACCAAAGTTGTAACAGTCTCATGGCAATGTCGGTGGCGGACTCATGGGTTCTCACAGATATGAGTCACAAACGATGGCGCGACTGGATGTCCCCGCCCTTCGAATACATCACTCGAATACATCACCCTGCTCTGGAATTCCCATCGCGCCCGACTGACCACACCTTGCTCAGCGGCAAGCTCAGCTACGCTGGGCCCGACGTCGTCGATAGCCGCTAATTGCCGAACTTGTAACAGCTCAGTTAGGCAACAATATTCGAGAATCTGAGAACGTTACAAACCGGGACACGATATAGCTCAGCGTGTCTCGTCACCGCGGGCCCAGTTTGTTTGCGAGCCAGTCGAGCGCCTGCCGCGCGTGGTCGGAAAGCTTGCCTGCCGCATCCAATGCCGCCAGCGTGCGGTGTGCTTTCGAGTAGTAATCGCTTGCGGACTGGTCGCCCGATGATTCAAGCATGTCACCAATTCTGAACGCGCGGGCCCAGACGTCCTGCTGATATTTCGGGTTGTGGGGATCAGCGTCGGCCAGCCGTTCGCAGATGTGTAGGGATCGCGTGTGGTGCTCCAGCGCCGCGGCCGCCTCACCACGGTCGGCCAACAGATCCCCCACTTTGTAGAGGGTGAGCGACAGGTCGCCCTGATACTGCGGGTCCTCGGGGTCGGCGTCGGCCAACCGTTCGGTAGTTTCCAGCGAGGTTGTGTAGAGGCGCAGGGCCGCGTCCACCTCACCTATGTCGGCGAAAAGTCCCGCCACCTGGGCCACACTGACCGCAACCTCGCGCTGATACCCCGAGTTGTCGGGATCGCCGTCGGCCAGCAGCTCGCGGATGTGCAGGGAACGCATGTAGTACGCCAGCGCCCCGCTCACGTCACCACCGCCGACGAGCAAATGACCCAACCGATCGAGGCTGAGCGTTAGATCGCTCTGATACTGCGTGTTGCCGGGATCAGCCTCAGCTAGCTGTTCGCGAATTTGCAACGACCGGGTGTAATACGCGAGCTTCGCGCCCACCTCACCGCCGCCGGCTTGCGCATCCCCCAACTGCGTGAGGCTGATCGCCAGGCCGCGCTGATATTGCGGGTTGTCGGGATCGGCGTCGGCCAGCAGCTCGCGGATCTGCAGGGACCGGGTGTAGTGCTCCAGCGCCGCACCCACCTCACCGCGGCCGGCCGAGAGATTCCCCACCCGATCGTGGCTGATCGCCAGGTGCTCCTGATATCCCGGGTTGTCGGGATCGGCGTCGGCCAGCAGTTCGCGGATCTGCAGGGATCGAGTGTAGTGCTCCAGCGCCGCACCCACCTCACCACGATCGGTCAACAAGTCTCCCAACCGGTCGTGGCTGAACGTGAGATCGCGCTGATAACTAAGGTTTTCCGCATCGGCGTCGGCCAGCTGTTCTCGGATCTGCAGGGACCGGGTGTAGTGCTCCAGCGCCGCACCCACTTCATCGTGGACCGCCAACAGATCCCCGACGTGATCGAGGGTGACCGCCACATCATCGCGATACTGCGGGTTATCGGGATCGGTGTCGGCCAGCTGGTCGCAGATGCGCATGGCTCGGGTGTAGTGCTCCAGCGCCACGCCCACCTGACCGCGGACCGCCAACAGATTCCCTAGCTTGTCGAGACCGGTCGCCACATCGCGCTGATGCATCCTGTTCCCTGGATCGGCGCCGACCAGCCGTTCAGTGGCGCTCAGAGTGGCGGTGGCCAGGGCCTGGGCGGCGGTGAAGTCCAGCCTGTTGGTGACGTGGTCGATAAGCGAAAGGCCGGCGCTGGCGAGGTGGTCATGCCCCTCGCTGAGCCGGCCAGTAATGGCGGCAGCCGTAATGGCGAGCAGGGTGAGGTCGGGTCGTCGGGCCTCCTGAAGGTTCTCGGATGCTTGATCAAGGTGGGCGTCGAGGCGCTGGCCGGTGTCGGCGTCGGCCAAGCGCTGCTTGATGTGTTGTTGCAACACGCGGTGTAGTCGGGCGAGCTGTGGGTCGGTGGCGGGGGTGAGCAGCCGGCGGCCCTCTAGCAGGCGCTGTACCGCCGGCCAGTCATCGCCGCCCGAAAGCCCGGGCAGCCCGGTTGGTGACGGCCGCCCGGTTTCTTCGCTGAGCTGCTGCAGCCAGCCCCAAGGGATCGTGTCCAGGGGCAGCAAGCTCGCCACCGCTAGGGCCGCGCGCGCTCGATCCGGCAGCCGATCGAGGGTTTGATCGACGATCGCGGCAACGAGTTTCTCCTTGTGCAGGATCGCCTGCCTACCCTCGGGCAGCCCACCAACCTCATCGAGGAAGGCGACGCCCCGCTCACGCAGCTGCTCCAGCAGCTGAGAGGGCTCGACCTCAAAGCTGCCCAGATACACCGCGGCTTGTTCGATCGCCAGCGCGTAGCCATCCAGCAGCTCCACGATGCGGCGGGCGGCATCTTCCTCGTGGGGACTGCTGAATTCGGGGTGTAGTTTCGCGGGGTCGCGGGCGCGCTGATGCTCACGAATCAGCGCCAAACCATCTTCTGTGGCCAGTCGCGTGACCTCGATCATCCCCACCGAGGCGCGGCTTCCGGCTGCCCCGATATCGCTCAAACCCAGGCGGGTCGTGACCACGACATGAAACCACGGTTCCTGCGGCAACACTCCAATCTGCGACGCCGATAGCAACTCAGGTTCGGACACGTTGTCTAACAGCAGCAGACACGCGGCGACGCCCTCGTTTTGATCCCGTGCTGCATCCGTCAGTTCGCCCAACCGGACCAACACGCGTCGGCCCAGCCACTGCCGATCGGACAACTGCTCCTCACTCACCTGCAGGCCCAGCTCCGGCGCAAGCGCAAGCTGTGAGACGGCCTCGAGCATGTCGGTCTGCCCGTCGGCATCGACCTGCCAAGTGCCGCCCTGATATCCGTCCGCGTGGGCGTACGCGTAGGTGACCGCCAGCTCAGTTTTACCCATCCCCCCGAGCCCGTGCACTGCGGTCACCACACCCACTCCACTGCGGGTCAATTCGCTGCGCAGCGCCCGCAACTCCCCCGCTCGGCCCACAAACCCGGGGTTGTGACGGCGCAGATTTCCTGGCGCCTGTTTGGCCCGTCGGGCCTGCTGAAGATGATCGTGCACCTCATGGCCGAGCTCTCTAACCCGCGCACGAACCTCGGCCTCCTGCAGGGCCTCCACTCCACGGGGGAACCACGGCTGCAAGTCGACGAGCTGCACCCGCGTCACCTGCTCGCGCCACGCCACGAGCGCCGCGTCCTGGCGTTCGTCGCTCAGCTCAACGAAAAACACCCCGGTTACCGGGTCCCCACCCCCGATGCGGCGCGCCTGCACCCGGGCGAACTCCTCCCACTCCCAACGGCAGTAGGCGCTGTGTAAATAGTTCGGCGACAAACAGACCACCAGCATCCGCGAGCTGCGCAGCCCTTGCAGCAGCCGAAGCTCCCAATCCTGGCGGCTGTGAATCTCTTTGGTGTCAAAAAAGATCCGAAACGGCGCCGAGGAAAACTCCCTGAAATCCTCATAGATCGCGTCTCGCAATCCCGACACCCAGCCCGTCTGGTCGTCCTTGCGGGCATAACTGATGAACACGTCATACTCCAGCGCATCCATCGCAGCGCACTCCTCACCCCACCACAACCACCAGCTATATATCACCGACGCAGCTACGAATTATGGTTTTGAATAATGCCGACGGCCTAAGCCGCCGCACCAATCCCGACCTGCCTGCCGTGAAATACCCGGCGACGCGGCCCCTATGTGTCCTCCGGTGCAGTCCGCGGGGACGTTGCCTTGACTTGCGATGTCTTCAGCGGCCCTTGGACATTGACGTGCTTTCTTCTCTCGCGCACGTGCGCGAGCGGGCTCCGGGGTCTCACGGTCAATTCGTTCAGCATCCGCTGAGCACGGCACTACTCAAACATCGAACGGCGTCGGGCGATTCGACTTTGCTCTCCGCCGGGCACTGTCGCCAGCCGGCCTGCCGGCGTGGCCCCACCGACGAACTTGACTCGCTTTCAGCGGATTATGAGGCCTGCGACCCCAGGGTGCGCAGGCTGAGCTCGCGCATCAGCGCCGGCAGGCTGGTCGACCAGCTGTAAACGGCGCCTCGCTGTGTCAAACGTCGTGGCCGCCGGTTGTGTGGTTGCGGTTGGCTGGCCCGGTGAGTGACTGGTCCGAAGTGCTGGTGAACGGATGCGAGCCAGCCGCGCTGGACGCTAGAATCGCCCCCTTGAGTTCCGCCGGGCCTGCCGAGCCGGCACGAGCCACCGAGAAGCTTTGCGCAGCTCGTTTTCGCCAGTAGCAGCCCCACCCCGGGGTGTGCCGGCGATTTGGGTCCGATGTGGGGAGAACGGTGACCGCGACGTTCGTATCGCCGGCGAAGGTCGATGAGGCTCGGCTCAACGAGGCGATGGGTTGGTTTGCCCGGGCCCATGGCCGCAGACACGACCCGGGGATGGCCCCTCTCGACGACGCATCCTGGCGCACCGTTGCATTCACTCACAAGCCTGACCTTCGCAGCGTCCCGCATCCCTACCCCGAAACCGGCAGGTGGATCCGCAGTCTGCACTCAAGCGGGACCACCGCCGAGCCAGTCTTTTCGCCATGGTCACAGGTCGACCAGCAGATCGCTGACACCGCCGCACGCGAGATCCATGCGCGGTGCCCGTTGATTCAGGGCGCGCGGTGCGCGGTGATTGCGCCGGGTCCCCCTCTTGCTGTCGCCCACTTCATGTTGCGCGAGATCGAATTGAGCGGCGGGCTGGCCTGGCTGGTCGAGCCGGGTGAGCCGGAGAGGATTTGGCGGACGCTGATGGACAACGGCATCGAGGTGGTTTTCACCCTGCCGCTGGTCGCCTCGCGGCTCGTAGAGTACTTTCAGGCCACCCGCCGCCGCAGCCCTGCCGGAGTCTCTGTGGTCTTCTGCGCCGGCGATGTGCTTTCCCCGGCTCGTCAGTCGATGCTCGCCGCGATGTGGGAAGCCCGTGTGCTGAACATGTTCGGTTGCTCAGAATTGTTCGGACCGCTGGCCGGGCCGGGCGAGGGCGGCCACCCACTGGTGTGGCGTTGCGAGCCGGTGGCCGTCGAGGTGATCAATCCTGCCTCGATGTCACCGTGCCGGGTCGGCGAACGCGGCGTGTTGGTGTTGACCACGTTATGGCCGAAAGCGCGTCCGCTGCAGCGGTATTGGACAGACGATACCGTTGAGGTGACCCAGACCGCCTCGGTCGACGGGGTTTTCGGCTTTCACTACATTGGCCGTCCGTCGTCGGTGCTGACGACACAGTATGGGCAGGTGGCGCTGCGTGACATCGACGACCTGTTGCTGGGCAGCGGTGTGTGCGGCCTGGAATGGTTGGTGCACCAAAACCCAGAAGGGCTGTGTGTGCGCTCCGAGATGCTGACGCGGGCAGCTGGCGCGGTGCGCCAGCTCACGGAGGCACTGACCGAGACCCTCGGGGGGCCAGTGGAGTTCGTCCCACAAGAGCCGGGGTCCTTGCCGCGGGCCACGCCCAAATTCTGCGTCGCCACGACCGCGATCTAGGAGGGCGGGTGCCGACGACTGCCTGGCGCCCGAGGTGAGAATTGTGGCGTCCGCACCGATTCGGAGCTGGTAGGGCCGCGCGACATGTCGCCGACCGAAACACCTCGCCTGCTGTTCGTGGACGCCCATCCCGACGACGAAACGCCGGTCAGCCGATATCCGTCCACCTCCTCCCTGGGCGTAACTCAAGGTCAGTTCATCACAGTTGGGGCAGAACGTCTGACGCAAACAATTCGAGACCGTCGAGATCGAAAAGGTCAGGTAGTTGGAGGTAGAGGCGGTTCGCACCGAGATCGGTAAGGCGTCCAATCTTGTCGACAATCCTATTTGGGTTTCCGAATAGGGCCGTGGCAGCGATTACCTCCGCCGATTGACCAGTGCCGCTGGCACGCCGCTCAGCCTCCTGGTCGTCATGTCCGATGTAGAGGGATTGACCAACCGAATAGACGAGCCGACCACCCCCCGGCTCGCGACGCACCGCTTCAAACGCATTATGGGTGTTAGTCAACGTAGTGAAAGACACGTTGTATTCATCAGCGAACCTCGCCGCGATTGCGGCACTGCGAGGCCCGCCCTGGCCGCCAAGAATTATTGGTGGTCGCGGTCGTTGGTATGGCTTTGGTAGTGCGGGCGAGCCTTCGAGTCGGAAGTATCGGCCCTCAAAATTGAACGTTTCATTTGGCGGTGTTTGCCACAGACCGTCGACCACTGCAATGTATTCGGCAAGTCTAGCCAGGCGTTCCGGGCCAGACTGAAACGGGATTCCGTAGGAGACGTGCTCGGTCTCGAACCAACCCGCTCCGAAACCGACGTCGACTCGGCCGCCGCTCATCGCATCAACGGTCGCAACGGCGATCGCGAATGGTCCTGGCAGCCGAAATGTCGCTGGGCTAACGAGGGTGCCCAACCGAATTCGATGCGTTTCCCGAGCAAGTCCTGCAAGGGTCACCCACGCATCGGTTGGCCCAGGGTATCCCGCGTCGGTGCCGATATGTTGGTAGTGGTCAGACCGGAAGAATCCGTCAAATCCAAGGTCTTCCGCGGTGTGCGCCACGCGGAGGAGATCCTCGTAGATTGCACCTTGCTGGGGCTCGACCATGATCCTCACCAGCATGATCGCAGGTTATCCGCAACAGCCGCTGTTTCGCACTGTCAAACAACGGGGTCCTGTCGATCCTGACCGAGACCATTGCATGCCGCCGGCCGGCGTCGCCGGGCCGCGCCACGGGCGGGGCCGGGAACCGACCTGCTGGCCGGACTGGGCCTGGGCTGAGACCGCTAGCCGCCTACACGCGGATGGCGGGGTCGTGGCGCAGCTTCCAGTAGCGCGGATCGGTCTCGTCGAAAAATGGCGCGAACAATGCTTGCAGCGTCGAATCGAGTTGCTGGTACAGCGTTTCATCCAGGTTGTAGCGCGTGTCGCCGTACGGGTAGTAGTAGTCGTTGCGGAAGTAGCCGGCGGTGAGCATCGTGCGCGGCTCGTCGGTGGTGTTGGGCGTGCCGCGGTGCAGCATCCCGGGATCGCGGATCATCAGGTCTCCCGGCCGCAGCGCGATCAATTTCGATGGGATGTAGCCGCCGAGAGCCTCCACCGCCGGATTCGGGTCGTCCTGAACGAACAGCGACAGATCGAACCTCTCGAATAACTCAGCGCGCCACAGATGGCTGCCGCCGGGCCAGACTTCGATCGGGCCGTTGCGCAGGCCGCAGTCGGTGATCGCGATGTTGACCACACAGCCCGCAATGTCACCCCCGTCATAGAAGCCGATGTCGCGATGGGGCCCCTGCCTGGTCGATTCCTTGACGCAGGTATCGCTGGACAGGGATTTGCAGTAGTAATCGACGCCCAGGGTCTCGGCGATGATTGAATGCGCGAATGGGTTGCGCAGGACGTAGGTGTCGGCGAACGGTCCGGTCAATTTAGGGAATATCCGAAACCGTGAGCCCCGCTCCCAGAACACGCCATCGGCAGCCGGCTCGTCGCCGGGAGGCGTCCGATGCCGTCCGGCCCGATAGTGCTGAATGCTCTGTTCGTACAATCGCTGAAAGCTGGATTGAAGCTGCGCCAGCAGTGAATCCGGGATCGCCGCGGTGAGGATCACGTACCCGCGGGTGTGCAGCAACATGGCTCCGAGGCGGGTGTTTTCGGTGGAGAGGCGACCAGTGCGACGCTCGCGCCCGGAGATGACAATATTTGAGTCGAGCGGATCCGTCGGTGCGCTCATTTCGTCCCCCGAAAGGCCCTGTTCTGCGGCGAAGTGTTGCGTGACGATGCTACGCCGGTCGGCGCCAAACAAGTCCGCAACCCACACCCGCGGACCGGCGAATGCACTAAGCCATCCACGAGCCGGCGTCGCCGGGCGCAACGCCGGCTCGTGACCCCGGGCGTGACCTCGCCTGGTTGAGCAACCGCCGGCGGTCGACCCAGAAGCGCTACACCTAAGCCCAGCGGCGTATTAGGCGAGCAGCGCGCTGCGCAGTCGGTCGATATCGGGCGCGGTGATGCCCGCGTCGCGCAGGTAAGCGTCCAGTGACCCGAAGGTTTCGTCGATCGTTTGCCGCGCCGCGTCCAGGTAGTCCACGCGGACCCCGAGGGACGCGTCGGACTGGCGGGCCTCGTTGAACCTCACCTCCTCGGGCGTCAGTTCGCCGTCCGACTCATGCTCGATCATCGCCGTGACCCACCCCCGCATCGGCGACACCCAGTCGTTGCTGCGCAAGTAGTCGGCGACGATGACGTCGCGATCGAAACCGATCGTTTCCAGGATCGTCGCAACCACGAAACCGGTGCGATCCTTGCCCGCTAAGCAACTGATGAGTAGCGGGCGACCGGTGCCGAGCAGCGTGACTACCTGATGTAGCGCGCGTTGCGCGCCACTGTAGGTTGGTAATTGGCGATATTCGTCGATCATCAAACGCGCACCGGCCTCGGCGGAGGATTCGCCGGACTCGTCCGGTTCGCCGCCTTCGCTCTGCATCCGCCGGACTGCGCGCTCGTGCGGCGCTTCACCGACATCCGGGTCGTCGGGGATCGGCAACAAGTGGACAACGATGCCGTCGGGAATCAGTCCCGGACCGCGTTGGGTGACCTCCTGTGTCGTGCGCAGGTCGGCGACGTCAGTGATCCCGAGTCGGCGCAACCCCGCCTGACCGTCGTCGGTGAGGCGACTCAGCTCGCTGCACCGGAATAGCCGACCCCGCCGCAGGGCGGTTGCTTCGTCGGCGACATCACGAAAGTTCCACGCACCCGGTAGTTCGCTGTCACTGACGTCAGCCATGTGCGGTGACCGCCGCTGCGAATGCGGACTGCTGCCGGCCGGTCTCGGTGGGCACGATTGTTCGCATAGATACCTCATCGGGTCCGTCGAAGATGCGCATCGCTCGATGCCAGGCTTACAGCGTAGCCAACGCTGCATCCTCGCCCGGCGCGATCAGTGTTGATGTCGGGCCCGCGGCGGCAATCGCCGACTACCGGGGCACTCTCATTTCCGAAGAGCCTGTTTTGGACAGACGGCTCTCCACGTAATAGTAATCCTTCGTCCATACGCATGGGAACGCTCCCAGTAATTCCAAACCGGCGTCCTCGATCATCACCCGAAAATCATCAACGCTTGATAGACCGGCATTCTCTTGAAGGATGACTCGTCCTTCGCCCGACAAATACTCAGGTACCTGTTGATAGAACTTCCGATGTGTGCGCCATCCGACATCATTGTAGATGAGTTGCGAATAGCCACGAGGGTGGGGCGTCCCGTCTGGACAATGGGGAGGATTAGCCACAACAAGGTCGAATACGTGACCTTTCTGGAGCGCATCCAAGCAGTCCGATGTATAGACTCGAACTAGGTCACCGAGCCCGTTATTGCGAACTGTCTCACGGCAAGCCGCCGTTGCGGCGGGGTTGACGTCAACAAGCGTTAGCTTTGCACAGAGTCCAGCCGCGAGCAACGAGAAGCCAATGAAAGCCGGTCCGGCACACCATTCCAGAGCGTGGTCGATTTTCCCGATGCGGGTCGGAATGAAGGAGAGGTAGTCCTGGCCAAATCTGGCGCCGCCGCCATCAAGATCATCGCGATAAGAGACATCTATGGAGCCAAAAGTAATGGTCTTGTAAATGGTCATCCGGGAGGCCCCTCGGGAAGCTATTAGCGACTATGAGTATAGGTAACATACAGCATGCTCTCGACGGTCGACAAGGAATGCACGGTGTCACGGCAGCCTCCAGCCGAATCCAATTATGTCGCTCTCTTCGATAACGGGAGCCAAGACGAGCAGCACCAGCTTGCCCGAGGGCGTGAAGCCTATCGGGTGAAAATGATCACGCGCCCGATGTGTTGAGGCGCCAGATTCGCGCTTCTCCTCCGCAACCGCAACCTCCTTAGCTGACACCACGAACCGTCACCGCCGAAAATGCGCAATCCTCCGCACGCGGCGGCGAACCCCGATCGGGGCGAGCGGTCAGGGCCTGTGAGGGCGGGTGCGGGGTTGCCGGTTAGCTGCCAGACCTGAAAAGGTCGGCGGGTTGATCCGCGGTCGAATGGTCCTGTGCCGGAGCGATGGCCAGGGACTCGCCACCACACACCCTTGCGAGTTCGTCTCGAACCAAGGTCTCCATATCACACCCGACCACCGGGCGGCTCCAAATTTCGATTCGCGAGACGCGGTGCTGTGCGGCGCAATAACCTGATGATCGAACGCCGGGCCGGTGCCTACCCGGATTAGCCCACAGTCACTTCGAGCTTATCTGCCAAATTAGTAATCGGGGGTTTCTATGCGCCGACTCCGCCCCAAATACACATACCGGCCATCGGTCAGTGATGAGCCGCTGCGGTGCGCACGGGTGGCGGCGGGTTTCTGCTGCTCGACGACCCACAGGTCCTCAGGACCATCGCCGCCGCTGGAGCGGATCGGTTTCCGATTCCAACCGCAGGGCAGCAAAATCATCTATGTCGAGGGATAAGGCATTGACGACCGAAGTAGTGGTAAAAGGCTATCTAAACGATCTGGGCCGGTTGTTCAACGAGTTGGATATTGCCTGGGTGGATCGGCTCGTGGAGGCCCTGCTGGTGGCCTGGCAGAACGGCAACCGCGTCATGCTGATGGGCAACGGCGGCAGCAGCAGCAGCGTCAGCCACATCGTGGCCGACCTGCAGAAGAACATCCAACTGGCGACGGGAAAGGCTCTGCGCACGTTGTGCCTGTCCGACTGCACCCCGTTAATGATGGCCTGGGCCAACGATACCGCGTGGAGCAACGTGTTCGCGCCGCAGGTAACTTGCTGGGCAGAACCCGGTGACATCGTGATCGGGATCTCGGGCAGCGGCGACTCGATGAACGTGATCAATGGCATTGAGGCGGCCCAAAAACAGGGTGCAACCACCTTTGGAATGGCAGGCTTCGATGGCGGGAGACTCAAGGATGCAGCCGCTGAATGTCTGGTCGTTCAGAGCGACAACATGCAGCGAATCGAGGACGTACATATGGTGCTGCTGCATGTCACCTTTACAGCGTTGCAGGAGCGTGCTGCCGCTTTAGCCGCCGACGGTCACTGACCGCTGCAAGCTGGCCGATCCCGAACACCCGAGCAACGTAGGGCATGAGAAGGTGTCGAGCATCTGGAGAGACCGCGCTCGGAATGTCCTTTCTACCGTGAAGCCGAATTCGTGCAGGCACGGCTACCTGCCGCAGTCTCGGGAGGAGCTGGCGGCCATTGCCAGGTATCGTGCGTTCGGACCTATCACAGGTTGATTGTCCTCAATCGCAGTGAGCCCTCGAGCTTTCCGCTGATGTGCGCCGCCACCTGAGCGGCCCCGATCAGCGCTTGGGTGCGTGCGTTGCGCGACGTCGTGGCCGCCTCGAACAGCAGGCCAAACAGCCTGCGATACATGGCGACATCCACCGAGACGCCGTGGTGATGATACTTACGCAGATACGAGGAAGCCATGCCGTACTGGCGCCATTTTTTGACCAAATCGGTGAGCGTGGCCGGCACATCGCCGACCACGACGGCATTTTCGGTGTGCAAGACGGTTCCAGCATCGAGGTCCAGCACACGGAACATCAAGTCGATGTCTTCGCCATAGTTGGCGAACTTCTCGTCGAATCCGCCAAGCTTTTCCAGGATGTCGCGTCGGTATACGCAGTTGGCGGTGACAAGCGCACCGTCGAGACTTTTCGCGGTGATGGGCCGTGATGCGCCTTGGTGTCGAAGGACGTCAGTCAATAGCGCTCGCGCACAAACGGTTTCAAACGAATTCATCGGCTGGGCGGTGAGCCGGCCGCCGACACCCACCACATCCGGACCGCTTAACGCCACGGCCATCAGGTTTGCGGCCCAATCTCGCGCCGGCCGGCAGTCGCCGTCGGTGAACGCCACCCACTCTGTCGTGCACCGCTGCAGTGCAGCGTTGCGCGCAGCGGCGACGTGCCGGCGCGGATTGTCGACAAATATCGCTGCCGGGTCGGAGGCGATGATTTCCCGGGTGCCATCGGTGCTGCCCCCGTCGGCGATCACGAGTTCAGTGATCGGATAGGTCTGGCTGTGAAGCGATTCGAGCAGGGCCCCGATCCCCGACACCTCGTTGAGAGTGGGCACGACCACGGCGAGCGAAGCTGGCATGACAGTCAATTCCGATGTTAGGACCCGTAATCCAGTATCTTCATACCAGACGAATGCCTTTACTACCTAAAATCTCGTCAGATGACTCCCCCCGCACTCGTAGCCAGGATCAGGTCGACCGCGGCGCCGAGATCGGCCATGACCGGACACGTCCAGTTGCGCTGAGCCAACAATGCGGCCTGCGCTGCGCCGCGACCTGTCCTGACCAGGATGCCCTGCGCCGAAACGGCGCGCGCCGCTTCAAGATCGGAGACGGCATCGCCCACCAGAAACGAGCGCGATAGGTCCAGGTCCCACTCTGACGCAGCCTGCAGCAGCAGGCCCGGCGCGGGTTTGCGACATGCGCATGCCAGGTCGGGGTGGTGTGGGCAGAGATACATCGCCGTAATCCGCCCTCCCTGCATCTGCACGGCTTCGGCCAGGCGAAGATTGATGTCGTGGGCCACCCCCTCCTCCAACAACCCGCGTCCTACAGCGGACTGGTTGGTGACGACAATCACCGGGATCTCATGCCCGGTAAGGCGCCGCAATGCCGCGAAAACCCCGTCCAGAAACACAATCTGATCCCACGAGCGAATGTAGTCGCTCCGATTCTCATTGATGACACCATCGCGATCCAGAAACACGGCCGGCCTCATTCCCGCTCCTCTGCTTCCAGCGCAGCCGTCAGGCGCGCGGTCGGCCACTCATGCTGGACACGCTCGTAGGTCTCTGGCGTACCGATATCGATGAGATAGGCGCCCTCCGACAGACGCTGTCCGTAGATCGGCAGTCCACGCTCCAGCAGCAGCGGCAGCAGGTCGTTGGAAAAATCGTAAAACGTTTCTGCCGGAACATATCCCAGCAGGGGCCGGTCGATGATCAGTACGCCCGCGTTGGCCAGGTCGGAGAAGATGTCGTCTGCCGCCGGCTTTTCCACGAAGCGGTTCACCCGCCCCGTCTCATCAAGCCCGACGATCCCACATTGGGTCGGGTGAACGGCTTGGTACAGACTGAGCGTGACATGCGATTCCGGGCCGTTAGCTCGGTGAAAGTCAATCAACGCATTCAGGTCGAAATCCGTCAGAACGTCGCCGTAGACCACGGTGACCGTATCCTCGAAGAATCGCTCTACTCGTTTGACTCCACCTGCGGTACCGAGGATCCGCTCCTCACACGAAAATCTGATATTGACCCCAAAAGCGGAGCCATCGCCGAAATGGCTTAGTACAGCTTCTGGCCGGTGGTGCAGGTTGATCACCATGTCTGTTACGCCGCTTATGCGCAACCAGGCGACGATCCACTCCAGGCCGGGTTTGCCGGCCACGGGTAGCATGGGCTTCGGGCAGGTTGATGTCAGGGGACCCAATCTGCTCCCCTCCCCGGCAGCCAAAATCATCGCTTTCATTGGCCAACAAGTCTGTCCTTTTCGCCAACAAACGTTGGTACACGCCCACTTAGAGTCCGCTGAAGCTCGCCCATCGATCGGCCGGCCTGGCGCTTGCGGTGCAGCCTGATTCGGCGGATACGGATCGCCTTAACGCCCTGCGGCAGTGGGTCGGGTTCGCCGTCGTCGAGGTCGGCCAATTGCCGATTCGCGTCGGACTGCGCGACGAAATGCTCGATGGCGCGCGGGGTCTGGCGCGGCCTGTGGCGGGTAACCATCAGCCAGGAAACCAGCGCCCCGCCGGCACCGTCCCACCGGCGTTGCGGGTCGATCTCGATGTGCCCCTGGCAATGTTGCGGCCGGCATCACTAAAGGTGACCGGCGCGGTGAGGGAGGCGCGGCCGTTCGGCCTCGAGCCGTTGCCAGTCATTTCCGTCTGCCGCGTTTGCCCGAATTCGCCGGCGTCACAACACCGTTGCGGTGCCTTCGGTAGCCATGCTTGCGCCGACCGCGGACGCCGGATCGGGCCGGTAGGCGACCAGCAGCACCGTGCCGTCACCGGCGGACCGGTCATAGCCCTGGTCATCCAGGTAATCAGCGCGGAGTGCCACATCAGTGAGCCCGGCCAGCCGGGCCCAGTTCGCGATGCGGTAGGGGTCGGTGTGGAACAGGTTCCTGACATCGAGGACGTGGCGGCCCGATGCTTGGTCAAAGCCGGACAGCGCATAGAGGTCGCTGTCTTCCTGACCGCGCCGCGGAAGCCAGGACGACCAGACGTTGCGCCCATTATGGCCGTTCGGCTGCTGAGCCAGCTGTGCCCGATCGCGCAGTTCGACGATCAGGGTACCGCCGGGTCGCAGATGCTCCTTGGCGCGTCGCAGCACCGCCACAATGTCCTGAGGCTCTTCGATGTAGTGCAGGCAGCCGTTCAGGCAGACCACGGCATCGAATTGGTCATCGATGGCAAATGAGCGGATATCGGACTGGAGAAACCGGCCCTCGGGCACCTTGCGCGCGGCTGTTGCGAGCATGGCCGCGCTGCTGTCGACGCCGGTCACGCATATTGAACGATCTGCTAGCAGTCTGGCCAGAGATCCGGTTCCTGCCGACAGATCCAACACCGACGGCCGTGCAATGCCGGCGAGGTGCTTGACCACGAAATCGGCCTCGCGGGCGTACACGTCGACGCGGCCGAACAGGCCATCGTAGATCTCGGCATCGGACAGTGCGACGTCGCACTCGGGAAGCTGCTCGGCCGCCGGCGCCTCAACGGATTGGATCGACTTCAAGAGCTCGTCGTTGCCGGCCTCGTTGGCCATGTTGCGGCCCAGCCAATCGAACATGTCCGATATGGAGACCAGCATGTCACGCACGCCGTCCTGGAATGTCATGACATCGACGCCGGAGTTGACGTAAAGGCTTGCGACTTCGAGCAATTGGTCGGTGTGCTCGGGGTCCAGCTCACAGTGGATCGGAAAATACTCGATGGTGTGATCATCGATTGCCGGAAAAATCTTGCGAAGTCCCTCGATGTATTTGGTGAAGACCCCCGGCAAGACACACTCGATGGCCGCGAAACGCCCCATCGACCAGATGATCGGTTCGTTTTCTTGAATCTCGAACCGCTTGAACCGCAGTTCGGGAACCCGGAACGCGCCGTCGTCTTCATGGACATCGATTCGCGCACAGCCGATCCCACGCATGAAGCGCATGTAAAGAGCCACGTGCGCCTCGTCGGCGTTGAGGTTGCCGTGTTCGGAATAGACGTTGTTGAGAAGCAAGACCCGTGCCCGGTAGTCATCGACCCTGGCAGTCACTTTCAAAAACGCCTGGTTGAACCGGTTGCTTCCTGGCAGCATCTTGATGGCCCACCACCGCACGGCGTCCTGGCTGAAGTTGCCTGCGGCATAGCGCTGCAAGAACGGATGGCTTTCCAGCGGCCACTCGGCGATCGCGTCTTCCAATGCCGTCATGAGCTGACGCTTCACAGCCTCTGTCTGGTTCCGGGTCGTCATTGTCGTCCCCTCTGAGTCGTCAAGCATCAAGCAGCTTCATCGGCTCAAAGCCAATGAAGCGCATCAGGGATACTAGCGCCAGGGGAACAACCAACGCCTGCATATCGATGAGAAATTCGCGACGGCGCAAGTGACGTCTGTCCGAACATGAAGTAAAGGTAGCGGGCTCTAGCTCGAAGTTACTCCGGTTAAGTCAGGTGATTGGGTATTTGACGTGGGAGTTTGCTGATTGTGGGTGGCTTGAGCCTGAGTACACCGCGGTCGCCTCCTAGCGGGCCAGCAACCAGCCGCTACCGAAGTTCGTCCCCGCGCTCCAAGCCCAGCTCGCCGACATCACCGACCCACACGACGACGCCGAACGCGGGTGGGACACTGAAGTTGCCCGCCGCGCCGGGGTGATCACCAGCATCCAGAACCACCTCAGCCGACTCGACCAACAAGCGAAGATAGAGACCATCTCGCCATCCGGCCCCGAGGGCCGGATGGCTCTTCTGCGGCATCATCACCCGCAAGCCGTCTGCGGCGGCACCTTCAACGACGTCATCGACCTGCACATCGCGATCCGCAGCTACATCGCCAGCCCCGACGAACTTCTCGGCTAAGCAAAACGTAACCAATCAACACCACGCGAGTGATTCTCTTATTGACCCGCAACGCCTTTCGAAAGCAAATAGTTTCCCATCGCAAGATGCGTCAAACCCGAGCGCAAGAAGACGTCGACGGCGTCATCCGGTGTCTCCACGATGGGTTCACCATGAATATTGAACGAGGTATTGAGGACAGCCGGGATGTTCTTCCGCCTACGAAATTCCTCGATGAGAGCGTGATATTCAGGATTCTGCTCCGCGGACACAATTTGTGGACGAACTGAACCGTCCATTGGATGGATCGCAGCCCTGAGCGTATCTCTTGCAGTTTCCCTCACGTTGTAGGACATCATCATATACGGCGAGTTGGGTGGCCGTTCCACGCTCAGGAAAGATGAAGCGTGTTCGGCCATGATGCTCGGAGCAAAAGGCATCCAGAAATCCCTCATCTTGATCATCTGATTGATCCGCATGACTGCGCCTGGATTGGAGGGATCTGCGAGAACTGATCTGTTACCGAGTGCCCGAGCGCCGAACTCGGATCGACCCGCAAAACGAGCAACGATTTCGCCTTCGGCTAAAAGCTCCGCAACTTTCCCGCCAATATTGGAATACTCCTTCGCGGTCACTCCGTTTCCGCTGATGCCGCGACCAATAGCCTCTTCGATCTGTTCGGTTCCGTAGTGCGGCCCGGAGTAGATCGAACGGAGCGGCTGTGCTTGGAAGCTTCCGACATTTTGGCCGGCGACGTAGGCGGCGCCCAAGCTATTACTTTCGTCACCACATGACGGAAACACCGTGAAACTAGATACACCGGGGAGTTCGGCGATCCGTTGATTGGCCTTCACGTTCATGAACGCGCCCCCAGCCGCGCGCAAAGAGTCAATCCCGGTCGCTGAAATAACTCTCTCAACCCAGCGGGTTAAAAATTCTTCCAGAAAAAGCTGGGCACCCGCCGAGATGTGATCGAAGCGTCGGAATCTGAACCTTTGCTCGAGTTCCTGCGGAAGGAGTTCGCTGGGGGGAGTACCGGCCGTCCGCCGCCAAATCAAAGGCGAGGGCCCATTGAACTCAAAATACGAGTGTAGGATATCGGCGATTTCCCTGCTCGCTGGCGCCCCCGCCGCATATGGGGCCATCCCCATAAGCTTGTACTCGTGCTCCAGTGGCACAAAACCCAATAGGAACGTAAGGTAGCCAAATATCGCGCCAACAGAGTCATCTCGACCAACTCGAGCCAATTCATGGAGTTTGCCGTTCTGGCCCTTCCAGATGCTGCCGCTTGTGCCGTCGCCTTGGCCATCACAGGTCAGAACGATCGTTGGATCTTGGGTCTCGAAGCCAAAGTATGCCGTTGCAGCATGGCATTGATGGTGATCGATAAATTGAACAGGAATATGCGCCAGGCCGAGGTCATTAAGCGCCGCCCGCCTGTGCTCTCTCCCCGTTGCACTGTTTGAAGTCACAGGCCTCGGTCCAAGACTGTGAAGGCTACCATCGAACATGGCTCGATAGATGGCCACCACTTCATCTCGGCTCTTCATGGCTTCGCTGCGATGTTTTTTCGTGCTAAATGCGATAAGATCGATCCCATCTTTTCCAATGTCATATTCGTCGATCACCGATATTAGCGCCGACTTCGGAAATCCTCCTTGGTTCTTGTTCCGCGTGAAACGTTCTTCTTGACGAATGCAATGAATGTGACCGTCTTCCATGAGACAAACCGAGGACGCGTGTCCATCATGGATACCCAATATTCTCATTGATGTTTCCGCCGGCGGTCAGTGGATGCCCTCATCGCTCCCCCAATTTCTCATTCCCCCTATTGGCGCGGGACCTTCATCTCGGGTTTTGTGCCTGTCAATGATTGTCGACGCCAGCCACAAAGACGTGACACATATCGGCTCAGCCTATCGTATTTGCATGCGAGCTTCGCCACAGTTATCCGGAACGGTTCGCCGGCTCGACGGCACCGGCGCGCCGTCGGCGATCCGCAACATCGCCGTCCGCGACGGCCCCATCACGGCGATCTGCCGGCATCCGCTCAACGAAACCGACTGCCCCGGTGATGAGCGCTCGCGCGCACAGCATCCGATCCAGCTGATCAACACCGTGGGCAAGTGGGTGCTGACGCGGACTTCTCCGGTCGGCAGATTGGGGCAACTGCACGGGGGTGAGAATGCTTTGTTCGGCGACGATTGCGGCGGGCTACCGCCACCCGGCCCCGGGGTTGCCTTTGTAGTTCGGTGGGTTGGTAGTCATGTCAGGGCCGGGGCCTGCTGCGCTGGACGCAGGAGATGGCTGAGCCTCGCAGCGGCATTTGCAGTAGCGGCACCCGCTCGAAAACGGTCTAGTGAGATCGGCCGGATCGATGGTGAGGTGCCTGGGGTTTTGGTTTCCTAAAATCGACGCTGACGCGAGTGAATCCACACCGAGGGGGAAGAACATGCCCGTTTGCCGGGCGCATTACGACATGAGATCTAACGATGACTTTTTCCGCCTGCTGCTGCGCTACACGGCCGGTGAGGATGTCTTGGGCGAGATCACCGCTGCCATCGCGGCACGTCCCGACATCGTTTACCTGGCATGGGGACCGACCCGCCCGGAGCACGACACAATCCCTCGGGAGCTGTGGATTTGGTGTTTCCGCCAGGCCGGCTACGTCCCGGACGGACCCGTTCTGCTGTATCGCGGCTGTGCCCATTATGCCCGCTTCGGCATGTCATGGACCGCCGATGTCCGTATAGCCGAACTGTTTAGCCGGATGGACCACGCCGGCGGGCCCCAGGCCTGGAATGTGTATGCGCACCGGGCTGAGCCCTGCGAAGTGCTGGCACGTTCTTATGTGCACTCTTCGGAACATAAAATCTTTCCCGCGCACATCACCCAAATGCCGCTCACGTGGGATGAGTATGTGGTGGATCCGGCGTATTTGACTGACGAGAACGTGGTGGCGTACGCCATTCATCCCGGCGACTATTCAAACATGGTCAGCGAGTGCGCTCGACTGGGACGCCCAATAGATTTTAAGATTAAGCAACCATGATTCATGTCTGCGGTGCCCACGCTACATGCCCTCGTAACCGGCGTCTGAATCGCGCACAGTGCAGGCTTACCGACACCGAAGGTAAGCCGTGCAGCTGTGACCTCGATGGCCTTGCCGGGCTGAATGTGACTGCGCGACAGGGTATTCAGCCCAACCACTCCGCCCACATGATAATTCGTCACGTGACGCGTGGGTGAGGTGGTGCTTACCCCGCGGTGGGTAGTGTCTTGACACCGTCGGGACCCAGATGGGTGCGCAGCACGTCGGCCAGAAGCTGCGGCCGAGACGATCGATACAGATCCCAGTCCTTGGTGTCGACGGCGCGGGCGTATTTAGTGCGCAGCGCGGTGATCTCCAGTTGGTCGCTGATCCGCTGCAGGTCCATCCGAGATGCTC
>Ga0335072_10002183_pt1 | contig 30811 bp, 23 predicted proteins | sample Lox_Sample_21_FD_206725 | JGI IMG/M metagenome (GOLD analysis project Ga0335072, IMG submission 206725) | Soil microbial communities from Loxahatchee National Wildlife Refuge, Florida, United States - Lox_Sample_2.1 | ecosystem: Environmental > Terrestrial > Soil > Wetlands | place: USA...
GACGAGACCGTCAAGCTATGGGACTCATGCTCGGGAGAGGAGCGGCAGACGCTCAAGGGGCATGGCAACGCGGTCACCGCCGTAGCCTTCTCGCCGGACGGGTCGATGGTCGCGTCGGCATCGTACGACGGGACTGTCAAGCTATGGGACTCGCGCTCGGGAGAAGAGCGGCAGACGCTCAAGGGGCATGGCCGCACGGTCTACGCCGTGGCCATCTCGCCGGACGGGTCGATGGTCGCGTCGGCATCATACGACCAGACCGTCAAGCTATGGGACTCGTGCTCGGGAGAGGAGCGGCAGACGCTCAAGGGGCATGGCAGCGCGGTCACCGCCGTGGCCATCTCGCCAGACGGGTCGATGGTCGCGTCGGCATCATACGACCAGACCGTTAAGCTATGGGAGCGCTCGGGAGAGGAGCGGCAGACGCTCAAGGGGCATGACGGCTTAGTCAGAGCCGTGGCATTCTCGCCGGACGGGTCGATGGTCGCCTCGGCATCATACGACGAGACCGTCAAGCTATGGGACTCGTGCTCGGGAGAGGAGCGGCGGACGCTCAAGGGGCATGGCAACGCGGTCACCGCCGTGGCCTTCTCGCCGGACGGGTCGATGGTCGCGTCGGCATCGTACGACCAGACCGTCAAGCTATGGGACTCGCGCTCGGGAGAGGAGCGGCAGACGCTCAAAGGGCATGACCGCACGGTCTCCGCCGTAGCCTTCTCGCCGGACGGGTCAATGGTCGTGTCGGCATCGTACGACCAAACCGTCAAGCTATGGGACTCGCGTTCGGGAGAGGCGCGGGAGACACAGGCTACATACTGTGTTATCAAGAGTATTTCCTTCTCTACCACAGATCCATTTCTCCAAACGGATCGAGGACTGCTTCGGGTCAGTCACTATTCCCCGGACGCCGCTTCTCCCGTAATTACCAGAACAAACGAAATATTTGTTAGTGAAAACTGGGTTACTCGGAATTCGGAGAAGCTTCTTTGGCTTCCGCCAGAATATCGGCCGATATGCTCTACTTTCGCAAGTAATATTCTTGTTTTAGGTCTCTCGTCTGGGAGAGTTACCTTTATAGAGTTTGGCTAGTCAGCGTCCTATCTTGTAGAGAGTTAACTGCAACGTTCCAAACGACTTGATTTCCTGTAATCAGTCTTTCCGTAAAATCTCTATTTCATAGAGGGGTCCTGAGGGAGCGGTTTCCTTTATGCCTAATCAATGCTGGCATGGTGGTTCCAGGACCTTCTAGCGTATTCGCTGGATTACCCGTGCTACCTAAACCAGGATTTGGCTTGAAGCCCTTGCTTGTGGACTTCAATAGATGCCTGGGTCCAAGCAGTGATGGAAAGGTGTGGCTTTGAACGAGCGGAAGTGCGGGTAAGTAGCACAGTGCAGCAATCGGTTTGGCAAGCAATGATAACCCGAAGGCCGCTCATTACAATTAGTGATGCACTGCCTCGCTCCCGGGTCTACACACTGGCCCGTCTCACGAGCGATCAATCCTTGCTCCTGTGGCTTTCTGACGCCTCAGTCACGTGATTAAAGCGGCCACGCTCCCTACCAAGGCCTGAACCTGGCATTGGGTCAAATCGCTTTTTGGTCCATGAGTTTCGAGGAAGATCACATGGACTAATTTGGGGCGTGCTTGGGCGCGGTTTCATCTGGGCTCAACCCCTTATTTCTCCCGGCTCCCCTCCGGCTCCCATGCGTCTCGGGCTTGCTGCTGGCTGCTTTTCCCCGTCTCGGTCACGTGCTGGATTAAATCAGCGACAACTCCCACCGCCGGCCCTTAAGTGGTATTGGATGACATGAGGTTTGGTTGCATTACGTCGACATTTGACGGAAATGACGTCTCTGGATCTCTCCGAAACACACCACGTCTAAGACTGGGATGCAATGGAGCGGGCTGCCTAGTGGAATGTCCCCAAGAAATGTTGGCTATATACATATTCGTAGCTAGTCTGCGGTATTTGATAGAGCACAAAGTGCCTGCTTCAGTGTCAGGCTGTGGACTCGCTATCTCCCGTCTCAGTATACTGTAGTTCAGTCCCCGGCGACCTACAGGGGGCGATTTCGAGGAATGCAAACAGGATCTCTTCTCGTGTTTTGGGCCTGCTGAACCGAGAACGGAAACCACTTCCTAGAATGATCTAATCCTTCATCAGGATGCAGCTGGCGCCTGGGCCTTTGGCATCAGTACCTTCGTCGCCTTATCAAGCCTTGCAACACTTTTCACTATTTCAAAGAACTCCGCACGCCGATCAACTGTCCTGTTCTTGAATTGTCGTAATAGATCCGAGCTCGAAATCCCGGTTGCAGGTATTGCGTTGAAAATCTCCTGTGCCGTCGGAAATGGTAGCGAGGGGTTCAGTGATGCTGCAGGTGCGCTCGTCGCGCTGGGCTTCGGAGATGTAGCGCGGCTACCGCCTTGGGGCGTGACTGTAGGCGGTGACTTCAAGCCAGAGGCGGACACGTTAAGTTTGATACGCTTCGAATTCTTGCTGCCCTCAAGCATTGCACCACCATCGCTGTAGGTGGCTGCCTCAGTATCGGAGCCAGCCCGGGAGCCAGGAGCCATGCTTTTGCGCTTTTTCATAGGTTTCGACGGGTCGAGCGAGGAGGCTGGAGCAGAGGAAGAAGGGACGTTAGCAGGAGAAATGGGGCGGGATGGCTGAGGCGTGTTTTGTGAGGATGATGGATGCCGATGCTTTTTCTTCTTGCGAACTGATGCATCTGTGCCTGAGGCGTCCGATAAATTGGGACTCCCAGGTCGTTTGAGAGACTTCATCGAGCCCGATTTCTTCATCGCCGCGTCACGGTCGCTGTCGATGCCTCCATGCTTTTCTTTACGGCCTGACGGTGTATTGGTCCCGTTGGATGAGATACCAGATTTCTTGTCAGCCTCTGCTTTCTCCCTATTGGCTTTCTTCTCCTCGTCCACGCGTTGGCGTTCTTCTTCCGAGTCGGTCTGGAAATGATTTAGCAAGAGCAATTTGAAAACACGAAAGAAATCTCATACCGAGTCAAACATGTCATCAGAGTCACTGCCGTGATTGTAGTTCTTTTCTCTCAATTCCAGCGCCCTGTTGACTTTCTTACCGATCTTTTTCCGCGCCTCTTCTTGCTTTCTCTCCATTTCTTCAGCCATGTCATATTCCTTTTCCTCTTTGAGGTCGAATAGATTTGCCTGGAGTTGATCTTCTTTGACCCTTTTCTCTGCAATTTTGACGTCCTCGTCCTTGTCCTCGAAAGGGTTGCCTTCCTCGTCGTCGGCAAAGTCGTCTTCAAAATCGAAATCGGCCTCTTCTCCTTGGCGACCAGCGATGCTCTCCTTTTGTGCTCCGGAGAACAGGCCCCGAGCTTGTCTAGATACCAATTCTCGCTGGGCTTCCTGGATCCTAGCTTCCCGTTGTTTCACCAGCCAGTCCGGTACCGTTCCTCTCTTCTTCATGGCTGCTTCGGCTTCCTCAATGGTCATGGTTTTGATCTGCTTGCGCTTTGGTTCAAACGTATAGAGCTTTTCCACGGGGAGCAGACGGAATTTGCCGGTGGACGAATCCAACGAAGGTTCATAAATGAAGGCAGCATGAACATTAGACGATCCACTCTGATGTGATCCGACAAAGCAATGCTTGTTGTCGAAGTCTTCAAGGTGCCAGGGGAGCCTTTCTTCATAGTTTGTCTGAATCCGCCTTCGGTCTTCAGCAGTGTAATCAGGCCTCCAAACCTGCGCTGTCTTCTTCTTAAAAGCAGTGAGCTTCTTTGTCGGATTAGCTGACGGTGCTATCTGGGCGAGGTTCTGTTCCCGTTCCCTCTGCCTTGCTTCCTTCCGCGCGTTAAGCTCTTCGCGATCTGCTTTGTCCAACCCATCTTTCGGTTCGTCACCTTCCTCCTTGATTTGCCCTGGCGGAGCGCCTCTTGGGTCTCGCCTATGAAGTCTAACCGGCCTGACGAATTCTTGCTCATTTCGGATATCTACAGCTTTGTCGCCCGCAAATTGTAAAAGATGAAACCGTAAACCATCGACCAGTCCGCGCTTTGTAGTCACGACCTTGTAGTCTCGGTAGCTGCCTTCAGTAACTAGTGGGTCGCTGAAACCACTGATGCGCTCTTCAGGCGTAGGCGATGCTTTGCTTGGAGAAGCTGAACGGTGTGATTGAGGTGAGGTTCGTTGGAACGGCTTGGGCGGAGGGACAAGTCGGCCATTGGTGAGAGGTTTTGAGACCGCTCGAACCTGAGGCTTTTTCTTGAACAGAGGGTCAACGTTCTGGGTTTTCTTCTTGTAGATAGAAACGCCGTTCAGAGGTCGACCGTGGGGCGCAGGCCCGGAAGGTGGAGGCGTTGGGTTCATGCTGAAGGTCCTGAGCCTTTAGCTTAACTTGTAGCGCGTTGACTCTGTTGCAGACTTCGCGCCGTTGGAGAATTTGCTCAAGCTCACCCTGTCATCATGGCGCAAGGGAAGATTGTAGTCGTGGGATTGTCTTGAAGGGAGCGGAATGCGACACAGGATGTTCGAGGCGCTAACAATGACAACGCTAACTACAGTTGGTGTTGTTCCCCGCCAAGGCTACCGGTTGGTACCAATAGCTCTCCTTGGTTAACACCTTGATGAATTCATCACTCGTGGAGATGTCGCGAATCATTTGGAGGATGAAATTCCTCTTTTTGATGGTTGCTCTCTTCTACACTGAAAGGAGTTGATGATGGTAGACACCACTTGATGGCCTAGAATCCTTTTTTGTGCCCATGAACGGTTGAGCAAACCCAGACAAGGCTAGCCGCATCAACCTGTGGCCACCCTTTCCGTATAAATCAGTTCCCTCCCATTCACCCACTTTGATTACCTCGATTCAAATCATGGAGTCCAAGGCAAACGAAAGTCAGCGTCCTCCTGGGCTTCCCAGTCATCTCCAAGCCCAACTACTACAAGAATCTGAACAGTTCAAAATGACTCGAGAATCACAGATGCATGAGGCTCAGGACCATCACCCGCGCTCAAATTATCAGGGCCAAGAAGCACGATTTGTTAATCCTAGCCAAGGTCAGGCTCGCGGCCAGTGGAGAGGCCAAGGACGAGGTCAACGGCGAGGTCAACTGCGAGGTCAGGGTCAAGGTCAAGGTCAAGGCCAGACAGCATATCGGCCACCTCCCGAGCTATTTATCAATGTCGCTCCTCGCTTGTCTGACTCCCAAGATTTCCCCCCCCTTGGTCCAGCTCCAGCTCAGATTCGCAGTCAGAGCACTCCAACACAGACATCTCAACAACCTGCGAACATGAGCGCTCCTCAAGAGTTCTTCCAGCGTGCCAGAGCGGGCGCCTATCGTGGGCCACACTCCCAGATGATGCATCAGCAACAACATTACCAACCAGTCAACCGTTCTGTTTTACCTCCTTCCGGACAAAATGTTGCCCCCAACAATTACTCTCGACCTCGACCGAGAAATCATGACCTATATGAACCTTCTTCAATCCCGGATCAACGGTACCATCAGGAGAGAGTTCAGCTCCAGCATCGTTTCCTAATGGCTGCCGCTTCAGTAGCTCTTGAGACGGCTTTAACTCCCGCAGAAGGACAAGAAAAAGAAGCTTTCCGCTTAGAACTCGAAGAGGTTGCACAAACCGCCATTGCAGAGTATGCCGAAAGCCACTTGACGTCGGTCGATCCGAAAAAGGTCAAACTCAAGTGCTATGGTAGCCTGGCAAGTGGCTTCGCAGTGCAAGGTTCCGACTTGGATCTGCTGCTTATGTTTCCCAAGGAGCAGGGACATGTTGGTAGCCTTGTGACAGATTGTCGCAGGCTACTAGAGAAAGCATTCCTTGACGCAGGCTACGGCGCTCGTCTGCTGACCAACACTCGAGTTCCCATCTTACGTGTCTGTCAAAAGCCCACCAGTGAATTGCTCGAAAACCTTCGCAAGAACCGGATGGAATGGGAGCAAGAAGAGGAGATGGTAGCGGACGAAAAGGAGCGTACTCTAGATGGCCTTGATGCCAATCGGCTACCCGACGTCACTGACGAGCAGTTATCAGCCGCAGCGAAAGCATTTGCGGAGCTTGAGCTCTCTCCTACAGTCATTCCTCTTCCACCATCGCCCGTCCGCGAGCACGCAAATTTGGAATACAAGGGCGACGTCGGCATACACTGCGACATCAACTTCTCGAATCATGTTGCTATCTACAACACTACATTACTTCGCTGCTATTGTAAGTGCGACCCAAGAGTCAGAGAAATGGGCCTCTTTGTCAAGACTTGGGCGAAGGCTCGCGGAATAAATACTCCCTATTACGGCACCCTCTCATCATATGGGTACATCTTGATGGTTCTTCATTACCTGATGAATATTGCCAAGCCGCCTGTGATCCCCAATCTCCAGCACATTGCCAGAGATGCCGATGCATGGGCCGGCAAGACAGATATTGAGCTCTTCGAAGGCTTCGACGTCAGGTTCGACAATAACGAACAGAGAATTGAGCGTGCTGCAAGGGCAGGACAAATCACTGAGAACAAGCAAAATATAGGCGCGCTATTGCATGAGTTCTTCTGGTACTACTCTGACAGACAAGGATTCCGCTGGATCGACGAAGTCATTTCAATTCGCACCGTGGGCGGTATCTTGACTAAGCAGTCCAAAGGCTGGACAGAGGGGAAATGGGCAGGCGAGAACAATAAGACCCGGCTTCGGTACCTATTCGCAATTGAAGATCCATTCGAAATTGAGCACAACATTGCAAGGACGGTTGGCCATAGTGGCGTCGTGGCTATCAGAGATGAGTTTCGTCGGACGTGGGATATTATCAGCAAGATCAGGCTCACCCATCGAGGCGAATGGCAGTGGCGCAAGGGAGATGGGAGTGTTGGGGAAGACCTACTCGAGAAGGTTGAAGATCGTGGGGACCTATTGAGGAAAGACCAAGAATATAACAGGAAAAGGCAGCAAGATATGAGAGCGGCCTTTGCCGCAAAGAGAGCAAGAGAAGAGGCTGCCAAAGCAGGAGTAGACGGTGAAGAGGGTGAAAGTGGAAAGATTGCAGAAAGTGGTATGTCTTCTGCGTCCATGCCCAATCCTACCCAGACGAACGAGGGCATCCTCTTTGCCGATCGATCGAACTCGAAGCTGATACGAAATTCGAACCCTCAGTTGACCCCCAAATGTACGAAAGGCCGAAGGAGGAAAGTTGAGGTTGAAAGCGATGGCTCTGGAGATGAGGCCGACCAAGCGGCACCAAAATCGTTGCTAGAGGGTGCTGAACCCTTGATCAAGTCTACTGGAGAGCACAGCAATTTAAAAGATGGTGAGGCAGATACCCAAGGTTTGACGGAGGTGGAAGAAGTTTCATGTCAGAATGCCGATGGCTACAGTCCATACATTGACCCACAATTGCTGAACGCGAGGGTGCCAATCCGAGCCGAAGATGTCTGCGTAAGACCCGGATCAGTTGACGATGGAAAACCCCTTGCTTGGAACACGAACACCCAAGCAGGCCGTTGGCTACACTGGCGTGATCAAAAAATTCGCCGAGGAGACACGAATCCTGGTAGGTGCTCTTGGGGTCTGTTCAGCGATCTCCATCGGCTGTTCCCGTATGACGCGTCCCGCCCAGTCTCGGAGCCTTCAAGAAGAGGGCAGAAGAGGAACGGCTGGCTGAGGCAAAAGAGGATGGCGTACTTCGGCCGAAGTACTTCAAACCCCCAAGGCCTTCCACGTCTCGAAAGCCACGCTACTGGTGAAGACCTTCATACTCCAGATCGGCATAGTGCTGTGGCTCTTGAGCCCGCCCGACAGGACTCTGCCATATCCAGCATCACACCACCAGGTCACAACAAATCTGCCCCTCCCAGCCCCAAGCCCCGTAAGCCGAAGAAGAGAAGTGGCCGGAAAAAGCAAACTGCCGGCTCCGGATCGGAGGCGCCACCCATGACCCCGGACAAGACGAACAGCGTTGCCGCCACGGAAAGGACGCCAGCAACTATCCGGGATGGAATCGACATTTCCCTGCGCCCCCGTGACGAAGACCCAAACATTATGCCTATCCCACCCGTCGCGGGCTTCAAGTTTGATCCGCGACAACTGCGTGATATAGCAATTATCAGGCAGGGCGGGAATGGCTGCGCGAGAGGTGGCGAAGAGTGGAACGTGGAGATCGAAGGTGAATGGGGTGGAGGCGGCATCATGGGTGCGGTGAAGACGAGCAGCGGCCTGGTCACGGCACCCGTAGGGATCGGCGGGGATGAATGGGAATATGGTAGGGGCGATAAGGAAGGGTTTTTGGGCGAGCTGCCTCGCTTTGGAGCAAGCGAAGTATAGTATGGCTCACAAAAGGCGAGATCGATCGAGGTTCCAACGAGGAGCGTGTATTTTACACTGGCTTAAAAAACGGGAAGTGAACATTGGATATTTAGGCGGGAGATTGTAGCAACTTTCGTACCACCGGGCGTACTCGAGGCGGCGGAGGGCGATTCCGCCTGATTCATCAAGCTGGACCACTTCAACGTAGTAAGTTGAACAAACATTATTACTCACTCATCGATAATGTCTTCTCGATTGGCCGATATGTCAGTCTCAAAATTCTAGTCGAGGATCTCCCTCCCCAAGCGAGCGCTTCAAGTTGCTTGTGGCATGACCATACCAATAGAAGAGCGAATCTCTGCTTCCACGATCCCCCGAAGAGGGCAAACCCTATGTCAGACATTCTCTTCCTGCAGTCTAAGACTGCTCTCTGCAATCGCTGCTCCTCTCTCCCATTTCCCCACTTTGGCTTCTCATTGAAATGCATGATCCTGAGAACACAACGAGCCGGAGTTCTACATTGGCCGTCGAGTGGTGTAGAACTCCTTGAACACCTTCAGACGCTTACCTAGCTTGATGGCATACCAGATGCCGGCCCATATCGACAGGCTAGCTTACAAGTCAGCATTTCGTCTTCTGTATGGTGGGACGTAAAATTCTCACAATCATAGCCGAGGTCATGCTGATGGAGGCGACGACGAGTCTGTACCATGCGCTGGCGGCCATCCGCTCTAACAACCTGTCCAATATGGCGAGAATGGCGGAGCGCAGGTTTGTCTGTGGAGCGTTGTGAAGAGATGCTAGAATACAGAGCTCCAGACAGCTTGTACCAGAAGCTAAGGTAGTGAGAAGAAATTAAAGGTAGTGCCGGAATTTGACAGGAAGTTATGAAAACGAGCACTCTGTCATGAGAAATTCGAAGCTTCAGCTCAATAGCTTCGTCTGATATTGAGCTTACGACGTGAAGTAGCCACAGTATGGGAAATATTGGGTTGGCCTTCGTAGGGCACCAGTGATTGATGTGGAGGTTGTCGAAGAGTACTCGTATGCTGTGCCCTTTCCCGAATGTTGTTGATGGTCAAGGGGGACAGGGGAAGAGCCAGTTCCTGACACTATTCCCGGACAGACAGCTGACCGGCCCACTGGCCACGCCGCCCAGATCCCTTGGAAGTAGATAAGAGACTGCGTCACAATGAAAGGCTGGAAGTCGTGGGTTGGCGGCGACAACAAGCGACGACGCATTCCAAAAGTTCATTCACAGTATTCCAACTACCGTGGGGAGGAACGACACTCATTGGAACCCTATTAGCTGGTGGATTAACAAGAGTAATAAGAGTAATTACGACCGCCTTTATCTATCGTCCTCGATTAATTGTCTTGCCCTGCTATGGCTACGAGTGCAAGCGAGCCTTCGGCGCGGCTAAGATGATCATGCCACCTGAGAGGAATGCCTTAGAGCTTAAGGTCATCGAGGCTTGCGAGCGCCTATGCTGGTGGTGGGGACAGGTGTGGTCTCGGGGAAATCGCCGGCGTGCCCTCCTACGCCGCGAGTCGAGATCGAGGCCGGAGTTGTAATTACCTTATTGGGGGATGCCTTACTAGACCAGCAAGATGTAGATTAATCCCATTTTCTTCTCCGCGCAAGGGCCCCTCCAAGTAGGTATTTCCGGCGGCACTGAGTACCTATAGTTATCAGTAAGGTAAGGGGAAGGCCCTTCTTACCCCTACAACTAACTGTCTCACCTTTACATAGCTAAGATTTCATTAAACCTCGCAGTGCTTGCGCTGGAGGAAAGGTATATGTTCGTGGCATTTGATGAGATGGCGCTGGCGGCGGTGATGGTGGTAGGAGTGAGGATGAGCAAAGATGGCTCGTACGGACCGGGGTGGGCTGACGGCGTTGGGATTGGCATTGACATACTATCATTCTTTCTTGATGATATTTGAATTAGTAGCGCATTGATACTTGCACAGAGAATCTGAGTCTCGAGGTTTTCAAGCCGGCCACTTTTTCGGCTAACGGCCTCCATCTTTTCGCTGGAGTGTTATGAAGGCGACTAATCCAATACACATTACGCAGGAAAACCAGCCAAGGTAGGAGCTTGTGATCATCATGTACATAATACATGCTGTAAGAGCACGAGGTCCTCTGGCGAGGGAGCATGGGGATACCACAGGTTTGCCAGTTAGAGGAGCACGTGAATATTAGCCGCCGACCAATGCTCTGCACGCAGCTCCATCAAACAAAAATATGAAACAATGTGATGAGCGCGGTTGGGGCGCGCGCCCCGTCCTAGATAGCCTGATTCTTCAATTCCATCCCGTCTAACTTCAAAGGAGTATAACTGACGGGTAGTCTTGCACATCTACAATGAATTGATACAATGCAGCGCCACTTACTCCTTGAGTCTGCCAGTGTCATACATCAAAGCAATACAACCAACATCCAGTGATCTCAAGAAGACATAATGGCGAAGGCCCAGCCCAAAAATCAAGCCTGTCCGTCCTCTTTTCCTCCTTCCACCGCAGCTACAGCGACGCATCCACGCTCGAGAGACAAACCATGGCACGCTCACCTAACCTTCGATCTAATCGTTCACGTCCTCTCCCGAAGCGTCTTCCACCCCTTTATCTGCTTCCTGGTCCCTCTATGCCTCCGTGCACAGCTGACGCCATACTCACATCCCGCCTTCATCTACACGACCGTTTGGGCCTTCATCGTGAGTGCGTGGTGGATCCTCGCGATTGTGAACCATAGGATTGCATATGGGAGACCGAGAAAAGTGAGGTTTGGCAACGAAGGGAAAGACGAGGATAATGATGACGACGACGAAGAAGGAGCAGAGGAGGTAGTGCTCATCACAGGCGGTTGCAACGGGCTCGGAAGGCTACTAGCAGAGATCTTTGGACTACGCCGCATTGGGGTTGCGGTGCTGGATATTCAGGAGCCGGAGGGTGGGAAAGAGAAAGTGGAAGAAGAGGAGGGGTGGAGGTGGTATGAGTGTGATGTTGGGAACTGGGAGGATGTGGAGAGGGTTAGAGGACAGGTGGAGCGCGATGTATGTATCTATCCTCCCGTCTGTCTATTGAGCAATGATGCAATTCCTTACTTACGAATTCATGCTGCCATTCTTGGATGTGGCTTGCGTAGCTAACGGTTTCACAGCTCGGCAAACCCACAATCCTGATCAATAACGCTGCATCGCGCATTGTTGGACTGCCATTGTGTTCGTTAGGTGCGGGATCATTGAGCAAGTCTTCCATTGACCGCACGCTCAGCACGAATATACACGCTCACTTCAACATCCTTCGGGCCTTCCTCCCCAGTATCATGGCATCGCCTGCTGGTGGCACTCTCGTGACCGTCTCCTCTATCCTCGCACACATGACACCGGCCAATCTCACCGACTACGCTGCTTCCAAAGCTGCCGTTTCAGCCATCCACACAAGTCTAACTATGGAGCTGCGGCAGCAAAGCCTAACGGACAAAGTTAAGACGATACTCGTGGAGACGGGCCAGATCGATACAGACTTGTTCAGGCGCGTAGAGACGCCGAGCAATTTCTTTGGACCGATCCTCGATACGCGGGAGGTGGCTAAGGAGATTGTAAAGTTGATCGATAGTGGGGATGGTGGCTTGGTGCGAATGCCGGCATATGCGAGGTTCATTGACTGGTATATGGTGCTTCCTGCGGGCCTGCAGATAGTTGCCAGGTGGGCAAGCGGGATTGATGTGGCAGTTGGTAAGACGGCGGGCAAAAGTAGTGCTTTCGCTGGCGAGAGTAAGAGCTAAAAAAAAAATAGCTATTTTGTCGAAGCCTAACGCTATTGCTCTGTACGTGAAGTTCGTTGTCTAGTCCCACATCTTATGCCAAAGTATTCGGTAGGTATTTGGTGGGAATAATAATGGGTGATCTTCGTGGACTCCATCGCTCATCCGTCGTCGTGGATGACAACTCCTACCTCTTCGACGACCGCTTCATTCGCGCCACTGCCCCCTTCATGGTCGTCCTGTTCATCGCTTCGTCTCGGAAGCTGCGGCGGTTTTTTCACCCCATTGCCGACCTGATCATGGCCTTCTTTGTCCTCTGAATCAACTGCTGGACTCCCTTTCGAAGCTTGTGACTTCCCATTCTGCTTTCCCTTTTTCTTCGCTCGCTTCTCTCTGTTCTTCGCCGTCTTCTCTTCATCCTTCCGCCTCCTCTCCTCAGCCTCTTTCTCCCACTTCGCAGCATCTTCCTCCTTTTTGGCCTCCGCCTCCATCTCCCTCAGCCGCTCATATTCCCTCCTCCGCGAAGCCTTGTAAACGTGAAACTCGCCGCTACCCGCGCCAGCACTGGAGCCCTGTACATTTGCAACGATCTCTGGAGGCGGAGCCAGACGCGAGCCTTTCTGGGCGGTGCTATCCGGGAGCTTTATCTCTCGTTCAGGGTCGGCGAAGAGTTTGTTGAGTTCGGTCGCTTGCGCCGCGAGGGCGGTGTCTGCACCACGCGCGCGTTTGAGGGGCCTGTGAGAACGCGGGTCGGACGAGGTGGGGATTGACTCCGGTATGGATTCGGACATTCTGCCTTTATTCTACTGAATAGCAAGCAGGAGTAAGCACGCAATCGAAGCGGCACATCTGACTAAAGAATACGCAGATGTACCGTACGTATTGCAGAGTATGGGGTAAGACTTCTTAGACTAGGCTGATCCGAAGCATTCAGAAAGTTTGTCGCAGAGGGCGGAACAAATTCCATGCCAAGCCCAAAACTGGTTTCTCCAGGGAGCGAGCTTCAGTTGATGGAAGTGTAGCATGACGGCCGTTTCCACTGTCGCGGCAGCTATGAAGATAATTTCGACTCTACAGTGTGCAAGGTCTTAAGCTTACGATTGATCTTAGAGTAGAGTAACCACGGTGGAGTTTAAGCCCTGTTATTGTTGGCTGACCGTTGTTTGCTGTTGGTTTTTCTGTCCGAAAGATGTACATTGCCATCAAGCGGACGAGGGAGTGAAAGGCACATTTCAAGAGGGACAAATAAGGTGTGCTTACCGTCCATTAGCCTACCTGAATAGCAGGAACTAACGTCTCGAATGTCCAATTACTTTGGGAATTTCCTCCTGTTAGAAGTCCAGCGGCAACGAGTTGCCTCTTCTTTTTCGAAGTCTTCCTCTCTTCCACCCCTTGCTAACCATACTGATGGTAGCTCTTGCTATTTCTCTCTCCTCGTGGGTCCGCCTATGATCGGCTTTCCTGAGCCTGTCTCGCTCCGCGTCTCTCTGCGACTTGGCGGACCGGTCCTTCCCTCATCTTTGTGCGCAGCTCTCGCATTCCGTGAATGCGGTCTCTTCTCGCTGCAGCCTATGGACATAGCAATGACCTTGTTCCTGCGGGGTTCAGGCATGCCGTATTGATACGAGAGTTCCCGCTTGCAGGAAGGACAGCGAAAGGATATAACGTCTTGCTCACACATGGTAGGTGTCTAACCTAGGAGGCCCTGGAGAGGATAATATTTTCTCCTTGAGTGCGAAATGGAATACTTAAACATTCGAGTGGTGGGCAGCTAGCACCAAGGGGATAATTGGGACATAGCAAAATTTCTTTATCGGTCGACAAGGACTTTGAATTGCACAAGTGGGCATAGAAAGAGATCAGGTAGTTTCAGACAGCACTAATGTGTTGGGGATTCGCCTAGGCAAGCTCCATGCTTTGCAGTAGAGTATCACTAGGGATTTAGTGAATACTTGTTCTTCCGCTCACGGAGCAATCAGAACCTGCATACCCCATCCATGATTCGCCTCTGCTGCATCGAAAGCCTTGGACCATTCCTCTAATGGGAAGACTCCTACATTCGTCAATCCTGCTCTTTCACCCAGCTTCAGCACACCCGTCTCAAGCATTTTGATGAGCAGAAATGGATCTTCCTGGGTATACATCCATTTCCCTTTGATCGTCAAATTGTTGCGCATGACCCAACCGTAAGAGATGGAGACGTCTTCTCGGATCCCATCCATCAGTGACATGCGTCCGCCAACTCTCAACGCCAGCATACAGGCCTTGATATTCGTCGTCTTTCCGGCTGTTGGAGGGCTCCAATCTTGGAAAGCATCCGCCGGCCCAAACTGTTTCAACGCTTCAGCGTCCGTCTCAACGTCTCCGATGAGTTGAACCGTCAGAATCCTGTCATTCATTGCAAGCCGCTTCAACGATTCACTGTTGCGGGCGGCAGCGATGACTCGTGCACCCATGGCAAGCGCGACTTCTACGGCAGCTCCTCCGAAGGCACCTGTGGCTGGCGCTATCTAAGATGCACGCCTGTGAGATATATGCCTTGTAAGAGTTACACGCCTGTCTAAGACACATGTCTGTGAGATGTATATCCTGTCAGAGATGCACGTCTGTTAAAGACGTACGCCTAAAGTTTAGCTGTCAGCCGCCCCCCTAAAGGGATGATGGGCTTTAATCTAGCAAGCCCCCGCACGTGACCGCCCAGCTGCTAGCGCCACGCCACGCCAGGTCGGGCCTGGGGCGCCGCGCGCGCCCGGGCTCCCCCAAAACTCGTTCTGCCGGCCGGGGGAAGGCTACTTCTCGGTAACCTTGCATGTTGGCGAGGCTGGATTATCTCAGTGCTGCAGCAAGAAAACCTCAGCTGCGGGGAAATGTGCTGGGTCTAGGCCTAAATGGACTCGCTTGAGGAAGTCCTTTAACGCACGTGGAAAGGGTTTTGAAGATGCATGACCCTTATCTTTATCTAACTTACCTTTATCTAACTCTGGGGCAAATCAGCCGCGCGACTTGTTACGGTACAGAGCTTCATCATACGAAAAGCAAAGTCTAGCTGACGAATCTCAAATTGTAGCAATGGTCGAACCAATTGGGATCACCGCTGGTGTGCTGGGCATCGCTATGTCAGCATTGCACGTTACTCGGAAACTTATGGAACTCATTGACGGTATCCAAGGAGCGCCTGAAGCTGTCAAGGCGTTGTCAAAAGACCTTCATGCTCTTCGGGGTGTCCTTGAAGCTCTCAACAGTCTTCTAGAGGACTCGCGCCTCACAGAGAGGCGTTTATGTGCAGAGGCCATGCCGGCTTTAGAGCCGCATCTCCAGAACTGCACCACCACCCTAGACAGCATCTTCATGGCTATTGCACGTCATACTAAACCATCAGGCGATCCCAAGAAGAGTAAATGGAGCGGGTTCATCTGGTCTTTCCGGGAGAAAGAGATCTTGACGCTGCAGAACAGGTTGACAACCTACAAAATGTCACTTGATCTTGCTGTTTCCGTCGCAAATCTGTATGTGTTATTCGATCCACTAATCACGAGCAGAGCGTATCACACGCTGACTCTGCGGAAGCACAAAATGCTCAACCGGCTTCAATGAGATTAGAAAGTCCATCCGTGGTATGCGCAAACGGATTGAGCAGGATTGCGAGTCAGTAGCAGACTCGAGTTTCATGGGGTCAAGTATTGCTGGCAGTGATTATGGGTTTGCTATGAAACAATGGCTTCGGGAGACCGAGTCTATAATGGACGACTGCCCACCTTGCCCGCCTATCTCGAGGCCCAGCACTACATCATCAGGAGTCGAGAATCGTCTCTCCCGACGACGATCTTCAGGAGCATTATCAGACCCAACTTCGAGCTACTCGAGTCCGTCCGACGGCAATGCTGGTTCGAAATCCTTGACGACACGTGAGGATAGTCCGACAGCCTCCAGCGGTATTGGAAACGCTCTAGAATATCAGTGCCTATTAGAGCAAAGAGCTTTGATAGATTTTTCAAACACCAGCGAAGATGGCGCTCCCCCGAAAGACGACCACGACTTTCAGCAGCGGAGAGTCCAGGATGCAAACTATACCGCAGCGAGTAATGGGGCAACTGATAAGCCTCTTCTGCCATCTAGGCCTCATTTATACCAAATTCAATCCGCTCCGGTGAATCGGTGCCCGTGGATTGAGATTGAACGGGCCGACTACGAGGGTAACGACTACGGCGACAACACCGGCATTTATGCTAACCCAATACCAGCTCCAGCAACACCGCCCGTCTCCCTCGAGTCGTTGGCTAAGAGAGATGCCGTACTCATGCCGAATTTTGTCAAGGACTGCATCTGGATGCTAGATACGCACGGGCTTCACCTTCCAGAAACGTTCGGTGATGATGAAGTAGCTGAGGAAATCAACCAGTTACGACTTCTTCTTGCAGGAGATATACCGCTTGAACTAGGTGAACACTCTTGCTCCTTCATCTGTGGTTGTAACTCACGATGTGCGCCCAGGACTGGTAATGGACCTTAGCTGTGTCTATCCAACGCAGGAGCAATTGATCAAGATTCGCGCATTGCTGAGGTACTTTTTCAAAAGCCTCGCACAACCTTTGTTCACTGAGGCTTTCTACAACACAATCAATGCAGCTGCAGGTAAGTGTACCAAGCCCGTTATCACGACCTTACTAACGAAGGAATTAGCACCCGAGCCGGTGTACTCTCAGTATCACATTCTCAGAGACTTCATCCCGCGACTACCAGACGCCCATTACGAAACAGCGAAGCACCTTATCCTGGTTTGTTCTCCTTCCATGCGACACCTCACCGAAATCTTGTTAACCATCTCCAGCACCTTTACCGCGTATGTCAAGCACGACCTGCACAGCACATGGCCAACAAAAAGTTAGCTTCAATATGGGCCAACATCTTGCTACCCCACGATCTCTTCACTACCTTCGAAGGGAGAAAACATCGAGAGCTGCTCCTGCAAACCATCATCTCGAGTGCACCCACACTCTTCCACGGCGAACCGCACGCCGGAGAAAGGCACTCCTTATGAGAGAGCTGTCAAAGTTGAGTTGCAAGCACGCCGTAAAACCAGTCGACTCTCGCGGCAATCCTATCGAATATTTAGGCTTCCAACCGTCAGGCTGAATTGCGATCTCTATCCCAGATCCCGTACCACGGCCAGCTTTATCCACTACAAAGTAAGACCGCACCGGAGGCTTTAGAATATGCAGTACCCCTGAAGAACCTTCTTGCGACACAATTTCAGTAGCAGATAAGGGAATGGGGAAGTTTTGCTTTGGGCGGATGCTAATCTCATCTTTTACGGACCCCTGGACTGGGTGTTCTGCGGGATCATTTCAATTTAGGCTTAGCACAAAACGCTAAACTCTTCTGGATCGAAGCAGGACAGAAAGAGCAGTCCAGGGCAAGGCGTCTTAGGTCTTTCTCTAAGCGAGGGACTGGAGGTTGGCAGCAGGTAGTCGTGGAAGGCGGCAGGTAGTCGTGGGAGGGAGTAGGTAGTCGTGGGGGAGCAGGTAGTCTTGGGAGGGTGTAGGTAGTCGTGGGAGGCAGCAGGTAGTCGTGGGAGGCACGAAAGTGAAGCTTTCTTCCGGCCTGAGTACATCAGTGTAGCCACTCGCCAGCATGGCAGGGGCAAAACCCTGAAAAACGTCAGCATTCCTAAGCCAATCAGAAATATCACCTAGAGGTGCCCCTCAGTTTCCTGTGGTGCTTAAACGCATCGCCTCTTTAACTAACCGCTAGTCTGCGGTGGGCCAGACTCAGGTGGGCCGATTTTGGGGCAGGCGGGTCGATTTTTAGGGCAAGCGGTTGATTTCAGGACAGGTGGTCGATTTCGAGGCAGGCGGGTCGATTTTGGGGCAGGCGGGCAGGTAGGTCGATTATTTTGGGCAGGTGGGTCGGTGAGGTCTGGAGGCAGGTAGAGTAGGCACCCGGTCCAACTGCCAGAGCAATTGAAACAGAAAGTCATGTTCCCAAAGTCCTGCAAGATATCGTGATCGAATGAGAGGCTGAAGGACTCTAGCAAGGCCTGATATCGCCACAAGTTTGTCCGTGGACAAGGCTCATCTCCCAGAACCACAACTAAAGCGACCCGGCAGTGCGGACTGGCTCTCCAAAAACAGGGAAGGTTGATCGGAATCTTCGTGATGCATTTGGAGGGTTCACGCCTCAGCCTCTACGAACCGAGTTCAGGGTGACGGCTCTGAGGACATTGTTCAATAGAAATCATTTGGGAGACCTCCAGAATACTTACATCGAGCAACCGAGCGTATTGCCATCGGTCGATTAATGCCCCAAGAAGTCAGTTGCAAAAGGCAGGGTGGCTCTCCTGCCTTGGAACAAAGTAGGGCCGGAGCCTCACCCGCACCAGCAGGGAAAATTGAAGCTGCCTTGATTATCTTACAAACAATGGCAGTGATGGCGACTCCGTGCCGAGACGACTACAAGCGGGGTAGCACAACGATGCCGTGTTGAATGGCGGCGATACCTCCAGAATGCCATGTCCCTCGACGAACTGCCGGCCTGCGCACTCATGCCTAGCTTCCTCCTTCACAAAGTTCCGTCCTTTCCATCCCGGGATCAACTGATACTGAAAACTGTCAATGGCAACTATTTGGAAATTTGTGGTCAGGGTACATGGAGTGTTCGAAAGCCTGAGAACTTAATATCGCCGAGCGCCTCTTATCTTCACCTGGACAGAAGTTTTCTTTCTCCTCGACTCTTTGGATAAATGGGACTAAGACAAGTCAAACAAGCTCTCACGATCCTGGAAAGGTTCTTGCGTACTAACGAAAACAACCTTCCCCCTGACTTGAAGAAGCGAGCGGAGACATGTCTGTCCGCCTTATCTACCACGCCATGCGATGACAATGCAACACTGAATGCACCTTCAACTGCATTGAGCAATGGAGAAACACCGACAGACCTTCCATCACACACTGAAGCCGAGCCTGTACAACAACTAGCCATCTTGTAGGGTGTTTGGCGCCTGATTTCTGCAATTCCCCGTGACCGCTGCCATTGTTGGAACTTTCTGCGCGGTGATATCGTGTCTCGTAAGGTCCGCGTCCTTGACATGGCTCACTGAGACCTTTCTGGTTAGAGGTCTCGCCAGATACGCACATTCACGACCGCACATCGAGCAGTTGTGCGACCTACCCTGATAAGACATCCAGACCAGATTCTACATTTGAAAGCCCTCTTCTGTCTGCCAGATCCTATACCTTAGGCTCTACTAGATGCACTTCGAGATTATGAGCGTGCAGGAGCAACGTTGCGCAGGTCTGAAATGCAATCCCTTTGTATTCACCTTAACTGTTGTGGATCCGACTCTTCCCCGATCACTTGATCAGGGGAGGGCTACGTACTGCAGCCCTTACCATTATAACTATAACCACCCAGGGTAGGTAAGATTACACATCGGAGAAGAAGTGAACGAAAATCCACTAATAATGCAACATTGCGCGTACGTCTAAACGACGTTCAACTGCCCAGCTCCACGGGACAGAGTCGAAGTTGACCCTACTCCCTATCCACATCCAGTTCAAGATTCGATCAACTTCGCCGACTGCTTGTAGAATGGCGGTAGCGGCTCGAGGTCTTGACGCAAGACCCAGACCCTAAAGTGCCACAGCGCGTTCTTAAGTTGATATGAGGCATGCTTCCTAGTCGAGACGGAGAAGACCTGGTCCAGTTCCTCCAGAGTCAAGGCTTTGGTCTCGGGTACGAAGAGCAAGATCAAGACCCAGCCAATCAGACACCATGCCGCGTACCAGCCGAACGCGCCTTGTGGTTTAAAGGCGGTCAGGAGGTGCGGCCAAGTGAATGAAAGAATGAAGTTGAAGCACCATCTGTAGTGGATATTAGCAACGGAAGGCGAAGTGGCAAGGCGCGAAGGGAAGAACATACGTAGTAGCCGTTGCCCAAGACATGCCAACGTCACGCACGTGGATTGGGAAAGCTTCTGCCGAGTATGTGAACGGAACTGGGCCTTCACCAGGCGAGTAGAAGATTTCGAATAGATACATGCCCGTCGTGACCATCCCGACTTTGGTTTTGTTGTTCTTGAACCAGAATGAAAAGCCAGTCCAGAGCAGAGTACCGCAAAGGAAGGGGAATGTAAACAATAGGAGGTTTCGTCGGCCCCAGCGATCAATTGTGAAGACAGCGGGCAGAGCGAAGACCCAGTTGAGGATGCCGGTACCCATGGAAGCCAGCAGAGCGGAGCTCCTGCTGTAGCCTGATTCTAGGAAGATGGTCGTACTGTAATAAGCGATAACATTCACACCGCAGAACTCTGATCGAGATCAGTAAGGAACGTGAAATTGCAGGATGTAGTAGCTACGGCAACTCACGCTGCATAAACATGACGATCCAGCTCGCCAGAGTGGCACGTCGGTTTCGTGGGACGGTGAACAAGTCTCGGAACATAGTAAGGATGTTCTTTCCGCTGTTGGCTTTACGCTCGAGCTCCACGCCAACGTAGGTGTAGTAGGTATCGCGGGCAGCTTGCAATCTGGTAGGGCGGAGAATAACAAATGACTGGAAGGCCTTGTCTACCCGGCCCTTCTGAATGAGCCATCTAGGGGACTCGGGGCAGAGGTAGACTTGCGCACAGACGACTAGGGGAAGGACTACAGTCGAGCCAAGCATGAGGCGCCATCCGAGATCTTCGCCGAGGCCTCCGAAGGCTACGCCCATGATGTTGCCTAGCATGATTCCAAAGGCTCTGGTTTAGAATTAGTGGAGGGCGTGGAAAGGGGTACTAAAATTTGATGCGACACTTACGTCCACATTTGCCACATCATAACAAGAGCGCCTCGAATAGGAGCAGGTGAGCATTCTGCTGCATACACAGGCACAGTGGTCGACTTGGAACCAATTCCAAGGCCCAAAACGAATCGTGCGATGAAAAGATTGACCCACGAATTGGCCACGCCTTCCCAAATCGATGCCACTGCAGCAATGAAGCATGAGATGAAGATCGTGCCTCGCCGAGCAAAGACTGAATTGAGCGGTTCGGTCAGCCAGCAACCGAGAATGGCGCAAGCGAGGTACGGTGCGCCCACGACGAGGCCCGTCAGGTTATCGACTTCATTTGTGGTAAACCGTCCCCCTTTAGACTTTTCTACAATATTGAATCGTTTGAGGTAAAAGGCTTGGGCACCGTTGTTGACCGTTTCATCCATTCCCTGCACAGCAGCTGCCAGGGAGCACATGACTAGATTTGGTGTCAGTTTTCGGGAGTTTTGGTCTTGCAAGGGCAATGCTCACTCGCCAGCCAGTACAGCTTCCAGGGCTGAGACCATCGATGAGTTTGCTCTCGTTCAAGAGCGATTTTATCGTCCGATGACAGTTCGTACAAAGTGTGGGCCTCGCTTGGTGACTGCGCAACCAATGCGCCTCTCTTAAACTCGTCCACGTACTCTTGGAGGTTGTGCTGCTTGCAAAATGCTTCGACATCGCTGAGCAGCTGTTCTTTGGGGATGTTGGCGAGCGGGTTCTCAAAGGTAGCACTCAGCTTCTCCATGTTGAAGTCTGTGGGTCTGCGTCGTGTGCCTTCGAACTTCTCCACACTCCCGCCCTCCTTCTGGGAGAGCGGGACTCCGGTGCCCTCGCGAGTCTGCTCGCTGTCGAAACTCATATTGCTTTATATCGAGCTATTTTCGATTGACAAGGAGAAATTTTGCGAGATCCAATGCAAAGAAGATGACATACGAGAAGAGATCAAATGGCTCCAAAGACAAGAAGAATGAGACAGTAGAACTGGAAGGGCACATATCTATCTTATGGGCGTCGTATCCCAGTATGGGGGGTGGTGTTACTGACGCACCTTGGACTACGGTATGGAAGTCACGACGTCATACCATACCAATGACGGAGGGGTTCCCCACAACGTCTTCCCCCCGACCACATGATGTGCAAACAAGTTTCCCGCCTGGATATGAGATTTGCATGATCCGAAGCATGGAGAATGAGACGGCCCAGGATGCAGGGACCGAGGCCGTCGCCGACAATCAGACTCGTGGCAAAATTGATCGGGCGTTGCCCGGGGCCAATTGCCCACAACTGCCAAGCCCCAATTGCCACGCGCTTCAAACTTCCAACTTGGCAACCTGCAATGCTGCTTTCGAAGCGTCTCCGACAAGTTTTGCACGTGATACCGAGATCACTGGGGCCCTTACAGTGATTTTTACTTGGGGCGAAGTAGTCTAGAGCCTCTGGGTGTTGTGAGCAGACAAGCAATTACATTGCCGGGATTGAAAACAATTGATATGTCTACGAGAGTTCTACTTCTTGTATGACAACACATTTGCCCCCTGCGAGCGGCGAACATAGTGTGGGTATTGCCTCCGAAATATATCTATTCAGATAGCCGCCTCGCCGTAGACCTCGCCTGCCACCGTTGATAGGTATTTAGCTGCCCAAGCCATAGTGCAAAAGGGGGACAGAAGAGCCTGTCGGCCATGTCGCTCAGGTACCTTCATTCGAGCAATTTCATGTTACGTTTCCAAAAGGCCAAGATCGTCGGATACGAGCTCCTAACCTATTCCTCCCCAGGTTGAGATCGTGGTCGGAATTGGCTCATGTGCTAGGATGTTACCTTTGACAAATTCAATCATCCGTAACATGAAACTGCAAGTTCGATTTTCTGACTTTTTCGATCCAGATAACGAAGGGCACTCTCCAGACCAAATGTGCCATACGATATCGTTCATCGCCACTCGGACACGCCAGCGATGATTGGGAAATGAACGCTCAAGTGTTGAATTCAATCTTCGGCTTGTTCCAAGTCGTCCCATCCATCGTCTTCAATAAGGCAGGCCTTAATTCTTTGTTTCGTGCTTTCAAGATGGCTGCCAAGAGCCTCCACCCACTGCTCCTCGATGGTCGAGGCCTGATTTTTTAGTTCAAGGGTCAAAGCCTTCTCCTGCTCGTCCTTCGCCTTGGCAAGCTCCTCTTTGACACTGCTCGCTGGACCTTCAGGATTGGCGTTACTCTGCACCTCGCGCAGCTTGAATTCCGCAGCCATGGCCCCCGTCTTAGCTTCATGCAGGAGGCAGAGCAAATTCGTCTGAGATTCGATGAACTGGTAGGTCGAGCGTTCTGCGTGCAGGAGTAAAGAGTACAGATATTGTAAGGGAAAGCGGATGTATGATGGGTTTTCTGCAAGCTCAGAATCTGGTATTTCGATGCCCTCGAATGCCTTAAGATCTTCCGGAATGCTCTTCAAGACATCGAGGAGGTCGGGTGCAATGTCCCAGAAGGCCGACAATTGCAGTTCAACACCTCGACCAACATTAGCGTCGATAATCTCCAGAAAGTCCTGATGTCGGGTTAGAGCCTCTTTCTCAAAGGCAATGCGTCGATCATGGCTGTCACTCGCAAAGAAAGCCTCCGTATCGCGCATCTTGTCCGTGTTATTAGCTTGCCGATATGGTAGCATGACAATGGCTTTAAACTTTTCGTTTCTTTCCGACAGCAATGCAAAGACCTCTCTGTGGTTGTGTTCTCGGGCTTCAAACAGCCATTTCAGCTGGGTCAGCTTCTCCAATAGCTCTGGCTGCTCGTCGCCTTCCTCCTGAGTCTGATTTGGATTCGGCGATTGGCCCTCTGTCGTAATCTGATTTCCAAGGTCGTGAAGACACGAGTTTGCTTGAGTGATTCTGTCGTTGAGAAGCTCATGCAAGGGATTCAAGACTACGTCCTGAAAGGAGTCAAACTCGGCCTGAACATGTTGCTTCTCGATGTCGTGCTCTTCCAGTTTCAAGGCCTCTTCGGCTTCAGCAGCTTCAGCATATGATATGCTGCCATCTTCAATCTGAGCACGAATGTTGGATCTAAAGGTGAGGCGGTTATCCAAGATCTTTTGGTCCATATCCTTTTGAAGCGCTTCCATGCTCGTCCTGTATCTCTTCCTGCGAGCTGTCACTTCCCCGAAATCGCTCACGGATCGAACGACGGTTCGATAAGAGACGAGATCTGGATGACTGTTACTTACGGCAGGGTAGTGGCGAGGGTAGGGAGGCGGAAGTGTGACGAGCCTTGACACGTCCAACTTGTGCGGTGCCACTTGTTGAGAGGGTGATAATGTCGAAGGCTGATATACAGGCGAGATATTCTCGTCCGCATATATGCCAAACGTCTCTGGATTGGACTTCTCCGCAGGGTAGTCAGGAGCAGATTGCTGGCCAGAAAGATCATCATGCACACTGCCATCCTGGGACACGCCCTTTTGCATTGCTTCTCGTAATTCCCGAGGAAGTCCCATGTACTTAGTCTCGCGTTTCGAGCGCTCGATATGACGGGCTGCACCGTCACTTCCGGATTGTGATTCCCACCATCGACTTGGCGCCCGACCTCTTGAGCTCATTTCGTCATTATTGCTCATACTGGCAATAGGAGAGAGACAAGGCTGATAGTTGCTCCACCAAGGCCCGTCAGGTCGAGTGTCAGAAGTCACCACAGGAGACCCTGGATCTATCGGTGAAGCAATAGTGCTTTCTTGAAGACCACCCGATCTCCTTGGCACATGAGGAGTTTGTTCGAACAATCTCTCGCGAACTGGTCGCACATCGAAGTTGCCAGAAGCCCATGCCTGGCTGTATCTCCTCCGCCTCAGTCGGGACTCGGCCAATATATACTCAGCAAACGCTCGTAACCGGTCTTCATCGCTCGCAGCCGTGCGTTCTTTTTCCAAGAATATCTGATGTCGCTTCATGGACTCCTGCACAAAGGTGTCTTGTTCCGAATGGGATTGGGCGAGCCTTTTCGGTGACAGAGGAGCTGGTGGGGCCACGGAATCAATCTGCATCTGAAGAAGATACGAGATCGACCGATCTCTTGAGTCCGAGGCCTGAAAAGACTTTGTTACTGTTTGTATCTTGCTGGGCTGAAGGGGCGGCGTTGGCAGTGTCTTCGGTGGTATACCTGACGACGTTAGGCTATGCATTGTTGGCGAACAAGGTTCGTCACCTGGCGAGAAAGGAGGCGTTTGGGTAAGGTGATCGATTGGCAAGCGCATGGTATCGATTCCACCTCGAGGCGTGGACTGCGAGGAATTTTCCGTTAGTTGGCCGGCGGAAAATAGTGCAGATCTCGGGGTACTCCCATCACCGCTTGAGATTGGTCCTGTCTGATCTTGTGCGACGTCTTGGGGCTTTATAATCTCAAGATTGGCTGGTTTGGCCACCATCGCTTCCGCCCATGGATTGCTGCTAATCGACAAGGCGCTCATCTCATCAGAAGTATCTATGTGTGCATTCCGGCTTGCGCTTCGTCGCTCCCTGATTCCTCCGGCTGACTCACGTCGGGCTGCACTTCGGAAAAGGCCACTGCTAGAGCTCGCACGTGGTTTCGCAGGCATATCAGACATGCGGTTTACTGCGCCCATAGTATTCAACGTTTTGGCTTTGCTAGAAAGGTTTGTCGTGTCAATATACAAGCCAGTTCCTTGCCTCTTTTGGGACGGACCAGCTGGCTCGTCGACCCAGCCTGCAGGCGTGGGTGGTACTGGCCCGAGTACAGTCCCCAGTGGAGGGGCATGTCGAGCCGACAGACGTTTTGCAGAATCTATTGAACGTCTCGAGCTCATATCCATGGTCCCAGCAGCACTTTGTGAACGATGTGCATTTGGCGGCGGTCCAGGCGGCGGTCCAGGCGGTGGACCAGGCAACGGCATTCCAGGCTCCCAACCGCTTAGTCGAGAGGGAGACCTACTACCTGTTCGACTGGTCGTTGTAGATGAGCAGCTACTGGAGCCGACTGCACCGGCTGAAACTGCTCTGCGTGACGACGGCGGTATCAATACAGATGCACCCGTTGGTGCCTTTGCCATTTGAGGAACCGGTTCTGTTACATCCGTTGGTAAAACACCGATCGAGTTCGGGAGTACAGGGCCCCATGTATCCCTATTTCGGGGTGCCGGTACGAGAAGATGCGGCATGTTTTGTGGCCTGTCTGTCGGAATCTGGGTAGACGGGTGCGAACTTCTGTTGCTTTTCGGTGGAGGCGGCAGCGGGAAGTATCCAGATTGCCGATAAGGATTATTGATCTCGCTCGGGATTATCATCGATACCGGCCGTGGTCGTGAGGAACGGCTTGCAATTGGACCCTCGACGGAAAGAGTGCTAGCAGTACTACTTAAAGTACCGCGCGTACAGAAGTTTGATCCCGGAGAGGTGGTGTCTTGAGTGGATGCTGCATGGGTTCTCGAAGTCGCGTCCAGGCTCTTGGGTGAGTACGGTGGCGGTGGTACTGTCATAGGGTCTGCATTGCACCGCTTAGTCCCCTCTCACATATTTTTGATGAGATGATCATTATCTGGAGGCAAGTAGAGATATTTGGCAAAGGAGAAAACAAATCAGCGAATTCGCCTCACAGCGACCAATCATTTCCTTCCGACGTTGTGCTTAGAGTGGTCTTCCATTCACAGAGGACCAAACGCCATCTGACGTAGACCCAAAGACTATGCAGAACATACTGAATCACGCGCCGCGATATATGATTCTTGAGCGGTAATGACAGACTTACCGTCGGAATATGCTTGCGGAGAAGCCCGGCCCAACTGCCCTACAGCTCCTGCTTGCGGCGAAGCCCCTCTTGCAGAGGTCCATTCTAACGGATTGTATGGGACGGCCTGTCCAGAAGACTGTCTCATTGCCATTGGTGATGTCTCTCTCTCAGAAATGCCGCTGAGCCGTGCAAGGGCGGAGGGATTATTCTGAGAGAAAGGGCTCGACAGTGAGGTCGTCGAACTGGGTCCAGAACCGTAACCTGACCCAGAGCTAACTCCCAATCCTTGATAAGAGAGACCACCAAGTGAAGTAGTCAAAGCCGGGGGCTGAGCAACATCGCCTCGACGTCGTGGGGATGGAGGCTGCTGGACGCGAGGAGGAGGAGGAGGAGGTGGTGGAGGAGGAGGAGGCGGTGGTGGAGGGAGAGTAGGCAGTCCGCCCGAGAGCTGCTCAAGGCTAGCTTCCGTTTGCGAATGGCGGCTATTATACGGTCAGTGAACAGTTCGCGATGGGATGTGGCAGAAGCAAATATCATGAAACAGGCGAGGGCGCGAACTTATTCATCTCAACCAGTTGTCAGAGCGTGTGATCCGCCCGGATGTGCTCAAACAGGCGCCATAGTCGCTAGGTCGGTTGGACGATGCTTTGTGAGAGGCATCCTGGTTCCACTTGAGATTCATCTGCTGCATGAGTACAGCAAGGTTAAAAAGTACATTGTTGCTTAAAGTCCTGTTGTCCACTCGCTTGTCCACAATATTGGCGGAGGCAAGATGGCGATAGGCCCGTTGGTTGTTCTATTTTTGAGGAAAGCTAGGATGAACCTAGAGATTCATCCGGCCACGAGTCAACAAGGTCCAGGCAGGTGGGTACGGGACGGTACCGAAAGCTGCTTAAAGCCGCAAGGCTACAAGAGAGTGTGGAGTCTGTGGCGTCCTTCACCAAAACCAAGCTGTGGGAAAGGCGGCGAGGCGAGTAGGGCAGCTTCAAAATGGAGTCGACTGTGGGGGATAAGATTGGCTGATTGGAGTGGATACTAGTGCATAATTGTTGCTAAACATGCATGACACATGCAGCGGGAACCCAACCACAGTGCTCACATCACACAGGCTGCATAGGCTGGGCGCTTAGAGCTAAATGCCAAGCCAGCGATGGGGCCACTCGATACCAGTATCTACTAGGACTATGTAAGGGACGACATTGAGCACAATAGCTACCGTGCGCAAAACCACGGAAATATGTCGGCCTCCTCCGAATTGAGAGTGCTACGTTTCAGCTTCCTTTTAGTGGGATCCGAATCCAGCCAAGACTCAACAGGCGAACGGCTTACCAACTGAACCACTTTGATTTGATTAGCTCGCTTGTCACCCCTCATTGTGGATCCGCAGATTACCTGTGATATGCATCCACAATCAGCTTGATCGTCGCCTGTTAGGAGAAGCTAGCAAAATACAAAGAAATTGTGGACGAGGAACAACCAACATAGGTGCCTGCGACGCAAATGAAAAAAGCTCTGTGAGCGCATTGAGTGTCGCTATGATTGGTTGTCGAAGCTAGGCCCGGAAGCTACCGTGGGAAGAATGATCCCGCGATGGCATACGTACTGTTCCGTATTAATACGTATCTGAATAGTCAGAACGACTTTGCTAGGAGTAGCCGAAGGGGTTGTGTCATCACAAAGGCGCGTGTTTCATCCTGTCGGTAGGCTTTCCTAGTCTTTGTGTAGCTTGAAGCCAGTCCTTACTCAACCTCTCAGACAGAACGTCCTGGCAACACTGATGGCTTTTTTATGGAACGGGACAACTCACTACCACGATACGGAGAGTGATGCAGCGATACCGACAAGGCAGGGGAAGATCGGAACTCCTACCGCTAGGACGAATGCTACTCCATTTAAAACAAGGGGCTAAACCGGTCCACGTTGCCCATCAAATCACAGTATTCTCGTGAAGATGGATCGAATTTCTGAACAGATGTATGAAAAAGAGCTTCGTCGAAGTATGAGCGTATAATGAGCCAGCAATCAGGAAGTTTGGAAGTGCAATTCCGTATGTGACCTTTTGCCATTTCACCAGGGCCCTCCAGGTGGACGTACATGACCACTGCGAATACAGCATAGTACACGGTCGCGAAGCCTTGAAGCATGTAGGCAGCTTTCCTTGCGTCCTGAGGTCATTTCATCTCGGATATCAGAATGAAGAACCTTGAACCCCCGAATTGGCACTTCATGTCATTGACCTGTGGTTAGCGCGATTCTCACATGAAATGACCAGCTGCAATGCTAATATCAGCAGTGCTTTGGACAAGAGAATCCACGGATACTTACCATACGCAAAGACAGCATTTGTGACGGCCACGAATGCATGGTAGAAATCGGTAGGTGCTGTGGCGCTCACGTGTAGGTCAGCCGCTGGATAAGCACGCGGATCGTGATGACTTGGGCGAACAGTTCGATGCCAATTTCGCCCACTTCTTGATTACGTGTAACCATCTAATCAAGAATAGCAACTACTCGAACATTGGTTGGGTTTAGAGGTGAGGGAGGCTAGGGCTAGGTCGTAGGTCAAGGCCGCTAGGGTCCCTCTACGGAGGGGCCTTCCCCGGCATATAAAGTAGCAGAAGTACATATCAACCAGGCACGTGATCTTATGTCCCGTAACCCCGCAGTCCAGCCCCCTGCCGGCCCCGTAGCTATGTAGGCAGATTCCATCTCCTAGCCTAGGCTCTACACTGGACGGTTTTTCTGTTGATTGCATTCATGAGGCCGCGTCTCCGAGCTTTCTAAAGTACGAGCTCCACACGCTTTAAGAGATGCTTTCGCTGATATTCGATATCCGTTCGCCAAGCGCTCTGGCTGACGGAAGATAGTAGGTAGATCCAGCTTGAATTGAAAGCTCCAAGACATATGCAGTACGCGAAGCTCTCTTCCTTGTCCATCTGCCCAAGGTGTACGTTGTACCGCTTGGGCATGGGGCTCTGGGGAAACCACCCCATTGCTAATATCTTCCCAGGCAATCACAATAGCCTATTTGCGTCTAATCCATTTTGGACAAATTCCCACTCGATCCATACTAGCTTCACCGGTAAGGACGACTTAAGATCTGCTGCATCAACAACGCCTTAACGCCATGACTCCTGCTCGCTGTCTTACCCACCAAGATTACACGGTAGGATGGATATGTGCCCTGCCATTGGAGTTGGCTGCTGCAATGGCAATGTTGGACGAGACACATCCACGTCTCTCACAAGATCCAGGCGACCAGAATACGTATATTCTGGGTCGGGTGGGAGAACACAATGTCGTGATGGCCTGCCTACCCGTCGGACAGACAGGGACCCACTCTGCTGCTACGGTGGCGGCTCGGATGATGTGTAGCTTTAGAGGGATTAGGTTTGGGCTGATGGTTGGCATCGGCGGAGGCGTGCCCAGTGCAGAACACGACATTCGGCTTGGCGACGTGGTGGTAAGCAGACCGGGCACTCAGAATGGTGGGATTGTGCAATATGACTTTGGAAAGACAATGGCTGAAGGCCGCTTCGTGCAGACTGGTTCCTTGAACTCACCCCCGAGTTTACTGCTGACTGCGCTCTCTACTTTGCAAGCCGAGCACACATTGAAAGGTAACCGACTTTCAGATCATCTGAAGGCGATGGATAATCCACGATTACAGCCGAAGTTCACATATCAAGGTGCGGAGCATGATCAACTCTACGAAGCCGAGTACGACCATGTTGGCGGCGCTACATGCGAACGATGTGACACAAGGAGGTTAGTGAAACGACCTCCACGCGAGACTTCAGACGTCGTTGTCCACTACGGTACGATCGCATCCGGGAATCAGGTTATGAAGCACGGGGTCACCCGGGACCGACTGGCACGGGAGTTTGGGGTGTTGTGCTTCGAGATGGAGGCGGCAGGTTTGGTGAACGACTTTCGTTGTGTTGCCATAAGAGGAATTTGCGATTACGCAGACTCTCACAAGAACAAACGATGGCAAGAATATGCAGCGGCCACAGCAGCGGCGTATGCGAAAGAGATACTTAGCATTATGCAGACAGACCGCTTGCCAGACCAATCCACAGTGGACAAAGTGACGCCGCATGGTAAGTCCACTGCCTATATCTGAATCAAGGATCTTGGCTGAAGCATCGATTTTCAGGGGTGCCGTCCACCTGGAATTCTTCAGAAGGGCAAAGTCAGTGAACTCTTCATTATTCATCACTACTT
>Ga0335072_10002184_pt1 | contig 30780 bp, 25 predicted proteins | sample Lox_Sample_21_FD_206725 | JGI IMG/M metagenome (GOLD analysis project Ga0335072, IMG submission 206725) | Soil microbial communities from Loxahatchee National Wildlife Refuge, Florida, United States - Lox_Sample_2.1 | ecosystem: Environmental > Terrestrial > Soil > Wetlands | place: USA...
GATCCTAGCGCAGGCATCCCGGCTACCGCACGCCCAAAGCTGTGTAGAGGGTCAACAACGCGGATTCGGGGGGATGGTCGGTACGATGGACCCCGAAGCCGAAACCAGCCGCGGCACAGATGGACGTCAGGCCGTCCTGCTGCGCCTTGAGGCGGCGGGCATATTCGTCGCGCACATTTTCCACGCGAGGGATCAGGGTATCTACCTCGCGTTCCAGGCCGCGAAAACGGATGCGGCCGGCATAGGGCAGCAATGCCTCGGCCGGGTCGAGGATTTGCAACAGGTATCCCGTGACTGGGAGCGCCGATAACAGTCCAACAACCGTCTGAATTTCTGGCAGTGGGGAAAGGAAATCGCCAAACAGGACCACGCTTGCGTGGCGCGGCAGAGGCATATGCGGAGGCAGGCCTGCATTATTGACGGGTGATCCGGCGAGGTCCTGCGCCAGACGATCCAGGCCGCCACGGCCTGAGACGGGCCGCGCACCTTCGCGCATCAGCAAGACTCGCTCGCCGCCGCGCAGCAACAGAGATGCGAGTGCGAGCAAGAGCAAGTCGGCGCGTTCGCGCTTCTCGATGGCCATGCCGCGCGAGTGCCAGCACATCGAGGGAGACACGTCGCGCCACAGGCAAACGGTTTGCGCTGCCTCCCACTCGGTTTCGCGAATGAACCAGCCCTCGGGCACCGGCCGGCCGGATTTGGCGGACTGCCGCCAGTCGACGCGGGCAAACGCGTCACCTGTGACAAAGCGGCGGAACTGCCAGAAACTGTCGCCCTGGCCGACGCGCCGACGACCGTGAACCCCTTGCGCCACCGTAGCCGCGACCCGCTCCGCGGCGACCAGCAGCGGCGGCAGCCGCGCGCCAACTGCCTCTGCCCGGCGCGCGCTGATCATCGGCGTAACGTCTCCTGCATAGCGGGAGATGTTGGTTGGGTCGTGAGGCAAGCCAACCGATTGCGCTGAAGATCATCGGGCCGACAGGACGTCACGCCGCCCTCGCCACCAACCGATCGATCACCTCGCCCAACAGCACGCCGTCGGCACGGGCCGAGAAACTCAGCGCCATGCGGTGCCGCAATACCGGACGTGCGAGTGCCACCACGTCGTCGATGCTCGGCGCAAGCCGTCCCGCCAGCAGTGCACGCGCGCGGCATGCCAGCATCAGCGCCTGTGCCGCACGCGGTCCCGGTCCCCAGGCAACATGGCGGCGTACCGTCTCGTCCTCGGCTGTTTCCGGCCTACCGCCGCGGACCAGCGCGAGAATCGCCTCCACGACCTTTTCCCCCACCGGTACACGTCTGATCAATGCCTGTGCGGCCAGCAGTTCCTCGGCTGTCATGGCCTGACCGGGCAGAGCGTTCGTCACACCTGTCGTCGCAAGAAGCATGGTGCGCTCCGCCGCCAGATCCGGGTAGCTGACCAGCACTTCCAAGAGGAACCGGTCGAGCTGAGCCTCAGGCAGCGGGTAGGTCCCTTCTTGCTCGATCGGATTCTGCGTTGCCAGAACATGGAAAGGTTGTGGCAGCCGGTGCTCCACGCCGCTAATGGCGACCCGCTGCTCCTGCATGGACTGTAACAGCGCCGATTGTGTGCGGGGGCTGGCGCGGTTGATCTCGTCGGCCATGAGCAATTGGCAGAACACTGGTCCGGGCACGAACCGAAAGCTGCGCTTGCCCTCTGACTCATCAAGAACTTCCGACCCGATGATGTCGGCGGGCATAAGGTCTGGAGTGAACTGTACGCGCTTGGTGGCAAGTCCCAGCACGACGCCCAGGGCTTCCACCAGCCGACTCTTTCCAAGCCCGGGCACCCCCACCAGCAGTGCGTGACCGCCCGAAAGAAGTGTGATCAGGACTTGATCAATCACGTCATCCTGGCCAAAGATAACCTGCCCGATCGCGGCACGCACCTTCGCAACGCGGCCACCGAGCGCCTCCACATCGGCGACGGCCGTGCCCTGATCCTTCGGGGAAAAACTTCCCGCATTCGCCGCACTCAGTGGCGCGGTAGCCATACCAGACGACATTCGGCGCTCGCCTTCACCGTTTTGCTCCGTCGCGGCATATAGGCTCTTTTTTGGATGGGGGGATGCTACCTATATCGCCGGTTACACAGAAATCACGGCGAGCACTGGAGACGGAGACGTGAATCAAGGCAGGGCGAGCATCCCGGCCACCGCGCTTGCGGGCGCGCGAGCGGCGTCAGCACCGGTTGCGAGTGCTCTGGCTTTTGCCGATGCGACACCGAGGCGGTCACGTCGGGTGCCCGTGGAATGCGGCGATTTGCCCTTCCTGATCCGGCGTGACGGCACTTGGCTCTACCGGGGGACACCGATCAACCGCAAAGAGCTGGTCTGTCTGTTTTCCAGCGTGTTGCGGCGCGAGGAGGACGGCTCGTTCTGGTTGCAGACACCCGCCGAGCGTGGGCGCATTGAGGTAGAGGACGTGCCTTTTGTTGCGGTAGAACTCGATTGGAGCGGTGACGGGCGCCAGCAGGTGCTGTCGTTCCGCACCAATGTCGATCAGGTAATCACGGCCGGTCCGGACAATCCGATTCGCGTCGCCCATGACTTGCTCACCTGCGAGCCGACGCCATACCTTTTCGTGCGGCCCGGAGCAGGTGTCTTCGGGATCGAGGCGCGGATCAGCCGCCCCGTCTACTATGAACTTGTTGCGCTAGCGGTACCGGAGTGGGTTGGTTGTCGGCGCATGCTCGGCGTTTGGAGCGGGGGAAAGTTCTTCGCCTTGGGCGAGATGCCGCGCAGCGAAGAGTGACCAGCGAGGAATTGCGCGCCCGCCTGACGGCAGTCGTTATCGCGCCGCACAGGGGTTCCGTGGCGTATGGCGACGAAGTGCTCCAGGTGCTCGATGCGCCCCCGATCCCGGCGGCGGTACTGGTGCCCGTCGTGCTTGGGTCGACTCCCGGCATTCTGCTGACGAAGCGTACCGTGCACCTCAGCAAACATGCCGGCCAAGTGAGTTTCCCTGGCGGGCGTATCGACGCGGGCGAGACACCCGAACAAGCGGCCCTGCGCGAGGCGGAAGAGGAGGTGAGCCTGTCGCCGCGTGACGTGGAGGTACTGGGCCGTCTCGACGATTACGTCACCGGCACAGGGTACCGTATCACGCCGGTTCTGGGTGTGCTGCCAGCAGGCCTGGTGTTGCGTCCGGCTCCGGCGGAAGTCGAATGCGTCTTCGAGATGCCGCTGGACGTATTGCTCGATCCAGCGGCGCCGCAGCGCCAGCGCCATGAAGCGCGCGGCAACCTGCGCGAATACTGGGTCTGGCCACACCCGGAGCATTTCATCTGGGGTGCCACTGCCGCAATTCTCGTGCATTTGGCGCAGAAGCTGAGACGCCCCCCGAAATCGCTCCCGCCTGCGGCGGGAGAGGTCGGCGCGTAGCGCCGGGGGAGGGGTCAGCGTGTCGGCACTCTATGAAATCGTACCGACCCAATCCCCATCCCCATCCCCCGATGACCCGTTGGTTCGCTTCCCAACCCCAACCAGCCTCTCCCGCAGACAGCGTGGGAGAGGTTATTGTCAGCCTGATGCTCCGCTACGTCGAACTGCTCCTATTCCTTGCGCCATTCATCCTCTTCGCGATGTGGCGGATTACCGGGTCTGTACGCGGACTGTCCTCCCGCGTTGTCGCAGCATCCTTCGTTCTGCTTGGGGTATTGCTCGGCGCCCTCTTGTGGTTCCAGTGGGAAGGCGCATTGCCGTCCGGAAGCACTTATGTACCAGCCACACTGCATGAGGGCCGCATCGTCCCTGGTCATGGCGCACCACCATGATCGACCAACCCGCGCTGAAAATCCGTCCGCCCGACTTCCTGTCCGACCCAGCGCTGTCGTCAGTGCTCTCCGCCCTACCGGAAGCACGGATCGCCGGCGGCGCAGTGCGTGACACGCTGGCGGGCCGTCCGGTCGCCGACATCGACCTGGCAACGCCGCGTCCGCCTGACGATGTGCTTGCTGCGCTTGGCAAAGCAGGTATCCGGGCGGTGCCAACGGGGATCGCCCACGGCACCGTCACCGCGGTCTCCGACGGGCGTGGCTTCGAAATCACCACGTTGCGCCGCGATGTAGAGACGGATGGCCGGCATGCCATCGTGGCCTTCACCAACGACTGGCGCGCCGATGCCGCACGTCGCGATTTCACGATAAATGCGCTGTCGATGACCCGAGACGGCGCAGTGTTCGACTATTTTGGCGGTATCGCTGATCTGCAGCGGGGCGTCGTCCGGTTCGTTGGCGACCCGGCGACGCGCATCGCCGAAGACTACCTCCGCATTCTTCGTTTCTTCCGTTTCCATGGGCGCTATGGCGTCGGCTCCCCTGACATACCGACGTTGGGGGCTATCCGCGCTGGCGTGGCCGGCCTCGGCCGCCTTTCGGCCGAGCGGGTTTGGAGCGAGCTAACGCGCATTCTTGCCGCTCCCGATCCACGCGGCGCATTGGCACTGATGGCGGAATTGGGCGTGCTGGCGGCGATGATGCCGGAGGGGACAGATTTGCGCCGGCTCGACCGGGTGGTTGCCGCAGGAGCCCCACTCGATCCGCTGTTGCGGCTCGCGGCGCTGCTGACCGGCGATGCCGAATCCTTCGCCGAGCGACTGCGGCTCTCTGGAGCAGAGCGTGAGCGACTGATCGCCTTGCGTCAGGCCCCGCCGGTGCGGCCGGACATGGATGACGCTACCCTCCGCTGCTTGCTCGCCGATACCGACCCGGCGATCCTGCGAGACCGCACCTGGCTGGACGGTCATGCCGGGCTGGATTGGGACGCACTGCGCGCGCGTCTGGCGGCCATGCCGCGCCCCGTCTTTCCGCTCGAGGGCCGCGACGTGCTGGCGCTGGGGCTGGAGCCTGGTCCGATGGTCGGAGAAATGCTGCGGGCAGTGCGGGGCTGGTGGCATGCGGGCGGGTGCTCCGCGGACTCGGCCGCCTGCCGGGCGGAACTCGCGAGGCGCGTGGCGGAGATGAAAGGACCACCGGCCGGCGGCTGAGGCTCCAGCGCGAAATCTGTATCAACACGCGGAGCGTCATACGCGACGCAGTTGCGCGCCGATCCCCGTCGCTTCATAGATACTGTGGTTCTCCGGCCTGAGAGGGGGAAAATGCAGATAACAAAATTTGTCCGGCGTGGCCTTCTGGCGGCACCGCTGGTTTGCATGAGCATGCTGGCTTCAGCCCAAGTGAAGCCGCCCAGCGACAGCAACGTCAACTACGAGGGCCTTCTTGGGCAGAAGCACTCGAATGGCGAGGCGCCGCCGCCCGCCGTTGCGGCTCCGCCCAGTGCCTGGCCTCGGCTGGATCCCGGCTCCGTCATCTGCCGCAGCCAGGATGATCTTCGGCGCCGCGCCGCCCTGATGATGGGCGAGCAAGCAGCCCCTCCGGACTGCCAGCCGGTCACCCAGCCGACGGCCATCAAGATCCTCGATCGTTCCGGTCCGGGCGCGACCGAGGTGCAGATCACAAGCAACGGCGAGACCGGCTGGACGGACGCGTGGTTGCCGGCAAATCCTCCACCCGGCGAGACGGCGGCGCGGTAGGCCGCGCGATATGACCGCCACTCACGTCATCGTCGGCGCCGGCCAGGCTGGCGCCTGGGCGGCCGTATCCATGCGACAGGTTGGATTTACTGGGCGGGTATGGCTGATCGGCGACGAGCCGTTGCGGCCGTATCAGCGCCCGCCGCTCTCCAAGCAGGTTCTCGTTGAGGACCCAGAGCCGCCCACTCTGCATTTCCACACCGAACAACGCTATGGCGAACTGGACATCGAGATGGTGCTCGGGAACGCTGTGTACAGCGTGGACCCGAAGGCGCATCGCGTTCTGCTGTCCGATGGGCGGGCGTTTGATTATGACAAGCTGCTGCTGACGGTGGGCGGACAGGCGCGCCACCTGCCGGTGCACGGCGGCGATCTGGCGCTGTATCTCCGCACTCTGGAGGATGCCCGTGCCATCCGCGCACGTCTTGGAGGGGCGCCGCGCGTGCTTTGTATCGGCGCCGGCGTGATCGGGCTGGAGATCGCGTCCTCGGCGCGGACGCGCGGCTGCGAAGTGACAGTGCTCGAAGCTCTGCCACGTGCGATGGGCCGCGCGGTTTCGCCGGAAGGGGCAGCGTATATCGAATCGTTGCACCGCCGCGCCGGCGTGACATTGCATTTCGATCTGATCGTCGACCGCCTCGATCGCGAGAACGGTGGCATTGTCGTAACATGCCGCGACGGACGCCGCTTTTCCGCCGACGTTGTGGTGGCGGGCGTCGGCATGCAGCGTAATCTGAGCCTGGCAGAGGCGGCAGGATTGTCGCTGGAAGGCGGCATCGTGGTGGACGAATTCGGCCGCAGCAGCGATCCCGACATTTATGCTGCCGGCGACGTGACCGCGTTCTTCCATCCGTTGTTCGGTCGCCGGTTACGGCTGGAATCGTGGCGTCACGCGCAGAACCATGGTATCGCCGTGGGCAAGGCGATGTGCGGCGACACGACGCCCTATGACGATGTACCGTGGTTCTGGACCGACCAGTATAAGGTCAATCTCCAGGTGGCAGGCTTGCCTGCCGACGCGGCGCGCACGGTCGTGCGGCAGGGTGGCCCGGCGGAATCATTTGTCGCGGTCCATCTGGCGGAAGACGGTAGCGTCCTCGGTGTCACCGCGGCAAACAATCCACGCGAGATCCGGGCAGGGCAGGCGCTGATCAAGTCGCGCAAAGTGGTGGACGAAGCGAAGCTGGCGGACGCGTCCGTGCCGTTGCAGCGCCTGATGTGATTTCGTAACTGCAAATCCAAACGACCGGCGGGAATCGCACCACCGTACGGTCCGATAGCAATGAGATCCTATGCTTCCACGGCCGCTTGCAACGAGTATCATGGCGGCCGAGGTCAGCCGGACGGAAACCAAAAAGTGGCTCGCCACGCAGCGTGAGGGGCGCTTCAACTTCGGAGGTCAAGCAACGAATTATGGCGTGACTGGGTGACCTCGATCGTGCGCCCCTGGTTCACACGCGATTCTACAGGATCACGATGTCACCGTGATACGATTCGTTCCATGGAAACGCGGTACTAGTACTGAACCTCCTCCACGACGACGTAATGTCGGACCGTCTTATCGAACCCGACCAGCGCCGCGACCGCTTCAGGTTCCACCACCGCACGCGATGGGTGATGGCCCGCAAATCCTCGGATATCCTCCATGTCGCGCCAACGCGTCAGCACCTGATAGACCACCGCACCGTCGATCAATTCCCGCAACAGCGTCGCACCCAAAAACCCGTCGATCCCGCGCAGCGCTGGCAGCACGTTGTGGTGGAAATGCACCGGGTAATCGGCCTCGCGATCAGGCGTCGTATGGCCGCTCCAGCTTCGTACGATCATGCCGCTTTCCCTTCCCCGCCGTGTATCGCCAGCCACAGGCGTTGTGCTGTTGCAGGCATCTCAACATGTTCCACGCCATAATCCGACAGCGCATCCACAATAGCGTTGACCACCACCGCAAGTGCCGGCGTCGTGCCGCCCTCGCCCGCTGGCCGGATTCCGAGCGGATGGGTGGTTGACGGCACCTCCGACAGCTCGGCGTGGAACATCGGGAACATCGCCGCGCGCGGCATCGCGTAGTCCATGAACGACCCGGCCAACAACTGTCCGCTGCCGGGTTCATAATAGCATTGCTCGCACAGCGCCTGACCCATCCCTTGCACGATGCCGCCATGCACCTGGCCGTGCACGATCATTGGATTTACCGCCCGGCCGACATCGTCCACCGCGGTGTGGCGCTCGATCAGCACCGTGCCGGTATCCGGATCGATTTCCACTTCGCAGACATGGCAGCCGTAGGGAAAACTCGCTTCTGGCACAGTCTGGTCGCTGACCGCGCCGAGCGGCCCACGCAGATCCTCCGGCAGATCGTTACGTTCGACCGCCGCGCGGGCGATTTCGAACAAATGGATCGAACGGTCGGTGCCGCTCACGACGAAGCGGCCATCGGTGAAGGACAGGTCTGCGACGTCCGCCTCCAGCACGTGGCTGGAGATGCGCAGGCCCTTTTCGATAATCTCGCGTGACGCGGCGTGCATGACGATGCTACCCAACCGGAGCGCTCGTCCGGAATGCGCCCCGCCGCCGAACACGACGCGGTCGGTATCGCCGGTCACCAGCTTCACCGTGTCCAGGTCAACGCCAAGCCATTCGGTGATGAGCTGCGCAAAGCTGGTATCATGCCCCTGACCTTGCGAAACGGTGCCGATCACCACCTCCACAACGCCCTCCGGCATCACGGTGACTTCCGCACGCTCACGCGGCACGCCGGTCGCAGTATCCATATAGTTCGCTATGCCGATGCCACGGCACAGACCCCGCGTCCTGGCTGCGGCACGACGGGCGGGGAACCCGTTCCAGTCCGCCAGTTCCAGGGCACGCTCCATCACCTTGTGATAGGCCCCGCTGTCGTAGAGCATGCCGAACGGGTTGCGGTACGGCATCGCGTTCTCTTGTATCAAATTGCGCCGGCGCAGTTCGATGCGGTCCAGGCCGGTGCGGCGGGCCGCGATGTCGATCAAACGCTCCATCACGAACATCACCTCGGGCCGGCCGGAGCTGCGATAGGGGCGAGTCGGTGGCGTATTGGTCATCGCCGCGCGAGCGCGCACCAACACCGCTGGCACGTGATAGATGCTGGTGAGAATCTCCACGCCTTTCTGAATTGGACCGAACGAGATCGGATACGCGCCGACATTGCTGATCACCGAGCCGCGCATCGCCAGGAACGTGCCGTCGGCATCCAGCGCCAATTCCGCGGTGGCCTCCAGATCGCGCGCCTGGTAGTCGGCCACGAAGGCCTCGCTGCGCATGCAGGTCCATTTCACCGGCCGGCCGACGCGACGCGAGGCCCACACCACCAAGGCGAATTCCGGATTGAACGCCCCGCGCGTGCCGAAATTGCCGCCGACATCGTGCATCACCATGCGCACGTTCTTGTCAGGCACGCCGAGCACGCCAGCGAGATGCTGCTTCGGCTGTACCGCGCCGCCCGCGCCGGCATGCAGGGTGTAACGGTCCGTTGCCGGATCGTAGGTGCCGAGTGCCGCGCGCGGTTCCATCGGCACGCCGGTCACGCGCGGAATCCATGTGGTCAGCGACGCAACATGGGCCGCCCGCGCGAACGCGGCCTCGGTCGCCGCCGCATCGCCGACCAGCGAATCGATGCAGATGTTGCCGCCATCCTCGCGCACATGCACCGCGTCAGGCCTCACGGCTTCTATGGCGCGCGTCACCGCCGGCAGCGGATGGTAGTCCACCTGCACGAGTTCCGCGGCATCCTTGGCAGCTGGAACGCTATCGGCCACGACGATTGCGACGATCTCGCCGACATGCCGCACTTCCTCCGTCGCCAGGCAATAATGCACCGGCATAAAGGCCTGCGACCCGTCACTGTTCGGCAGGTAGAGTTCCGCCGGATGGCGCGACCAGACGGCGTGCGGGATCGGATGCAGCCCGTCGGCCAGCATGTCCTGTCCCGTCAGCACCGCCAGCACGCCCGGAATTGCGCTTGCCGCATCCGTGTCGATCGCGCCGAGCCGCGCGTGCGCATGCGGCGACCGCACCATGATCGCGTACGCCTGACCCGGCAGATTCAGATCGTCACTGTAGCGGCCCTTGCCGGACAGCAAACGCGGGTCTTCGCGCCGGCGTACCGAGCTGCCAATTCCGGTGCCTGACATGGACTCTCCTCATGCGCATCTTGTCCGCAGGATCGCGCCTCTGGCGGGGAATGGCCAGACAGACGGGCAGATTCACGCGACGGCGGAACGTGTGCGATTCCCGGCAATGGCCTGCCGCGACGGTCTCGCCCGTGCGAGCACCAGGGGTACGTCGTCGTACGGATCATGCGATCGGCAGAATGCGGCCACGCCCTGTGCCGCTAACGCATCGAACGCGTCCAGGCACGAGGCGGACATCTCCGGGAACCGCTTATGCATGAAGCTGCCAAGGATATGGTCGTAGTCGCCGCGCGACAGCCCATATGCCTGCGCTGCGACGGCATCCATCACTGCCCGCAGCTGCCATCGCGCGTCCGGCGACGACAGGATGGGCCAGGTGCCGTACGGCGATGCTTCCCGCCAGCAGCGCCCCAATTGTTCCTGCCACAGCGGGGCGTAGGCAGCGTGATTGCACGACAGCCGCAGCGCGCCGTGGGCAAGGAACCGTGCGGCGTCGGCGGACAACTCGCAGACCGGGCACGCCTCCAAAATGAACAAATTGACGGTGGCGGCCGTTTTCTGGCGGAGCGCCCAATCGAACACGAAGCTGTTGATGACTGCGCACAGCACCAGCGCGTCGGCATTGCACCGCGCCTGCGGGGTGCGTTCGACATTGGCAGTGATCGAGAACAGATAGAAGGGTGAGGTGAAGGCGGCGATGGCGGTGCGCTCGTCGGTGGAACGGGCGATCTTGCGTACGGCCAGGCGGAAATGACGCGCGGCTTCCTGCCAGGCCGGCTTGTCCTGCAGCGCGGATAGCATCAGGCCGTAGCGCGGGCCGGTGTCCCAGCGGTCGTCGAACTGCTGGATGGTCTTGCCCTCGTGCAGCAGCAGATAAGGCTGGCGGAAGCGCCGCAGGTCGCGCACGGGCGTCAGGCGATCGGCATCGTCGGTGATGTTCAGTTCGCGCCCGAGCACGATGCCGCGCCTTGCGGTCCAGTCGCGCAGCGATGGATGACGCAGGAAGACAAGGTGCGCAATGGCGAGATCCCTGGTGGAGCGGAGTTCCAGAAAGGTGGCGTGCGCGCCGCCGGACGCTTCGATGAACCTGCGGTCATAGCGCATAATCCGCGTCGGATCGCCAAGCTGCGCCAGATCATCGAGATAGAAACCGCACTGCACGGACTGCGTCGGCCCGGGACGCCGTGCCACCACCAAGGCGAATTTCTGCCGGACGTGGATATCGAACAGGCGGCGGCGATTTTCGAGCGAAAAGCAGCAGCGCAGATCGGTTCGTTGCAGATAAAGATGCCGGATGGCTGTGGCGCCTTCGTTGGCATGAAAGGACGACGGCACCACCATGCCGACGGCGCCGTGCAGGCCGGCGAGCTGCAGCTTGCGTTCGGCGAAGATGCGAAATGCGTCGAGCTTGCCGGCCATGGCCGCACCGTTGGCGGTCTTCTGAAACGCATAGAGACGATCGGCCAGCCGATGCTGGTGTTCGAAATTCTCCTGATAGGCGCGGAACGCGGCGGCGGTTGTGGGATCGGAGAGCAGGCGGACCTGCTTTGTTTCGGCCTCGCGGCGGGTGGGAGCGTTGAGGATGGAAAGGTCGAAGCCAGCGAGGAACTCTTTGGCATTCTGCTGCACGATGTCCCAGGGTGGATTGCCAAGCACCGCGTCGAACCCGCCGGTACGGATGCCGCATGCGTCGGGCTGGAATATTTCAGGGAAGGTCAGGTCCCATGGCAGGGCGTTTGCGCCCGTGGCCAACAACCGCGTCTGGCGACGCGTCAGTTTGCCCGGCCACGCGCCGTGCGTTGCGACGTGTTGCGCCAAAGCGAGGAATTCGTCGTCGGATTCTCGCTGTGCCAGCATCACCGCGCCCGACCAGACACGCGCCAACTGCCGCAGCGGGAAAAGTGCGGCATCAAGCCTTGACTTCGCGCCCTGCTTCAAAACCAGATCGGCGGCATCGCGGCCCACGGTTGATTGCAGCGCGTGCACTTCCGTCAGCGCCGCCTGCAACGACGCAGCAAGTCGCGACGCCACATCGCGTGCGAGCAACGGGTCCAGATCGCCGCCTCCGACGGGGAAGGTTACGAGCTGCGGGAAAAACGAGCCGGCCAGGGAGTCGCCTGCTACCAGTCGATGATCCAGAAAGGTCAACGGCAGGCCTTCGGCATATGACTCCAGCCACAGCGACAACTTGGCGAGTTCAATGGCCAGGGGATTGCGATCGACGCCGTAGAGGCAATGCACGGCCACCAGGCGCCGGCAGATCGCCAAAGCGCAGCTTTGTGAAATGCCGCTGTCGCCGCCCTCATGGGAGTGGCTTGGCAAATAGGCTTGCAGGGTTCGGTCCGGGTCCGGCAGCGCGTCGATGCGCGCACGCAATGCCTGCGCGCGTGCCAGCAGACGCGCTTGTTCGCCGGCGGGTGCCTGAACCGCTTGTGCATCGGCGGCGGTCGCCAGCGTGTCGCACAGACGGCACGCGGCGCATAACGCCTCGCCGAGAAAGCGGCAGGCTTGCACCAGGAAATGTCCGCTGCCGGTCGCCGGATCGACGACTTTCAAGGCCAGGATCGCCGCCGGATTGGGATCGTCATCCGGGCTGCGCGCGGCAATCTGCGGGGCGAGCGTCTCGTGCACCAGGAACCGCACGAATTCGTCGGGTGTGTAGTACGAGCCCGTTGCTTTCCGTCCCAGGCCGGCACGCAGATAGAACTGGCCGGAGGCAATGTCCTGCTTGCGGACGACATTGCTGTCCTCGTCGTTATCGTCGCTGTTCGCAGCGAGGAAGCGGGGCGTGACACTGCCCGCCAGCACGACGACTTCCAACTTGCCGCGGCGCATCCGTACCATCGGGCGCGTGGCGATCCCCGGTTCCAGTTCCAGCAACGCTTCATAAACGCGGCCGAGTTCTTCCACATTCAACGGACCATATTGGACGCGCTCGCGTTCGCGGCCCCTCGGCATGGTCCAGAGTAATCGATCAAGCAACAAGGCAACGGCAGCTTCACTCCAGTGCAATGAGTCCAGCAACGGCATGGACTGCGCACCGAACAAGGCTCCCCCCAACGGGGCGATTGACAGTTCGCTGCATGACAGCCCCTCGTTGAAGATGCGGAAGATCGTGCGCAGGCCATCGGACAGCATGCGGCCGGTGTCGTGACCTTGGTCGAGATGACGCCGCGCCAAAGGTCCAAGCGCGCGGTTGGGCGACAGCGCCTGCCGCCATAGCGGCGTTGCGGCAAAGCTGAAAACCCGTGCCGGGTCCGCCGCGCTTTCGAGTTTCAAAATGAACAACACGCGATAGACCAGGATGAGCGCTTCTTGCCACAACGTGACGGCGAGGCGGCAGCGATGACGCAGCCTGGTCGCATTGGCGGGATCGTCCAACACCGCTTGCAGGAATCTCTCCACCGCCGTGCGCGCCTGGACCCGAAGCTCCTTGGTCACGCGGGCCTGGCTGAGGCGCGCGGCCTCCAACAGATCGGGCAGTGCGGCCAGACCTTGCGGTGACGCCAGGGCCAGGAGCAGACGGTAAGAGTCAGGCGCAAGGTTTTGCTCCGACCAACCCGACGCCCCGGTCAGCGGCACGGCAACGTGGCTATCGGGGCGCAGCGGATCGCAGAGCAACAGGCGCAGTTCGCTACCGTCGGTCAGCAGGGCGGCGCGTTCGCTGGTTGCCAGCAGCACGCGCGCGGCGGCGCGGGTTGGGCTGAATCGATAAGCGCGTCCGCCGCGATGCGGCGCATCGAGATCAGTGTCTGACGCGACGGAGAAGGCACGTAGGCACGCACGATTGGATGCTTGCAGCAGCCAGCCAGCATCTTCCGCGCCTTCGCGCGTGGCAATGGGCTCCTGACGTTGCAACGCGGCGTAGCCGAGGGGGGGTGCCAATGAGGCGATGACGTGATTGTTGACACGCAATGGGCCGCCTGATCCCCCCAGCGATCGAACCTGGCGGCGGACGGTTTGCCACGCTTGCTCGAACACCCGTCCGGATTTTGGCAGCAAGCCGTGTTTTTGCAGCAGGTCGGGCAGTTCGAAACGAAGGAACGGCTCCGGGAACGCAGGTCCAACGGCCGTGCAATCGCGCAGGTCGAGATTCATCAGGTTGCCGCCTTGTGATTTGCTACCTTGTGACCTGCCCGTGAAGCGTTCGGCACCAATAGGAGCATGCCAATGGGACGCAGAGCTGGCCTGGCCGGCGCGAGGTCGACGGCGGTTTCATCCCAACGTCGCCGAAACAGTGCCAGCGCACTGTTGGCCTCGCGTCGTTTCGCTGGCGCGTTATCCGCATCGGCAACGAATGCGGCGAGGCGGTCCAACGGCGCGGCCAGTGTTCTCCAGGTGGGGAGATCAGGGCTTGCGCCGAACAGGTCGGCGGTCCAGCCCACCGGCTCGCCGCAAATGTCGTTGGCGCGCAGCGTCAGCCAATGTTCAAGTTCAGTGCGGTTGCCCTCGTGGCGCGCGCGCTGTGTGTCGATGAATTCGCCGCCCATGCGTTGCATTGCAACCGTCGCAATCTCCTCTGCCTGGCGCTGGCGCCGTGGCAGCCATCCGGCGAACCAACGCGGCCACACGCCGTCCACCGCGGTCGTGCGATCACAGGCGGCCAGATGCAGCCAGGATTCCGCTTGGGTCATTTCAGTAGCAGGGCGGGATCGTGGCAGCATCACCGCGATCACCCGCTGCAACTCGGTGCGGCGCGCACCGGCGATTTCGACATGGAAGGTCAGCAGTGCCGCTGGTTCATCGTCCTCGCCACAGGCGGCGCTGACGCGGGCATCGCAAATGCCGCCCGCCGATACGATGTCGCCCTGGCGTACCCGTGTGATTGCGCGACCCACCAGCGGATGACCGCGGCCAAGATAGGCGAGTTGCTCGCCATCCACGTCGCACAAGCGGTTGCGGTCACGGGTGAAGCACAGTGTGCGCGTTCCGGCATCATAGCCGGGAAGACCGTCGAGGCCGACGGTCCAATCGGGAGGCAAGATCAGGCGATTGCCGATCGCCGCCACGGCGGAAGCATCGTTCACTTCTGCAGCGACGGCGTCAGCAACGAAAGCGGCAAGATCGATGTGCCCGATCAACGCATCGCTGCGCTGGCATGCGGAAGCCGCGGCACCAGCCTGGCGAAGGTCCGCATTCAGACCTTGCTCAGCCAGCCAACCATGACGCACCGCCTGACGCTCATAGCCCTCGAAGGCACGATCGATCTCGTGCAGCAGATCGCGCAGAGCAGCGGCGTTCTCCGCCTCGGTGGCGACGTCCAGTGTGCGGATCGGCGGCGTATCATCGTCGAACAAACGCGCCTGATCTTCGGCGAAGCCGGCGACGAGGCCGGCACTCCAGACTGGTTCCTCCGCCGTCACACCCAGCGTGTCGGGCATCACATCCAGGCAGGCGCGCGCCTTTTCGTATTTGGCGATCAGGCGCAGCAGCAGGCGTTCCTCGAACGTGCCGGCAAGATACAGATAGCGAATTTCAGGGTCCCGCCGCTGCCCGTACCGGTCGATCCTCCCGTTCCGCTGCTCCAATCTGTTCGGGTTGTACGGCAGGTCGAGATGGATCAGATGGCAGCAGCGCTGATGCAAATTCAGCCCCTCGGCCATCGAATCCGTGCTGACCAGCACGATGTCGCTCCGGTCAGCGCAGCGCTCCGCGATGCGCGTGCGCTCTGCTTCGGGGTCCAGGCCGCTGATCGCCAGGATCTCCCCATCTATCCCCTTGGCGCAGCGCAGCGCGTCCACCGCCGCAACCTGGCTGTCGGCGTATTCCGTGTAGACCAGAATGTTGGCCGCCGGATGTGCCGTACGGATCAGCCGCACTTCATCCAGCATCGCGCTCAGCTTCAGATCATGTGGCGCCGCGGCTTCGCCTTGTCGGATCAGCGCTTGCAACGCGTCGGCAATTTCACGATCAGGGATGAGGCCGGGCTTCGGTTCCGTCTCAAAAGCCCCGAAACGGACAAGGTCAACGGCCATGTCCTCTGCCTCGAGTTCGGCGGCTGCGGTTTCCGCCGCAGCGTCCAGAACGCCGAAGCGCAGCCGGCGACGCCGATACGCCCGCAACGTGCGGACACGTTCCCTGCGCAGTGCGTCGGCGTCAGTTCCGTCGGAGCGCAAGGCCCGATAACGCTCCGCCACCACCTGCAACGTTGCGACGCAGGCGCTGACGGTGGACACCGACCGCTTTAACAGCCCGATGAATGCAAGAGCGTCGGCATAATCGCCGCTATGCTTCGCGCGCCGCAGCCGAGGCGCCACCAACGCGGCCAGCGCACTATGAAACGCCTGCACCGCATCGGCGCCATCGCCGGATTGCTCGATCCGCACCGGCAGCACCTTGCGTTCTCGAAACAGCGGCGCACCGCTGCGGGGATCGCAGATATGCGATTTCAGGCGGCGCACGACGTGGCGGCGATAGGCGTTGCCGGCGAGCCCGCCTCGCCCGTTCACCAGGCTCGGGTCGAGCAATTCGATCAGAGAAGCGAAATGCGTATCGTAGCCGTCATGCGGCGTCGCCGTCAGCAGCAACAGGCCATCGGAACGGCGGGCGACGACCTCGGCCAGGCGGCGGCGCAGCGTATCGTCGCTGTCAGCGCCTGGATTAGTGGCGATGCAATGATGCGCCTCGTCGATGATCGCGAGATCCCAGGCGGCACGTTCCAAATCCTCGAGCACGCGTTCCTGCTTGGCGAAATCCAGCGACACCAGGCACAGCGCGATGCTGTCGAACGGATTGCCGCCAAGCTCGGTGCGGCGGCGTTCCCGCTGCAAGGCCGTGGAATCGGCAATGATCGTGAAGCGCAGCCCGAAGCGGTCGCGCAGTTCATGGTGCCATTGGGTCAGCAACGGGCCGGGCGGTGATACCACCAAAATGCGATGCGCGCGGCGCCGAGCGATCAGTTCCGTTGCGATCAGTCCGGCCTGGATGGTCTTTCCCAGGCCCACCGCGTCGGCGAGCAACAGGCGCTGGCGCGGCAGTTCCAGTGCTCGCATGAGGGGGACGAGCTGGTAGGGTTCGATCGCCACGCGGCCCGGTTCGGCCGCGAGCATATCGTGCGGGCCTGGCACCTGACCCAGCAGGGAAGCGATGTGGTGCAGGCGCCAGGCGGTGAGCGGTCCCGGTGACTCCGGCCGCAGCGCGGTCTGCAAGGGCGTGGCTTGCTCGTTGGGATACAGCAGGTCCCACTCGAGCCCATGCAGGTCGCCGCCGGCACAGCGCAGATGCAGGCACTGCTGGGCACCGAGTTGCTGGACCTCCACCAGATCCCACGCGAGCCCGCGCGCGGCGACCCGGCTGCCGGCCAGGAATTGCATGCTTGCTCCGCCAGCGGGCGATAGGCCCGCGGCGAAGCGGTCTAGGTGGGAAAGGCAAACAAATGGTTAGCGCGACACGATGTCAATGCGAGGAGTGCAGCGACGGAGCAAGTTCGGCCGCAAGCTGCACGAACGGTTCGGATAGCCCTCCGATCGAGGCTGCTTCGTCGCTCCGCTTCTCGCAATGACATTACTGGAGCCCGGCCATCGCCTCCAGCACGGCGTAGGTCGCGGCGGTATCGTCGGCCGCATGGCCCGTCGCCATCGCCGAGGCATAGATCGGCAACGTCGCCGACAGCAGCGGCGTCGGGCAGCCAAGTTCGGCTGCGAACTGGCTGATAACCGCCATATCCTTCTGCCAGATCTCCATCCGCATCGACGCCGGTTGATAGTGCCGCGCTGCCATCATCGGCGCACGCAGCTCGAACACCCGCGACGTGCCGGCGCCTGCCGTGACCAGCTCCACCACCTGGCGGGCATCGAGGCCGGATTTGACTCCCAGCACCATCGCCTCGGCACTGGCGACGTTGTGAATCGCCACCAGCAAATTGGCGACGAACTTCATGCGGCTGCCGTTGCCGAACGCGCCGACATCGTGCACGGCGCGGCTGAAGCCGGCGAACAAGGGCCGCAACGCCTCGATGCTTTGCGAGTCGCCGCTGGCATAGATCACCAGATCCTTGGTCACCGCCTGCGCGCCGGTGCCGCTGACCGGACAATCCAGCGCCACGTGGCCGGCCGCACGCAGCGCCGATTCGATCGCCAGCTTGTCCTTCAGCGCCAGCGTGGACGCTTCAATGACGATGCGCCGTTCGACACCGGCAGCGGCAATGCCCTGGGCCGTGGCCAGCGCCGCAGCGGGCGATGGCAGAGACAGCAGCAGCACCGGCGCTTCCCGCGCCAACGCCGACGCGTCGGGACGGATCGCAACGCCGGCTCCTTGCAGTTCCGCGCGGCGTTTTGCGTCGATGTCGTGCCCCAACACCTGCCACCCGGCGGCAACCAGGTTGCGCGCCATGGCCCCGCCCATGATCCCCAACCCGACAACACCGACCTTGTTCTGCATGACGATTCCCTCCGATGTTGCACGATCGCGCGTTGGCAGGCGCGGCGCCCGCATGGTAGCGCTGGACCGACAGGCGAAGGAAACCCCATGCAGCTCGGCTTTTTCACCATGCCGATCCATCCGCTGGACAAGGACTGGCGGGTGTCCCTGCGCGAGGATCGCGAGGCTTTCATTCTGGCCGACGAACTCGGCTTCACCGAGGCCTATTGTGGAGAGCATAGCACCGATGCCGCCGAGAACATTACCTCCAGTGCCATGTTCCTGGCGACGCTGGTGGACCAGGTGACGCAGATGCGGCTGGGTACCGGCACGGTGAACATGCCGAATTCCCACCCGGCCCGCATTGCCGCGGAAATCGCCATGCTGGATCACTTGCTCGGGGGAAAATTCAATTTCGGCATCAGCCCCGGCGGGCTGCCCTCGGATGCCGAGGTGTTCGGCAACCTGGGGCCGCATCGGGGGGAAATGTTTTTGGAATGCGTCCAGCAGGTGCTGGCGATCTGGCGTTCGAAACCACCCTATGAGATCACCGGCAAATACTGGACGATCTCAACCGCGCGCACCTTAATGCAGGAGATTGGCCAGGGCGTACTGCCCAAGCCGCTGCAACAGCCGCATCCGCCGATCATCACCACAGTGGTCAGTCCGCATTCCGCCAGCGCCCGGCAGGCGGGAGAGCAGGGGTGGGACATCATTTCGGCGAACTTCCTGCTGCCGCAGTGGGTGAAGACGCACTGGCCGAAATACCAGGAAGGTTGCGCAACCGCCGGCAACACCGCCGACCCGGCGCGCTGGCGAGTGGCAAAGAGCGTGTTCGTCGCGGACGATGCGGCGACGGCACGGGACTACGCACTGGGCGCCGGCAGTCCATACCGGTTCTACTACAGCCAGTTGCTGGCCAAGATGTTGAAGGCCGGGCGTGCGGTCATCTTCAAGCCGAACCCGAACCTGCCGGATGACAGCGTGAACCTGGACGACATCTGCGATCGCCTGATCATCCACGGCACGCCTGACAGCGTCGCCGACCAGATCATGGCGTTTCGTGACGAGGTCGGGCCGTTCGGCACCATGCTGTATGCCGGGCATGACTGGCGCGATCCGGCGCTGGCGCGGCGCTCGATGGTGCTGATGGCGGAGAAAGTCCTGCCCCAGGTGAACGCCGCCGGCGCATAACCGTCGGCCGCCAGTCGGAGCGACTGGCCACCGCCGGCGGTTTGCGATTCAGCAAACGTGCGTGCGTGCTGCAGCGCGTGTTCCGCCACATTGCCTTTGCAGGCACTGCCCTCTTAAACCCCGGGCGGGACCGCGGCGGGAGATAGGCATGGGCAAAGCGACACAACAGGCATCGACGAAGCCCGCGGCCCAGCGTTCGGGACCGACCTTTGTCTATGCCGTCGCGGGCTTGCTGGTGGCCGTGCTGTTGCTCGGCGCCGGCGGATTCCTGTGGTTGACCGGTGCCACTGGCGGCCCGGAAATCGGCGGCCCGTTCACGCTGGAAAACAGCAGCGGAAAGACGGTCACGGACCAGGACTTTCGCGGCAAATTCATGCTGGTCTATTTCGGTTACACCTATTGCCCGGATATTTGCCCAACGACCCTCACTGCGGTCGTATCGGCACTGGACAAGATGGGGCCGCAGGCGAAGGACCTGACGCCGGTCTTCATCACCGTCGATCCGCAGCGCGATACGCCCGAGGTGATGAAGCGCTACACGGCGGCATTCAGTCCGGCGATTGTGGGGCTGACCGGTACGTCGGTGGAGATCGCAAAGGTGGCGCGGGAGTATCGGGTCTACTACGCCAAACACGTCACCGGCCCAGGACCGAACGATTATTCGATGGACCACAGTTCGATTCTGTATCTGATGGGCCCGAACGGACGATTCATCGCGCCTGTGCGCGCAGACGAATCGCCGGCGGAGATGGCAAGCGAGCTCGAAAAGCTGATGTCGTAAGCCTCGCCCGCGCTACGCGCACGGGGCGCGAGCCTCCAGGCTTGAGACGGTCGTTACGGTGCGAATCCGCGCGGCTGAGCGTGATCGGGTCGTTCATCAATGCGAGAAGGTGCACACGCTTTCCAGCCGGGTGGACCACAGGAATTGGTCCACCGGCGTGGCGGCCACCAATTCGTAGCCAGCGCCGTGCAGCATGCGGGCGTCGCGCGCGAGCACGGCGGGATTGCAACTGACATAGATCACGCGCGGGACTTTGGCGGCGGCGATCTGGGCCGTCTGTACGGACGCGCCGGCGAAAGGCGGGTCCAACACCACGGCGGCGAACCCCTGCAATTCCGCCGCGGAGACCGGCTGCCGCGCAAGGTCGCGCTGCGTCACCGCGATCCGGCCGCCGAATCCGGCACGGTTGGCAGCCTGTCGCAGGGCCGCGGCCGCGGCCGCGTCGCCCTCCCACACGGCCACGCGTGTTCGCTGGGCGAGCGCGAAGGTCAGGGTGCCGCTGCCGGCATAGAGTTCGGCAATGCGGGCACGCGCCGGCATCTGAGGCAGGCCGCTCAGGACCGCGTCGATGATCGCCGCTTCTCCGACCGCCGTCGCCTGCAAGAAGCCGCCCGGTGGCAGGTCGACCGGCATGTTGGAGAAGGTGATGCGAGGTTGTTGTAGAACAACAACAGGTTCCGGCTCTGCTTTGCCGAGCGCCCAGGAAATGCGGACAAGATGATGATCTCTGGCGAACGCGATCAGGCGCTCACGGTCCGCGCGATCGATCGCGGCGTCGGAGCGCAGCAACAGGTCCGCCCCGTCATCGAGCAGGTTGGCAATGACCGAGGCGTCGCGGTGCAGACCCTGTAGGCGGGTGAGGACCGTGCGTAGCGGGGCGATCAGAGCGAACAGCGTTGGATGCAGGACCAGGCATTCCGAAACGTCAACGATCGGCGCGTTGCCTGGCCCGCTGCCTCTCTTGCGTGCGGTTGACACAGCGACAGCGGTGGGCCGGGCGTGCAGCCCTATGCATACGCCGCGGGGTGTGCGGCGGGCGGCGAAATCCATGCGACGGCGTTGGCCGGGAGCGGAACGGGCGAGCGAAGCGATCGGTGCATCGGAGAAGCCACCGCGGCGAAGCGCGTCGCGAAGCAAGTCGCTCTTCCACACGGCATAGGCGTCATCTCGCCAATGCTGCACCGCGCACCCGCCGCACACGCCGAAATGCCGGCAGGGCGGGGCAACGCCATCGACACCGGGGTCAAGAATGACGGCCCCACGCGTCATCATATCCGGCGCACGCCCTCTGTTTCATCGTCACGGAACTTGACCCCATAGGCGCCAATATCAGCGCGGCGCCGCTTTTCTTCGTTATTGCCGGGCCTTGCCCGGCCATCTATGCACGGCCAGTCGGGTCGCCGCGCAACGGCACCCGAGCGACAGCACAGATGGCCGGGTCAATCGCGCCCGTCTGACGTTCTGCCCGTTAGGCTATTGCCGCTGCACCAGCTCGATCATGTAGCCGTCGGGGTCCTTGACGAAGGCGATGATGGTCGTGCCGAACTTCACCGGTCCCGGCGGGCGAGTCACGACACCGCCGGCCTTCGCTGCCACGTCGCACGCCGCCGCCACATCGGGCACACCCATCGCCAGATGGCCGAATGCACCGCCGAGTTCGTACTTCTCCACGCCATAATTGTACGTCAGCTCGATGACCGTATTGTCTTCCTCGTCGCCGAAGCCGACGAACGCCAGCGTGTATTTCCCATCCGGAACGTCGCGGCGGCGCAGTTCCTTCATGCCAAACGCCTTGGAGTAGAAATCCACGCTGCGCTGCAGGTCGCCGACGCGCAGCATGGTGTGCAGGTAACGGCTCATCGTTGTTCACTCCCTTCGAGAACGGACTTCGGATCGAGGCTCAGCAGGAACAATCCTGCCGCATCGGCAGTGGCGATCGCGGCCTCGCGTTCGGCCAGAATGGTCCCGCCGGCCTCGAACGCAAGCCCCCGCAATCCGGCGGCAGCGGCACCACGCACCGTTTCCAAGCCAACGGTCGGCAGGTCGGCGCGGCGTTCCTGGCTCGGCTTCGGCAGCTTCACCAGCACGCCGCCAGGACCCGGCCGCGCCAGGGCGGCGCAGCGGGCCAGCATCGCGTCGGTACCTTCGGCGGCCTCAAGCGCCAGCACCAGCCCCTGCTGCACCACGCATCCCTGCCCTGCGTCGGCTGCACCCAGGGCCCGTGCCACCGCGATGCCACGCCGGATATCGGCCAGCGCCAGGTCGTCCGGCGCGGCGCGGGTCAATAGCCCCGCCGGCGCCAGCACCTCTCGCAAGACATCTTGGGCGCCAATCACCCGGAATCCCTCCTCGCCCAGCACGCGGATCACCGCCCCCAGTAGCCCGTCATCCCCGGCAAAGGCCGAAATTCCGATGCGGGCGAGAATGCGCGCGCCTTCGGCATCGGGCCGCAGCCCGAGCAAGGACGGGCGGCGAACCGCACCGATCAGCACAAGATCCTGGCAGCCATGTGCCCGCAGCGCAGCCAGGATGCGGCCCGCCGCCGTCATCCGAAGCACAGCATGCGGCCAGGGCGCGAGCATCAAAGGCTCGGCAAATCCCTCCAGGCCGATCATGAACACCCGGCGCCCGGCGGCGGCGGCGGCGGCGGCGACCTGACCGGGCAGTGTTCCGCCACCGGCAATGATGCCCAGCGTACGTGGCTTTCCGGCACCGGGCGAGGTCAAGAAATCCCCAGCCTGCAACTCAGGCATTGCAATCGGCGCCGGCTTTCGACATAAGCATGGATTAATCCTCACAGGCCTGTGAGGTGATTGCCTAAAAGGATCATACCGGAATGCGCGACGACGAGTCCGCCGCAGGCGATTGCCATGCCGCCGCGAGTGGCTTCATGCAATGCCTCCAGATGCTGGCGGACGAGGCGAACAAGCGGCACCTTACGCGTACCCATATCGCGTTGCGCCGGGCGATGCGTGCCTGCCGGGCCGAGCAAGGGATCGAAACGCCGCCGCCCCGGGCCCGCCGGTCCGCCGCGCTGCACTGAACCCGGTGACGCGCCCTTCCCGCGCTGCCATGTCATGAGGTCTTGGCCTGCGTCAGGTCATAGGTGATACTCCGGGGCGAACCCGTCAGCGACGCATCCAGCGAAGTAAATTTGAAAGTTACCTTCTGGAACGACAAGCCGAGGGTTTCAATCGGGACGCCGTCGGTTCCGCCACCAATCGAATAATTTTCCAACATCACATTTGTCAGATCGTAGGTCAGGTAGGGCTTCACGCTGTCCTTGCCCGTGGAGGTAAAAGCGATCTGCACTTTGGATATGTTCGCCCGGCTAAGACCCTTTTGCGCCAGATCCACCGACGCTTGCTCCGCGCGCATTTTCAGCGTGATGTTGCTTACCGTCACTTCGCGTCCATGCTCGGCAACCCCACGGCCTCCGGCCTGGTAGCCCCACTGGAACTCCGACAGGGCGATCCACTGGCTAAAGCCCTCGGTGGTGACGCTGCCGTTAATTCCGTTGAACTTGGCATAGATGGCCATGATCGTATTGCTCTGCCCCGCGCCGCATCTCGCCGCAGGATGCTAGCCGCTGCGGCCTGCTGCTGTCGACATGCTTACAGAAAATTGCCGGCGCCCGATACCGCTCGGATCGAAGCAACGCGGGCTTCACGCCTGCCCTGGCCGGTGGCCGTCCCCGGGAAGCCCGCTCGAGCAGCGGCGGCGGGCGACATCAGGACTGGGCTCGCCGGTCCGGAGTGCTGGCATCACGGCACCACGCCGGGCTTGCTTCCCTGGGCGGCATTTGACACTTTGCCGCGCCATTCACCCCACCATCGCCCTGGAGTGCCAAACTCGATGCCATTGACCCGCAAGCGCGTCCTGGTAACCGGCGGTGCCGGCTTCCTCGGGTCGCATCTTTGCGAACGCTTGCTCGCCGGCGGCGACGACGTGCTGTGCGCCGATAACTACTTCACCGGCCGCAAGGACAATATCGCGCATCTCCTCCCCAATCCGAATTTCGAGGCGATGCGGCACGACATCACCTTCCCGCTCTATGTCGAGGTGGACGAAATCTACAATCTCGCCTGTCCGGCCTCGCCGGTGCATTACCAGTACGATCCGGTGCAGACCACCAAGACCAGCGTGCTCGGCGCGATCAATATGCTCGGCCTCGCCAAGCGCGTCGGCGCGAAGGTCCTGCAAGCCTCCACCAGCGAAATCTACGGTGACCCCACGGTGCATCCGCAGACCGAGGATTACCGCGGCAACGTCAACCCACTGGGTCCGCGCGCCTGCTACGATGAAGGCAAGCGCTGCGCTGAAACGCTGTTTTTCGACTACCTCCGGCAGAACCGGGTGAGAATCAAGGTGGTGCGCATCTTCAATACCTATGGTCCGCGCATGCATCCGAACGATGGCCGCGTGGTATCCAACTTCATCGTCCAGGCACTGCGCGGTCAGGACATTACGCTGTACGGCGACGGCAGCCAGACCCGCGCATTCTGCTACGCCGACGACCTGATCGACGGGATGGTGCGGATGATGGCCACCGGCGACGACGTCACCGGCCCGGTCAACATTGGCAACCCGCATGAAATTCCGGTGCGCGAACTGGCGGAGCGAATCATCCGCTTGATCGGTTCCAAGTCGCAGATCGTGCTGCGTCCGCTGCCGGAAGACGATCCGACGCAACGCTGTCCTGATATCACCCGGGCCAGGACGCAGCTTGGCTGGGAACCGCGGGTCGCGTTAGAGGACGGGCTTACGCGGACCATTGGCTATTTCCGCGAATTGCTCGCGCGGCAATAGGCGACATCCTGTCATGTTTTGCCCGGGCCCGGCCTGAGGCGGTGTCGCGCTTCTCTGGCAGGGGGCACTAAGCGCCAACGGTATCGGCCTCCACTGCCTCGTCGTCCTCCTCGTAGCCGACCAGCCTGAGGGCACGGCCGCGTATGCCGCGTTGGGCGGCGGCGTGGATCAACGCCTCCTCACGCCCGTGTGTTACCCACACCTCCGGCGCACCGACTTCGTCCAGCGTGGCATTCAGTTCGTTCCAGTCGGCGTGGTCGGAGATTACCAGTGGCAGTTCCACGCCGCGCGAACGGGCGCGCTGGCGCACCCGCATCCAGCCGGAAGCCATCGCGGCCACCGGATCGGCGAAGCGCCGCGCCCAACGGTCCGCCAGCACGCCGGGAGGTGCGAGCACGATCGCACCCGCAAGGGATCCCTTGTCGGCCGCGGTGGCGGGACGGAGATCGCCGAGCGATACGCCTCGTGCTTCGTACACGACGCACATCGATGCCAGAGCACCGTGCAGCCAGATCGGTCCGCTCCATCCCGATTGCCGCAGCAGTGCGATCAGGCGCTGGCACTTTCCCAGCGCGTAACAACCCACGACATGGGTACGGTCGGGGAATAAAGCAAGGCTGTCCAGCAAGCGGCGGATTTCGGTGCCCGGCGGGGGATGCACGAAAACCGGGAGGGCGAAAGTCGCCTCGGTGACGAACACGTCGCATGCAACAGGTTCGAAGGCAGCGCAGGTGGGATCGGGTGTCCGCTTGTAGTCGCCGCTGACGACGGCGCGGCCGCCGGCATAGGTCATCACCACCTGGGCACTGCCCAGCACATGGCCGGCCGGGCGGAGACAGAGTTCGACGCCGTCGATGCGCAGCGTCTCACCGTAGGCCAGCGGCTGCCGGGTCGCTCCGGCGCGATCCTCGCCGAGCCGTGCCCGCATCAGTGCCAGCGTGTCGGGGGTCGCAAGCACGCTACGATGGCCGGGGCGCGCATGGTCCGAGTGCGCATGCGTTATCACGGCCCGATCCACGGCGCGGACCGGGTCGATGAAGAACCCGCCGGGTTCGCAGTAGAGACCCTCGGGCAGCACTTTCAGCCAGGTCGCGGGATGTGGCACCGCCGTTATGTCGGCCGGCGAGCGGCAGTTGCCAAGCAGCGATTGGGCTTCAATCCTGGCCGCGCCACGGCGCTTCATTGTTCGTGGTTTCCTGGCTCAGCGCCGCCGTGAGTGCGTAATGCCGCCGCAGCACCGGCAGGGTCTGCTGCGCGAATTGCTTCAGCGTGGGATCGCGCCCTGACTGCGCTTCCCGCTGGTACATCGCGATCGACCGGCCTGTGCTGGCAAGCTGCGCGCTGACGAACGCCCTGTCGAAATCCTGGCCGTACAGCACGTTCAAGCGGCGGTCTTGCATTTGCTGCATCGGGTCGGGCTGCGTCGGCAGCGTCAGATTGTCCTGCTGCGCGATCTGCTGCAGCGCGTCGTTGATGCCGGTCTGGTCGGTCATCAACTGCTGCCCCAGCTGCTTCACGCGTCCCGACGCGCCACGCTGCATCGCGAGCTGTCCCGCCTGGGCATCGACCATATTGCTCTGCGCCGCGTAGGCTGCGAACCGCTGATCCGCGCGCGAGAGCTGCGACGGCTGGGATGGCGCCGGTTGCGACTGCGCTGGTTGGGCCGTGGATGGTTGGGCCATGGATGGTTGGGCCATGGATGGTTGGCCCATGGATGGTTGGCCGGGCGGGGGAGGCGCGGCGAGCGCCGTGCCGGCGAGCAATAGCGCGGCGGCAGGGCAGGCGAGCAGGAACCGTTGCATTGGCGGGCACTCCCTGTGGCGAACCCGGGAGTACGGCATGCAAGGGTTGCTCTGCCAGTTGCAGTCGCGTGATCGGCGCCAGACAATACCTGGCCACGCAGCAGGGGGAACGCGAAGATGGGCAGGCTCACGGGCAAGGTCGCGATCGTCACCGGCGCCAGCCGCGGGATTGGCGAGGCAATCGCCGAACTGTTTGCCTCTGAGGGGGCAAAGGTGGTCTGCGCCGCCCGCACGCTGCATGAGGGCGACCATCGGCTGCTGGAGGGCTCGCTGACCCGGACGGTGGAGCGCATTCGGGCCGCCGGCGGCGAGGCGACGGCGGTCACGGCCGATGTGTCCGTGGAGCCGGACTGCATCGCGCTGGTGGAGCACGCGCGCGCGGCCTACGGGCCGATCGATGTTTTGGTGAACAATGCGGCGCTGAACTACTACTTGCCGACCGAGACGTATCCCACCAACCGCTGGATCCGGTCCTTCGCGGTGAACGTGCACGGGCCGTTCATGCTGTCGAAGGAGGTGCTGAAGGACATGATCCCGCGGCGGTCCGGTGCGATCGTGAACATCAGTTCCGGCGCGGCGATCGGACCGGGGCGCGGCCCCTATGCGGACAAGACTGTCCGCGGCGGTGTGATGTACGGTGCCACCAAGGCGGCACTGGAACGCTTCACCCAAGGCCTGGCGCAGGAGGTGGCGCAGTACGACGGCATTACCGTGGCGGCCGTGTCGCCGTCGAAGGTGGTGCCGACGCCGGGAACGGTGCTGCACAAGCTGGTCTCCGGCCTGGACGATCCGCGAGGCGAGGCGCCGATCTTCATGGCGCGCGCGGCGCTGCTGCTGGCCAGCGAAGGCGCCGACAAGGTGAACGGGCGCGTGACCTACAGCCAGCAGATCTTGCAGGAGTTCGGCTGGATTGCGGAGGCGGCGGGACGGGGCGTCGATACGCCGGGATCCGGCTTTTCGCAGATGTGAGTTCTGGCCTGGCTGCCGTGGTGGCCTGGGTGTTGTCGAATTTTCCCGGGGAGTCATAGCGTTGTGCGGGTGGGTTGTTCGTAGGGACAGTCTCGCTGGCGGCTCAGTTCGCATTGTTTGAGACCGGTTTTTCTTGCCGCTTTTGGTGCCGGGGATGAGCCGGGCGCCCGAAATTGGGCGCGCGGAATTGGCCGCGCGAAATTGGCCGCCCGAAATTGGCCGCCCTGGCAAGCGGGTGGATGCTTGTCGGCTGGTGGTGTGGGATGTCCTGAAACGAGGCATGGCGGGGGCACGAATCAGGGCGGCGGCGCCAGACGCTGCCTGGCCCCGTGGTTCGATTTTCCAATGTCGCGATGAAGGTTTCAGGGCGGTCCGGTCGCGGTGGCCGTGACGGCGCTTCCTGAACTTGCGGACATGGCCGGGCTTGCTCCGGCGCCTGCTGGCGTTGCAGCTGCCGCCCTGCGAAACAGGTTCGCCAGTGATTCGCCGATCAAAAATCCCAGTGCCCGCCGGGCTGATTCTGCTGTGACCTCGAGCCGGTCCAGATTTGGCGCCGTCTGCCGCAACTCTCGGCGGAACCGCTTTTCGCGCCGGCGCAGGTCCTGCACGAAGCGGTCGAAATTGCCGCCGAAGGCGCGGACCACGAAGGATATCCGCTGGACGAACATGCTCTCGCAGAGAATGGGCGAGACGCCGAGATCGCGGCAGATTTCCGCGATGCTGCTGCCGACGGAGCGGCGGCGCACCTCGGCATCGAGTTGCTGCATGGTGGGCAGGGTGTCGATGGTGAGCGGCTGGTGCGGATGTGTGCCGCGGGCCGGGCGTGACGCGGCCGTTGGTGGGGGCGTTGTGCCCGTTGGTCCTGTGGCGGCGGCCGGGTGGTGGTGGCCGCAGTGCGCGCGGGGGGGCGGGGAGCGCAGATCCTGGCCGGTTGCGGCGCGCGCCCGCAGCATGCGGTCCAGCGCGACCGCCCGCATGATGCCGCGACGGATGTGAGCAGCTATAACCGAATGGGCGGTGGTGCCGAAGAAGCGGGCGAACATGGTGAAGCCGCGCAGAGCAATACGGCTTTCGAGCATGTCGAGGATGTGGTGGCCATATTCGGCGATGACGGCGATGACGTAGATGGCATGGGCGATGAACGTGGGCACGGCTTCGCCGGTGCGGTCCTGTGGGGGACCGGATGGGTCGTCGGTACGGTGCGCGGCGGTGCTTTCATCGGACATGGACTGTGTGCTGAACCTACTGGGTTACCGGGAGTAGTTGGTATATTTAACCGATAACTAACAGGTCGTCAAGAATTTTTTGCCGGCGGTGGGGGCGCGGTCGGTGGCGTGCGCCGGGCCGAGGGGCGTTGGGCGCCCGGGCGGGTCGAACGCGGAGAAAAGCCGGTTCGCCGCAGATTGCACAGATTACACAGATTACACAGAATCACGCCGGAATGGATAGTTTCAATACGATGTTTGCGTCAGCCGCACAGCAGGCCGCAAGTCCTGTATTCCTTGAACCGGGTCGCGTGTACAAAGAACCCGTTTGCAAGTTGCGAAATGGTATTGCTCAGCGACAACTGGTCGCTGCATCGAATAGCGAACTCGTAGCCGACGCCTTGCAGCATCTCCCTCACCATGGCCTGGCGATTGGCGCCTTCGATCAGGATGAGCGGGCGGTGGGCAGAAAACGTATCCAACGCGCCAGCCACGATCGCCGCCTCGGTTCCCTCGGCATCGATCTTCGCAGCGACGATCTTGCTTGTTGGAACGCAAAACGGTCCCCCCTCCCGCAAGGCTGCATCGAGCGTTCGCACCGGAGCGGTGAAAGCGTGGAAGGCCAGTGACAGAAATGGCTCTTCGCGCATGTGCATCGCATGATAAGAGCAGATGTTGCGCGCCAGGCTATCGATATCGGGTCTTGCATCCGCCGTCGTCAGGCTGGTGATCGCACGATTGTTCAGGACCGGCATGACGAAGGCCTGGGTGCCGGCGCCGCCCCCGAGCGCAAGCATGCGATAGTCGCATCGGCCGGGATTGAGGCGCACGACCTCGGCAAGGCAAGTCGCCAGCGCTTCGACCGGTTCAAACGACAGCACGCAGCTCCCGCAACCCTGCGCAAACATCGAAGCGACGGAATAGCCATAATTTGCTCCGATATCGAGAATGAGCGATTGCGGATCCTGGAAATGACCGAAGACGCGGTAATCTTCATCATGCACCGTTCGGTTGGCGAATATCTGTGCCAGCCACGCCGGATCGCCATCGAAGGCAATCCGCCGCGGATCGGCAACCAGCTCCTCGCTTCGCTCACCGGCCAGGAAATACCGGGCGAGCATGTGCCGTACGCGATCAAGCATGATGTCGCCGGGAACGGTCCGGGCAATGGCAGGTCGGAATCCCTGCCCGGTGATGGCGGTCGGCGTACGCACCGCAGCCATGGCAGCATCGAGTCGCTCATAATATCCCTGTTGCCGGATCATTGCCGCCGCCGCGGCGACGCGCGCCGTCGCAATTCGCCGGTCTGACGGCGAGGTCACCAGATTCAAGACCGCCGTGGCGAATTCGTTCGCTGCGTTCGCGTGGCCGATGCACTGCACGACCTCGTCGGGGAGCCCGCGAAGCGCCTGGCTCGTGGCGACGACGGGACGGCCGTGCAGGATCGCCTCAATGGCCTTGATTGCGATACCGCTACCGATCACGACCGGCAGCAGCACGGCATCGGCCCGGGTATAGAATGCGCGCAGATCCTCGACCGGCCCGTGGAATATGCAGGAGCTGAACCGGGCATCGATAAACTCTGCGGCGATGTTGCCGCAGATGTCGAGAATCGGCGGGCGAGCCGGCCGGTCCGGAGTTGCAGGATGCGAGAACGCCGCCTGGATCAGCGGCCAGACCGACTCCAGGAACCACTGCACCCCTCGTTTGTTAGGCAGGTTGTTGCTGGCAACCACCAGCAGCCTGGGCGGATCGGCGGGCATTGCCGGTTCGCAGGGTAGGATGGGGGGAAGAGCCACGATCAGGTCGAGCTTCTCGCGTGGAATGACTGTCTGGGCGAGAGCCAGTTCTTCCTGATTGACAAATGAAAGCCGGTGGGCCTGCGACAGAATCCTCAGTTCGTCGCGCAGCAGCGTGTGGAAAAGGTCGCCCCTGCCGGT
>Ga0335072_10002185_pt1 | contig 30776 bp, 16 predicted proteins | sample Lox_Sample_21_FD_206725 | JGI IMG/M metagenome (GOLD analysis project Ga0335072, IMG submission 206725) | Soil microbial communities from Loxahatchee National Wildlife Refuge, Florida, United States - Lox_Sample_2.1 | ecosystem: Environmental > Terrestrial > Soil > Wetlands | place: USA...
GTCACCATTCTGAAGGCTTTTTTCTAATTTAAACATCCAAATAAACGCTCAGCCTTAGGAAATGCTACATATTATTTTTGAGCCTCAAAATATTTCAAGTTGTGATTGAATTGCGTGTCAAAGTTGGCGCGTTGGTACTGCACTTCGACAAAAGTGCGAGACAAAAGTCATGCTATAATGCCTTGTTGCCTGGCAACGACATACACAATATTAGTGGGGGTACCCCGGGATTAGCCCAGGGAGCCGCTAAAATTAGGGTAACCCTGCTAAGACGTCGCAAGGCATTTTTAGCATAACTTTTGACAACGCAAATATTACAATCGATTTTAACTTAATTCTCGATATCTAGCAGCTATTTAGACTTCAAAATATACCACAAAATTTGTTTAAATAGAAAATAGCCTTCAGAATGGTGATGTTATGGCGGAATTGGCGAGTTTCGGTACTTCGAGGGTGCAAAATCTCATACGACGGAACATCCATAAGAGCATGATCCAACCGTTTGATTCACAAGCTTCGTTCGCAGAGTATGCAGCGACACATCACCAAGCAATGAAAAAGCGAATAGAGAAGTGAGTCTTGAGATTTCTGTCTACCTTTTAGTATGTCACTTGAATTCTACACGTAATCAATGCCTTCGGACCATGATCCTACGTGTTTCGTACTAGTAGTGAATACAACCACAATTTAACACAAATGATATGCTTGGACGTAGCAATATGTAACTGAAATATCGGAATTGAATCTATACCGTTGAATCTAATGTAGGATTCTTTGTGTGATGTAGAGTGAATGGTTAGTCCGTTCTGTTCTGGCTGTTCTACGGAGGATCTGTGGATTCTGCAACAAGGCTGCAAGGCTGCGCCAAGACCACTTTCGCCAGTCGCGCCGCGTCTGATCGCAATGCGATTGAACGCGATCACTCTTCCACTATTGCCTTCCCTTCTCATCTACCATTTCTTTTACTCTCAACCTCGCTCTCCTTCTCCCGCATCTTCTCACTCTCAGTCATCCATCTCTCCACACTCCACAGTCAACTACCAATAGAACTCTGATGTGAGATTTCCGTCTTCTCGACCCAATAATCACTTTCAATGATGAACGCTTCTTCACTCACCGATCGCAAGCGATCCGCTGCGACTGGATCTCTTGCCGCTGACACAAATCATGTCTATAGGGAGAGCTTTGACGATATCTATCTCGACCTTTCCAAGCAGTCTGGCAAATGTCGATTTGCAGACTCGGGTCTGGGATGGAAACCCTCCGGCGATGGCCACACCTTCACCCTTGACCGAGACCAGATCCTCCAAGGCCACTGGAGCAGAGCGGCGCGTGGTTATGAAATCAAGGTTTACACCCGATCCTCAGGCGTCATCCAACTAGATGGATTCCACGAGGAAGACTTCGAGCGCTTGGCCAAAGTCTTTAAGAACTGGTATGCAACGTCGCTTGAGAATAAGGAGCACTCGCTTCGCGGATGGAATTGGGGCAAAGCAGAGTTTGGAAAGGCAGAACTTGCATTCAATATTCAAAATCGTCCCGCCTTCGAAGTGCCGTACTCCGAAATCATCAACACAAACTTGGCAGGCAAGAACGAGGTCGCCGTGGAATTTTCGTTGCCTACTGGTGCTGAGAAGAACGGTGTCAATGGTCACTCAAAAGTTCGCGGTGCAAAGGCTGGTGGCGCACGAGATCAGCTGGTTGAAATGCGCTTCTATATTCCTGGTACCGTCACCAAGAAGGTCAGGAAAGAAGAAGAGGAAGGCGAAGTGTCACAACAAGATGAAGATGAAGAAGAAGTAGTAGAAGGGGAACAAGAACAAAATGCAGCAACACTCTTCTACGAGACTCTGGTCGACAAAGCTGAGATTGGTGATGTTGCCGGCGACACGTATGCTACTTTCTTGGATATTCTACATCTCACCCCTCGTGGTCGCTTCGACATCGACATGTACGAGAAATCATTCCGGTTGCGCGGCAAGACTTACGACTACAAAATTCAATTCGATGCCATCAGGAAGTTCATGCTCCTACCAAAGCCTGATGATGTCCACATGCTGATCGTCATTGGTCTCGATCCACCTCTACGTCAAGGTCAAACTCGATATCCCTTCATTGTGATGCAGTTCAAGAAAGATGAGGAGGTTACTCTAGACATGAACATGACAGAGGAACAACTGGCCAAGTATGAAGGCAAACTACAACCACGATACGAGGCTCCCATCGCAAACGTTGTTGCCTCCGTTTTCCGCGGATTGACAACCAAGAAAGTTACTCAGCCATCCAAAGACTTTTCGAGTCATCATGGCCAATGTGGTGTCAAATGCTCCATCAAAGCCAACGAAGGTCACTTGTTCTGCCTGGACAAGAGCTTCATGTTTGTTCCAAAGCCAGCTACCTACATTACGCTTGACAATATTGCCCTCATAACTTTAAGTCGAGTAGGTGGAGCCATCTCTGCCAGTCGAACATTCGACATCACAATCACGATGAAAAATGGCGCAGGAGAATATCAATTCAGCAACATCAACAGGTCTGAAGCTAACGTCTTCACACCAAAACAGATTGAGCTAACTCTGATTGATAGGGAGGAACAACAGTCGCTCGAAGACTTCTTCAAAGTCAAAAACATCAGATACAAGAACGAAATGGCCGATGACAGCCGTGCGTTACTTGCGGCCGCCTTGAAAGACGACGCGGATCTGGAAAGCTCTGATGAAGAGGTCGTTGCTAACAGGGGCTCAGCAGATGAAGACTCCGAGTCGGCCGATGAGGATTTCCAGGCCAGTGACGATAGCGAAGTCGCTGAGGAGTTTGATAGCAACGCCGCGAGTGATAGCGAGGAAGGCGGTAGCGACGAGGAGATGGCGGATGCAGATGGCGACGTAGATGATGACGATGAGGACGAAGAAGAAAAGAGACCAAAGAAGAAGGTCAAGTCTTCGAAATGAGAGAACGATACCTGGCTGATTCTCTGACGCTTGTCGATATCTCAAAGTGTCTCGGGCGCCCTTCATTCGAGAAGATGCAATTGCGGCTTCTTCGCTGCGATATTCTCAACATACGGGTCCTAGGTTCAATCATTCGTCACTGCGGTTCTAATCTCATCAAGCAGCATCACCACGGCTCTGTGCTATGTACGCAATCTGAATGTTTTGACACGGCAAGGCTGCTAATGGCGAGGTTTTGTCTATCCCTGGTGGCGTAGAGCAGAAAAGTGTATTATTATTAGCACCGGATGACTCTCAAATCGCTTTACGCGATGGTAGAATGATAGGATAATGGCAATTCGCTAGAATATATTGCTCTTTAACAGAATTCACACGACTTGGGCATAAGCTTTCCAGCGAAATATTTGGAAATACTTTATCCTTTTGTCCTTAATCCCTCGCAATGCTCCATATTAGTATGTAGCAACGTAGCGTGCAGTTCCCCGGAGTTCCCAGTCTTTTCCAACCCCAACGCCATAAATGGAGCTTGATAATTTAATACACGAATGAAGCCTCACGATCTACCAACTCCTGTGCCTCCTGACATTAGTTGATGCGTATTTAAGCTCTGATTCAAAAGCGAGATGTTGTGGATTGATGTGATACCATACCGAAGCAGACTGGTCAAGTGCCATGACTAGAGTCACTAAATTCTCCGATTTTATGGAATATTTCGAAGCTTAGTCTTTGAGAGTATCATAATAGCTCTTCTTCCGAATTAATGGTCCCCACTTATAGAATACCCAAGGGATAGGCAGCATAGCGACTGCGATAAATCCGAGTAGACTCGTGGCCCAGCCAATTCCAAGCTTCTCATACACTGAGATGTATCGGTAAATAAAATAGCTACGAGGACAGGATCTAGGACTTACTCTGCACAGCAAAGAGCGGAAATCCAGCGCCGAGCGCATACCGCGCGAGGCCGTTGGCCGCCATCGCACTCGCTCCGTTCAACGGGCCATACACATCGACCAGGTAGAGACAAGCAGCATTCTAACACAGCACCGTCAGCGAATCGAATTCAAGAACACACCCGGGCGAATAACAAGCACTCACGAAGATGCTCAGGTTGCCCCAAGCGAAAGGCACAGTCCCAATGACAGGAATGATCCAATGCACGCCGCGGCGCGCCGTCCACCCAAACCAAAACAGTCCGACAGGCACACCGAAGCTGCCAGCCATGGCACTGTACAAGCGATGTTCCGGGCGTGCCTGGCGGCGGCCCTGGGTGACGGCGCGGTGGTGCAGCTTCGCATAGACGAGCTTGTCGAAGGCGATACTGCTGACGACCGACAGGCACACGCCCACGCCGACCGCCACAAACGCCAGGCCGTTCTCATGCGTCGTGAAGCCGTATTCTTTGGCGAAGGAGTAGGGGATCGCGGCGAAGAACGCGAATAGCACTGCGAACGTGAACGCCGTGTACAACGAGATGAAGGCGACGAGCGGCTCGCAGAAGAGCATGTGCACTGGTCGGATGAGTGTCACGGTGAGGATGATCTGGTTTTGTTTGTTAGCAAGTCCATCTTACTCTGATTTAGAGTTGCAGCAGCAAAAGATGAAATAAACATACGCGTAGTGCTCCAAGCTTGCTTTTCGATAGCTGAGGCGGTGGTGGAAGACCAAGTCGTTTGGCTCGTTCCTTGAGTAGAGCTTTCTTGTACGTCTCTTGTGTCGGGATACCGATGATGAAGACAGCCAAGCTCACGAAGAGCATGCACCATTGCGTCCAGCGCCAGCCCTTGTACTCGGCTGCAAAGCCACCAACCACAGGCCCAAGACATGGTCCGAGGAATGGAGCCATGAGGAAGAATGCTGTTGCCGTTGCGATTTTATTCGGAGGAAACAAATCTGCTTGAGTACCCATTCCCACGGCTAGGACCGGGGAACCAAAGAAGCCAGCGAAGAAGCGACATACGAGGAGTGCGGTAAATGAATTGCTAAAACCGGCACCTAGAATGAAAAGCATAGCAATTGGTGGAGAAACCAGAGTGACAATACGACGACCATGGATCTCTGAGAGTGGTGCCGCGAGCATAGGACCAAAGGCGAGGCCGCAGACGTACAGCGACATACCTAGCAGGGCTGCGGTGCCTGAGACATTGAATCGTGCAGCAACTTCATGGTAGCTTGGTGTGTACACGGAAGATCCAAAAGTTCTAATTCAATGTTAGTTAGAGTTTCGAGAGAATCATGAGCTGCATACACAGAAAAGGCAAACAGTCCTGGTGGAATAGAGTGCCAATACTGCTTCCATTTCGGCCAGTTACGAGGATTTTCTGGGTCATCGGGTCCAGTCCAGTCTTGAGCAGTGGCAACTCGATGTGCCGAATCTCCATCATGTTGGGTATGGCGTGTCGTATGTCGGGACACAGTCTGTTGATACTGAGCTTCACCCCTGCTTTCAGGATCGGTTTCAGTAGTTTTCGAAGACTCTTCCTTCTCGAGATCCACACCGAGCCCAAGCGAAGACTGGCTCTCTGTTTCCACCCTTCTGGCGTCCAGCTCTTTCTCCATTGTTTCCATTTGGCGGTTTGCCTCGGGAATTAGCCACCACCCAAAAGATCTCTGTGGGTCTTTCTCGAGAGCAAAGCGGCTTCAGAGCTGAGTTCAGAGATTCCACACGCTGCTGGAAGATATAGAAAGCACTATATGACTCTGAAATCAACCAAGGACACAATATATATATGTAACTTCATATTCCCGGCTAAAAGATGCACCACTTTTATAGCCACTGCGCGACAACGTATATGCGCACGCAACGCGAAACGACCAGCAGTCTTCCATTGCCCTCAATTGGTCAGTTCATTGACATTACCAAGCGTTGAAAAGCAGTAAAGTGTACGCCCTTCGCACATGATGGCATCTCAGGGAATCGTTTTGCCGTGCAAGGCTTGTTCCCGCAATACTGCATCATAGAACGATCCACAGGGCAGGAACGATCAGTAATCCAAGCTTTTAGCGCCCAATCAGATCCTTTCGCACATAATTTGATCTGCGGGTGGTTCATTGCGATTTGCTGAAATGGTTTAACAAAAGTTTCCGCTTTCGAAGAGGTCATGCAAATGTCCGAGTCTTAGCCGATGATGTCGTCTAGAATATGCTTCACAAGCTATTAATGTGGATACGTATTTTGTAGAGTTGGTCATTTGAGAATCTGAGTGCCATGACAGGACAGCTGAGCGGTACTAGTATGGACCGCATGGATTTCTAAGAGACCAGTCATTTTTCACGTTGGTCGAGGACTTTCGCCTCCACCGTGATCTTCAAAGTATGAGCCATGTTCAATAATCATGGCGACATATGATTCAAGCCTAACCGGAGATGAGGATGGTGTTTAAACTGTGTGAAAATCTTCGGCTTCGATGGCTACTAAAGGCTCATGTTTCTTTGTTCAAGGTAAGAAGGCTTCTTATACAGAATTGTGCGCAGACGTAAACAGAATAAGCTCAACGCATGTAAGCTCTGCATTCAACGTAAGCGTGACACTACCTTCCAAATCGATACTACCGCACATCGCAACGCATTAACAGAATGCTGGAAATTGCAATAGGCCATTGTTCATGGTTCCATGTAGCTATCCTTAAACGGATTGATCGCTAGTTATAAGCATGCGAACATGGACTAGGTTGCCAGGTTATAGTCTTCTCGTAACATTGCATTCGCAGAAGTGAGCAACAGCGTCCAAACACGTTCTTGAAAGTATGTATCGTACACTACCTTCGAATGAAAGAGAAATGCCTGCCAGGAATCCGCATTTCAGAATAGCGCAGCACCTCGGGCGTGCCTCTATCCAACAGCTACATCCTCTGCCCATTTACGACCATTAAGCCGGTTGATACTTTCGAAGCTATATTGGCAGTTAGCAAATGGCCGCACCGGTACCAAAAACAGGAAGAGTATACTCACATCAAGTGTCAAGGTCTTGCTTGAGTTTGCACCCTGATCCCTCATTACACCAACCAGGGTCTCGCTGCCTTCAAAGAGGCCAGTCTTCAGCGAAATGACAATGAATTGCATCCCTGGCTTGGCATTCCTGCGGATATAGCCGACTAACTTCGCCACGTTGGCATTGTCGAGTGCCGCATCGACTTCGTCGAGTACGAAGAACGGACTTGGCTGGTACGAGTGCACAGCGAAGAGCAGTGCTAATGCAGCCATGGTCTTCTCTCCTCCGGACAGATGTTCCATGTCTCTGAAACGTTTCAACGGCGGCGTGGCATGGTATTTCAGGCCGGCAAGGTAAGGTTCGTCACTCTCTTCGGTGTCAAGATACGCCTTCCCGTTTGCGAACGACTGGTTGATTCGCGTGAGATCACTGTACACGGTGTCGATTTGTTCCCGAATGTGATTGTACGCCTTCATGAACAGCTCCAGCCGCTTTTTCTTCACTTCTTCAAAGTCCTCCTTGGCCTTCTTTGCAGCATGTCGCGCGACGTCGAATTCTTTGTCTGTGTGGCGCAGTCGCTCTTCGACGCCTTGTAGGCGGTCCGTTGCACGCATGTTGGGTGCCATTTTGTCGAGCTCTGCCGTGAGACTAGTTATTTCCTCAAGAAGTTTTTCTTCGGTGCGAGGGGAGTCATCCTAAAATCGTTGTTAGAATATAATGCAAGATCCACGGTCAAAGGAGTTAGGTTGAAGGGCTTGGATACCTCTTTAAGGTCATCATCCAGTGGCTCAAAGTCAACTTCGATGCCATAGTCACCGATTTCAGGAATGTGGAGGCCATCCGCACCATCAACATCCATTGCGTCTCCATCTCCGTTCTCCGCAACTTCATTGAGCGGAAGGTCCGTAAGAGGTCTAGAGCGTGAAGCCAGTGGGATCTTGATTTCGTCGATTCGACATTTGCGAAGGAGGGCGAATCGCTCGGCAGCATTGCGTTGGACTGTTCCCTCCAACTCTGCAACAGCTTTCAGCTGGTCTTCAACGGTCTTTGTTCTCTTTTGTAGTTCACGACGCTCCTCAGCTACCTTTGAAGACTTTTCAGCAGCTTTATCTTGCAGTGTCTTGAGATCCATGTCCAGTGCTTCGAGCTCTGCTTGCAAATTATCAAGTTCTTCTTGTATGGCTTCACGCTCGGCCTCAAGTCTTTCAATGCCATTTTCATCCCGCTTGGCATGATCTTCGAGCTTCTTGATACGATCGTTTGTCGCGAGAAGACGTTGCTCTTCAAATCGAAGCTGATTTTCAAGTCTGCTGCGCTGGGTGGAGAACTCGAGCTTCTTCTTAAGTAGTTCCTGCTGCAATGTTCCTTGTTGAGCCTCATACTCTCGAATGTCACTGTATCCTAAACGTTGGCAGAAAGATGCGAATACGTCGTCTTCAACTGAAGCAATGGAATCTTGGAATCTCTTGATGTTGGTTTTGAGCGTGTCCAGGTCCTTTGACTGCTGCTGGTATCTCGGCTTTGCGTCATTTAGTTGGGATTTCTTGTGCGCATGCTCCTTCTGCTTGCTCTCGTGATTACGAATAAGCGCCTTAACCTCTTCACGAGCGAAAAGTACCCGCTGCTCCAAGGCAGCTAGCTCTCCTTGTAGTTTCTCTTCCTCTTCCCGTCCATGGCGCTGGTTTTTAGAGGAGTCCAAAGCCGCAAGTTCAGAGCGGTACTTCTCTGCAAGCCGTCGCAAATTTTCCACTTCAGCATCATCCCAGCGTCGTGGCTTGTCGTTAGGTCCACGACCACCGGTCATCAAACCACCTTTGTGGATCTTCATCCCGTCAAGAGTTACGGCTGTGGCTTCGATGCCCTTTTCATAAATGATATGCTTCGCAACGGCTAGCGAGTCGCAGACCATTGCGTTACCGCAGGCATAGGACATAGCTCGCTCCACTTCAGTATCGTAGTCGATGGCGTCAATAGCTAGTCTCATGCCCTTAAACGCACCCTTCAGGTTTGAGTTGACGGGTTTAACTTGTATCGTATCCAGCGGGATAAAAGTGGCTTGGCCGGCACGTTGATCTCGGAGATACTGTATACAGTCTTTTGCTGTCTTCTCCGTGTCGACTACAACAGAGTCCCAGTGACGCCCAAGTGCAATTGCGATTGCAGTCTCGAATTTCTTCTGCTTTGGCTTGCACAGCTCGTGAACTCTCCCAAGAACACCACCAGGGAATATTCGCTTCATCGCTGCCACTGTTTCTCGTGCGCGAGTCTCCTTTTCACTCTCACGTCGACCACTGTCAGCTTCCACTAGCTTATTGAGGACATCCCGTAGCTTCTCGTCCATTTCGACCCGTACCTGGGTGGTTCGAGATCTTTCCGAGGCAAGAGCATTGATCTCTTTTTTCTTCGCGTCGATCTCGTTCTGATACTGCTTGGCTTGAGTCTCGAACTCCTTCCGACGATCGATGAGTGACTGGAGTTCGTCCTCCAGCTTCTGAACATCAGAGGTCGTGCTTTCGATCTTGTTCTTCAGACTTGTCACGGTTTCTTCATCCGACTTCAGCTGACGAGCTAGACCGTCCGCTTGGGATTGATCAGCAGCAGTTCGCTTTGTCACTTCGCCGCGGAGTCGGCTGTACTCTTGGAGATCAGATGAACTGAGCTGTCGGCCCGATTGCTGGGCTGCACGGTCTTGCTCCTCTTCCCATCGTTTCTGCGCTTTCTCGACAGTCTTCAGATCTTTCGTGAACTGATCGACGGTACGTTGTTGTGAATCGCGCTCCTTTGAAACCTCACCAACTCGAACCCGGTACTTCCCAACGTTCATCTTTGACAAGGTGATCTTTTCATCAATCGGTACAAGACTGTTCTCGTTCTCTTCAATGTCCTTCTGCTTCTTCTCGATAGCACGGTTCATCTTCGCAACCTCACGAGATGCCTTTGCTTGCTCGCGTTGAGCATCGTCAAGACGCTGCTTGTACTTCTCAACACTGCGCTCATACTCCTGCAGTTGAGCTTTGTGCTGCTCAATCTCGGCAGTGGACTCTTCCATAACACGCTGAAAGTGGAACAGCTTCCATAGGACGTGAGTGACAATAGCAGAATCTCGTTCAGAAGCTTTGCGCTCAAAGTTCTCCGCTTCTCGCTTCTGCTCTTGGTATTGGCGGATTTCAGAGTTCATGGCTCGTCGCTGGTTCAATTTGAACGTTTGCTCTTCGTTCGCCTTTTCGGACTCAATCTTCAGGCGGTCGTAATCTTCCTTATACTCCAAACTGCCCGATATTTGTTCAATCAGGCGAGTGAGATCTCGAGGGGATTGTTGGGCAATCGCTTCGACATCACCCTGGAAGACCAGGAAGTTGCGTGCCTTGACAAGGATATTTTCGATTTCCAAGACCTCGTTGTACTGTTTGGCCGACACAACACGGTTATTAATACGATATTCACTGGTCCCACTGCTGGTGATAGTTCGCTTCCACTTCTGCTCATCACCAGCATCGTCTTCGTAAACGGCCATGACCCAGGCGGTTTTCGCGTCGTCGCGCTGGCTGCTCCTCCTGGTGCCTTCTTCATCGGAGTGGGCGTCTCCATTCACGTGTCCGTTGGTTTCAGCGGTTTCTTCGGTGGCTGTTCCGTCGGCGTTGATCTTGGAGGTTCGGTAGACGCGTCCACGGTAGACTAGATCGCGCAATTGAGTGGATCGAAGATGCGAAGACTTGATGCCAAGAACAAATGATATGGCGTCCATCCTAAAGGTGTCAGTAACAGAGCGATTTGTGAAGTGCGGCAGCGCGTACGAGTTAGATTTGCCGGAGCCATTTGGGCCAATGATGGAGGTGAAATACGAGTCTCCGAAGGTAAGAATATGATGGCCCTTGTATGATTTGAAGTCTGGCAATGATCAGCTCGAGATTTGAATTTCAACGAAAAGAGCGAGGGGGACTAACTGAATAACTCAAGCCGGATGAGCTTCCCCATGATGACGCGCAAAGAGAGTGGAGAGTCAGGGAGACTCTCCACGATTGGGTTGTCTGTGAGGGAACACGCGCACTCAGGGATAACGTGATGTCAAACAGCCGCCGTGGTGGGAGGTGTAGAGAAGAGATAAATGGTGGAGGGCTGTCGCGTCAAATGGACGGACGCGCTGCGCTTCGGTGGTGTCGGCAGACCACAGACCACAAGTCGAAGGCCACAAGGCTTCCCAGATTTTCCCGTTTCATCTGAATACTAGTAGAGGCATGTAAGGGAGGTAGAGTAACTGTCTCACCGGTTTGGCGCACATGATGCTGATAGGGCGAACCCTAGGCTTCACTCCAATGAACATGACGTCCAGTCAAATCAGGTCAGCCCGACACGTTCGCTCCTCCAACGCGCTCAATAAAAGCCACCAGTTCTTCCCTTTGTCTCGTTCGCTACAAACGCGCTCAGATAAGCGACTGTGTCCAGTACGTCAGCGCCAGTGACGATATTCTAGAGGCAAGACAAACTCTTACTGAGGTGTGTAGCGTGTACGGAGTAGGCGTCGTGTGCCTGCCCGGTTTCCCCATCCAGTCACTCACCAGGCCTTGCCCTCTGATGGCTGATATCAGTCACCGACTTCTCACCCTCCAGCCCTATCACTTATATTCTATGCCTCCCTCTCCTCCCGCCTCTTCTTCCTCCCGATCCCTTTGTTCACGATATGACAGTCCCTACATATCATCCTCCAAACCCCAAATCTGATCAAGTCCGTGTCCTCGTTCACCGCCGAGGATCGTCACTCGCTTCAATCCCACAAGTTCTTGAAGAAGACTCGCGCGGTATGGCGGAGCCTGCGGATCACCTCACGGCCACGGTCTCGGAACCCATCCTCCGCGATGACACCCATCTTGCGCCTAACATCAACGGCGAGAACCTTCATCGATCCGAATCTGCGCACTCCGCCTCCGGCACCACACCAACTCCCTCTTCGCCTGGCCTGTCGCGCTCAGGTTCATTTTCCGATGTCGACGAGTCTTTGCCGCCACTTGACCGCCTTACCGTCTTCGACCTCCTCGGGAACCTCTCTCTCCCGCAGCGCCTGGAGAAAGTTCAAAACTCCATCCAAAGACAGAGTGAGAAGGTACGGAGATCTGGTGAGCGCGTCAAGTCCTTTTCCGGCCGTCAAAAGGACAAGGTCATTGAAGAATGGCGTCGCAGAATCCCAAATGCGGACGAGCAGCTCGCCAAATACAAGCGACGAATGACCAGAGCCGTCGACCGGCTAGGTGGTCAGTGGGACACACAGAAGCGCATCTCAATGTGGGAGAAAGCATCCTTCATTGCCGGCGTTCTAAATATTTTTATCTCTGGATACCTGATCGGTGGTCATCCTGAGTGGTTCCACTATTGGTACACGGCTCAGCTCATCTACTTCATGCCAATCCGGATTTACACCTACAAAAAGCGAGGTTACCACTACTTCCTGGCCGATCTCTGCTATTTTGTAAACATGCTCTGTATGCTTTCCATCTGGGTGTTCCCTCGCAGCAAACGGCTTTTCATCAGCACCTACTGTCTCGCCTACGGAAACAACGCGATCGCGATTGCAATGTGGCGCAATTCAATGGTTTTTCACTCTCTCGACAAGATTACCTCTCTCTTCATTCACATTATGCCGCCTGTGGCTTTGCACTGTATCGTGCACCTCCTGCCCTCGGATCTCCAACAAACGCGCTTTCCAGCTGTCTATAAAATCAAGACTTCGCAGCCATCCGATCCCGAGCACTATAGTCTGTTCGAAATGATGTTCTGGGCCTCACTCCCGTACGCCGTGTGGCAGCTTTCATACTACTTCCTCATTTCGATCCGTCGCGCAGATAAGATTGCTGCTGGCCGGCCAACGAGCTTCACCTGGCTGCGCCGCAGCTTCGCTCCCACTTGGATCGGTAAATTTGTGCTCTCGCTTCCCAAAAACCTACAAGAAACAGCCTACATGGGCATCCAGTACATCTATGCGCTTCTAACCATGACTCCGTGCCCATTGTGGTTCTGGTCGCGATGGGCCTCGGGAATCTTCCTGAGCGTGGTATTTGCTTACTCGGTGTGGAACGGCGCAACATACTATATCGATATCTTCGGCCTTCGTTTCCAAAAGGAACTGGAGCAATTGAAGAAAGACGTTGCCAAGTGGCAAGAGCAGAAAACACCAGAACTGGCGGGCATGAATGTCGCTGCATCGCCACTATTCACCCCTATAACCGCCGGAGATGAAAAGATCCTTGGCGCACCGGCGCTAGCGGTAGAAAGCCCGGAGCACGAGAAAACAAAAGCCGAGCTTGAAAGGAATCAGTACCCCGACATTCACGGCGCTGTGGGACCAAAAGGAGGTCCCAATGATTCCTTGGATCAGATTCCGTTGCTAGACGTGTCGAAGGGAAGTACAGGAGTACAAGCAGGAAGTGGAGTTGTGAAGGAGAGGAAGGGTGTGCATTACGAGTAGCTGTCCTCACGGCCTTTTAGAGCGTTATTGTTATGCTGCATTTCGGAGCCTTGATTTGGCTGCGTTCTAGATACCCCTTCTTTCTAACCGTGTCATATGCAAATCACTGTACGAGTCTTGCCTCACGAACACAGACTGGAATTTAAGCTTTCTAATCCATCACTTTATCTTCCAAACCTCGAATTGGTCGGCTACCGGAACTGTGCACGCATTTTTGTGACATGTATGGGTCCGCCCTTCAATAGTTTCATCTTGAACTAGCAATTCTGCGTACCTTATTTCAGTTGTTTGAGAAACCAATGGAATTGTTAATCAAGGAAAATTTACGTCCAATGCAGTGCGGATTCGAACTGATGTACGACGTCGAAGGCTTGATACGATATACGGAAACGACTCCGACTTACCCCTGTATCTGCGGGTTGCCGCAACTCCCTTGGATGATCCATCGCGTGGCTAACGCGTACTCATGTTCCATCTTCCACTGCTACGTTACAAATGCCGCATATGTCAGAAACGTTGAGCTGGACACTATACTTCAGTCTATCAATCCGTCTTTGTTGGAGTCATGCTCGCTCTAGTCGGTGATTGCGGCTTCTACCTGACTGCTTACGGCGTCGTTTCTTGAATCCCGCCCTGTTCACCGAGGAAAAGTTTAAACGAACAACAGTATGTCTTCTGTCTTGACCTGATCGGATATATCAACACATACTAATATGAGTGGAATCAGCACAGATAGTTGCAAGCCCGAGCCGTTGCGGCTCTCGCCATTTAACGATAATGCCGCCGCGACGAATACGACTCGTGGCGCTCTCAATTCTCCTACTTCTTTTCTTCACTCTCATTCTACACCGCAAATGGCTCAGACGGTTATTCGATTCCAAAGCCCCCGAAGTCCAATACGCAGCCTCCATCCTTTCTCAAGAACTTGAGTCCTTAACAGCACAACCACCGAAGGACGTGGAACTTGCTACCTGGCACGCTAATTTTTCGCCTGGTGGCCCCGTTTCTGGAGGCTCCAACTACACCGAGATGATTGTTGTCGGAAAGCTGAAGAGGGAGGATATCTCTTGGATGGATGAGGAGCTACCAGACTTCCCCAAGGCGGTGTACGGCATCGACGACAGGCACGCGGCACTGCGACCACCCAAGAACAAAGGCCACGAGGCTACAGTGTACCTCAGCTATGTCATTGACTTTTACGACACCCTCCCGGACGTTTCCATATTCATACACGCGCACCGTTGGGCATGGCACAACAACGACCTCCTCGACAAGGACACCGCCATGATGATCAGGCAGTTGAACGCCGAACGCGTGGTGCGGGAAGGCTACATGAATCTACGGTGTCACTGGTACCCTGGATGTCCGTCCTGGCTCAAAACGCACACGGCAGAGGGCGACATGGACGATGAGAAAAAAGAGGAAGTACTCGTTGCTCAGGCATGGACTGAGCTGTGGCCGCAAGAGAAGATGCCTGATGTGCTGAGCCAACCTTGTTGCAGTCAGTTTGCCGTGTCAAGGGATAGGATCAGGGCAGTGTCCAAGGCTGAATATGAGAGGTTGAGGTACTGGTTGTTATCGACCAAGATCTCCGACAACATGTCCGGCCGCATATTCGAGTATTTGTGGCAGTGGATCTGGAAAGGGGAGTCATCGCATTGTCCTGATATTCAGGAGTGCTATTGCGACGGTTTCGGAGTGTGTTTCGACAGCGATCAGGAGTTCAATGGCTGGCTGGAAGAGCGATATCGGGGAAAAGAAGATGACTTGCAGTGGATCAAATGGCAAATCCAGAATGAAGCATATCAGTTTTACTCAAGAAAGGGCATGCATGACGAAGCCATACAAGTAGACCGGCTAGGCGAATCGGCGATGATGGATTTCAAGACAAAGATGGATGTCCGTTGGTTTGGTTTATGGGAGAAAAGAGAGCTCGCACTTGCAAATGGGCGGAATTCTCTCAAAAGACAGGCCATCCTGGCACGTATTAGGGGCCGCTGATTCCGAATCGGCCATAGTAGTTACGCATAGCGGACCCCGAAATGTCGGTGATGCCGTCATAATGCGAAGTCTTCCTATCACGTTGTTCGGTCCGTGGAAATGCTATGATCGTTGGCGCTCGAAGCTTTCGCCGAACGACAGCTGCGCTGTGTCTCGCCGAAATTCTGATCATTCTATGTTCTGGATCAATATGCAGACCAGTAGGAATCACGTGCGTGCAGAGTGCAAGTGAATTCGCTGGAGTTGGAGTTTGATTAGGCCAGTACTCAGTACTAGTGAGCGACAATTAATGGTTGACCGCGCATACCTTATATATTTTATTACTCAATCGCCTACGCTAAGTGATCGGAACCATCTCCTTGTTCAATATCGTACGATCAATCCCGCAAACGACACCACTTGAACACGCCTCTGTTATGTACCTCCAACCTCAATAAACCTTCAAACCGCACAAAACCACGACCGATACGGGATCATAGCTCTGGTTCTACGACGTGAGCCTCGATCTGTGGCTCCTCCAATTTTGTGCGACGGATCGAGGCCACCAACAGACAATTGAACTGCAAAGTGGATTTATTTCCCCTCAGTCTCCAACTCTTAATCATTTTGCAGCTCCATCAACGGTCCATCACTGCAAAGCTCTGGCCAGAACATGGAGCCGCGAGACTCGCCCGCCAACATCGTAGCACGCTTCCTGCGCGCCAACGATTACTCTGAGGTTGAACGGTCACTATACTAGAAATTTAGCGCCCTATCAGCTAACCAAAGCCCTTCCAGTAGACTCTTACAGCTTTCCTAAAGGAGGCTACCCTGCCTCCGGATGCTGGATCCCTTGAGCCTGGGTCTCTCACAGTTGAACAGATCCTTCATGAGAAGCAACTCTACGACCTAAGCATCAACTTCGAAAAGCTGGGCAATGACGAACGAGATCAAGGATGGACTACTTTAGGTATCTAGTTCTAAGCATCAACTACTAAATCAGAGCTAAACATAAAAAGCACCATCGACTCCGATTGTTCTACCGTTGCCATCAACCGCAAACATTCTTCAAACATCAATAGAAATGCTTGACTTTGACGGTCAAGTTCGGCCAATCTTAGTGGTTACAACTGCTGATCGTCGCCTGACACTGCTGGATCCTGACGACTCATTCAAGGTCATTCGCTCTTCTACCCAAGTTCAGGACTCTCCCATTCTTACCTACGTTGTTCTCTCTTTCAAGTATGTTCTGTGCGGGAGCATGTCTGGGAGCCTGGTTCTCTATGATCCCCAGTCCGATCAAGTTATCGCTAAAAGAAAGGACCACTCCAAGTATCTTGTTAAACTGGTCGCGTTCGATGTTGGAGATGGCCACACTTGGGTCGCCTCCGCCGGTTGGGACCGGACCGTCTTAGTCTACGACATTATCTTCGGACAACGTACTCATCCTCAAATACAAGATCCAAAGGCTCATATCAATGTCGCCACCAATCCGGAGGCGATGCTTCTTACCACAGATCCTGATAGTGATAAGCGGTATTTGGTATTAGCCAGGAGAGACTCAACTTTCATATATTTCTATGATCTGTCACAAATGTGCACTCAGGAAGCTGATGGGCTAGCAATTCCCTCATCTGGCCAACAGAACCTTGTACCGTATTCCGGCGCATGGGTGTCATTGGTACCAGCAGCTCTGGCGGCATGCCCGACGGATCCATCGCGAGTTGCAGTTGCTACATCTGCTGTTCCACATATGAAAGTCCTGATTGTCCGGCTTATATTTCCAAAAGAGATAGGCGAATCCAGCAATACAGTTCTTGACGTACCATCGCGAATTCCCCGATACGAGCACGCTCTTTCGAATGAAACACCACCATCATCAGCGAATCCAGAGCTTAGGGCGGCAGTCGCACTGCAAGATCGCGAGGACACCGCTGTTCTACTCCATTGCAACGCCTTTGCACCGCAGACTCACTTTTCTACTCCAGCTATCGCTTGGCGTCCGGACGGTAGTGGGCTGTGGGTCAATAGTGATGATGGGGTGGTTCGGGGCATAGAAGCCCACACCGGCAAGCTAAGGACCAGCCTTGTGGGCCACGAACCTGACTCAAAGATTCGTTGTCTTTGGGCAGGGGAGCTAAGGACCAAAGCGCAAGGGGATGTCGTCGAGGAGGTCATCATTTCCGGTGGCTTCGATCAGCGTCTTATCACTTGGCGACCACCATCGTGAGTGCCCCCACCACAAACGACCCTTCTTTACGGAACCAGCTCCGAGTACTCCACCGCGTCACTTTCGGCGGCACCTCATTGCACCAACCCTATTGAAAAAAGGAATTCGAAGCCCGAATATTTTCAGCGCGAACCTGATCAAGCTTAGATCTCGGTCTTCAGGCATCTGGGCCATCCGTTCAACCATTTTTTACTGGATCGACGCTGGTCGAAGTTCCCCACGACCGCAGATACATGACGGCCGTCTATGCAACTCTACTGCTCTTCTCCATTTCAGACATTGTTCAAGTCGCGAAGCGTCTCCTAAGCCTTTATGAATTTAACCTCAACGGTAGAGGAAATGCGAATTCTGGTATCTGGGAACAAGCTTCACCCTTGCGTTGGATATGCAATTCTCAGCCCACTTGGACTTCTATTCAAGTTTCGTAGGCTTCGTGATTGACAAGCCTAAACGTAGCCTTGCTACTAGTTGGAGTACAGTCTGGATCTAGTGTTGTAACCAGGCTGGCAAGTTATCTGGATCGCAGGGAGAATTTCCTTCATGGTTGTTTGGCTAGATGCTTGACTGCCCATGACGGGCAAAGCAAAACGTGAGAATACCTACCCCTGCCTAGATCTGAAGTGATCCAGCCACGGCGCAATTGCTGAGGGATGCAAAGTCCCTCGTGTAGTGGTCACTTTTGCATTCAATCGCTCCGACCTGTTCACTCAGCTCTCGACTACATGAAGTTAGTGGTTGGCTTGCAGCTCGGTTGCTCCATGTGCCGTCGGCAAGTAGGAACCTCTTCCTGGAATATGTGTCAGAGCAATAGTGTCAGTTTACGTGGGCTATTATTCGTTAAACTCGAGGCAAAGGCTGTGAAAATGTGACCAAATGATAAGCGGTGCTCCGTACTGCCTTTAAAATGAGCGAAATCCTCGACCCACCTCTCCCATCCGTTCTGGGTGGTTAGTGTCTTCACGAATATCATTGTAAGTCCACCTAAAATACTTATAAATATAACTTAGGAGCATTCCTTAACTGCTGACTTTTATAGTACTATTCGAGACATTTCAAATATCACATCAGTCCGGTTTCAATATCAATATTTGTACTACAGAGCAGCATGCCAAATATATTTCCACCTTCTGAAGTTAACACCAGAGGTCGAGATTGGCCACATCTATTTTGTGTATCAGGTGTAAGTTTTCGTGTATCACCAATTCCACAAGAAACTTTCGCTAAAAAATTCCATTACAGCTCTACGGTCGTTATGGCGAATGGCGTTTCTTCAAAGATTTTGTCCGAAACATGCTGGGAGAAGATCAGCCAGGTTGGACGGATACAGGGCCGCAATATCAATGGCCTCATGGCTGGGAATATTACGGCTACTTCACAGTGAAAACTGACAGAGCCGCAAGCCTTGCATTTGGTATTTATTCCCCCGTCTTTTTCTGCTGGGTGTTATTTTCGCTTACCAAATTGTAGCGGGCCTCATAAACCATAAAGGGAACGGACATCCGCTCTGGGTTCATCATTACGATTGTTCCGGTGATCCAGCATTTCGTTTGATCGAATGCAACTGCGAACAGCTTTACCACGAGCCTGGATGTGTTTTGCCTCCGAGCAATCAAAATCCTGTCGCTTCTCAAACATCCGTGGGAATCGCAAATACTTATGGCATGGCTTCAGCACCCTCGCTACCACCAACTACAACATACTATCAGCCTATCAGCAATCCGTATCCTCAAGCAGGGAACACCATGTTAGGACTGACTAGTGGTTTCTCTAGCCTTTCGTTGGACCAAAGTCACCAAACCGCCTACTCTGTAGGCTATAACAGTTACCCGGTGTCACAGGTTCCGCAATCAACTGCAGTTTATGCACCGAATGCTCATCAGCTTCCTGTCAACGTAACTAACGGTGTCGTACAGACGGAGCAGCGTAGCATTCACATATCGAACTTGCCGTACTCCGTAACTGAAGAAGAGCTGAAGCGGTTCATCAACAGGAAGGCTCGGGTGGTGCCGGAAACAGTTTCATTGCATGTTGACCACTCCACTGGGAAATCAAAAGGGTCTGGGGTAGCCGGTTTCTCTACCGTCGAAGAGGCGAAGAGCGCAGTCAACGTCCTCGACAAGTACACTCTGAAGGGAAAAAGGCTCCGAGTGAGGCCCGATAAGAACGCTACTCCAATCACCTCCGCACGCACGCCAACAATCGTAGACTCGACTGCGCGCTACTAAGCCCGAATGTCAGGATGCGCAGTGGCGACATGCGTTGGGCTTCTGTCACTTCCAAGTTCGGGTGAACTTGTCAACGGCTCGTACATGAGGTGTCATCTATACCGTGGTCGAAAATGTTTACCTAGATTGCGCACATTTCAAGGATGGAATCGGAATCGGTGCCGAAAGTATGCTCACCTTGTGATCAGCAAGGTCGATCTCATTTCAGGCCGAGAAGCGACATACATGCAACGGCCGGGACGCGTTGATCGACGTCTAACGCACTCTGAGGTCATTGCGGTCAGATATCCAGTCCTCATAACTATTGGCAGGTTTATGGCGCCGGTCTGGCGGTAAAATCCGGAGGCATGTTGTTTGCAATGAATGATATTTCTTGCTAATGGTGTTCAAATCATCCCGCTATTTGACAGGGGTTCGGCTTCAAACCACGCGACCCATTTAAGTACGTTTTTCAGTCGGCGGCCGTCAAGGACCAGTTTGGCGGGATTGGATTGATAAAAAGGCAGATGTTCGCAGCATGGCGTCCAGTTCAGCTGGGAACGCCATGCCGTGCTCCCCCGGCAGTCTTGATTGGGGCCGCATAGATGCCTGCGTCCAATCCTACTCCTAGTGTGGTTGATGGATACAGTGCGATGCACGACATGATGGAGCTGCACAGTACTTGACGCCTCAAAATGCGTCCGGAGGTCGTGAATTAGGCGAACGAGATTTCTTTTTTTTGCATTGCGAGCCGGACGTGGAGGTATGCACCAACTTTCACCATTTCCACTTCTAGATAATGTTCAGCCTCAATTTCGATCGTGAATGGCTTGGCTTCTCGGTAATCTCGATGTTACGTTCTTGGGATGGGCTGCAATACTGACGCAAGCAACTCCAGCGCTGACAATTTGAGGATCAGTCTTGGCTGAAACTCCTAGTGAAATTGGGCCGTTCGACATATGCAGGACAGCTTTTCTGGCTATCGTAGCCACTAGCTCTGCAAATATGTCAACCAATTTAATCGCAAGCGAGCGGTCGAATGCCGAATACCACATATCATGACGTCTAAAGACAATACTAGGAGCATGATGGAATACGATAATCTTCAGTCTCAGAGTTCCGGCTCCTGGGCTTCCAGCTATCCGCAGATCCTCGTGTGCGCATACTGCGTCAATCTTCTCACGTCCCGCGAATTTTCAGCCGGTTTTGACGCAGTGACGGTTTATTTCAGCCAATACGCTCCGCTCTTTGTCAGCCGCTGTCAGCTACGCGCGGAAGGTGACCAATCATTTTACTTTTCAATCCTTGTTAACATCACACTTCGTCTGCACGCGCGGTACGTATTGCATCTTTCTATCGAGCTCCATGATCTAGCTGTGTAAGATCGGTTTCCGGGCCCGTGGCCTTGCAGTCGTGCCACCACGATTCTCCCTCATTCTGCAAAGTACTTTCGGAAGCGTTGGCTCCTTCCTTTGATTCTTCAACCCTTCGAAAGTTTCACGTGTTGGGCAGCCACGGATAAGATATTGTCATACTAAATTTACGGAAACCTTACTCTCATACTAGTACACAGTCCTAGAAATTTGTGGCGCCGTGGTGGACAGAAACGGCAGTGAAAGTCCAGGACCGAACCTCAACGATACTTCAAGACTTGTTCCAAGCAATAGTCTGTTTGATATCAAAGTTCTTAAGTCACATCGCTAGAAATGAGCTCCGCCGAATTCTACGCAAAGTGGGGAATACTACGGCCAACGTTTCCGGTTGCGAGAATCAAAGGTGGCTGAGTAAAATCCGGATGCTTCACCTGCATGATCAAAACGCGACTGCGACGTCTAAACATGCTTAGAAACATCCGTCCTCTGCAACCTAGCTGTACTTTATCGCATGCGAGATGCACATCACCCTTTTCGAATGATGAGAAACCTGAACGGAAACTCACTCGACAATCTATCCCGCCCTCCCTGCATGATGGAGCGTTTCCAGGCTGTCGGGATTTCGAGCTTAATGTCCCCAAACTAATTCCATTTAATAAACGCTTAGATTTCGTAGCTCGCTTATTGGCCGTATTCCACACACTGCGCCACCACTTCCTTAGTCTAGCTGGCGGCATTTATCGCGGAGTACTCCGAAAACGAAGCGTGCTCTAATCCAATGTCGTGGGGTTAGAATAACCCAGCCGGTGAGGCTTTTGACCGAATAGGTTTACATTTCCCACGCCTGTTGCGACAAGCCTCCCAGCAAGCCCACCATCCGACCAAGGACCACGTCGAGAGCCTCGAGAAATAGGTTTCGGGCAACGTATAAGCGGTTCAATTAATACGGGTCACGCACTAACAGCTGACATCCGACGAACAAGAGCCTCTGATGAGAAACCTTTACTCTCGGTGTTTGGCTGTACGTTGATCTTCTGATGTAAATACGTAATGGGATTTCAAAGCATCACATGAAAAGCAAGAAGAGAGAGGAAGCAAGTAGCGTTTCGTCATCGCACAGTTGTGTCTGGTCTAGACTCGCTGCCGTCCCGTCCAAGGTGTTAAGCGATATTCCCTGCCGAGGAAGAATGGTCAACGTGTCACGAACTTTGAGATAACCCAGTTGAGACGCCTTTTGATCGTGGAGGCATTTCTTCTGCGCCTCCTGAGATATTGCACGTTTACAGCGAAGCAGCTGCACACGTACGGCTTTCTTTAAATCTTCCTATTCGAAATTTCTATTCGTCATTGTTTCGTTCTTGAAGTGCCCTGAAACGCATTCAGCCTTCCTTACCTGTTTCCCCGGTATTCAGACTAGGTACATGGTAAACCGAGTGATGCCAGAGCTGAAGCTTGTACCTGATTTGACACGGGAGTGATGTGGAGCATTGAAAACTAATCCTCGCACACACAGGATCAGGTGTTGGTTGGGCTGAATTTGACTGCAGACCTTTGCCATCTTCGAGAGCACGCAAGGTAGAAGATTCGGGCTTCAGGCCAGGGTGACACGCGGCGGAGTCAAATCGGAGAAAATGGCGCGGGAAATCTTCACGGTCTGTTCATTCGACCGCGTCGAGGGCTTTGCATGTTCATCCATAGTGTCTTGATGGTGGCTTGATCCGATGTGTTTGCACGGCGAATCAAATCACGGAGGTTGGCTGGAGCGGTTTAGCCGGGCTCCGACGACGTGGCCCCGTAAGCAACGACTTCGGTTCCAAGCTGCCGTTTCTTCAGAGAGGAGTCAATTCCAGGCCGCTGGCCCGTCACCACTTGACGATCAAACGGGGCGTATATGCATTGTAGACTCTGCACGGGAAGCCACTGTCAGTCGATGCAGGCCTGAGCGCTGCCATTGGTTTGGACAAAATGGCGTCTCCTTGCAGCAATAGCAAATTAAGGATGACTCGAGAGCCCGTCGGTTGGTGATAAGCCTTCACTGTAGAACACGAGCGCCTGCAGGTCTCTTGCGGCACAGTAAGTGAGATGGGGTTGGTTCATGGGTGTCTATACGATGCAGGGCGTCGGAGATCGTTCTGGATCATGCACCATGGAAGGCAATCCTCAACGTACACATTCTGCATGTAGATGTTTCCGGTTGTACGAGCCATTGTGACACCCAAGGTTGTTGCTCTGCGTTAGTGATACGGCCAGTGGGTGCATGAAATCGGATCAGAAACTTCGAAATATTAGACGCAGTCTCTCCCCAGAGATGTTATCAGAGTTTATAGGTAGTTACTTACTGTAGTACGGAGTAGTCAGTCAGTCGTTGGAAACGTGGGGAGTGAGGGGACACAGGACACACTGTGACACACAACCACAGAACACACAACATATGTGATAGAGTAGAGTAAGGCCTCAAGGCCGTAAGGCGACAATTCGTCGCTGCAACCTCACTCGAGACTGCGTCTTCTTGATTTTTGCGCTCTATTGATATCAGTGGATTATATGGCACTTTCTTGATTTATCGTTGCGATCTTGCTATGGTTTTGTCAAGAAACGCCACTTTGAATGCATCTCTCCGCTCAAGGCGGACCTTCCTCTTTGCTCCGTATGTTTCCCGACTGCCATTCTCATTCCGTAGCATACACCCTGCTCATAGATGACTTTGCTGCTTATTCCATAGTAGACGCTAATCCTGACCATCAGTTTGCTCATTTTAATCTCAACTCTCACGTATTGGTACTGGACCATGGGTGATTTGCCTGACCACGCCCATCCGGATGAAGACAGCGCAGCATCACATCTTCGTTATTCCAGCATTAAAGACTTCTTCCTGCAAGCCGACCCGGCGACAGATCCCACAGGATTCGATTATGTGTCCTCAAATATGGGTCTGATAGAGCGATCCTATCCCACGGACGACTCTTTTGACCCCCATCGGCAGAAATCCCAATGGCAACGATTCGAATTCTACGTCAAGCACCTTAACGCCAACAATCCCAAGGGGACAAGCACCAAATTGCTGTATCTCGCTCGCCATGGCCAAGGTTTCCACAACGTCGCCGAGTCCTTCTACGGCACGCACGACTGGGACTGCTACTGGAGCAAGCAAGAGGGCAACGACACGGTGACGTGGGCGGACGCGCGGCTGACGGCGACAGGCGAAGGGCAAGCGCGCACGGCAAACGAATTCTTCCGGGCCAAGATCGCTGAGGGCCTGCCGACGCCGCAGAGCTGGTACGTTAGCCCGCTGGAGCGCTGCCTGCGGACGGCGCAGCTCACGTGGGCGGATCTGCCCTTCGCGCCGCTCGTCAAAGAGCGCCTGCGCGAGGCCCTCGGCGTCCACACCTGCGACCGCCGCTCGCCGCGCGCCTACATCCGTGCCGCGTACCCTTCGTTCCACATCGAGCCTGGCTTCGCGGAGGACGACCCGTTGTGGGATCCCGATGTGCGCGAGAGCGACGACGCCATGGATGTGAGGCTGACTGAGTTGCTCGACGACGTCTTCAGTTCCGATGATGCGGCGTTTGTCAGCTTCACGAGCCATTCCGGTGCGATTGGCTCCTTGTTGAGAGCGTTGGGGCATCGACGCTTTGATTTGCAGACGGGAGGTATCATTCCTGTGTTGGTGAGGGCTGAGCGCGTGCCTGGGCCCGCGCCGACGAAAAGCATTGCGCCTGGAGTACCTGCGCCTACGTGTACGGTTGAGCATGAGACGAGTAAGATATAGACTTGGGTTAGACAGTAACATAGATGGAGCTGCGGTATGTACATCACTGAGCACAGTTCAGACACAGCACTCTATGGATTCTACTGAATGTCGCCATGTTGAAGACGTTGAATGGGTATAATCAAATCTCCTCCAAATGTGCTTTGACACGTTAAAGTGACTTTCAGTGGACGCTGTCCGTACTCCGTAATGATGATTACGAATCGAGATCTCTAGTCTTGGAGAGTTCATACGCCTCCCATGCCAGATTTAAAACAGGCCATCGATATCACCAGTCTCTGGGTCCACATCGACGTTCAAATAACCTGGGGCAGTCGGCAGACCGGGAATCGTTTGGATATCGGCGGCAAGCGCATACCTAATCGATGACATTAGCATTGGCCGTCCAACTATCTCCTGAAATAATCAAGCACTCACAGATATCCCGCTCCAGCTGCCATCCTGACATCTCTGATGGGCACCGTGAACCCGCTTGGAGCACCCTTCAAAGCAGGATCATGGCTCAACGAGTATTGCGTTTTGGCGACGCAAATCGGGAGATCGCCATATCCTTGTTTGACGTACGTGTCGACCTTCTTCTGCGCAAGATCGCTGAATTTGACGGCATCGGCGCCGTAGAAGTCTTTCGCAATCTTCTCGATGCGGTCCTGGACCGTATTCCCGGTGACTTCGTACAGGAGCTTGAAGTCCTTCTTCGGCAGAGACGAGGCCTTGACGACGCCCTTGGCCAGCTCCACGGCTCCAGCTCCGCCCTTGGCGAAGTGTTCGGCAGGAATAGCATCCTGAGCTCCGGCAGCGATGGCTTCCTGGCGAACGAGCTCGATCTCAGCGTCGGTGTCGGTGGCAAAGCGATTGATGGCCACAACCACAGGCACGCCGAACGACTTGGCGTTACTGATGTGCTTCTTCATATTGACGCAGCCCTTGCGGAGGAGCTCGACGTTCTCGGTGCGGTAGACCGCGTCGAGCTGTGCGCCAGGGCTGATCTCGGGCCCGCCACCGTGCACTTTGAGGGCGCGCACCGTCGCCACAAGAACGATGCAGTCTGGTACAAGCCCGGACGCACGGCATTTGATGTTGAAGAACCGCTCACCGCCCATCGTGAAGTCGAATCCTGCTTCGGTGACGACAAAGCCTGCTTTGGTCTCATGATCTTCGTCGGGCTCAGTGCCGGCCAGCTTGATTGCTACTTTGTCGGCAAGGATCGAGGAGTTGCCAATGCTTATGTTTGCAAACGGTCCTGCGTGCACGAAGACAGGCGTTCCTTCGAGGGACTGCATGAGGTTTGGTTTGATGGCGTCCTTCATAAGCGCAGTCAACGCACCGCCGCAACCAATGTCATCAGCAGTGACAGGGTCACCCGATTTGGAAGATGCGACAACCATACGTCCTAGTCGTTCACGCATATCCTTCAGATCGGTGCTAAGGGCAAGTACAGCCATGCACTCCGATGCCACGGAGATATCGAAGCCAGTTTCGCGAGAATGGCCTTTCTCTGTAGGTGCTTGGCCGACGGTAATGCCACGCAGGTGGCGGTCATTTACATCTAGTACTCGTCGCCAGGTGATGGTCTCCGGGTCAATGTCTAATCGAGCGAACCTGTGGATCTCGTCTTCCGTAAGCTCATTGGGATCAGTCTTATTGATACCAAGTTTCTTCAGCCGACGGAACATAACAGGAGCAAATTCGCGCTTGCCATTCCTTACTGGCACGAGACGGCGATACAACGGTCCATCTTTCTGCGTCGACTCATGGAACATACGCGTCTCAAGCGCCGCCGCAAGCAGGTTGTTGGCTGCAGTAATGGCATGGATGTCGCCGGTAAGATGTAAGTTGAATTCATCCATAGGAATGACTTGGCTGTAGCCACCGCCAGCTGCGCCGCCCTTGATACCGAACGTAGGTCCTTGAGATGGCTGTCGAACATTGGCAAAGCAGATTCGATTCAGGTGACCTGCAAGTGCTTGACTGAGACCCATGGTAGTAGTCGACTTGCCCTCACCAAGCGGAGTGGGAGTAATGCCGGTCACAACTACGTAGCGGCCATTACGGCGGTGCTCCAAACGCTTAATAACATCCAGTGAGACTTTCGCTTTGTACGCGCCGAATGGTTCAAGCTCGTGTGCGGCAATGCCAACTTCTTCGGCAACCATAGTAATTGGCTTCGGATACTGAGCTCGAGAGATGGCAATGTCTGATGGAATTGGGGACCGAAGCTTGAGTGGAAGAGGTTGGATTTTCCGCTGCTTCTGATGTTCGAAATACGCATCAGCAGATGCCACAACGTTGTCAAGGAGCATGGCAACTGTCATCGGCCCAACACCTCCTGGGACTGGCGTGATGTAAGACGCAACTTCAGAGGCGGATGCAAAATCGACGTCACCAACTAGGCGTTGGCCTGACTTCTTGGTTGAGTCCTCGATATAATTCGTCCCAACGTCAATGACCACAGCACCAGGTTTCAGCCATTCACCTCTGACGAAGCCAGGCTTGCCTATTGCAGCAACCACTACATCAGCCTCCCGTAAAATTCCTGGTAGGTCTACAGTCTTTGAATGGCAAACGGTAACTGTAGCGTCTGCGTTTTTCAGCAGATAGCTAACGGGACTGCCCACGATATCGCTCCGTCCAAGGACCACAGCCCGTTTTCCCTTCAGATCGAGACCAGTCTCTTTAAGCAAGATCATTACGCCCTTCGGAGTGCAAGGAATGACGCTCGGTTGGCTGTCTTTTTTGGCCAGAAGACCGATGTTCTTGACACCAAAGCCGTCCACATCCTTCTCGTCAGCAACTGCGGAAGTGACAACGTATTCGGAAATGTGACTGGGGAGTGGAAGCTGCACTAAGATTCCGTGGACAGAAGGGTCATGATTGAACCGCGTGATTCGAAGGAGCAATTCGGCTTCGGTGATGTCTTCGGGATAGTGTTCGTGTTTGCAGATGATGTTCGCTTCCTCTGCAGCCTTGAATTTCATGCGAATGTAAGTGCTTGAGTCGGAACGATCTCCAACTTGGATTATGACTAGCGAGGGTTTGTAGCGTGGATTGGTCTTCTGTCGCGTCTGGATCTGCGCATTGAGCCGCTCCCGGATATTTTTGGCGATAGCGGTGCCATCAATCTTCTTGGCAACCATTCTGGTACGGCTACCTGGGTCGAGGGAGGAGGGTGAGGAGGTTGAAGCCAAGGCGGCTACAGCCACATGGGAACGCCGCGGTATGAGGAAAAGGACGGAGCTGTGGTGAGTGAAGCTCGAAAACGATATCGGCGGCCTTACACGCGACCTGCAGCTTAGCATTGGATGATTGATGACTGCGACTGACCCGGATTCTGACGAAAGAAGAGAAAAAGCTGCAGGCAGCGATTGAGCTGAAGCATTTCGGGTCCACTCGACAAGTCAAAATACTCCCACAATCGAATGAGTCAAGGATTGAACGGTCGATCAGTGTTTTCGTGGTAATCAAAACTTTTGCCTTTCGTTGCGTCAGTGAAAGTCAAGACCGGCAGTTTTACCCGACCCACACAACCCATTCGCCTCGGCTGCGAAAAAGTAGAACTTACGGTGTGTGTCCGCTACATCCTCCATACCACAACAAAACACACGCTTAAACACACATAAAACATGAGACCCATATTACTGTCAGGCCATGTAAGTGGAGGGCTACTTTGTGACCGCCGTCGTTTTCTCATCTACGTTGAGATGGCTAACAACCTTCTGCCTCGAACCAGACCAGAGCCTTGACTCAAGTCAAGTTCTCCCATGATGGCGATATCATCTTCAGTGTCGCAAAAGATCAAATCATCTGTGCCTGGTTCTCTGCCAACGGCGAGCGGTTAGGCACATACCACGGCCATCAAGGTGCCATCTGGACCGTCGACGTTGACCCCAGCACCACCCTCCTCGCGTCGGGCGCGGCAGACAATACGATTAGGTTATGGGAAGTGAAGAGCGGGAAGTTAATCAAGACGTGGGATTTCGGTAGTGCCATCAAGCGCGTTGAGTTCAGTCCGGATGGCCGGCAACTTCTAGGCGTGACGGAGAAGAGAGTAGGCCACCTGAGTACGATCGTGGTATACGACGTTGAGGAAGACCCCGAAGCCGAGCAGTCCAGCGAACATAGCCTCCGAATAGTTTGCGATGATGCAAAGGCCACAGTTGCAGGCTTCTCTTACGGCGGTCGCTACATCGTCTCGGGCCACGAAGATGGCACTGTCAACCAGTACGATGCCAAAACGGGCGAGCTGTATGATTCCATCACCGTTCACGAAGATACCATCACCGACCTGCAGTGGGCCCCCGACAGAAGCTACTTTGTCACATCTTCCAAAGACAAGACAGCGAAGCTCGTTGCTCTTCTTCCGGACGGCTTGTCCATCTTAAAGAGCTACACTGCCGACACGCCACTCAACTCCGCCGCTATCACTCCCATCAAGGACTACATTATCGTCGGTGGTGGTCAGGCCGCCATGGACGTGACAACGACATCGGCACGGCAGGGCAAATTTGAGGCGCGCTTCTACCACCGGATCTTCGAGGAAGAGATAGGCCGTGTGCGTGGGCACTTCGGCCCGTTGAACTACGTCGCGGTGAGCCCGACGGGCAAGGCGTATGCGAGCGGTGGTGAAGACGGCTACGTTCGACTACACCATTTTGATCGGGGTTACTTTGACTTTATGTATGAGGTTGAGAGGGAAGAGAGGGATACTGGCGCGAATCTGTGATGCGAGCGCGACGTTGCATGATACTCAGATTACGACTGCGACAAACGGAGAAGATTTCGTTTGAGTCTTCATAGATATCACAGAAGTTGATATAGTGACTCGATGTCGTGGAAAATGGTGATGCTGAGCACGCCGCTACACGCGGTTCTCACACCTTGGTGGGCCTGCGTACAGCATTTCGATGTGCCCTAGCAGAGAGCGCACTGCTTGGTAAAGCCAAATGATACCGGATTAGAGGTTTGGAAGGCACGGTGAGAAGGGGTTACAGGCGTTGACATTGCACAATGCTCAAAATATGCAGCATGGGCCTGTAGTATTCAATATATTTGATTCATAGCTTTGTTTAAATGAAGCTAGTCGGCGAACGTCTTACCCATACGTTGTAGTAGTGTATCTACTTGCCCTTGACGCCATGCTATGCACTGAAGAGCAAAGGCCGAAGTCACAGCCACCTTTCAGCACTTGATTCAGACCATGAATGAACCGCCGACAGCGCTGCTCCCACGCGTAGCTTTCGCCTTGAGGTTTCTCAATGCGTTACTTGCCGCCGATCCACCTCCTTCACTGCCGGAGAAGAAATCACCCTCATTTTGGACGTTCCCTTTGGGCGGTCGAATTTCCAGTCCCGCAGTCGCCATGTTTGCCCTATGCAGTCTCAACCGCAGACTCCTCTCTGCCAGTTTCGACATTTCGAGCGTATTTTCCATCGCCATGAACCGCGGGTCTTGATTGGGAGAGACAAGGAGGTTGGAAACGAGGTCGATCCGTGCGTCAAGCTGACCAAGCTTAATCATGTCTACTAGCTCGTCGTTGATGGCGCGACCTTGGGTTGCCGGAAATGCCTTGGAGAGTTCGTCGAGTGTGACCACCGAGAATGCTGAGAACCACTGCACGATGCTCTTGCTGCGGACTAGCCAGTAGAGTCGCATGTAGTGGCTTTGGAGGAAGAAGTCCAGCATGTAATCTACACGGTAAGACTCCAAGATTTCCATGCAAGCCGTGTATTTGCTGGCGCAGAACAAGGAGATAGCTCGACGAATATGAGGCTCGAGCTCTAGGAATTGTCGGAATGAAGAGTTATCCAGGACGCGTCGTTGCAGCTCCGAACGATCCATGGTTGCAAGCGCGCAGAGACCACCATATACAGCGACATCGTTTGGTGTG
>Ga0335072_10002186_pt1 | contig 30774 bp, 31 predicted proteins | sample Lox_Sample_21_FD_206725 | JGI IMG/M metagenome (GOLD analysis project Ga0335072, IMG submission 206725) | Soil microbial communities from Loxahatchee National Wildlife Refuge, Florida, United States - Lox_Sample_2.1 | ecosystem: Environmental > Terrestrial > Soil > Wetlands | place: USA...
ACGCTGGCGTTGTTTGCGTCCATGCTGCTGTCAATTTCCTTGCGGACGCGCCGACATGCGCTGGCGGAGACCGGATGATCATGACCCAGGCTTTCGATCCCGAAGCCGTTCGCGCTTTCGAGCATGCACAATGGGAACGGGCCGCGCCAGTATTCGACGCGTCCTTCGCTACCGCCACCAGCCAGTTCGTTGAGGCGCTGCTGGACGCCGCCGGCGTGCGCATGGGGACGCGCGTGCTGGACGTGGCCTGTGGCCCAGGGATCGCGGCGGCGGAAGCGTTGGCGCGTGGCGCCGTTCCCACTGGGGTCGATTTCTCGGCCGCGATGCTGGCGCGGGCGCGCGTTGCCCATCCGGGCATCGCGTTCCTGCATGGGGATGCCGAATCGCTGCCCTGTGCCGACGGCGGCTTTGATGCCGTGGTATCGAATTTCGGCGTGCACCACGTGCCACGGCCGGCGCTCGCGCTGGCGCAGGCGTGCCGTGTGCTGGCGCCGGGCGGACGGATCGCCGTCAGTTTCTGGGCTGCGCCAGAGCAAAATATTGCGTGGAAATTGCTGCTGGATGCGGTGAAGCAGCATGGCGACGCGAAGGAGTGTGGTGCGCCACCGCCGGGCGGTGGATTTGGCTCGGTGCAGCACATCCTGGACGCGCTGCGCGAGGCAGGGTTCGGGGCGTTGCGCGCGCAGCTGGAACGCCGGGTCTGGCGGCATGCGGATGGCGCCAGCCTGGTCGGGGCGTTGCGCGCAGGCACCGCCCGGATGGCGGCGCAGATCGAGGCGCAATCGCCTGCCGCGTTGCGGGCGATCGCCGTGGACATCGATACCAATGCGGCAGTGTGGCACGATGACGAGGGGCTGAGTTTGCCAATCGTCGCGGTGATTGCATCGGGGGTGAAGTCCTGACACGCCGGCTGGCTCTGTTGTGCTTTGTTGACCCGTTGCTGGTGACGCTGATCTTCGGCCCTACCTTCGCGCATGTGATTGAGTTGCCGGGGAAGCTGGTTCGCGCTGGTCGCGCCGATGAACGCGCGGCTGGCCGGATGGTCGGCTGCCATGCTGCCGGGCGACTGGACGGCGTGTCGCGATCAGTGGGAACTGGGGCAGGGCATTCATGCTGCATTTTTCGGTATCACGTTCTGCCTGCTGATGGCGGCCATACTGACGGATACGGCGGTCGTGCCGGACAATCGAGCGAAACTGCCCGGTTGGCGAAGGGTAGGAGAACCCGGAATGGCGAGCTTTGTCGTAAAGGCGGCGCCGCGGCCCGTGGGTGCTGCATTGCTCCAATTCGACGAGAAGACCATGTGGCGAGGGAAACACGTCCGCGCTGGTGATGAAGTCTTTATGTTTGCCGCCGAGCACAATGGCGGCGGTGGCCTCTACGCACGAGGGGTCGTTACCGAAGCCATCCGCGGCGAGGGGATCCGAGTCAGCATCACCGTGCAGCGCACAGGTCCGGGAACCCGGCCCTTGGGCCGCGGTGAGTTGCGGCCGTTCCGCGATGTGCCGGGCGCCGGTCCGGAAGCCGAGATCGATCACAAGCTGTATCGGCAGGCAACCAACAAGATCGCTGGCATTTCCGATGCGGCCGCGGCGTTCCTGCGCGGATTCTTCTGAACCCAATTGCAGTGTGGCTGTGAACGACACCTGTTATCCGCTGTAAGGCCGGGCGTTGCGACTTGACCCGCCGCCGCTGGGTGGCTCTCGTGGCAACGTTCTCGTCAGGAGACTGAGCGGCAATGGAAGATCCCGCGGACCTGCCCGCACGAATTGCCCCCGCGGACCGCACGCTGCCCCGCATGCTGCGCCGTCAGGCTGCCTTGCATGGCGCGCGGCGGCTGGTGGAGATCGGTGGCACGTGTTGGACCTTCGCCGAAACATTGCAAATGGCTGCACGCTTCGGGGGCACCCTGCACGCGGTGGGTATCCGGCGCGGCGACGCCGTTGCGGTGATCTGTGGCAACCGCGCGGAGTTGCTTCAGGTCTATCTCGGCTGTGGCTGGATCGGAGCGGTGATGGTACCGATCAACATCGCCTCGCGCGGCATGCAGCTCGCGCATATCCTGGCGAACTCGCAGGCGAAACTGCTGGTGCTACAGGCGGAGCATGCGGGTGCGTTGGAATCGCTTCACACGGTCCCGACAGAGCTGCGGGTGATCTGGCTGATTGGCGATGCTGAAGTTCCTTCCCGGTGGCCGCATCCCGATTTCTTTCCTCCGCCGGGCGCCCCGGTGCCGGAAACAGCGATCGCGCCTGGCGACACCGTGGCGATTCTGTACACGTCAGGCACGACGGGCGTTTCGAAAGGCGTTTGCTGCCCGCATGCGCAATATTTCTGGTGGGGGGTGAATACCGCACGCTTGCTCGGCGTGCGTCAGGACGACGTTCTCCTGACGACGCTGCCGATGTTCCATACCAATGCACTGAACACGTTCTATCAGGCGCTGTTGACCGGTGCTGTACTGGTGGCAGAGCATCGCTTCTCTGCTTCCGGGTTCGCGCCGTCGCTGTGCCGCCATAATGCAACGGTTACCTATTTGTTGGGGGCGATGGTGCCGATCCTGCTGTCGCGTCCGCCCAGTGCGGACGACCGCGCGCATCGTGTGCGCATCGCGCTGGCGCCGGGCGTTCCGGCGCGATTCCATCCGGAATTTCTCGAGCGTTTCGGGATTGCCTTGCTCGAGGGATATGGGTCGACCGAGACGAATTTTACATTGGGCTGTTCTTTGGAGAGCCAGCGTCCCGGCATGATGGGTCCGGTTTTCGATGGGTTCGAGGCGCGTGTGGTGGATGACTTGGACAATCCGCTGCCGGATGGCATTCCCGGCGAGCTGGTGTTGCGCGCGCGTGAGCCGTTCGCCTTTGCCAGCGGCTATTTTGGCATGGCCGAGAAGACTGTCGAGGCTTGGCGCAACCTGTGGTTCCACACCGGCGATCGGGCGGTGCGCGAACCTGACGGTTACTACCGATTCATGGATCGGATGAAAGATGCGATCCGGCGGCGGGGCGAGAACATCTCGGCTTATGAAGTGGAACAAGTATTGCTGTCGCATCCGGCGGTGGCGGAGGCGGCGGTGTTCCCGGTGGGCTCGGAACTGGCCGAAGACGAGGTGATGGCGGCGGTGGTAGTGCGCGAAGTTGCGTCGCTGACCGCGCCCGCCCTGGCGGAATACTGCGTCGGGCGGATGCCCGGCTTTGCCGTTCCTCGGTATATCGAGTTTGTGACGGGATTGCCGATGACGGAGAACGGGAAGGTGCAGAAGTACCGGCTTCGCGAACGGGGGGTGACGACAGGGACCTGGGATCGGATGGCGTAGGAGAAGAAGATGCGGTCGAGACACGGCAGTGGAAGCCGCAGCATTTTGTTTCATATTGGTGTATTTCGTAATTGGAGCAGACCCCGAAAAGGTTGAAACGACCGTGCCGAACGGAGCCGGCGCATGAGTTGGCTCCAGTACCCCAAGGCAGGCTCTGTGGCCTGCGTGGTTCTCTTCCAAGACTCTAAGAGAAGAACGACCGAGCAATCGGGAGACACGGCCACCACAACCGTGGTTCACGCCATTGGCACAACCTCCCAACCGGCGTAGCCTGCCGGCATCTGGATGCAGTGGCTGAAACCGTCTGCAGAACGTGTACTCGACCATCACGGAACGCCCAAGCGATGAACGCCGAAACCCGCCCTCTGCCGCCGCCAATTCAAGGACCCTCTGCCTGGATCGGCGCGGGTCTCGCCCGCCAGCAGGAGTCCTGGACGTATCGCCTGTCGGAGGCGGACGTTTCCGAGCTCGACGCGGCGACGGCCGCCGTGCGCGACCGAGGGTTGGACATCGCGACGATTCGCCGGGACGATTTTCCGTTGCCGGCGCTTGGCCACGTGCTCGATGGACTGCGGGACGACGTGCTGAATGGTCGCGGCTTCGTGCTGATCCGCGGCCTGCCCGTCGAAGGCCGTCCCATCGCCGACAGTGCTACTGCCTATTGGGGCATCGGAACCTATTTCGGCAATGCCCGTTCGCAGAATGCCAAGGGGCATGTGCTTGGGCATGTGCGCGATCTCGGGCTTTCTTCCAGCGACCCGCGTGTCCGTATTTATCAGACCACCGAGCGCCAGAACTTCCACACCGACTCCTGCGATATCGTCGCGTTGCTGTGTTTGAAGACGGCGCAGCGCGGTGGGCTTTCGTCACTGACCAGCTCTATGGCGGTCTATAATGCTATGCGCGAACGGCGGCCCGATTTGCTGGCGCGATTGTTCATTCCTTTTGCCACCGATCGCCGCGGGGAGGTGCCCGAGGGCAAGCTGCCCTGGTTCGATATTCCTGTGTACAACGACTTCCAAGGCTATCTATCGGCGATTTATGCGCCGCATTATGTTCGGTCGTCGCAGCGTTTCCCGGAGGCACGCCGGCTGACTGCGGCGGATCTGGAAGCGCTGGAGATGTTCGATCGGCTGGCGGAGGATCCGGCGCTGCGGCTGGATATGGAATTCCAGCCGGGCGACATGCAGTTCGTGCACAACCATACCACGCTGCACGACCGCACTTCGTTCGAGGATTGGCCGGAGCCGGAGCGCAAGCGTCATTTGCTGCGTCTGTGGCTCGCCGCGCCAGGGGCGCGACCGTTGCCGTCGGCTTATGCCGAACGCTACGGCAGCGTGGCGATCGGCGATCGCGGCGGGATCATCTGCCCCGGCACGTGTCTGCACGCGCCGCTGGAACCGGTGTAAGATTTAGAAATCGCCGTCCTGATATGTCATTGCGAGGAGCGAAGCGACGAAGCAAGCTGGTTCGGGGGGAAGTCGTCGGATCGTCCTTGCGCCTGGCCGATCGAGGGTGCTTCGTCGCTTCGCTCCTCGCAATGACATAGGGCAAGGGGAAACGTAATGACAACGATCGTTTTGGTGCACGGGGCTTATCAGGGTGGCTGGATCTGGACTCGCGTCGCGCCGATGTTGCGTGCCGCGGGCCATATCGTGTTTGCGCCCTCGCTGGATGGCTGTGCTGAACGCAAGCACGCACTTCGCCCTGGTATCACCACTGAAACGCACGCCGCCGAAATCGCGGACCTGCTGTTCTATGAGGACCTGCACGACGTGGTGCTGGTGGGCACCAGCTCAGGCGGCATGGTGACGTGCCGCGCGGCAGAGCATGCGCGCGATCGTATCGGCCGTATCGTGCTGGCCGACGCGCTGGCTTTGATGTCTGGCGAGCGAATCGGCGAAATCGTCAATCGCACGGCACGTATTACGACGGAATTGACCACCGGGCCGTCGCCCGAGGACGCCCGCAATCGGATGTTTGCGTCGCTGGACCCTGCGACATTGGAATGGGCGCTCGCGCGCTACACACCGCATCCGATCGCGGCCATGGAGGAACCGGTGAAGCTGGATCGTTTCTGGGAGCAGAGCTGGAAGGCTTCGGTGATCTGGTGCAAGCGCAGCGTGAACCCGCCCGTTGCGCACCAGCGGCGCGCGGCGGAGACGCTGAAGGCGCGGTGGTTCGAATTGGATACCGGCCACTATCCGATGTTGACGGAGCCGGACGCGCTGGCGCGGATGATTGTGGCATAGTTTCGCGCGCTTACGCTAATGCGAGGAGCGAAGCGACGAAGCAACCTTGTTCAGGCAGGCGCACGACGCTCGTGCGCCGGCTCGACCGAGATTGCTTCGGTTCCTGTGGGGCCTCGTTATGACATGTTGGTGCGACGCTGAAGGAGCAGTGTGAGTGAGCAAAGCCGCCAGTGAAGCCGGGCCGATCCTTCTGAGCGAGAACCGCGGCCACATCCGCATTCTGACAATCAATCGCCCGGAGCGGATGAACGCGATCTCACCGGAACTGAGCGATGCACTGATTGAAGCCTTCGTGGAAGCGAATGCCGATGATGCGGTGCGCGCGGTGATCCTGACCGCGGTTGGCGATCGTGCGTTCTGTGCTGGCGCCGACCTGAAGGCTCGCAAGGAGGAAGATGCCGCCGGCAAAGCCTTCCAGCCGCTGCTGTCGCGCGTGCGTCGTTACCTGTTCGAAGTGGTGTTCGAGACGTTCAAGCCGACGGTTGCGGCACTGAATGGCCCTGCCGTGGCCGGGGGATGCGAACTGGCCCTCGCCTGCGATATTCGCATCGGTGCAGAGCATGCGAAGTTGGGGTTGCCGGAGGCGAAGCGCGGCAAGGGTGCGCATTTCGCCAATGTGCTCCTGCCGCGGCTGGTGCCGATGGGGATCGCGCTCGAGATGCTGTATCTCGGCGAGTATATCGATATGGAGACAGCGCAGCGCTGGGGCCTGGTAAACCGCATCGTGCCGCGCGGCCAGGCGCTGGCGGAAGCACTGCGCATGGCGGAGGCTATTTGCGATAATGCGCCGGTGACGATCCGACGGATGAAGGAGACGGCCGTGAAGGCCTCCGGCCTGCCGATGGCTGCGGCGTTGCGGCTGAACGAGGGCATCAGCCCCTATACCAGCGAGGATCGCGTTGAAGGCGTGCGTGCCTATGTGGAGAAGCGCAAGCCGATGTGGAAGGGGCGATGACAGGCACCGCCTCATCGTGCTGCTGACTCGAACTTCAGCCGTCTGCGATGATGCAGTTAGGGTTTTGTTAATCGGCCAGATCGGATAGCGTCAGTAGCGTCTGACGAGCGGCGGCGGGTGGAGCACCGGGCCCAATGTCCCGCCACCTGCATCGTCGCGCCGAGGATGTGATAGTCGGATGCACGCTATCCATGATGCCCGAGTTCAGTTGATGGCGACGGCGCTGAACAATCTTGCTTTGGCCTTTGTCGCGGCCGGCGTGCTTGCACCGGTCGTCACCGGGCAGCTGCGAACGCCAGGCGCTACACTCGTAGTACTGGTTTGGATCGGACTTGGTGCGGCGCTAAATATCATAGCGCAATTTGTGCTCGGGAGCCTACGGGGAACCTGGGATCAGGCGGTGCACTGGCTGCTCATTCCGACAATGGTCGTCCTCATCGTCGGGGTCGGGGCGCTGAGGGGATCATGCTACCCACCATAACCAACACGGGACGAGGCGGACTGCGTCAATCCCCGCCCAGCGCCGCCTCGACCGCCCGCACCGCCGCCAATGGCACGGCACCGCGTCCCACCACCTTGCCGCCGACACAGGCCAGCCAGCCCTCGCCATCCGGCGGCTCGCCGGGACGCAGTTCCACCACCTTGGCGTCTTCGTCGCGCGCCACGGCCTGGAACCGCCGCCACCCGGTGCACAACGGTCCCTGAACGCGAACGACGCGGGCGATGGCCTCGCCCGCGTCGTCCAGTCCGATCCATTCCAGGGTGCGGGGAACCCCGGCACCCTCCTCACGCCGGCCCCGCATCCATCGGAGGCGGGGCTGCATCTTAATCGCACTCCATCAGGCGCACTCCGCGACGCAACGAGAGCCCGACCGAGATTGCTTCGTCGCTGCGCTCGTCGCAATGACCGGAAGCCGGGTCACTGCGCTCCTTGCAACAGGAAGCCGGGGTCCGGCGCCTTGTAGCCCTGTCCTCATGCACTCTTTGCCATGATCTCGTCCGCTATGTTGCGCGGGACCGGATCGTAGTGGTGGAACTGCATGGTGAAGGACGCGCGCCCCTTGGTCATGCTGCGAAGGTCCGAAATGTAGCCGAACATTTCCTTCAGGGGAACATGTGCCCGGACGATCACTGTGGAGCCCGAACTCTCCTGGTTCTGGATCTGGCCGCGGCGGCGGTTGAGATCGCCTACCACGTCGCCCACGTGGTCCTGCGGCGTGGTGACCTCCACGTCCATGATCGGCTCCAGGATGATCGGGCCGGCCTTCTTCATGCCGTCGCGGAAGCACGCCTTGGCGGCGATTTCGAACGCCAGCGCCGACGAGTCCACATCGTGGTACTTGCCGTCCACCAGGGTCGCTTTGAAATCCACCGTCGGGAAGCCGGCCAGGACGCCGGTCTCCGCCTGGTTCTTCAAGCCCTTTTCCACCGCCGGGATGTATTCCCGCGGCACCGAGCCGCCGACCACGGCGTTTTCGAAGTTCACGCCTTCGTTGCGGGCCACCGGCTCGAACACGATCTTCACCTCGGCGTACTGGCCGGAGCCGCCGGTCTGCTTCTTGTGGGTGTAGGTTTCCGTGTGCTGGCGGGTGATCGTCTCGCGATACGCCACCTGCGGCGCGCCGATATTCGCCTCCACGCCGTATTCGCGCTTCAGGCGGTCAATGATGATCTCCAGGTGCAGTTCACCCATGCCCGACAGGATGGTCTGCCCGGTCTCCTGGTCGGTGCGCAGCCGCAGGCTGGGGTCTTCGCCCGCCAGCTTCTGCAGGCCGAGCGACATCTTCTCCACCGATTCTTTCGTGCGCGGCTCCACCGAGATGTCGATCACCGGCACCGGGAAGGCCATGCGCTCCAGCACCACCTGGTCCTGCTGGCTGGCCAGCGTGTCGCCCGTGCCGGTGTCCTTCAGACCGACGAAGGCGGCGATGTCACCGGCATGCACTTCCTTGATCTCGGCGCGCTTGTCCGCGTGCATCTGGAACATGCGCCCGATACGTTCGCGGTGCTCCTTGGTCGTGTTCATCACCGTGTCGCCGGATTTCAGCGTGCCGGCATAGACGCGCACGAAGGTCAGCGTGCCGTATTTGTCGTTGATGATCTTGAACGCCAGCCCGGCGAACGGCGCGTCCGGATCGGCCTTGATGCGGCGGCGGTCATGCTCTGCCGTCTCGTCCTCGCCTTCTTCGGCGGCGACGGCAATGCCGGGCACATCCACCGGGCTGGGCAGGTAGTCCAGCACCGCATCGAGCAAAGGCTGCACGCCCTTGTTCTTGAACGCCGTGCCGCACAGCACCGGGCGGAACGCCCCGGAGATGGTGCCGGTCTTGATGCAGCGCTTCAGCGTGGCGACCTCCACGTCGCCCTTGTCGAAATACTCCTCCATCGCCGCGTCATCGACCGACAGCGCGGTATCCAGCAGGGTCTGGCGATATTCCTTCGCTTGCTCTTCCAGGTCGGCAGGGATCGGTTCGATGTGGAAAGACGCGCCCAACTCGCTGCCGTCCCAGATCACGGCGTGCATTTCCACCAGGTCGACGACGCCGAGGAACTTGTCCTCGATGCCGATCGGAAGCTGCAACGGCAGCGCGACGATATCCAGCTTCTCCTTCAGCGTGCCGAGCGCGCGGTAGAAATCCGCGCCGGTGCGGTCCAGCTTGTTGATGAAGATGACGCGCGGTACGTTGTAGCGGTCTGCCAGGCGCCAGTTGGTCTCCGACTGCGGCTGCACGCCGGCGACGCCCTCGATGATGAAGATCGCGCCGTCCAGCACGCGCAGGCTGCGGTTCACCTCGATGTTGAAGTCGATGTGGCCAGGGGTGTCGATGATGTTGATGCGGTGGTCCTTCCACTCGCACGTCACCGCCGCGGACGTGATCGTGATGCCGCGTTCCCGCTCCTGCTCCATATAGTCGGTGGTGGTGTTGCCGTCGTGCACCTCCCCGATCTTATGCGACATCCCGGTATAGTACAGGATGCGCTCGGTCGTGGTGGTCTTGCCGGCATCGATATGCGCGGTGATGCCGATATTGCGAATCCGGTCGAGCGGCGTGGCGGGCACGATACATCCTCCAGAGCGACAGCGAGGCGCGCGATCCCGATCGATCCCTCCGGGGAAGCGGCCCCGGCGCGCCTATCCTCATCCGCTGGCCGGAAGCGATCCATATGGCATGCCCCCGCGCGCACGTCCCCAAGGGGAACGCAGGGCAGGGGCGTCCGGCCGGCTGTGTGTGAGGTGGAAATGCGGCATGGGCGCGCGTTTTGCAAGTGCGAAGTGTGAAATCGGGGCACGCATGCGTCGGGTGGGTTCACGCTTGGGCGCCTTCACTGTTTGTCACCGTCGGATACGTCTGTTCGGCGTAGGTTGGGGGCATGGACACACGCACCGCACAGGCGCTGATCCGCTTCGGACTGGGTCGCCGGGGCGAAGAGCCATTGCCGCCCGATCCTGCCGCCTGGCTGCGCGATCAGTTGCGCCAGCCCGACCCGACGCGGCTTGACCCGCGGCCCAGCACCGCCACGGGGCTGGAGGCGTTGTATTTCGACCGGAGGAACAAGCCGCCGCCCGGCCAGCGGGTGGTGCCGCCCTTGTTCCGCGAGCAAGCGAAGGCCGAGCTGGCTAATGCATTGGCCACGCCTGCGCCGTTCCGGGAACGGCTGGTGTGGTTCTGGACCAACCATTTCACCGTTTCCATCCGCGGCGGCTGCGCGGCCGTGGCCTGCGCCTTCGTGGAGGAGGCAATCCGACCGCATGTGACCGGTCGGTTCCAGGACATGGTGCTGGCGGTGATGCGCCATCCGGCGATGCTGATCTACCTGAACAATGCCGGGTCGGTTGGGCCGGACAGTCCGGTTGGGCAGCGTTCGCACCGCGGCTTGAACGAGAATCTGGCGCGGGAATGCATGGAACTGCACACGGTCAGCCCGGCCGCCGGCTACACCCAGGCTGACGTGACGAACTTTGCCAAGATCCTGACCGGCTGGTCGATCGACCTGAGGTCGGATCCGCCGGGCTTTCGTTTTCGTCCGTTCGCGCATGAGCCGGGCTGGATCACCGTGATGGGACGCCGGTTTCCTCCGGGTGAGGAGGGCGGCGTCGAAGCGCTGCGCTTCCTGGCCAATCATCCGTCCACGCATCGTTTCCTGGCGACGAAGCTGGCGCAGTATTTCGTTGCCGATTCGCCGCCGCCCGAGGCGGTGCGCGCGATCGAGGCAGTATTGCGCGATACCGGCGGCAATCTGGGCGCGGCCGTGGCGGCTGTGGTTGCGTTGCCGGCCGCCTGGCAGCCCGGGGCGAAGCTGCGGACGCCGCAGGAATACGTGGTCGCGACGCTACGCATGCTGGATCTGCCGCCGGCGGAGACGGAGACGATCAATGTGCCGGGGATTCTGGCGGGGCTGGGACAGCCGTTCTTTAATGCGCCCCAGCCGGATGGATGGTCCGACCGCGCCTCGTCTTGGGCTGCCCCCGAGGCGATGATGCGGCGGATCGACTGGGCGTACACTGTGTCGGGGCGCGTGGCGTCACCGGGCAGTGGGCGCGATGCCGCCGAACTGGCCGAGGCCAATCTGGGCTCGTTGCTGAGCCCGGCGACCTTGCAGGCGGTGCACCGCGCGGGCTCCCGCCGCGACGCGATGACGCTGCTGCTGTCCTCCCCTGAGTTTCAGAGGCGCTGACCCATGCTGACATTGACTCGCCGTTCGGCGCTGCTGGGGCTGACGACCGCCGTTTCGTTGGGTCGGGCTTCGCTCGCTGTTGCCGCCGCACCGGGGGAGAATCGCTTTGTCGTGGTGATCCTGCGCGGGGCTCTGGACGGGATGGCAGCCGTGGTGCCGTACGGCGACCCGGCGCTTGTTTCGTTGCGTGCCGAGCTGGTGCCCGCCGGTATCGGGCAGCCGAACGGCATGCTGGACCTGGGCGGCTTCTACGGTCTGCATCCGTCGCTGACCGGCCTGCATGAGATGTACCAGGCGGGGGAGCTGTTGCCGGTGCACGCGGTCGTCGGTCCCACGCGTGTGCGCAGCCATTTCGAGGCGCAGGACTGCCTGGAAAGCGGTGCCGACCACCGCATGACCAGCGGGTGGCTGAACCGTGCCGTTGTCGCGATCCCGGGGGCCGGACGTGACCGGCCCGAGGGCGATGCCCTGGCGGTGGGCGTCGAGGTGCCGCTGCTGCTGCGCGGGCCGGCCCGGGTGGGAAGCTGGGCGCCGCATGGCGAGCTGACCCCGCCTGCGGACCTGTATTCCCAGATCGCGGCGCTGAACGAAACCGACCACGTCACCGGACCGGCCATTGCCGAGGGTCTGCGCGAGCGCGGATTCTCCGCGACCGTGGTGGCGAATGACGACCCGATGCAGCCGGTCCGGAATCGCTACGCATTCCCGGCCCTGGCGCGTGCTGCCGGCGAGATGCTGCGTGCGGTGGATGGGCCCCGTATCGCTGCGCTGGAGATCGACGGGTGGGATACGCACCAGGCGCAGGTGCCGCGGTTGGCCGGTGTGCTGAAGGAGCTCGATGGCGGCATGGTGGGGCTGAAGGAGGGGCTTGGATCGGCCTGGCAGGATACCGCGGTGCTGGTGATGACCGAATTCGGCCGCACGGCGCGCGCGAACGGCACCAAGGGAACCGACCACGGGACCGCTACGGTGGCGTTCGTGCTGGGCGGTGCGGTGCGCGGCGGGCGCGTTGCCGGAACGTGGCCTGGGCTGGGGGCGGGCAAGCTGTACGAGGACCGCGACCTGGCGCCGACGACCGCGCTGGTGTCGGTCGCCAAGGGAATGCTGGCGCAGCATCTGGGGTTGTCGGCGATGGCGCTGGGGCAGGTGTTCCCGGGGAGCACCGGGGTGGCGTCGATGGGAGGGCTGCTTCGGGCGTAACGGCGGGGAGCTGGCTGGGGCGGTGTGGGGCTGCCGAGTCTCGCCCTCACCCAACTGGTACGTGATGCGCTTCGTTTGGCGCGGTCGGCGCGCTTGGCGCGACAACGGACTTGAGCCGACAGTGCGCGATTAAACTGACCAGTCGAATCAACCGATTGATCAGTGGCGCCTTCCAGCCATGCGGGAAATCCAGGCGTCCGAGGCGAAAACCCATCTTCCCCAACTCCTCGACGACGTGGAGCGGGGTCAAACCGTTGTGATCACCCGCCGCGCGCGCGATCGCCCGGACCGTTCGTGAGGCGCAGCGGAGGCAGGCCGAAATGGATCGCGCTATCCAAAGTATCAGAAGCTTGCGCAAGCGTACTGGGAAGGGCGGCCTATCTTGAGCTGGCGCTGCGCAAGGGCGTTGCGTCGGCGACGCTCGACAACGATCTTGCGGCAGCCGCACGCGCCAAAAACGTGACGCTTTTGCCGGAAGAGCGCGGCGCACCCGGTGGATCTGATCCGACGTCCTTGTCTGCGGGTACCCACTGTCGGAAATGGCGCGACACGGCCAGTATGTTGTCATCGCGAGGTATGCAGTGACGAAGCAACCTCGCTCGGGGAAGCTCCAGATCTTCCGTGCGTCCGCGTGACCGAGATTGCTTCGTCGCTGCGCTCCTCGCAATGACATGAAACCCGCTGTGCCGCGTTTCTCTGATTCCCGCGCTTCCCTAATTTCCGTGCTTCCCTGATCCCCGTGCTTCCCTGACTCAGGGTACCAGGGTGGCGCGGCCCGACCCTTTCCAGCTACAGCGTCCCGCCTTTCCGTCCTGCCATCGCCCCCAGCCGCAGCCGCAGCGCATTCAGCTTGATGAAGCCTTGCGCGTCGAACTGATCGTATGCGCCCTGGTCATCCTCGAACGTCACCGTCTTCTGCGAGTACAAACTGTTCGGTGATTCGCGGCCGATCACCGTGGCATTGCCTTTGTACAACTTCAGCCGCACGCAGCCGGAAACGCTATTCTGGCTGGTATCAATCAGCGCCTGCAGCATGCGGCGTTCCGGACTGAACCAGAAGCCGTTGTAGATCAGCGTGGCATAGCGCGGCATCAGGCTGTCCTTCAAATGCGCCGCTTCGCGATCCAGCGTGATACTCTCGATGCCGCGATGTGCCACGTGCAGGATGGTGCCGCCGGGCGTTTCATACACGCCGCGGTTTTTCATGCCGACGAAGCGGTTCTCCACCAGGTCCAGCCGGCCGATGCCGTTGACCTTGCCCAGCTCGTTCAGTTTGGTGAGCAGTGAAGCGGGCGACAGCTTCACCCCATCGATCGCGACCGGATCGCCATGCTCGAAATCGATTGCGATCACTGTCGGCTTGTCCAGTGCGTCCTCGGGGCTGACGGTGCGCTGATAGACGATCGGGTCGGGTTCGACCGCCGGATCTTCCAGGATTTTCCCCTCTGACGACGAATGCAGCAGGTTGGCATCGACGCTGAACGGCGCCTCGCCGCGCTTGTCCGTGGCAATGGGGATCTGGTTTTGCTCGGCAAATTCCAGCAGCCTGGTGCGGCTGGTCAGGTTCCATTCGCGCCAGGGCGCGATGATCTTGATGTCGGGCTTCAGCGAGTAATACGACAATTCGAACCGCACCTGGTCGTTGCCCTTCCCGGTCGCGCCGTGCGCTACCGCATCGGCGCCGACTTGTTCCGCGATCTCGATCTGGCGCTGCGCGATCAGCGGGCGGGCGATCGAGGTGCCGAGCAGGTATTCGCCTTCGTAGAGGGCGTTGGCGCGGAACATCGGGAAGACGAAATCACGGACAAAAGTCTCGCGCAGGTCGTCCATGAAGATTTCCTTCACGCCGAACATTTCCGCCTTTTGGCGTGCCGGGCCGAGTTCCTCGCCCTGGCCGAGATCGGCGGTGAAGGTCACGACCTCGCAGCGATAGGTCACCTGGAGCCAGCGCAGGATCACGCTGGTGTCCAACCCGCCAGAGTAGGCAAGCACAACTTTCTTCACGTCCTTCACCGGCATGGCGGCGACCCTTCTCTCGCGGCGGGAAACAGTGGGCGGAGTAACGCCCGGCCCGGGGCCAGGCAAGGCGGCGTGCCGTGCGGGATATTCAGCCGCCCTGACGATGGGTAAGCTGGCGGCGTCTTGCACCGGCACGCCGGTGCCGCCGGGAGGAACGCTATGAAGATCACCGCCATCCGCTCCGACATCCTGCATATTCCGGAGGATGATCCACTGGCCGACATGCCGGAGGACGCCAACCGCCTGCGCCCCGTTGTCATCTTGCGGATGCAGACGGACCAGGGGATCGAGGGGATCGGGCTGACCTTCTACGGCGGCGCCATGACCGGGTCGCTGCGCGTCGCGGTCGATGAACTGGGCGCGCTGTGCGTCGGGGAGGACCCGCTGCGCATCGAGGCGATCGTGCGCAAGCTGCGTCTGGCGGCCGGTGATTCCGTCGGTCCGGCGGGCGTGTTCACGCTGGCTCTGGCGGCGATCGATACGGCGCTGTGGGACATCAAGGGGAAGGCACTCGAGCAACCGCTGTGGCAATTGCTGGGCGGGACGCGGGATCGGGTGGCCACCTATGCGTCCGGCTCGCTGCGACGTGGACTGACCGATGCGCAGGCCGCCACCGCCGCGCGGCGCTTGCTCGACAAGGGCTTCGTCGAGATGAAGACGCAGATGGCGCTGCCGGGCAATCCGTCGCCCGCCGAGGAAGTGCGCCGGGTGCGCGTCGTGCGGGACTCGATCGGGCCGGACATCAAGCTGATGTGCGACATCAACCAGCGCTGGCGGGTGGAGCAAGCGATCGATATCGGCCACCGCGTCGCGGATGTGGGGCTGTTCTGGTTGGAGGACGTCACGACCTGCGACGATTTCCAGGGCTTGGCACGGGTGAATGAGGCACTGTCCACGCCGATTGCCGGCGGCGAGTATCTTTGGGGCATCGCGCCGTTCCGGCAGATGATCGAGGCGCGATCGGTCGATTACATCATGATCGACCTGTGCCGCGTCGGCGGGCCCACACAGTGGATGAAGGTGGCTGGCATGGCGGAGGCGTTCAACCTGCCAGTGATTAGCCACGTGATGCCGGAAATGCACCTGCACCTGGTGGCCGCGGTTCCGAACGGTCTGACAGTGGAATACATGCCGTGGATGCTGAAGCTGTACCAGGAGACGCCGGCATTGGAGGGGGGAAAATTGGTGCTGCCGGCCAAGCCGGGGCTGGGACTGGCGTTCGATGAGAAGGTGGTGGCGAAGTATAGAGTGGGGTAGCTGGGTTGGCGCCCCGGGGCGCCCCGGGGTGGGCGATCGGCCTGAAACCGTAGGGCTGATCTACGGCAGCCCCGAGCGACGTTTCAGCCGCCGTTCGTATCCGGATCAGCAGTGGATCTAGTTTGCCGCACACGGCACAGGCGCGGCACTGTTTGCGCTGGATCGTCCGCCTGATGGGCCGGACGGCCGGAGGCAAATGCAATTGCGCTGAGATATCGTGCGATACCGCTTGACCGTGTGGCGTAATTTGACGAACCTCACGAACCCGGGAAGCATGATCAGGCCCCTCGCGCGCGGTCTCGCCATGACGATGTCGGATCGGCGGGCCGGACGGTACCGAATAACAGCGAGGCAAGCATGGCTGCCAATCGCCAGGACGAGCAATGGCTGCGAGACAGGGCCTATTACATCTGGGAGCGTGAAGGGCGCCCCCACGGCCGCGCGCTCAATCATTGGCTGCAGGCGATCCGCGACACAACACGCTCCAGGCAAACGTCGGATCATGACGCGACGCCGGATGAAGAGAGAATATTGGCTGGCCGCATCGACGTGAACATACCTGCCCTGCTGACGAAGGATGTGCCGGGAGGCTGATCGAACGCATTGTTTCACTTGCCGGGGCCGTGAGCGGTTGGTAATTCGCCGCCCATGCGTCATGGCCGCCATGTGCTCTTCCTTTGCCAGCGACTGCCATTTCCTCCCAACAAGGGGGAGAAGATCACGTCCTTCAATCTGCTGCGTCACCTTGGGCAGCGTTTTGACGTGCATGTCGGTACGTTCGTGGACAACCGCGAGGACGCGTCGGACATTGACGGGCTGCGGCCATACTGCGCGACGCTGCACGTCGAGCGTATCGTCAAGCCTTGGGCATGGGTCCCGGCAACGCTGCGCTGGCTGGGCGGCGCACCGCTCAGCTTCGCCATGTTTCGCGCAGACGGAATGAGGGCTTATGTGCGGGATGCCATCGCCCGCTATCATCCGGTCGCGATCGTCACTCACAGCAGCAACATTTCGGACTACGCGTTGCTGCCAACAACGCAGCCGACCGTGCGCGTGCTGCATTTTGCCGACGTGGATTCGGAGAAGTTCGCCGACTTTGCCAGGCAAGCCACCGGGTGGCAACGCTGGCTCTACGCGCTGGAAGCAAGCCGGGTGCGGGCCGCCGAGACCCGGCTCGCTGCCGGTGCCGACGCGGTCGCGTTCGTTTCCGACGAAGAGGCAGACTTGTTTCGCTCTGTGGTGGCGCCTCGGGCCGCACAAATTGTGACGATTGCCAATGGAGTCGACGCCGCTTCATTCGACCCGCAGCGGAACTGGCCGCGGCCGGATTGGGGCGACGGCCCGGCTTTCGTGTTCACCGGCGCCATGGACTATCGGCCCAACATCGATGCTGTGAACTGGTTCGCAGACGCCGTGCTTCCCGAACTGCGTGCCAGCCATGGCGCGGCGCAATTCGCAATCGTCGGATCGAACCCGTCGCCGGCTGTCACGGCGCTGGCGACCCGGCCCGGCGTTCTGGTCACCGGACGGGTGCCGGATGTCCAGCCTTACCTCTCACACGCGGCGGCGGCGGTGGCGCCGCTACGGATCGCTCGCGGCATCCAGAACAAGGTGCTGGAGGCACTTTCGATGGGACGGCCGACGATCGTCACGTCCGAGGCGCTCACCGGAATCGGCACGCCGGATGCGACGCCTGTGATCGTTGCCGATGGCGCGGACGCGTGGCTCGCTGCGTGCCGGCGATTGCTCGACGATCCTGATTCCGCCGGCGCGGTGGCGGCCCGCGCGCGTGCTTTTGCGATCGAACATTTCGGTTGGGATGCACGGCTGCGCGCGCTCGACGCGCTGCTACCCTTCTGCGCGCCGTGCTGACCAGCCCGAGCGTGCGCCGGCTCCATCCTTGTTGCTGGTGCATCGTCATGTCATTCTCTCCAATCCGACCCGGTTGTTAGACAATGCGAATCCTGTTCCATCACCGTATTGGTTCTCGCGATGGCCAGGCTGTGCATATCGAGGAGCTGATCGCCGCGCTTCGGCGTCTTGGTCACGAGACGATCCTGGTCGGCCCGCCAAGCCTGGAAGCCACGAAATTTGGCGCATCCAACCCGTTTATTGACCGTATCAAACACTCGCTCCCGCAGGCGCTGTATGAACTGCTGGAGATCGCGTACAATCTGAAAGCGTTCCTGCGTCTGCGCGCGGCTGTTCGTGCGCATCGCCCGGACCTGATTTACGAACGTTTCAGTTTGTTCCTGTTTGCCGGAATCTGGGTAAGCCGCAGCTACCGACTGCCGATCCTGCTGGAAGTCAACTCGCCGTTATTCGAGGAGCGGGCCGAGAATGGCGGGCTGCGCCTGCATTGGCTCGGCCGATGGGCGCAGCGCATGCTGTGGAACCATGCCGACCACGTCCTGCCGGTGACCGGCGTGCTGGCCCGCATTGTAGCCAGCTATGGCGTGGCTCCGTCACGCATCACCGTCATCCCAAACGGCGTCAATCTCGAACGTTTCGGCAGAGTTCTGGACACGGACGCGGCCAAGGCCGAGCTTAGGCTGTCATCGCGCCTGATCCTCGGGTTCACGGGCTTCATACGCGACTGGAACGCCGTGCACCGGCTGATCGACTTCGCCGCACAACAACATTCGCAATTCGATCTTCATGCCCTTGTCGTCGGCGACGGCCCGGCTCGTGGGTTCCTCGAGCAATATGCGCGCGAGCAAGGCGTGCCGGACCGCCTGACCATCACAGGTGTCGTCGAACGCGACGACGTTGCCCGCTATGTCTCGGCTTTCGATATCGCGGTTGTGCCGAGCATGACGCCATATTCATCGCCATTGAAATTGTTCGAATACCTTCAGCTTGGGCGGGCGATCGTGGCGCCAAAAGCGGAAAACATCCGCGAGATCCTGACCGATGGGCAGAACGCACTGCTGTTCGATCCGGCCGCTGACGGTGCCATGGAAGCAGCCTTGCTGCGCTTATGCACCGATCCGGTTTTGCGCGCACGCCTCGGCGACGCGGCCAGGCGGACGATCAAGGCGAAATCGCTGACCTGGACCAGTAATGCCGAGCGCGTGTTGGGCATCGCTGAAACGGCACTACTTGAAGCATCCGGTCGCCGACAGGCTGAGGCAGTGACGGGACAACGCCGGCGCCGCGAAAGCGAGAATTGAGCGCCCGGTTGCGCACGCTCAATAGCGGCGAGCGCGCGCGGGACCGCGGTGTCCTCGTGGCGGACTGCTTCGCTTCCCACTTCGGCAAGCACCATCTGCGTCTGTTGCGCGCAGCACACATCCTGCTGGCCGAGCCGTGCGGCAAGCAGGGATTCAACGCGCCGGCGGATGACCATGTACGGTGCTTTTCCGAGCGAGCCGAACGTACCTCGACCAAGACCGACGGTACCTTTCTGCTCGTGCTGGTCTGCTCGTGCTGGCCGCTTACATCGTCGCCGGCGCGCGCGGTGGCTGAGTTGCATATCTCCCAACCGCTGCCGTCGGTCCATACGCAATGATATTCAACATAGAAAAGAGTGCCTTTCGGCGACATTTAATGACGGCTCGCTAGTAAGGACGTTTCGAATGGAATTCAGAGCAGCATGAAGGCTGCGAAAGCGTCTTATCCTTGTCCTTGGGCCGATCAAAAATACGATCCATATAACACGACCAGCTGGCGCATGGACAAGGTGGGTCGGTGCCGTGTCTGGCCTTGTGGAGATGATGATCCTATTTCGGAGAGCGGGATCATCTTTATAACGCCTGCTCACATACGCCAACGGGACATCTCCTGCTGCAGCCAGCCAATCGGCAAAGAGACTGAGCTCGTTGGCGGTTAAGCGCCGAGCCGGGAAGTAGTGAATGGTGTTCATGCGTGGAGGACCTATTCCTGCATACACCCTTGCATCTATTTATTGGTCTTGACAATGTGCTCGCCGAGTGCCCAGCAGGTAAACTGCCTCAGACGGAATGCCCCCGTCTTGCGGCTCGCATAGCTCTACCGAGGTGCCCCCCCATAGCCGGTTACCGCAGCGCACGCGAGCGAGCACGTCAGCACGAGTGTTTCCCACGGTCACGAACGAGTAGCCGGTTGCAATATTGCTAGCCACGCGACGCATGAGGTTTTCTCCTCCTACGCATCGGCGCGGTGTTGGGGATGAAGGTGGAGGACGTTTACACGCAGCAGCGTCGTCTCTGGGTGCGGTTGCGTGAGAAAGGCGGCAAGGCGCACGCTATGCCGTGCCACCACAACCTTGAGACCTACCTCAACGCCTATGTCGACAGGGCAGGTCTCGCAGCAGGTCCCAAGGGGCCGCTGTTTGAGGTGGAACGGATCACAGTGTAACGCAACAGGGGGATTGTCGCGGAGGTCACTGCGATGATTTGGCACGTCATCTACGAAGACCTGGACGGAAAGATGCAGTCGCGCGCCGCCCGCCCGCAGCTCTGCGATATAGAGATCGCCCGGCGGACGAATCAACAGGTCGATTTGCTCCATCGCATGCGCGAAATCCGCGCGCGGCACCAGGACGAAGGCTGCCGCCCGCACCGCCGCATCTTCCACGGTTTCATCCATCAGCACGGCGCCGGCGCGCCGTAACTTCAGGGCAGCCACGTCCAGGTCTCGGATCGTGCGTAACCGCGTCTTCTTGCCGGCCGCCGCAGCGTCCGAGAACAGCTTCGTCAGGACAATGTCGAGCAGATCCAGCACGTCGTCCTGCGCGGTGGCCTCCAGCGTGCGAATGAAGGCAAGCAATGTTGCCCGCCGGCGCTCGGCCGGCATGCGTGCGATCTCCTGCGCTTTGGCAACAGTCGCAAACCGGGCAAGCGCCGTCACCCGGCCGGGCGGGACGTGAGATGTTCGGGACGGGCCCGCGGCCAGAAGGCGAACCTGATCGAGGCGTTCGACGGCCCGCGACAGTTCTGCGCCGCTGCGCAGATACGGTCCGTCTCTCAGCCGATCAAGGGAACTCGGGGCCGCTTCATGATGGGGCGGGGTTGACGGTTGGGGGGATCAAGGGATAGCCCAGCTGCCACCTCGCTCCCTCGAGGCAAATCCATCCCTGTTCCAGGGGGTAGCGGCCGGCATTGCGCTAGATCAATGCGGGGCGCAATCTGGCACCAGAAAGTGCCCGCATGACGTACGAGCGATCGGTCATCACGCAGGATGGGTTTGCTGCCCTGATCCTGAGCTTGCGCGCCGACGGATTCCTAGTCGTCGGTCCGACCCGGCGGCAGGACGCCATCGTCTATGACAATATCGAGACACCAGCCGATCTGCCCGCCGGTTGGACCGATCGCCAGGACGCCGGCCGTTACCGCCTGGAACGCCGCGACGACAATGCCATGTTCGGCTATGCCGTGGGTCCGCACGCCTGGAAGCAGTTTCTGCATCCGCCGCTGCTGCGCCTGTGGCGCGCCGAACGCGATTCCGCCGGCATTCGCGTGACCACCGATCCCGATCCGGCTGAACGTTACGCATTTGTTGGGGTGCGCGCGTGCGAATTGCATGCGATCGCCATCCAGGATCGCGTCTTTCTGCAAGGGCCGTATGTCGATCGCCATTACCAGGCTCGGCGCAACGGCATATTCATCGTCGCCGTCAATTGCGGCCAGGCCGGAGGTACCTGTTTCTGCGTTTCGATGCAGACCGGGCCGCAAGCGACCGCGGGCTTCGATCTCGCGCTGACGGAATTTCCCGGCGATCCACACGAATTTTTGGTCGAACTCGGCAGCGAGCATGGCGCGGCGATGCTCGACCGCGTGCCTCGCCGCGCCGCCACGCAGGCCGACATGGATCGTGCGGCAAAAATCATCACGCAGACCGCGGCAAGCATGGGCCGGCAGATGCGCGCAGACGATCTGCACGATCTGCTGCTGGGTAACCTGGATCACAAACGCTGGGAGGATGTCGCCGGCCGCTGCCTCACCTGCGGCAACTGCACCGCTGTCTGTCCCACCTGCTTCTGCACCAGCGTCAGCGATGCCAACGACCTCGACGGCGCAACCGAGCGGACGCGACGCTGGGATTCCTGTTTCACCGCCGATTTTTCCTATATCCACGGTGGCAGCGTGCGCGCTTCGCCGCGATCGCGGTACCGACAATGGATGACGCACAAGCTGGCAAACTGGATCGATCAGTTCGGCACATCGGGCTGTGTCGGCTGCGGCCGCTGCATCACCTGGTGCCCCGTCGGCATCGACATCACCGAGGAAGTGCGCGCCATCCGAGGCGAGCCATCAGGAGGCAGCGATGGACGGGCTTGAACGCATCCTGGGCGAACACCGCGTATTCTCTGGCCTGGGGCAGGAATTCATCGACCTCGCGGCCGGCTGCGCTAAGAATACGCGCTTCAATGCCGACGAATACTTGTTCCATGCCGAGGATCCCGCCGATTGGATCTATCTGGTCCGCCATGGCCGGGTTGCACTGGAACTCGCTACGCCGGGCCAGGGTGCGATGCAATTCGAAACCGTGGGTGAGGGCGAGATCGTCGGCCTGACGTGGCTGCTGCCTCCATATCGCTGGGGCTACGATGCGCGCGCCTTGGAACTAACGCGTGCCCTTGCGCTGGACGCGCGTTGCCTGCGCGACAAATGCGAAGCCGACAATCGCCTCGGCTATGCCTTGCTCAAACGGATCCTGCCGGTGCTGGTACAGCGCCTTCAGGCCACGCGCTTGCAAATTCTGGACGTCTATGGACGCGGTCGCTGAAGTGCTCGCCGTGACGTCGGCCGATCCGATGGTGCCGCGCATCGTGCGCGTACGGAAACGCTCGCGCGACCTGCGGGGCACGGTGACGCTGGAAATGGAACCGGCCGATGGTGCGCCGCTGCCCCGCTATCGCCCTGGCCAGTTCACCATGATGTATGTGTTCGGGGTCGGCGAAATCCCGGTGAGCGTCAGTGGCGATGTGTCGGATGCGTCGCAATTGGTGCAGACGGTGCGTGCGGTTGGTGCGGTGAGCGAAGCCATCACCCTGTTGAAGCCGGGTGATCTGCTGGGACTGCGCGGGCCATTTGGGACTGCGTGGCCAACCGAAGAACTGGTCGGTCAGGACGTGGTCGTGGTGGCCGGTGGCCTGGGCTTGGCGCCGCTGCGCCCGTCCATCTACCACTTGCTCGCCAACCGGCCGCAGTTTGGCAAAGTGGTGGTGCTGTACGGCACGCGTAGCCCGGACGAAATCCTGTACCGCCGGCAGTTGGAAAGCTGGCGCACGCGGCTGGATCTGCAGCTTGAAGTCACGGTCGATCATGCCGGCGGCGACTGGCGCGGCAATGTCGGCGTGGTGACACGGCTGATTCCGCGGGTTTCGATCGACGTGGCGCATGCGACGGCTTTGGTGTGTGGTCCGGAAGTGATGATGCGTTTCGCCGGCGCGGCGCTGCACGATATCGGCCTATCGGAAGATGCGATCTGGGTGTCGATCGAACGCAACATGAAATGCGCTGTCGGTTTGTGCGGACACTGCCAGTTTGCCGGCATATTCGCCTGCAAGGATGGTGCTGTGGTCCGCTATGACCGCGTTCGCCGGCTGATGGCGTTGAAGGAGGTGTAAATGCCGCTGGCCGTCACTCTTCCCGTCATGGCCGGCCCTGACCCGGCCATCTGCTCTCCGCCAATCGGGCCGCGTTCTACATCGAGTGCCGATCACTTGAACGTGGATGGCCGGGTCGAGCCCGGGCATGTCGGGTGATGTCCAAGCCGAAGCTCGCGGTCTGGAAATTCGCCTCCTGCGACGGTTGTCAGCTTTCGCTGCTCGACTGCGAGGATGAATTGCTGGCGGTCGCCGGTGCGGTGGACATCGCTTATTTCCCGGAAGCGACGCGCGGCGTTGTCAAAGGCCCGTATGATGTGTCGCTGGTGGAAGGCTCCGTTACCACCCCGCACGATGCCGAACGCCTGCACGCTGTGCGCCGCCAGTCGCGCACGCTGATCACCATTGGTGCCTGCGCTACCGCCGGCGGCATCCAGGCGCTGCGCAATTTCAAGGACGTGCGTGAATTCACCTCCATCGTCTATGCGCGTCCGGAGTATATCGACACGCTTGCCTCTTCCACGCCGATCAGCGCGCACGTGAACGTGGATTTCGAACTGCGTGGCTGTCCGATCAACAAGCACCAGTTGCTGGAAGTGCTGACCGCGCATTTGCACCGCCGCAAGCCGAACATCCCGCCGCACAGCGTGTGCATGGAATGCAAGGCGCGCGGCACCGTGTGCGTTCTGGTGCGTGGTGCGGCGTCCTGTCTGGGGCCGGTGACGCACGCGGGCTGCGGTGCGATCTGTCCCGCCTACAACCGTGGCTGTTACGGCTGCTTCGGCCCGAAGGAGACGCCGAACACCGCATCGCTGGCGCGTGAGTTGGGCAGAGCCGGCTTGGATGACCGTGCGATTCAGCGCGTGTTCCGCACCTTCAACGCTGGTGCCGAGGCGTTCCGCGAAGAAGGCGACCGCCATGGCGCGTAGAACCATCAATGTCGATGTTCTGGCGCGCGTCGAGGGCGAGGGTGCGCTGCGCCTGGTGATACAGGACGGCAAGCTGCGCAACGCCGAACTGCGCATCTTCGAACCGCCGCGCTTCTTCGAGGCGTTCCTGCGTGGCCGCGCCTGCATGGAAGTGCCGGATATCACGGCGCGCATATGCGGCATCTGCCCAGTGGCGTATCAGATGAGTGCGGTGCACGCTATGGAGGATGCCCTCGGCATCAGCATTACGCCGGAGATCCGCGCGTTGCGCCGGCTGTTGTATTGCGGCGAGTGGATCGAAAGCCACGTGTTGCACATGTACATGCTGCATGCACCGGATTTTCTTGGGTACGACGGCGCGATCGAGATGGCGAAGGACCATCCCGACGTGGTGCGTCAAGGCCTCGCGTTGAAGAAGACGGGCAATGAGATTCTGCGGCTGCTGGGCGGACGGGAGATCCATCCGATCAACGTGCGCGTTGGCGGATTCTATCGCGTACCGAACCGCCGCGAATTGCGCGGGCTCCGCGATGCGCTGCAGCGGGCACGGGACGCATCGCTGAGCACGGTGAAGCTGGTAGCGGGCTTTGATTTTCCCAGTGTGGAGCGGGACTATGAGTTCGTCTCGGTGCATCATCCGGACGAATATCCGTTCAACGAAGGCCGTGTGGTGTCGAACAAGGGCTTGAACATTACGCCACAGCAGTATGACGCCAATTTCGAGGAGTTTCATGTTAAGCGATCCAACGCGCTGCATTCGCGGCGGGTTGGACATGGCGCCTACCTGACGGGTCCGTTGGCGCGCTACAGCCTGAATTCTTCCTTGCTGTCTCCCCTTGCGCGGGAAGCTGCGCGGGAAGCCGGCCTCGGGCCAACCTGCAACAACCCGTTCCGCAGCATTGTGATCCGCGCGGTGGAGGTGGTCTACGCGTTCGACGAGGCGCTTCGCATCATCGATGCTTATGAGGAGCCAGACCGAGCTTTTGTGGATACGCCCATTCGTGCGGGGATCGGCTGCGCCGCGACCGAGGCACCGCGCGGCATGCTCTACCACCGTTATCGCGTGGACGCGGCGGGTACCGTGATGGAGGCCAAGATTGTGCCTCCGACGTCGCAGAACCAGCCCAGCATAGAAGAGGATCTGCGCGATTTCGCCTCGCGTTGGCTGGAGCTGCCGGACGACCGGCTGAGTCACTTGTGCGAGCAAGCGATCCGCAACCACGATCCATGCATTTCGTGCGCGACGCATTTTCTCAAGTTGGATGTGGTGCGGGCGTGAGAGAAAAGAGCCAGGACCCCTCCCCCCAAGCCTCTGCCACAAGGGGAGGGGGAGTCCTTTCTCCTTCGCTCCGGCCCGGCCTGATCCTCTGCCTCGGCAATCCGGATCGCGGCGATGATGGAGTCGGCCACCTTGTCGGGCTGCTGCTGCGTGAGCAGGTGCCGCAGCACGTCGTGATCGAGTATCAGGATGGCAGCGCCCTGGAACTGTTAGAACGGCTGCACGGGGTAGACAGCGCGCTCTTCGTTGATGCCGCGCTGACCGGTGCGCCGCCTGGAACGGTTCATGTCTTCGATTGTACCGCCGGTGACATGCCAGCAGCGAAACCAGGCGCATCCTCACACGGGCTTGGTATCGCGGAAGCAATTGCGATGGCCCGCGTGCTGCACGAATTGCCTCGCGTGTGCCGCCTCTATGCCATTGAGGGTGTGAACTTCACCCCAGGCGCGTCGATTTCGGCGGCCGTGCGCGTGGCCGCCGAAAAGCTGGCAGCCATGCTGGCATGCGCAGCCATGGTTTGATGGCCGGTGGCCGCGGAGTCGAATGCCGCATGCTGATGCATGCCAGACTATACCGGCAGCCTGATCCGTGCGCGCAGGCCGCCCAATGGGCTTTTCTCCAGGATGATCTCGCCGCCATGCGCACGCACAATATCGCGGGCAATCGTCAGCCCCAGGCCTGTTCCGCCTGTCTCGCTGCTTTCGAATGGTCGAAACACGCTCTCCCTGCGCTCCGGCGAGATGCCGGGTCCGTCGTCGTCCACCGTCACCAGCACGGCGCGCCCCTGCTGCATCGCCGCCAGGGCGATGTGGCGCGCATGGCGGCGCGCGTTGTCCACCAGGTTGGTGATGGCGCGGCGCACGGCATCGACCCGCAGCGACAGTGTTAGTGCCGCTGGCGCATCCAGCGACACGTCGGCCCCGGCGCGGCGGGCGCTGGCCGCCACTTCTTCCAGCACGGCGCAGATATTGGCAGGCTCGGCTTGTTCGGACCCTTCGCCGCGGGCGAAGGCGAGATAGCCGCCGATCATGCGGTCCATTTCCTCCACGTCGGCCTGCATCTCCGCCACTTCTTGCTTCGTTTCGTCGCCGGCGGGAAGCATCGCCAATGCCAGCTTCAGCCGGGTGAGAGGCGTGCGCAGATCGTGCGACACGCCCGCGAGCAATTCCGTCCGCTGCACCAGGAACCGCCGCGTGCGTTCCTGCATGCGGTTGAAGGCAGTGGCGGCCTGGCGCACCTCGGTTGCGCCTTCGGGACGGATCGGGCCGATGTCGCGGCCTCGGCCGAATGCATCGGCCGCCGCCGCCAGACGGCGAATGCCACGCACCTGGTTGCGCATGAACAAAGCGGCGATGCCAAACACCAGCATCGCGGTGCCGACCACCCATGCAACGAACAAGAAGATCGTGCCGGTATAGAGCCGCTTGCGTGGGGCAACGATGGTCAGCACGCCGTCGGGCATTTGCAAATGGATCAGCACCGATCCCGGCTTGGAAAGCCAGTCGGCGATGAAGGGTTCGGTGAAGGTTTGCTTCAAAGCGTCGTTGAGATCATCGTCCATCGGGCCGAGCAAGTTCACCGGTTTGGTGTTCTGCAGGATCGCGCCGCGGTCCAGGTAAAATTGCAGGTCGAAGCGGCGGCTGGCATCGCTCAGGATCCAGGCGCGGTCGGCATCGTCGGGGAATTGGTGCAGCAGATCCAGCGTGTAGGCGATCTCGTCGGTGACGCCGCTGGAGAGGCGCCGCGACACCAGGTTCAGTTGGCTGCCGTAGAAGATCTGCAAGGCGACCGCCTGCAACAGCACGAGCGGCATCAGGATCATCAGCAGGCTGCGCCCGAGCAAGGAGCGCGGCAGGATGCGCTTGATCAGGCGGTTACCGGGGAAGGGGATGTGGGCGCGCACGGACTACACACCAGGTTTCAACACGTAGCCGCGGCCGCGCACGGTGTGCAGGAAGCGCGGCTCGCGTGGGTCCGCTTCCACCTTGCGGCGCAGGCGGGTGATCTGCACGTCGATGGCGCGCTCGCCGGACTCGTCCATTCCCAGGGTTTCGGCGATCTCCTCGCGCGACAGCACCTCGTTGGGCTTGGCGGCAAGCACGGCGAGCAATGCGGCCTCGCCGCCGGTCAAACGCACTGGGCCGTTGGCGTCGCGCAATTCAGCGCGCTCACGGTGGAACGATAGGGTGCCGAGCTGCACCGGCCCGGTGGGAGCCTGCGGCACCGGCGGGGGGGCACGACGCAACATGGCGCGGATGCGCAGCACCAGTTCGCGCGGTTCGAACGGCTTGGGCAGGTAGTCATCGGCACCGGCCTCGAAGCCGGCGATCCGGTCTTCCGGCGCGCCCCGCGCAGTGAGCAGCAGGACGGGCAGGTCGTGGCCGAGGGTGCGGCGCATGGCATTGGTGAGGTCCAGGCCGCTCTCGCCGGGCATCATCACGTCCAGCACCATCAGGTCGGGGTTGATGGCGCGCAGCTTGGCGCGGGCATCGGTGGCGTTGTCGGCAGTGGTGACGCGGAAGCCTTCGCCGGCGAGGTAGCGCTGCAACAGGCTGCGCAGCCGTGCGTCATCATCCACGACCAGGATGTGGGCGTCTTCCATCAGGTACCGCCTTCTGGAGTGCCCTTGCTGTGGGTCGCGGCGATATTGCGGCGCGCGTCTTCGTCCATGATGCCCTCCATCACCGTGCGGAAGCCGGCCACCGCCGCCGACCCGGCGCCGTGCCAAGCGGGGGCGAGGCGTGCCATCTGGTGCTCGAACAAGCGGCGTTCCAGCGCCTGTCCCTTGGGCGTGAGGGTCAGCAGGCGCTGGCGGCGGTCCTCGCGGCCCTGTGCCTGGGCGACATAGCTTTGCGCCACCAGCGCGCCCAGCACCCGCGCCAGCGACTGCTTCGTGATGCGCAGAATCCCCAGCAGGTCCGATACGGTGATGCCTGGGGTGCGGCCGATAAAGTGCAAGGCGCGGTGATGGGCGCGGCCGAATCCCAGTTCTTCCAGGATCACGTCGGCGGCATTCGTGAAGTCGCGATAGGCAAAGAACAGTAAATCCTGTGCCAGGCGGATGTCGGCTTCCGTGGGGAATGCCAGATCAGAGCCGGGTGTCGGCTGGCGGGGCTTGCCGCGGCGCGTTTCCTGCCCCGGCGCAGCGGCGGCGGGTGGAAGGGCGGCGCGGAGCTCCTTGGTTTCGGACATGACAGGCATTCCCCAGGTGCGGGAAAAATTAAGTCAGCTTTATTGACGTATTTGGCGGTTCATTATACGGTGTGGGCGTAGGCAGCAACAAACTTGCGGAGGATACGGTCATGGAGCTCGTTCCTTTCGACGATCGCGATGGCTGGATCTGGTGGGACGGCAAGCTGGTTCCTTGGCGCGAGGCGAAACTGCACGTGTTGTCGCATGGGTTGCATTATGCCAGCGCCGTGTTCGAAGGCGAACGGGCGTATAATGGCAATATCTTCCGGCTGCGCAATCATACGGACCGGCTGATCAACTCCGGACGCATCCTGGGGTTTGAAATTCCTTTTACCGCCGATGAGATCGATGCGGCGTGCCGAGAGGTGCTGGCGGTGAACGGTCTGACCGAAGGCTATGTCCGGCCGATCGCCTGGCGCGGGTCGGAGATGATGGCGGTGTCGGCACAGAAGTCGAAAATCCACGTGGCGATCGCAGCGTGGCCGTGGCCGAGCTATTTCGGCGCGGAGCGCATGCATGGCATCCGGCTGGGCATCGCGGAATGGAAGCGCCCGTCGCCGGAGACCGCGCCGACTGCCGCGAAGGCCACGGGGTTGTATATGATCGGCACCATGTCGAAGCATAAGATCGAGGACCAGGGTTTTAATGATGCGCTGATGCTGGACTGGCGGGGGCGGGTTTCGGAGAGCACCGGGGCGAACGTGTTCTTCGTGTTCGGGGGAGAAATCCATACGCCGGAGCCGGACTGCTTCCTGGACGGGATCACACGGCGGTCGGTGATGAGCCTGGCACGGCGGCGGCAGATGACCGTGGTGGAGCGGCCGATCGAATTCGATGAAATCAACGATGCGACGGAGTGCTTCCTGGCCGGCACTGCGGCGGAGGTGACCGCGGTGCGGGAGATCGCCGGGCGGGCGTATACGCCGGGGCGGATCACCGAGACGTTGATGAAGGACTACGACGCACTGGTAGTGCAGTCGCCGGCGGAGGTGGCGCGGGTGGTGACGGCGTAGGACGCGGCCCTGGCGGGTGCATGGGGTTCTCGTCGCGAAATGCCGCGAGCCGTGCGGCCGCCGGTATTGCGGGCGACGGGCCGGTTGGCTGTGGCGGTGAGTGCGCCTCGCCGCCAGCGCGGGGCGGCCGCGCGCCTGTCGCGGACGTGGACGCCGGGTTATCACGAGAAGCTTGTTGCATGCCCAATCGCAGATTTGGGGCAACGCGGCACAGGTCTAAATTTGTGGGGTTGCCTCGTGATCGAGGGCACAGAAAGAACTGCGGCGTCAGACCAGTTGTTTTGCCCCGGGGATCAGAGTCATTTCTATAGTGCTGCTACAATCGCCGTGCGGACCAGTCATCATTATGGGATGTGCGTGGCGGACGATCTCGTGACACGGGCCGCGCAATGACCAGTGCCGCGATATAGGACCGGTCGTTCAAGATCGAGACGACAAGGCACGCCGCGATCCCCGCGGTTAGTGAGCGCAATCCGAGGTCTCGCTCAGCCTGGAAAACTGCCGCAATCCGAGTTTAGACCGGCAGCCAAGGTTCCGGTGCGCGGCAATCGATGTCTGTTGCGACATCCACCACCACCGTCTCGTCTGACGCCAGCGCGTCTTGCAGCGCCGGTGCGATCTGCGACGGTTGCTCTACCCGGATCCCCCGCAGCCCGAACACCCGCGCCACGTCAGCGAAATTCGTCGGGCCGAACCGTACCAGTTCGCGCACGTCGCCCGGCTTGTTGCCCTGCTGGCGCTGGATGTTCGGCCAGCCCTGGCCGAAGCCGGAATTATTGTTGATCACCAGCACCACGGCGACGCCGCGCCGCCGTGCGGTTTCCAGTTCCGTGAGGTGGTAATAGATAGCGCCGTCGCCCGACCAGCAGATCACCTTCCGCCCGGGCGCTGCACATTTTGCCCCGAGTGCCGCCGGGAAAGACCAGCCGAGCGATCCCGCCGCGCGCAGATAGGTCTGCCCCAGGCCGTTCAGTTCGATAAGCGTAGACGTCCAGATGCCGGAATAGCCGGTGTCGGCGACCAGTATGCCGTCCTCCGGCAGTGCGCGGGTAATTTCGGCGCACAGCCGGTCCGGGTAGATCGGCACCGAATTCTGCGCCAGCAGTGGTGCGCGCGCCTCGCGCCAGGCGGCGACGATCCCGGCAGCGCGGTCG
>Ga0335072_10002187_pt1 | contig 30749 bp, 31 predicted proteins | sample Lox_Sample_21_FD_206725 | JGI IMG/M metagenome (GOLD analysis project Ga0335072, IMG submission 206725) | Soil microbial communities from Loxahatchee National Wildlife Refuge, Florida, United States - Lox_Sample_2.1 | ecosystem: Environmental > Terrestrial > Soil > Wetlands | place: USA...
AAAGACATTGCGGAAGGCGAGAAGCAGAAACTTACGCATGGACGGCTCCTATGCTGATTTCCTCAGAGCTGGGCGCGGATGCTGCCGTATCGTCGACAACCTGCCCGTCGCGCAGGCGCACAATGCGCGGCGTGTGTTCGAGCAGCCGCTGATCGTGCGTGGAGAAGATAAAGGTGACGCCCGAGCCGCGGTTCAGTTTGCGCATCAGCTCGATGAGTTCGGTCGCGTTGTGCGAGTCCAGGTTCGCCGTGGGCTCGTCGGCCAGCACCAGTGCCGGCCGGTGCACGATGGCGCGCGCCACGGCAACGCGCTGGCGCTCGCCGCCCGACAGCAGATCGGGACGATGCCCCGCACGATGCGCGAGGCCTACGCTCTCCAGCGCCTCCATCGCGCGCCTGCGCCGCTCCGCCCCGCCCACCCTCTGCACCAGCAGCGGAAACTCCACATTCTCCTCTGCCGTAAAGACGGGAATCAGGTTGAAAGTCTGGAAGACGAAGCCGATCTTCTCCCGCCGCAGCGCAGTCCGTTGCGCGGGCCTCAATGCCGAAGTATCGTGGCCGTTGATCACGATGCGGCCCGAGGTAGGCTTATCGATGCACCCCATCAGATTCAGCAGCGTCGATTTGCCGCTGCCGCTGGGACCGGCGATGGCTAGAAACTCACCCTCGCCGACGCGCAGGCTTGCGCCGTCGAGGGCCGAAACGTAGCTGTGGTCCAGCGCAAACCGCCGGCTCACATCTTCTACGCTGACGAGATCGTTCATAGCGAACCTCACAGGGCATTGACTTGGATCGAGAAAACTGTAAGCGAGGCAGCCGCGGCAGGATCAGCCGAAATGGACGAGAGGCTTCAATCCCGGATGAAAGGCCTGGACCGGCCGATGAACCGTAGCGCGCTTCGACAGCGTGTTAGACTTCGGGGGGCGCGAAAACCAGGCACAACAGCCCAAATTGACGCGGAGGTTATCGATGAAGTTGCGGATGAGCTTGCTCTCGATCTTTGTCCTCATTCTTTTGAGCGCGGATGCCGCTTGCGGGGCGCAGACGAAGCATCCACAGTGGGTGGGCACGTGGGCCACATCGCCCATGCTGGCTGAGGGTGGCTTTCACGTCTATCCCTTCAGCGGCATCACTCTCCGGGAGATTGCGCACATCTCCACCGCGGGCAAACAGGTGCGCATCCGCTTCACCAACGCCTTCGGACTTGACCAACTCCTGATCGCCGATGCCCACGTGGCCCTGAGCGCCGGAGGCGACGCCATCAAGGAAGGCACCGACCATGCGCTCACCTTCGACGGCTCCGCCAGCGTCTGCATTCCCCCGGGTGCGGCCGTTTACTCCGACCCGGTCACACTCGACGCTCCGGCTCTCTCCGATGTTGCCGTCAGCTTCTATCTCCCGCCACAGGTCATGCGCGCCGAAACCTACCATGACTTCGCCGACCAGGACAACTTCATGGTGGACGGTGACCAGCCCGGAGCCACGTCGTTCAACGATGCCAGGAAACTCGAATCCTGGTACTTCCTTGATGGAATCGATGTCGCCAACCCGGGCGATGGCTTCTCCGTCGTTGCGTTCGGCGACTCCATCACCGACGGCGCCCACTCCACGCACAACGGGAATGACCGCTGGCCCGACGTGCTCGCCCGCCGCCTTCAGGCCCAGTCCGGCATGGAAAACGTCGGCGTTCTCAACGAGGGTATCGGCGGCAACCGCGTGCTCAACGACGGCACCGGCCCCAGCGCGCTCGCCCGCCTCGACCGCGATGTGCTCGCCCAGAATGGCGCCAAATACCTGATCGTGCTCGAAAGCATCAACGACATCGGCCGCCTCAAGCGGCTCACCGCACCCGAAGACGCAATCGATGCGCACGATCTCGAGGCCGGCCTCAAGCAGATCGCCGAAGCAGCCCACGAGCACGGCATGAAGATCTATGGAGCCACGCTCACTCCCTACGGCGGCGCGGGCTACTACTCCCCCAAAGGCGAGCAGGTGCGCGAGGCCGTCAACGAGTGGATCCGCCAGAGCGGCACCTTCGACGGAGTCATCGACTTCGACAAGATCACCCGCGATCCGCAAAACCCCGACCGCTTCAATCCCCTCTACGACAGCGGCGACCACCTGCACCCCAACGACGCCGGCTACAAGGCCATGGGCGAAGGAATCGACCTGGCGCTCTTCAAATAACTGCCGGAGCATTGGCGCTCCGCCTTCCCTGCCCCGTATTCTCCGTTCTCGTAAAATGATTCCATGTTCACCGGAATCATCGAACAGACAGGCACATTGGTCAGTCTCGCGGAGCGCGGCGGTGTGCGGCGCCTCACTGTCGAGGCCCCCGGCATCGCGGGCCGGCTGCGCGAAGGCGATTCGCTCGCGGTCTCCGGCGTGTGCCTTACGGCCCTCGACGTTGACCCGCGCTACTTTCACGCCGACCTGGCTCGCGAGACCTTGGATCGGACCTCCTTGGGAGCTCTCGAACCCGGAGCCAGCGTGAACCTCGAGTTGCCCACTGCAGCCGGCAGCCCTCTCGGCGGCCACGTCGTCCAGGGCCATGTGGACGGCTGTGGCATCATGACGGCCCTCGATCCGGTGATTGCCTTCTCCAGCCCGCAATTCGACCGCGAAACCACGGACTGGACGCTGAAGGTGCGGGTGCCGGAGGAGACCCGGCAATGGATGGTGCACAAGGGATCGGTGGCCGTCGAAGGCATCAGCCTGACCATCGCCGGCTTCGATGGCGAAATCATCGCCATCGCCATTCTGCCTCTCACTTACTGGCGCACCAACCTGCACACCCTCAACGTCGGCGCCCCGGTCAATGTCGAGGCCGATGTGCTCGTCAAGCTGGCCACGATGCGGATTACGGCACAGAAAGAGTCTGGGACAAAATTGACGCCGAGCTGGTTGGTCGCCAACGGCTACTGAGGGACAGCATCTCGCCCTACGTGCGTCTATCGCTCCCTCAATTGATAAGAACTGGAGATAGCGCACATCCCTGGCGTGCCGCACCGCCAGGGATGAACCTTCGGCCTGCGAACTACGCCTGCGCGCCTATTTCTGGTACTTCGACCGCACAAAATCGTGGGCCACTGTCCGCACGAAGGTTATCGCGCCGGGCGGCACACCAACCTCACCTCGGAGGATCGACTCAAAGCTGTGAGCCTGGCCGTAGTAGAGCTCCGTGTCCTCCTGGTTCTGGCTCACGCTGGTTCCGTCAAGGTCGATGCCCGCAAAGAGCCCTTTGCTGCGCGAGTAGGTGAGAAGTTCGGCATTCAGCTTCCAGTCCGTCGCCGCCTGCCCGGTGCGCCCAACCGGCCCCGCCGCCGCCGAGGCATCTCCGCCAATCTTGAATTTGCTCTTCAGCAGATCCTGGAAACCCCGCTGGTTCACCGCCACCAGAACCAGCGCCGTCGACTGGCCGCCAATCTGGAAGCCGAACGATCCACCCGCCATCCGGATGAACACCGGACCGCTCCAGCCATGCCCCGTCCGGCAGGTCACCACCCCCTGCCCATACTGCGCGCCAAAAACAAAGGCGCCCTTGATGAGAGCCGGCACGATGCCGACGCACGTTGCCTGGGCAAGAATGTCCATCGGAATAGTGCGATCGCCGGCGGCCATGATGTCGTCCAGCGTGGTCTTCGCCGCATCGATGCGATTCTGCAGATCTTCACGCGAGGCAGCCCGGCAGGCTGCGCTCGACAGCAGCAGACACAGGCAAACCGAAATGATGCTCTTCTTCATATCTGAGTCCTTTTTCAATCCGCCACCACGGGGATGCGGAGGGATGGAGTCGTTGGAGGGGAGCCTTCCGGCAACGGGATCGTCGGCAGTCGGAAGCGGGAAGGCATGGATGCCGGTCCGGAGACAAACTTGCCCAAGCTTTCTCCCAACAGCCTACAGCATTCAGATGGGTCGGAGAACCAGAAGAGCTGCTTGCGCCGCAGACCAGGCCCTGAAAAGAGACACCCGCACAGCCAGGTGTGTCTACAAAAACAAAAAAAGAGGAGTTCCCGGGCCGCATGAATTCATGCCGCCGGGGAACTCCTTTCCCCAGATCTGCGTTGTTTCTGAACACAGACTCGTTCATAATGCGCGTTCACACAAGAGTACTTAAGGCCATTGCCTCAAAGTAACCTGGCTGTTTACCTGCGAGTAATGGGAGGCCTGGCCGCCTCCCTGCCGCGGTCGCGGGATGTGCCCGGCTTCCCCAGAGATAAACTGAGGGCCGACATCGAGAGCTTGATGCGGTTGTCCGCCCCCGCTTTGCGCATCAGCCGGCCCACGTACGCCTTCACCGTACGCTCCTCGATACCGAGCTGTTCGGCTATCTCCCGGTTGGAACGCGCCATCATGATCAGTTCAAGAACCTGCCGTTCGCGCACAGTCAGGCCGCTCGCCATCTCGCTCATGCTTGTGTCCATCGGCTTCAGCAGACGGTCGATCAGCCGCGACAGCAGCTTGCGAGGCGCCCAGATCGAGCCCTCGGTGACGACTTCAATTGCCTGAAATACCGTCTCCGGAGAAGCCTTTAGATCCAGATAAGCGCGCGCACCCGCCATGATCGACTCCAGCACAAGCTCCTCGTTGCCCGCTGGCCCGATCACAATCATCCGCAGGTCCGGACGCAGCCGCCGAATCGTCTCCAGCGCCTCAATTCCCAAAGAGGAGTGCAGATCTACAAGGAGATACTCGACCGTCCGGTTCGACAGCAGCTCTTGCAGGTGGCCCGAGACAGGCTGCAGCGGAGGACGGCCCTCCTTGCCCGGCTGGTCGAAGACACTCGTTAGTCCGGCAAGGCGTATCGGCTCATCCGAGATGATCCCGATGCGAATGGGGCCCGTAATGTGCATCGAGGACATCCAACTACTCCCCAAAGCGGATTGTTGAGACGCCTGGCAATCGCTGCGGCGACGTTTGGGAATTGCCCGTCCGACCAGTACCTCGCCAACTCACAAAAATACGTTCCAGCCCGCCAGGCAGCACAAATTTCACAGGGTTACCGTACTCTTCGCAAAACTCCAGTTCACCAGTCCATTGCCCCTCTTTGGGGGTTGAGACGAAACCTTCGCACACATCCGTGCAAGCGGTTCGAGAACCCTGGCGGTGCGCGCCGGGCGCTCCCGATCCGGATCTTCTGCGAACAGGAAGCAGTGGCGAAAATCTCTGCAACCGAAGCCCTCTGACGCTTACCTTCGCAAAAGCGCGCCACAAGGCCACAGTGAATGGATCATCCGACAACCTGGCGGTCGCGCCGGAGGAACATGGAAGGTCCCATCCCCTGACCATCCTACGCCACGGAATCGTCCGGCGACCGCCTACTGCTTGAAGAGTTCATCTTATGAGAGCCTGCCTCAATTCGCAATCCTGTGTGCATATTCATGATCCCTTACGGCCCTTTCGCTCATTCCACGCAGGGCCGCCTCGTTTTTCCTCAGCCCGTCCGGCGCCTCGGCCGCCGCCGGGTTTTCAACCGCACGCGGAAACTTGTAGCATCTCTTTGTAGGCCGTAGTACAGTCAATACCAGTTGAGCCAGCGAGGTTACCCCATTGATTAAGCAGGACATCGTCCATCATGTTATTGAGCGCACCGGCCTGCCGCGCAGCAAAGCCGAAGCTGCCGTGGATACGGTCTTCGAGGGCCTCAAGCAGGCTCTGGCTGCCGGTGAGCGCATCGAACTGCGCGGATTCGGAGTGTTCAGCGTCCGCGCCCGCAAAACCGGCATCGGCCGCAATCCCCGCACCGGCACCGAGGTGAGCATCGCACCGGGCAAAGCCGTGCGCTTTAAGCCGGGCAAAGAACTGCATTCCCTCGACTCAGGCGCCGCCCGCATCTAGCAACCCACTCCGCTCGCCTTCCCGCCCCAGCAGCGAGACGATGGAGTAGCCAGGACCACCAAAGCAGGAGGAACGTCCGAGTTCAGCCGCGCCAGCAGATATCAGGGGAAAAATGTGCGTTCGATCTTTCGGGAGTATGGCCTGCCCGCTCTGCTGCTGGGGGCGAGCGTAGTCACCACCACCGCCAACGGTGCCCGCTTCATGCAGAACTTTCTGGAGGGCATGCCGCCAGTGGTGCGCGAGAGCGATCTCTGGCCCTGGCCCTGGCTGATCGCCCACCCCGAGATGTTCTGGAGCGGCCTGGCCTTCTCCTTGACCCTCCTCGGCATTCTGCTCGTCCACGAGTTCGGCCATTACTTCGCCTGCCGGGCACACAACATCCGCGCCACTCTGCCCTGGGTGCTTCCCGCGCCAACCCTCAGCGGCACCGTCGGCGCCGTCATCCAGATCCGCTCTCGCATCCCCAGCCGCGATGCGCTCGTGGACGTTGGCATCTACGGCCCCCTTGCCGGCTTCCTCGCCTCCGCGCTGGCCATCGCCGTCGGTTTCGTGCTCAGCTACCATACCCCGGCCCGTGAGACCGCCGCGATCGTCGTCTTCGGTGCCCAGCCGCTCGTCCTTCGCCTTCTCCACCACTTACTGGTCTTCTGGGATCCGCTGATACCGCCCTTCGATCACATCGCGCCCCATCCTGTCCTGGTCGCCGGCTGGATCGGCCTCTTCATCACCACGCTCAACCTCGTTCCCGGCGGCCAGCTCGACGGCGGGCACATCCTCTATGCCGTCTCGCCCCGACTGCACAAGATCTCCACCGACCTGCTTCCGTTCGTCCTCTTTATCGCCGGCGCGGTCTTCTGGGTTGGCTGGATCCTTTGGGGCTTCTTCATCATGATCCCCGCCATGCGTCACCCAAAGATCCCGCTGGACCGGGAACTGCACCGCGGCCGCCTGGTCCTCGCCGTCATCGGCCTCATCATCTTCCTGCTCACCTTCACCTTCACCCCCTTCGACAACAGCTCCCTCATGCACTTCCTGCACGCCGATCCCTTCAGCCAGGCGCTGCAATAAATGCACAGCCATTTTGCCACTTACGGTCGTGCCAACTTGCGAACTCTCTAACTTGCTAACCCGCTGCATCTCTCACATCAGCCGCAGTGCATCCACATCCACCACCAGGCTCCTCCGTGGAATCTCCACCGCCTCCGCGTGCACCAGCATCTCTCGCAGCGCGGCATTCAGCACCCGTCTCGAGTTCGCCTTCAAAATCAAATGAAACCGGTACACGCCCTTGATCCGCGCAATCGGCGCCGTGCACGGCCCCAGCACCCGAACCCCCTCCGCAGCCCTCTCCTGGAACCATTTCCCCAGCGCCGCCGCCCCCCCCGCCGCCTCTTCCAGCTTGGCCGACTGCACCAGCACATTCGCCAGCGCCCCAAACGGCGGATAGTGCATCCACCGTCTGTACTTCAGCTCCCGCTCCGCAAAGCTCGCATAGTCGTGCTTGGTCGCCGCCAAAATCGCATAATGATCCGGATAATAGGTCTGCACCACCACCCGTCCCGGCAGCTCCCCGCGCCCCGCCCGGCCTGAAACCTGCGTCATCAGTTGAAACACGCGCTCCGCTGCGCGAAAATCCGGCATTGACAGCGAGTGATCGCACCCCACCACCCCCACCAGTGTCACCCCGTGAATGTCGTGCCCCTTGGCGATCATCTGCGTCCCCACCAGCAGGTTGATCTCCCCCGAATGCAGCCGCGCCAGCAACCGTTCCAGATCGTGCCGCCCGCGCACCGTATCCCGGTCCATCCGCCCGATCCGCGCCCCAGGAAAGATCTCCGCCAGCCGTTCCTCGCCCTGCTGCGACCCCGCCCCCAGGTAGTACAGGTGCTCGCTCTCGCACTTCGGGCATCGCGCCGGAACCGTCCGCCTGTAGCCGCAGTAATGGCACTCCAGCCGCTGCCCCGCATGGGCCAGGCCGGACTCATCAAACGCCGGCTTGTGGTGTGTCAGCGCAATCGCGCAGTTCTGGCACTCCAGCTTCTCCCCGCACGCCCGGCAGATCACTGCAAACGAGTACCCCCGCCGGTTCAGCAGGATCAGCGCCTGTTCCCCGCGTTCCAGCGCCGCCCGCGTCTGCTCCACCAGCGAGCGTGAAAACAGCTCCTCCCTCCCCGTCTCCTGGAACTCCCGCCGCATGTCCACAAGCTCCACCTCCGGCAGCGGCCGGTTCATCACCCGCTCCCGCATCTCGATCCGCGCATACTTCCCGTGCGCCGAGTTGTGCCAGCTCTCCAGCGACGGCGTCGCCGAACCCAGTACCGCCACCGCCCCTGCCAGCTTCGCCCGCATCACCGCCACGTCCCGCGCGTTGTAGCGCGGCGTCTCCTCCTGCTTGTAGCTCTGGTCGTGCTCCTCATCCACCAGGATCAGCCCCAGCCTCGGCACCGGCGCAAAGATCGCCGACCGCGTCCCCACCACGATCGGCGCATCCCCCCGCCTGATCCGCCGCCACTGCTCGCTGCGCTCCTCCGGCGTCAGCGCCGAGTGCAGCAGCGCCACCTTGTCCCCGAACGCCTGGTCCAGCAGCCCCGCCGTCTGCGGCGTCAGCCCAATCTCCGGCACCAGCAAAATCGACGACATCCCCTTGTCCAGCGCCCTCTGCATCGCCGCCAGGTATACCGCCGTCTTCCCCGACCCCGTCACGCCAAACAGCAAGAACGAGTGAAACGCCCCCAGCGCCCCCTTCAGCGTCGCCAGCGCCTCCGTCTGCGGCTCGTTCAGCCGCACCGGCGGCCCGGCCGGCGCCAGCCCGCCCAGATGAAACGCCGCCGCCCGCTCCTCGATCCGCACCAATCCCCGCCGCACCAGAGTTTGCAATGTGGACGAGGGCAGATCCTTGCGCCGCAGCTCCGCCAGCGGCATCTCCCCCCCGCACGCCGCCACCTCCGCCAGAATCGCCTGCTGCTTTGCGGTCAGAGCCGGCAGCCGCGTCTCGGGGATCAGCACGGCAAAACGCTCCGTCCGCCGCGCATCCCGCTCCGCCGCCGCCGTCTCTCGTGCAATCCACTTCTTCCGCACCAGCCCCGCCAACACCGCCAGCGAAGCCGACGTGGCCGTCCTTAACGTCGACACCTTCACCGGCTCACCCTCGGCAAGCCGCTCCAGCACCCTCCGCTCCAGATCCTGGCTCTCTTTCGAGACCTTCCCGCTCCGCTTCCCTCGCGCCCAGTCATCCTGAGCGACCCCTTCGCGCAGCGAAGGGTGAGTCGAAGGACCCGCGTTCTCTCCCGGTGCCTGATCGAATTTAGGCGCCCCATCCATTTCGCGCTCTTTGCGAAATGGGTGGGACTGACCAATGCCACCGTCCCCATCCAAGCCGTGTGCCCCAGAGCCTGCCCTGAGCTTGTCGAAGGGTCTCGATTCTGAGACCTGGGAGTTCATCGAATCCCCCTCCACGCTCTTCGCCAGCACATCCCGCCCCAGGTCGGTAATCCGGTAATAAACCGTCCTTCGCACCTCGGCCATCAGCGGCAGCATCGCCCGCAGCACCTCGCCCAGCGGCGCAATGTAGTATTGCGCAACCCACTCCGCCAGCTCCAGCAGGTGCTCGCTCAGCAGCGGCTCGTCATCCAGCACGGCCTCGAGCGCCCGCGCTTCGAACTCCGTCGGCGTTTTTACATCCACCGCCGTCACCACCCCGATCAGCTTCTCGTTCCGGAACGGCGCAATCACCCGCGCCCCCCGCTGCGGCAACCGCCCGAATCGGACCTCGTACGTAAACGTCCGGTCCAGCGGCACAGGCAGCGCGACTTCGCAGTAGACGGCCATGAGGGCAAGAATCAGTGTAGGGGATCGCTTCCCAATTACGAATCGGCTCCCCGCGCCTCTCCACGAGCCGCCTCGCTGACCGGCAAAGAGAAATCCGTTCGCGAACCCGCCAACCTGCCACGTCCGCAAAGCGGACGCCAACCCGCAATATGACCTGAAAACCGGTGCTCCCTCTCTCCGAAGCCCGGCAGCATCCCAGAGAAACCAGTCCGGCTAGCTCGTTAACTTGCTAACTTGCTGCCTTGCTGACTCGCCCGCCGCGCGCCAATTAAAATCTGAAGTTGATGACCGCCAAAGCCGCATCCCGTCCCTCCGCCCGCAAGAAAGCCTCCTCCGCATCCCCCGTCACCCTCGCCATCGACATCGGCGGCACCGGCCTCAAGGCCATGCTCATCGGCCCCACCGGTAAACCCCTCAGCGAGCGCGAGCGCATCCTCACCCCCACGCCCGCCACTCCCCAAGCCGTCCTCGAAGCCCTCGGCGAGCTCGTCGCCAAGCTCCCCGGCGCCCCGCACCCCGCCTTCGACCGCGTCTCCGTTGGCTTCCCCGGCGTCACCAAGCACGGCATCACCTACAACGCCGTCAACCTCCACCCTGACTGGGCCGAGTTCAATCTCGAGAAGGCAGTCAAAGATCGCTGGAAGAAGCCTGCCCGCGTCGCCAACGACGCCTCCGTCCAGGGCTACGGCGCCGTCAAGGGCTATGGCGTCGAGATGATCATCACTCTTGGCACCGGCATGGGCTCGGCCATCTTCACCGACGGCCGCCTCTGCCCCGGCCTTGAGCTCGGCCACCACCCCTGGCGCAAAAAGACCTACGAAGAGTACCTGGGTATCAAGGCCCTTAAGAAACTCGGCAAAAAGCGCTGGAACGAGCTCCTCCAGGAAGCCATCGCCCAGACCGCCGCCACCTTCAACTGGGACCACCTTTACCTCGGCGGCGGCAACACCCATAAAATCGACTTCGAGCTCCCCAAAGACGTCTCCATCGTCTCCAACGAAGACGGCCTCCTCGGCGGCGTCGCCCTCTGGAAAGATTGAAATCCGCCGCTCTCCTGCACGGCGCTGCACCGCAAATCAGGGTCGGCTTGCTCCCTCCGCCTCCCGGTGTCGGCGCAATCCGGTTGGGGCCGGCAGTCCTGTGCCCTTGCGGGAAGCCCTGCAATACAGGAAAACGGCGCCCCATGCAGCAGGATTGCGTTCGTTCCCGAGTACAAAGGTCACTTTTTTCTACCACTGAAGTGGGATTGCAGGCTAGGCTCAAATTGCGCCCCATGCGCAATAAAAGGAGAACCTGGCATGAAAAAATCACTTCGTCTCGCCCTCGCCGCCGTAGCTCTGTTGTCGGTTGGAACCATCCCTGCCTTCGCCACTGTGGGCGGAACTGATCCGCATCCCCCGCAGGTGGCGACCGCCTCCAATTCCTCGTTGGTAATGCATACGGTCCTGTCCGCGCTAAGCTTGTGAAATCGCAACCACTCGGCTAAAAAAGGGGTGGAATGGATCTGTCCCGAGTCGCAGAACTGCTGTGGGCGGCGGGCTTCGTCGGCCACGTCGCCCTCCTGGCTGTCCTGTTGATGCGGCGCAGGTTCAAGGAATTCCCTGTCTTTAGCTCCTACATTACGTTTCATGCAGCACTGAGCCCCGTCCTTTACATGCTCTACGCGCGCAGCTCCTCTGCCTGGTACGCGCGTGTGTACTGGGCGGGCGCGCTTATCGATTTCGGCTTGCAGCTCGGGATCGTCTTTGAGGTCGCGCGCATCGTCATGAAGCCCACCGGCACCTGGCTCCACGATGCCCGAAACCAATTTTTCCTCGGGGGCGGCTGCGGGATTCTTCTCGCCGCGGCCCTTGCGTGGATCCTCGCGCCTCCAGACGCCACCGGCCCGGACCGCCTTGAGATGAAGGGCAACCTCTTCGCGGCGTTTCTCGTTTGCGAACTATTCTTCCTCATCAGCTCGACGGCTCGGCGCCTGGGGCTGGGCTGGCGCAATCACGTGATGGCGATCGGACAGGGCTTTGCCGCGTGGATCGTGGTGGCCGTCCTCGCTGAAACGTTGCATGGATATTTTGGTAGATGGCGGTATTTTTCGGTGCTAGAATATGCGCATCAGTTTGTCTACTTCGGGGCGCTCGTCTACTGGACGGTCCAGATGTGGCGCTCCGAACCTGCACGACGTCCGATTTCCCCGGAACTCCAGGAATACATCGCCGCCCTCCATCGTCGCGTAGAGTACGATGTCGGGAAGCTCAATCTGTGAAAGCTGGGCCTGCTGGAATGTTCCCCTCGTTGCCTGTCGTTCTTGTGGGTAGTGCCGCAGCCGCGCTCGTTGCGAGGACGGTTGACTCTTTCTATTCGACAGCTCGCAGCCGCAGGGAAGACTGGCGGGACCTGGTTGCCGGACTCCACCCCGTCGACCTCGAAGGACTGACAGTCGTCGCGCGCGATTTCCTCGAGCCCAGCCACAATCAACTCAAGCTGGAGCCCGAACAACTCTGGCAGCTCATCGGCGGCTGGGAGGGCTTGAATAGGATGCGACGCAATGCCGAGATCATGCTGGCGCTCGCCGCTTACACCCAGCGCTGGAACTTCGATGAAGGCGTGATCGTCACCGAGAGGATGCGCCGCGACGCCCTCAAGCTTCGTCGCGCGGTGCAACAGCTGAAGCTTCATCTCATACCGAGGTTTTTGCTCGTGCTGCCGGCGCGCATCCGGTTCAACTTTCCCTTTGAGGTTCATGAGGTCGCGTCTTCGTACTACCTCATGCGCCAGCGCCTGCTGGCCCTCTACGAGACCAGCCACGCCGGGCTCTATCCGGTTCTTGCCGCGTCCGTCTGAGCCGGGCCCCTGGCAGGCTGCGGTCGAACTTCGGTTTTGAAAAGCCCACAGCTTCGCAGCAATCCGGTTTAGCACCATCTCCAGGTTGCAAGCGGCCCGCCCGCACATCCGCTTTCGAAGCGGCACGCCTTCAGTCGTGCCGAAAACGCCGCAAAAACTCTCCGGGCGTCAGCCCCTGAGAGCTGTCTTCGGGGTAGTCTCCGGTTAGGCGGTAATAGGCCCGCAACCCCAAAAGAGTAGCTGTCATCCTTCGCGCAGCCAAAGATCTGCGGCTGTTCTAAGCGATGCCTCTTCGCCCGAAGACGCGCTCTGTTGTGATTGCCGGTCGTACGCCCAGCATTGACGCGTTTTGAAAGGGCACGGCTTCAGCCGTGCCGCAACAGCCGCAAAAATTCTCCGAGCGTCAGCCCCTGGAGGCTGTTTTCGGCGTAGTCTCCGGTCTGGCGGTGACCATGCCCTTGGCCGGTGATACCTTCAAAACGAATGCTTTGCAAGCTGGATTACAATCTGGACGGGGTGCAAGCGTATCGGAAATGTTGGTGTTGGACCGGCTCTATAGTCGAGCAGCGATAGATGACCACGCTCAATACGACCTGCGGGATGCGTTGCGAATAGCCGCCCGAAGATCAAGCGATTGGCGTGTAGCATAGTTTTCGTGGCAAGGAGTTTCCTGAAATGAAGCTGAGATGGAAGCTCGGAATCGCATTGCCAGTGGCATTGCTCGCCACTGGCACGGCCTGCTGGTTCACAAGCGGCTATTGTCGGTTTTGGATTTGGGAAGCTTATCAATCCGTTCGCCCGGTTCCAACGCGCTGCAAGCAGAGGGCCGCCGACCTCGAGGCGAGAGTGAAACGAATCGAAGCGAACGCCAGAATATCGCTCAAACCGGGAGCCAAGAAGGCCGATGTGACGCGCTTCTTTGCGTCTGAGAAAATCCCGACGAACTCGTATCATATTGCCGGCCGAAACGAGGTCAGTGGTCAGATTTACGTCAAGGGCCTAACCGAATGCTCAAGCGTTGCATGCGGTGACGATTCAGCATTGATCGGCGTTCGGGTTGAAGTTGATGAAAACGGAACCGTCGTCGCGGAACCAGAGGTCGTGGGAATGTTAACGAATTGTCTATAATACTGATTAGTACTCGGCGCAGACAACATCAACTCCAGCGTCTCCAGCGCGAGTCCTGAGTTCAGGTTGTATCTTCGGCGAGCGTCGACAAATCCGTGCATGCACCTCGAAGACATGAACTTAGTCGCCCATTAACGTCGGCGCGCCCGAGTCGTCAGCCATGCCGACCTTTGAACCCCCCGCTCGGATCTTGCAATTTCCTGCTGTCGAACCATGTCCTTCAACTCCTGGCCATCGCTGCCTCGTAACCCAAAGACACTTCGCCAAACGAGAATTCAAAATCCCGCAAACTCCATCAAGCCAGACCCATTCCTTTTACCGATAATTTCCCCTCCTCGGCGCATAATCTCAGTAGAGGACGAGCGCATCCCGCCGGACCCGGCCATAGCCTCCGGTGCAAACCCACGCGTTCCCGCCATAAACCCATGAAAAACATCACCATCTCCATCCCTGATCAGGTCTACCGCAAGGCCCGCATGTACGCCGCCTCCCGCGACACCTCGGTCTCGGCCGTCGTGCGCCAGTACCTCAAGCGCTACTCCGAGCTCACTCCCCAGGAGCGCCGCATGGGCGGAATCGGCATCAGGCCCAACGACGAACTCGATCTCGAGCTTTCTCAACTCCCGAGACCCCGCCGCCACCGTACCCCCCTATACCCCCTTAATTTCGAGTGAAACTGTAAGACTGTGAGGCCCGGCCGGGGTCGTTCGCCCCAATCGATTCATTGCAAAGGGGTTCTGTTCGGCGTCCCCTTCACACCCGGCCCGGAGCTCGCAGCCCCAGCTCCTTCATGGCGATCTGCAGATCCGCCCAGGCTTCCTTCTTCTGCCGCGGATCCCGCAGCAGATAGGCGGGATGATAGGTCACAATCAGGCTCGCCCCGCGCACCGCGTGGATGCGCCCACGCAGCCCGGCCAACGGTTGCCGCTGGCCCAGCAGGTAGGTGGCCGCTGTGGCTCCCAGCGCCACCAGCACCAGCGGCCGCACTACGTCGATCTGCCGCCACAAGAATTGCATGCAGGTGTTAGCCTCCTCCGGCTCCGGCGTGCGATTGTTCGGCGGCCGGCACTTCACTACGTTGGCAATGTAAACCTCCTCGCGCTTCAGCCCCATCGCGGAGATCATATTGTTCAATAGCTGCCCGGCCCGTCCCACAAACGGCAGCCCCTGCGCGTCCTCGTCCGCGCCCGGCCCCTCGCCCACAAACATCAGCCGCGCACCCGGGTCGCCATCGGCAAATACGATTGTGTGCCGCCCCTTATGCAGCGCACACCGCTTGCAATCGCCAATATCCTCCTGGATGGCGTTGAGGGCCCCCGGCCGGTCACCTGGTGAAACGACAGAAATAGCTTGCGGGGGCGCGGCGAGACCTTTACGTGCAGGGATGGTGGGCTCCTCTCCGAAAAAGTTTGACTGGGGCAAAGACGATTCCGTCGTGGGCGGCGGTGCACCCGCAGCCGCTGAAGCCAGCGCACTTTCTTGCCCGGCAACCGCAACATCGGTCTCCGTCGGTCGCTCAGCGGCCGGTGGCGCATCAGCCGAAGCCTCAACACCCGCCAGCAGCGCCGGATCGACTGGCCGCCGATAGAACTCCGTCAATCCAAGATCGCGGTAGAAGCGAAGCCGCTCGGCCAGGGCTTCGCGAACAGCAGAATCGAGCTCAGCCGCCACGTTCCGTTACTCCACAACAATCTGGCGGCCCACCGTGCCAGCCACTTCTGCCGGTTCGGGCCTCCGATCGGAGTCCCGCCTCAAAACGGCCGCCTCGCTGCGAACCTGATCCTGGGGCACCTTCCCATCCTTCCGCTCGTCGAGTTCCACCATCACGGGCCGAGGCCGCCGCAGAGCCGCAATCTCGTCGAGTATCCGATCCGCGAGCTGGCGCTTGTGCATCTCCGGCATCTCCACTGCAGTCGCCGCTGTCAGAAAGGTAGCCGCGTTGGTGTCGGCATCGATGCCGACGCCAACGCCCACATCGTTGACCACGATCGCGTCAGCCCCCTTTTTCATTAGCTTGGCGCGTCCGTTGGCCATGCCGTTCTCGGTCTCCGCAGCAAAGCCTATAATGAGCTGGCCCGGCCTGCGCCGCCTCACTACCTCAGCAAGAATGTCTTCGGTAGGCGTAAGCTCGAGGGTCAGCGGGCCCGTCCTCTTAAGCTTCTGCGCGGAAATGACGACGGGCCGATAATCGGCGACAGCCGCGGCCTTGATGACCAATGTGGCCTCGGCCATACGCTCGAGCACCACCTCGCGCATCTCCGCAGCGGTTGTAATCCTCACAACCTCGCACCGTGCAGGCGGGTGCAGCGCCGCAGGCCCACTCACAAGAATCACTTTCGCGCCCCGGCTCTGCGCCGCCTCTGCCAGCGCATAACCCATCTTGCCGCTGGATCGGTTCCCGAGAAAGCGGACAGGGTCCAAAGCCTCACGCGTACCGCCTGCGGTAACCAGCACCACCTCGCCGGCAAGGTCGTGGCGCCTGCCAATAGCGCCCAATACCGCATCGGCGATGGCCTCCGGCTCCGCCATCCGCCCTGGCCCCACCATCCCGCAGGCCAGGTCCCCTGTGCCCGGCTCCACTACGCGTACACCCCGCTGGCGCAGTACTTCAACGTTGACCTGGGTGGCCGCGTGGTTCCACATGTTCACGTTCATTGCCGGCGCCACAAGGACCGGGGCCGTAGTAGCCAGATACATGGCCGTCAGAAAATCGTCCGCGATGCCGTGCGCGAACTTTGCCAGAATATTCGCCGTCGCCGGCGCCACGACCAGCGCCTCCGCCCACCGAGCTTCTGCAATGTGGTCGATTCCGTTCTGATCGGCAGGGACTTCATCGCTGGAGTCCGGCTCATCCCAGAGGCTCGCAATTGCTCTGTATCCGGTCAACGCTGAAAACGTAAGCGGTTGGACAAACCGCGTAGCTGCCGCGGTCATCACTACGCGGACTTGGAGAGCCCGGCGCTGTAAGGCCCGCACCAACTCGGCCGCCTTGTAGGCCGCAATTCCGCCGGATACGCCCACGATAACGCGCATGGGACGATTGTAATCCAGTGGTCGACAGACGGCGAGCCATGAGAAAACTCATGGCACGGCGAACGCTGACCGGCCTTCGCGTTGCACCTGACTCGTTCGCATCGCAATACTCGCGCTGCTTATGCGCGCTAACGGTGAACCAAGTGACGCTTCTAACTCAATAGAATTGGAACCGTCGGACCTTCAACGAGCGGCTTATGCACCTCGGTGTCGGTCTTCACGTAGGCAATTTTGCCCGCCTTGATCTCTTCCTGTGCAATCCTGCAAGCCTTGTTCGACTGCGTGGTCACCAGAGCGTGAGAGCCGCTCTGCAACTGACGGGCACGCCGCGCAGCGACCAGAACCTTGCGGTAGTTCGAATCGAAGCTGGTCTCAATCGTCATCGGAGTCCTCCTCGAACTTGAAGACCTGCTGGTCGCTCTTGCCAAGGATGGCAAAGGCCTCCAGCACGGGTTTAAGCCGCTCCTGCGAATTCGACTGCAGGCAGGAGGCGGCGACCTCCAACACCCTCCGGGAGTTGTATGCGATGGTCTCTCCATTGCGGTAGAAGCGCTCGGCGAGCACGATCGCTTCCAATTGGGCCACCGCCCGGTCGAGGGTGTCGTTGACCAAAATATAACCGTACTCGCGATAATTCTCAATCTCGCGGCGCGCCTCAGCCAGCCGCCGGTAGACTTCCTCATCGTCTACGACACCCTCCGCCCGGCTGCGGTTACGCAGGCGGTGCCGCAGAACGCGCGGGTTGGGAGGCATGACGAAGATTCCTACAGCCTCCGGCATCTTCGCCCGCACTTGCGCCGCGCCCTGCACATCGATGTCGAGCATCAGGTCGTGGCCGACAGCCCGGGCCTCGTCAAGCGATGAGCGGGCCGTGCCGTAAAGACGACCGAAGACCTCGGCGTACTCAAGGAAGACCCCTTCGCCGATCATGCGCTCGAACTCTTCGCGCGTTGTGAAGTAGTACTCGCGTCCGTGTTCCTCTGAGCCCCGAGGGGCCCGGGTAGTCCAGGAGATAGCAAAGTCCACCCCCGCCACCTGCCGGCGCAGCTCCGCGACCAATGTGCTCTTGCCCGAGCCCGACGGCGCGGAAATGATAAAAAGTATCCCTGCCAACGTTCCGTCCTTTTTGAGCCTCTTATTCCGGCTCTTGGCTTTTGGCTCTTGGATTGCGCCGCGTTGCTTCCTCCCACACAAGGGACGGGCTGAGAGCTATAAGCTGAGTCCTCAAAGCTGCCTTTTTCATTCCAGGTTCTGAATCTGTTCGCGGGCCTTTTCGATCTCGGCTTTCATCGCCAGCCCCAGTTCGGTAATGCGCGTACCCTTGCCGCCCAGGCCGCCCGTCTTCGAGAGCATGGTATTGGCCTCGCGATTCATCTCCTGCAGCAAAAAGTCAAGTTTCTTTCCTACTTCGCCGCCCCCGGCCAGCAGTTCACGGAAGTGCGCGATATGCGTGCTCATGCGTTCGGTCTCTTCCGAGATGTCGCTCCGGTCGACGATCACAGCGACCTCTTCGAGCAGCCGCTGCCGGTTGAACTCCGCGCCGGTGGCGGCCGTCAGGCGTTGTGTTAGGCGCTCCTGGTAACGGACCTCAATCTCCGGACGCAGCGCCGCAATGCTTTGAGTCGCGTCCGTCAGCCGGTCAAGCGTTCCGTTCAAAATCGCTTCAAGCGCCTCGCCTTCCCGGCTGCGCATGGCCTTGAGTTGATCGAGGAGAGGACCGACCTCAGCGAGAACACTCCCGGCAACCGCCGTAAGATCCTCGTCGCCGCGGTTGTCGTTTTGCAGCGCGCCGGGCAGTCGCAGAACCGCGTTCAAGTCCGGCTCTCCCAGCAGCGCGAACTCCTCACGCGCGGCCGCGAACGCCTGTAGATAAGTCGAGACGAGCTCCCGGTTGTAACCCGCCTTTTGCTGCGCTGAGCGGTCGATAGAAAGCGCCAGCTCCACGTGGCCGCGGATGAGATTTTCCTTGAGGACCCTGCGCAATTCCATCTCCAGCGCGTCCAGCCCCGAGGGAAGGCGCAACTGCACATCGAGAAAGCGGTGATTCACACTCTTGACCGTGAGCGTGTAAGCAAGCGCATCGCGTTCCTGAAGAGGAACGCGAACCTGAACTCGTGCATAGCCGGTCATGGATTGAATGGGCATGTCTTGCTACTCCTCGGATCCGGCCGCGAGCGCGGGCTCGTGCGAAAGGGGGATGGCGTCGGTCAGCATCGGCTCCGGCACATCCATGAACTGGAGCTGGTGGAGACGTTGGTAGGTTGGCGATGTGCTGAGCAGCTGCTCGTGGGAGCCGATTGCGGTGATGCGTCCGCTTTCAAGCACAGCGATGCGGCTGGCGCGGCGAATCGTCGACAGCCGATGGGCGATGACGATTACGGTGCGGCCCCGCATCAGGTTGGCGAGCGCGGCCTGCACCAGCGCCTCGCTCTCGGCGTCCAGAGACGAGGTGGCTTCGTCGAGAATCAGGATGGGCGCGTCCTTCAGTATGGCGCGGGCGATGGCCATGCGCTGGCGCTCGCCGCCCGAGAGACGGAAGCCCTTTTCCCCGATGACGGTGTCGTAGCCCTGCGGCATGCCCAGAATAAAATCATGCGCCAGGGCGCTGCGGGCGGCGCTTTCGACGAGCTCCAGCGTTACCTCGGGCTGGCCGTAGGCGATGTTGTTGCGCACCGTGTCGTTGAAGAGGATGGTCTCCTGCGCAACCTGGGCGACCTGGCGGCGCAGCGAGGCCAGGGTAAGGTCGCGCAGGTCGTGGCCGTCAATCAGAATGCGGCCGGAGGTGACGTCGAAGAAGCGCGGGATGAGATTGACAAGCGTGGATTTGCCGGCGCCGCTCGGACCGACCAGCGCAAGAACCTCGCCCGAGCGCACCTCCAGATCGACGTTGTGCAGAATCTGGTGCTCGCCTTCCTCGGTGCTGTAAGAGAAGCCCACATCCTCAAAGCGGATGGAGCCGGCGAAGCGCTGCAGTGAAGCCGCGCGCGGCCGTTCCTTCACGTCGTCTTCCACGTCGAAAAACCTGAAGATCGAGGCCGAGGCGCCCATGGCCTGCTGAAAACTGTTGTAGAAGTACGCGAAACGGCGCACTGGATCGTACAGTTTGAAAAGGATGATGATGAACGCCGCAAAGAGGCCCATCGTCATGCGGTTCTGCTCGATCTCGTTGCGCCCTATAAACAGCATCAGGGCGATGGCGATGGCGCCGATCGTATCCATCAGCGGCGAGCTGATCGACTGGATGCGAACGCTGCGCAGGTTGGCGCGGAAAAGCCGCGACGCTGCATCTTTGAACCGCAGGATCTCCCAGAGCTCCGTGTTGAACGCCTTGACGATGCGGTTGCCGGTAACCGTTTCGTGCAGGATGTTCTGGATCTCGGCAAGCTTGTCCTGCCCGGTGCGCGTCCGCACGCGCACCTCCTTGCCAATCTTGCGCGCCGACGTAACGACCACGGGAATAAAGAGGAGCAGCGCCCAGCTTAGTTCACCGCCCAGACGGATTACCAGCACCAGGCCCACGATAAAGGTAAAGAACTGTTGCAGAAACTGGCTGATCACGGAGCTGAGGGCGTTCTGCACCCGGTCCACGTCGTTAATCAGCGTGGACAGAATGTTGCCCGTCGAGTTCTTGTGAAAGAAACTCGACGACCGCCGCAGCGTGACTTCATAAAGATTGTTGCGGAGGTCGGTGATAATGCCGAAGCCGGCGTAGTTCACCAGGTAGGAGCCCGCGTAGTCGCAAAGTCCCTTGACAAGCGTTGCTGCAACCAGACAGAAAGCAACAACGTACCACGCGTCATGTAAAGAATGTGGCACGAACTGGCGCAGGTCGAAATGCCATTGGGAGTTGCGATCACCCAGCAGGATGGGCCCCCCGGCGGTCTTGGGATTCAGCACCCGGTCGAAGATCGGCTGCAACAGGAGCGCCCGGAAGTTGTCGAGTACGCCAACTGCTGCCAGCAGCACCACGCTGATGAGCCAGGGCGCCATGTAGGGAAGTCCATAGCGCAGAAGGCGAATGAAGTTCTTCATGCCGGCCGGCCTGCCTTGCGGGGCGAATCGCCCTCCATGGTCCTCGGATGTCGGGCGTACAACTCCATCCCCGTATTGTATCCGGGACTACTTGCCTGCTGCGCCCTCCGCTCCGGCGGCTGCGGGCTTCCTGCCCATCCAGCTTTCCTCGATCCAGTCGCAAATCATGTGGCCGGCAAGAATTTGCGCTTCTTGAATGCGCGCCGTGTCGCGTGAATTCACAGCCAGAAGATGGTCGGCGGCAGCAGCCATCTTTCCTCCACCAGCGCCTGTGAATGCCACCGTCACCATCCCGGCCCCCCGTGCTGTCTCCAGCGCCAAAACCACGCTCCGGCTGTTCCCCGAAGTCGAGATGCCCACCAGCACGTCGCCGGCCGCGCCCAATGCCTCCACCTGACGGGCAAACACACGATCGTAGCCGTAGTCGTTACCGATAGCTGTCAAAATCGACGTATTCGTGGTGAGCGCGATCGAAGGCATGGCCCTCCGCTCGCGCCGAAAACGCCACACCAGCTCCGCAGCCAAGTGCTGCGAGTCCGCCGCGCTGCCGCCGTTGCCACACCACAAAATCTTGTGGCCCGCCTCCAGAGCCGCGGACATGACCCTGGCAATCTCTTCGAGCGAATCTTGTCGCTCCTGCAGCTGGCGCACCACTTCAAGGTGCTCCGCAATAGCCTGCGAAAAGACGCTCACAGCATCGGGTCCAATGGACATCGCGGTAGTCTTGCTCCTCACGGTTGCCGGCAGCCGGTTTCGTGCCCCCGCCTGCCGTCCGCCGCTATCATCATAAACAATGCCTCCACCGGCCCAGCTTCTCAGCCCTCTCAAGTTGAGCACCGTCTTTCTCGACCGCGACGGGGTCATCAACGAAAAGATGCCCGAGGGCAGTTACGTGCGGTCTCTCGGCGAATTGCGTTTGCTCCCTGGAGCCGCGGAGGCAATCGCAAAGCTCAATCGCGTCCATCTCCGGACCCTGGTCGTCACAAACCAGCGCGGCGTTGCACTGGGCCTTTATTCCATGGCTGACGTGGAGGCGATCCATTCGGCATTGCAGCGGCAGCTTGCCGGCCGCGGCGCCCACGTCGACCGGTTCTATGTCTGTCCCCACGACAAGGGCCGGTGCAACTGCCGCAAACCGCTGCCCGGACTCTATGAGCAGGCGTTGGCTGACTTCCCGGACATCGACGCCGCGGCCAGTGTGTTGATCGGCGACTCGCTTTCCGACATCGAGTTTGGCCGGAGATTAGGAATGCACACGGTCTTCATTGGAGACGCGCCGGGCCGGCCCGGACCGGGCGCTGAAACCGCCGGCACTCTGGCAGACCTGCGCCTCGGCTCCCTCGCGGAGGCCGTCGACAAGCTGCTCGAAACAAACCGCTGAAGACCTGGGAAAGAAGCAGAAATATCGCCGGTTACGGCCCCCAAACCTGGCGCCAGACAACCCGCTCCACGGTCCTGCAAGGATGGAAGATGGGCGGACCCTGTGGTAATCTACAGCCAGGATTTGCTTCCTCCGGAGCTGACGTTCAACTTGAATGAGAGCTCTACTTCAGTCCGAGTCGTCTTCCCCGTTTTCTCGCTCGATTGGACTATCTAAGCACACAGTTTTCTTCAATAACCCGGGAGGATTCCTGAATGAGCGACACGATCGTTTGCCTCGGCGCTGACCACAACGGAGTGGAACTCAAGGCGAAGCTCAAGGCGTCCCTCGTTGAAGCGGGCTACCGCGTTCTCGATCTCGGCCCATTCGCAACCGGGGTTTCGGTCGACTATGTCGACTATGCGCAGTTGGTCGGCACGCTCGTGCAGAACGGTGATTGCGACCGCGGAATTCTGATGTGCGGAACCGGCATTGGGATGAGCATCGCCGCCAACAAGTTTCCCAAGGTGCGCGCCGCGGTGGTTCACAACTTCGAGAGCGCGGGCAAGTGCCGCGAACACAACGACGCCAACGTTCTCTGCCTCGGCGCCTGGATCCGCACCGACGACGAGAACATTGAAATCACCCACAAGTGGCTCACCGAGAAGTTCGGCGAGCGCAGACACGTGCGCCGCGTCGAGCGCATCGCGCCCGATCCCCGCGGCAAGGTGGTCTTTGCCAACGGCATCTTCGACATCCTCCACCAGGGCCATCTGGACCTGCTCAAGTGGTCGCGCAATCTGGGCGACCGGCTGGTCGTCGGAATCAACTCCGATGCTTCCGCGCGCGCCATCAAGGGCGAAGGACGGCCCGTCAACTCGCAGGAGAATCGCAAGGCGGTGCTGGAGTCCCTCAAGTTCGTCGACGAAGTGGTGATCTTCGACGACCTCAAACCAACGAATTTGATCGCCATGCTCCACCCCGCGATTGTCGTCAAAGGCGGCGAGTGGCTCGCCGAGCAGGTGCGCGTGCAGGACGAGATTCCGGACGACATCGAGGTAAAGATCTTTCCCATCGTCAAGGGCTATTCGTCCACCAGCATTATTAGCAAGATCAAGGCGGGAGAGTCTGTCCGTCTCAGCGCATAGGCATTCACGCAACCCAATAACGAGCCGGGTCGGTGAGCGCCTGGCAACGGATTCCACCGCACGCAGCTTTGCGAAGCCGCGCAATATAGGAATGCGACTTTGAGCGATCTAAAGGGAATCGTAGATGGATTCGCGTCCGCCCGTGTGCTGCTCCTCGGCGACACAATCCTTGATATCTACACCTACGGGACGGCCATGGGGCTCTCCGCCGAAACCCCCACCATCGTGGCGCGGCGCAAGGAAGTAAGGTACTCTCTGGGCGGCGCGGCCCTGGTATGCAGAAATCTGCTTGAGCTGGGCGCGGCGGTGCAGTTCATCACCCTCGTGGGCGCCGACGAGGAAGCTGCCCATGTCCGCGCCTTTGCCGCGCCCAAGCTCACCATGCGCGCGGTCTCCGACCCCGAGCGGCCCACTACCGTCAAACATCGCTTCTGGGTGGATGGGTACAAGCTGTTTCAATTGGACCAGCGCGAAGACCGCGGAGTTTCGGAGTCCGTCAGCAGCCAGATCCTCGCCCAGGTGCGAACGGCGCTGCCCGAAATCGATCTTGTGGTGATCTCGGACTATCGCCATGGCCTGCTCTCCAGCGGCGTCGTAGCCGCGCTCATGCCCCTCCTTCATGAGGCCGGAAAGCCCGTCTATGTGGACTCGCAGGTCTCGCAGACGGCCAGCAACCACACGCTCTACCGCGGCGGCTGCATCATCTGCTTGAACCTGCGCGAGGCGCGCTGCATCGACCCGGCCTTTACGCCCGCACTCGCTCCAGAGGCCTTCGCCGGGCTTAATAAAGCCCTCGATACCCAGCGGATTGTGGTGAAACTCGGAGCTGAGGGCGCGATCTTCCAGCAGGGATCGCGCATAACCCAGGCCCGGGCTAGCAAAGTGAACGTAGTCGATACCACCGGAGCAGGCGATTCCTTTCTTGCGGCGTTCTGCCTCGCCGGCCTGGACAACCCGGAGGCAGCACTCCGGCTCGGAAATGCCTGGGCCGGACTTTCCGTGCAGATTCATGGCACCGTGCCGCCCCAGAAGGCGGATCTGTTGAAAGTAGCCCAGGAGGTTTGAGATGGCGTACGGACTGACGCTCGATCAGGTAAGGAAGACCCGGCGGCCGGCCGCTCTGCCGGTCAGTTGGGGCAGCGTTACTTCGCTTACTGAGATGGCGGAGTTTGCCATGTACCGCGTCGACATCGCCGCCGGCGCGGCGCAGCCGATGCGCTTCTTTGCCGCGGCGTACCAGGCCTTCGTGGAGTCGGGGGAGGTGCTCGTCCGCAGCCTCGACAGCGCGGGCGCCGCACAAGCCGGAACGATGCGCGCAGGCCAGGTGCTCCCCTTGCCCCGATTCTTCGTGCACGCATTCGCCAGCGCCTCCGGCGCCACGATCTATCTCTTCGGGCCCCGCAGCGTCGAGGGACTCGAAGCTCACCTGGTCGAAACGGATGAAACTGCCGCGTCGGCGTTTGGCGCACTCAGGATCGCCGAACTCGCCCCCATCGGCCAGCCGACAACCGACGTCCGCGAGAAGTACTGGGGACGCATCGAGACAATTCTCAGCGAAGATGTAGCCGCCAAGCGCATCTTTATCCGCGCCGGCGGGCAAAGCAGCCTCGAGTACCACGTCGAAAAGAGCGAGAGCTATTATCTCCACTCCGGCCTTCTGCGCCTGGGACTGCGCATCGGCCGCGCCGAAAACCATAGCATCGTCATGGGCGCCGGAGAAAGCTACGACGTCCGGCCCGGCGTCATGCACATGCGCATGGGCCTCGAAGACACCGTGATCATCGAAGTCTCCACCCGCGACTCGGACTCGGACTCATATCTGGTGGAAGACGGCCAGACCTATCGTCACATCGACGCCGATCAAAAGGCGGCCACAACCGAAAAACAGGAGCAACCTGCGTGAAGATCTTTCTTGACTCAGCCAATCTTCTGGACGTGGAAAACGCGCTGGCGCGCGGCCACATCTCCGGAATCACGACCAACCCTTCCCTGCTGGCCAAGGAACCAAAGTCGAACTTCTACGAGCACATTAAGAAGATCGTCAAGCTGATCGAAGCCGACGGCCGCGGCCTGCCGCTGAGCGTCGAAGTCTTCGCCACCAAACCCGACGAGATGATCGCGCAGGCCCAGGACATCATGCAGTCCATCGCTTACCCGCAGCTCAATATCAAGGTGCCCATCGGCTGGGACGAGTTGAAGGTGATCTACGCCCTCACCAAACTCGGCATCAAGGTGAACTGCACCTGCATCTTCACTGAGGAGCAGTGCGTGCTGGCCGCCAGCAGCGGCGCCAGCTATGTTTCCATCTTCCATTGCAGGCTGAAGGACATCGGCGGCGACCCCGTACGCGTCATACAAAATACGCGCAGGATATTCGACCAGGCCGGTCACAAGGCCGAGATCATCGTCGGCAGCATCCGCATGCAGACCGATGTGTTCGAGGCGCACCTCGCCGGCGGTCACATCGTCACCGTAGGCGCAAAGGTCGTCGAGCAGATGGCGGCTCACCCGGCCACCGACAAGTCCGTACAGGGCTTCCTCAAGGACTTCCAGGGCTGGATGTCCTGATGAAGATCTGTTTCGATATCGACGGCGTGCTGTGCGACCAGGTGGCCCGCGACTACCAGGACGCACAGCCCAACCAGCCCATGATTGACCTGCTCAATCGGCTCTATGACCGCGGTCACCACATCGTCCTTCATACCAGCCGCTTCATGGGACGCACCAGGAGCAATCCTCAGGAAGCCGAGCGGATCGGACGCGAACTCACCGAGCGCCAACTCGCCGCGTGGGGCGTACGCTACCACGAATTGTGGATGGGCAAGCCCCGCTACGATTACGTGATCGATGACCGTTCGGTCTTCTACGACGCCGACTGCGCCCGCATCGAAGCCTTCCTTGAAGAACGCGAGCTGAGCGCGGCCAGGTAGGGCCGGCCGCTCAGCTCGTTTCGGGCATCGCCGCGCGCGCAATCAGTTGTGTCGTGCTGAATCCTTCCACAAAAGGAACAATCGCTACGCGTCCGCCCCAGGAGCGCACCTCCGGCGCCCCCACAATCTCATCGGCCACGTAGTCGCCGCCTTTCACAATCACGTCGGGGCGCAGGGCAATCATCAGTTCAAGCGGCGTCGGCTCGTCGAACACCACCACGGCATCCACGGCCTCAAGGCCCGCCAGAACGCGAGCCCGCGCATGTTCTGGCACAATAGGCCGCGCAGGTCCTTTCAGCCGCGAGACTGACGCATCGCTGTTAATGCCCACGATCAGCCGGTCTCCCTCGCGCCGCGCGTCGTCGAGCAACGTCACGTGGCCAATGTGCAGCAGATCGAAGCAGCCGTTCGTGAACACAACGCGGAGGCCCGCGTCCCGCCACTCCTCCACTCGCTCCGTGAGGCGGTCCAGCGGCATGATCTTCGCTTCCGGCCTGGGAAGAGCCACGGTCCTCACGATGTGATCTCCTCGCGGCAGATGACCTGCATCGCAGCCTGGAATACCTCGTCAACGCTGATGGATTCTATGCAGATTTTCTTTTTCTCGATGCAGGTAGTCAGGTGGCAGGCGGAGCACTCCACCCGGTGATAGATGGAGCGGTGCCGCTCTCCGATAGGATACCAGCGGCCTGGAAAGTCAAGCGCGGCGAAGGGAATGACGCACGGCACGCCGTAGGCCGCGGCCAGGTGCATCGGACCGCTGTCAGCGCCCAGGAACAGTCCGGCCCGGCGCAAGACCGCCGCCGATTCCCGCGGCGTAAGCAGGCCGCAGAGGTTCACCACCGCGGCCTTCCACCCGCCGGCGGCGTATTCGCTCACCTCTGCATCTTCCTTTGCGCCGATCAGGACCAGCGCATGCCGGGGAAACTCGGCCGAAAGTCTGCCCAGCAGCTCCCGCCACTTATCCTGTCCCCACTCCTTGGCCTGCATCTTCGTGCCCGGCCCGCAAGCGATAAAGGACGCCCCGCCCAGCGCAGCCAGTCTTTCCTCCGCTTTTCCCGTCTCTGCACTCGTAAGCCGCAGATCCCAGCTCGCCAGCTCGGTAAGATCCATGGTCCCCAGCGATTGGATGCAGCGAAGCAGCCGGGACGCTTCCCGCTCCCACAGGCCCGTCGCCGGATCGAACCGGCTCGTGGCCAGATCGCCCTCCGGAAGGCCAACCATACGGCGAACTCCGCTGAAACGGAAAAACAGCGCATCGCGCCGCACTGCCTGTGCGCCGCGCGGAGGCGTAAGGTAGACGAGCACATCCGGGTGGAACCGCCGAATCCGCCAGGAGAGTCTGAGCAGTTCAGCCGGACTCCGCGTGCCGATGGTATAGCGCATGTAGCCATGCACCAATCCCGAATCGCCCAGCACCGCGGCCGACGCCGGCGCCTTCGCGTGGACTGGAAAATTGGTCAGCATCCGCCGTTCGGCCTGCGGAAAAGCGCGCGCGATCAGGTGAAATGAGGGCAGGGCGACAACAGTATCGCCCAGGCTCCCGATGCGGTAAATCAGAACCTTCCGTACCGGTAATTCAGACCGCACGCAGTCTCCTCCTATGGCATTCGATGGAACTTTCTTTTCTAGTGTCCTGTCTCCAAAGTTCGCATTAAAAACAAGCTGTCATCCTGAGCGAACGGGGCCCCAAACGCTTTCCGGTTTGGGGGTGGTGAGTCGAAGGATCGGCGGTTGTTCTTCAATGAACTTCTGGGACATCACACTAGAATCCTGGCAGCAATCGGGATCCAGTCATTCACGGGACAAGTGGGAGGAAACCGCAGGTCCCGCCCATCCTGTCACTCTGTTCAGCTGTAATTCAACCACGGAAGTCGGGTGCCGGGTACCGGGTGCCCCAGGTCTCGATTTTGAGACCTGGGAAATCACGAAATCATCCGGTCACAGTACTAATACGACTTCATTTCCACGATGGCTTTCAGAATGGTTTCGCGATTCTGTAATTCAACCACGGAAGCCGGGTGCCCCAGGTCTCGATTTTGAGACCTGGGAAATCACGAAATCATGCGGTCAAAGTACTAATACGACCTCATTTCCACGATGGCTTTCAGAATGGTTTCGCGCTGCGGAAGAATTGCGTCTTCAAGAATCGGCTGGTAAGCGACAAATGTGTCCATGGAACCGATGCGCTTGACAGGTGCATCGAGGTCTTCAAACAACTCGTCCGCGATCCGCGCCGCAATCTCGGCGCCGTAGCCCCAACTCAACATGTCCTCCTGGGCAACGATGACGCGGCCGGTCTTGCGTACTGAGGTGGCGATAGCCTCCCAGTCGTAGGGATTCAGCGTGCGCAGATCGAGGATCTCGACGTCGATCCCTCTTTGGCGATGGACTTCCTCGGCGGCCTGCAGGGCCCGCGGCACGATTGCGCCGTAGGTGACCAGGGTGATGTGTGCGCCGGGCCGCACGATCTTGGCCTTGCCAAACGGAATCGCGAACTCCGGTCCCGGGTAAGGCGCCCGGCCGAAAGACTCGCGGTAAAGGCGCTTGTGCTCGAGGAAAAGAACTGGATCGTCGCAGCGGATGGCCGTGCGCAACAGGCCGTTGGCATCGAGCGCATTCGACGGAAAGACCACCCTGAGCCCGGGAATGTGCGTAAAGATGCTCTCGCCCGACTGCGAGTGGTAGATCGAGCCCCCGCTGATGTAGCCGCCAATTGGAACCCGGATGACCGCCGGCGCCCTCCAGTTCCCGTTCGAACGCCAGCGCATCAGCGCCAGTTCGTTGCGAATCTGGTGCATGGCCGGCCAGACGTAATCGAAGAACTGAATCTCCACCACCGGCTTCATTCCCCGGACCGCATAGCCCACCGCACGGCCGACAATGTTGGCCTCGGCCAGGGGAGAATTAAACACGCGCTCCGATCCAAACTCGGTTTGCAGCCCCGCCGTAAGCTTGAAGACCCCGCCCTTGCCTTTCACCTCATCGAGGGCCGCCTCGCGGCTCGCGTCGGCCACGTCTTCTCCGTACACCACGATGCGCGGATCGCGTCTCATCTCGTCGTGCAGGCACGCATTGATCAGGTCGACCATCGTCCGCGGAGCCTTGGCTTTCGCGTCGCCGCCATCGTCTGCGGCAGCCGCCGGTTCGGTCGCCAATGCCGCGCTGGTCGGATCGAGATCCTCAGAGTAGACGTGCGCGGGAATACTCGCCACCGAAGGCAGGGGCGCCTCTAGCGACCGCGAAGCCGCCTCGCCGGCCTCGCGCTCAACGGACCGCTCCAGCTCCTCCACCTGTTCGGCAGTCAGGATGCCCTCGCGCACCAGCCACATCTGCATCCTCGACACAGGATCGCGCAGCGCATCGGCCGCGCGCTCCGCCGACGACCGGTAGAGCCTGTCGTCGTCTGAAAGCGAGTGCGAATACGGACGGATGCAATGGCCGTGCACGAAGGCAGGCCCCAGTCCGGCCCGGCAGTATTCCGCTGCGGCCTGAAACGCCCGCAGGCAGACCACAGGGTCCGTGCCATCGATCTCGGCAAAGTGGAAGTTGGGAAAATTCGCGACCAGACGTGAGATATTCCCGCCCGGCGTATTCACTTCCACCGGCACGCTGATCGCGTAGCCGTTGTCCTCAACGCAGAAGATCACCGGAAGCTTCGCGTTCGAGGCCGTATTCATGGCCTCCCAGAACTCGCCCTGCGAAGTCGAACCCTCCCCCAGGCAGGCCAGGACAACTTCGTCGCCATGGAATGTCACATTGCGGAATGCCCTGTAGTCGCCGCTGGCCTTGGCCGCCGCCTCCGGATGCCGGCTGAAATACCGCCCCGCCTCCGCGCAGCCCACCGCATGCAAAAGCTGCGTCGCCGTTGATGACGAGGTGCTCACAATGTGCAGCGGCGGACTGCTCCAGTGGGTTGGCATCTGGCGTCCGCCGCTCGCCGGATCGGTTGCCGCGCCCACCGCCTGCAGCATCATCTCTCCCGGCGTCACCCCGAGCGCCAGGCACAAGGCCCGATCGCGATAGTAGGGGAAGAACCAGTCGTACCCGGGCCGCAGCGCGAGCGCCGCCCCCACCTGCAGGGCCTCATGCCCCGCGCCCGAAATCTGGAAGTAGATCTTCTGCTGCCGCTTGAGCAGGATCTCACGGTCGTCCAGGGAACGGGAGAGCGCCATCAATCGATAGATTTCGACCAGCCGCTGGGGGCTAAGACCATCAACGGCAGCATCTTTTTCGGGCGCACCTACGCCGGAGACCGCAAGTTCCATTCCCTGTATTCTCCCTCAAACTCGGCCAGTTGGGGAAGCCCAGGCCCGATTGTAACGCGCACGCCAGCTCCGTTGCAGCCGATACCGTGACGCCCGGCTAAACGACTACCGGCTGAAAGCCTGTAGGTTTGGTTGGGACTGGAAGTCGCCGGTTTGCGGCTGAAGCCGCCTTAGAGCTTATCCGTAAATAATGATGGTCTGCCTCCAGCAGATCAGGGCAGCGGCTAATGAAAGTAGGGCAACGTAGCTAGCTTCGGTTTTCTCGAAGCTGACGAGCAGCTTACGGAAACGGTTGAGCCAGGAGTGGCTCCGTTCCACCACCCAGCGGCGCGCTCTGTAGCCAGGGT
>Ga0335072_10002189_pt1 | contig 30736 bp, 23 predicted proteins | sample Lox_Sample_21_FD_206725 | JGI IMG/M metagenome (GOLD analysis project Ga0335072, IMG submission 206725) | Soil microbial communities from Loxahatchee National Wildlife Refuge, Florida, United States - Lox_Sample_2.1 | ecosystem: Environmental > Terrestrial > Soil > Wetlands | place: USA...
GCGTACACGCAATTCGGCGGCAACAACAACTGCGCCAACGCCTACCTGAACTACGGCCAGGTGGTGACCAGCAACTCCACCACCGACCAGCAATCCGCCTTGAACAATCTCTACAAGCTTCCTTTCGTCAACGGAACCGGCAAATCCATTACCGTCCCCACCAACCTCACAAACCTTCAGGGCTCCTGCACCCTCTATGGCTATGCCTCCGACAAAGGCTGCCCCAACAACGGCGCCACTTTCGGCTCCATCACCAGCGTCATCGGCGGCGCCCGCGCCGTCACCATGGGCATCCACATCACCTACTGATCCGCTGCTTGTGACGTCACCGCCTCATCGGGGTTCCTTCGGGGACCCCGATCTGCGTTCATACCCTGTTTTCCACAAATAAATCGCCCTTTCGGCGGGTAGCAGTCGAAAATTGGCGTAAATCTCCCTAGACTGAAGTTACTGGCATCCGCCATTCACGGGATTTTAACGGTCTTTCTGTAGTCTTCGAGTCAAGAGAAGACGTACATCGAAACAGAACCAGGACCGGTCGATACGACCGGAGTCAGTCTGAATCCATGTGCGACGAGCGATTGGCGCGCCAGCCTTTGTCGGGCAGCGTGTCCGGGCGGCGCAGCCCGAAATGAACGCATCATCTGACCAACGTCAACTACTATCTGGAGAGCCATTATGTTTCACAATCGATTCCGCCTGGCGGTGCTCTGCCTGGCGACCTTCGCGCTGACCGTTTGCCTCGGTACACGCTCTCTCAATGCCCAGTCCACCACGCAGGGCGCAATTGCCGGAAGCATTCTTGATCCCTCCGGCGCGGCCGTTCCCGGAGCCTCAATTACCATTCAGAATCCGGCAACCGGATTTATTCAGAAGCTCACCGCCGACGCGAGCGGCTTCTTCAAAGCCCCCCTGATCGAACCCGGAAAATACACCGTCACCGTGACCGCTTCCGGCTTCGGCACTTATCGCGCCGACAACGTAACCGTCTACGTCGGCCAGGTGACGACGGTTTCGCCGCATCTCGCTCTGGCCAGCTCCACCACGCAAGTAGTGGTCTCCGAGCAGACCCCGGTGATGAATACAGAGTCGCCCGACTTCACCGACACGCTGAACTACAAGTCGCTCCAAACCATCCCGATCAACAACCGCCGGTGGTCCAGTCTGGCCATGACCACCCCGGCCGTCGTGTCGGACTCGAACGGCTATGGTCTCGTCAGCATCCGCGGCATGAGCCCGATCCTCAACAACGTCGAGATCGACGGCGCAGACGACAACCAGGCGTTCTTCTCCGAAGAGCGCGGCCGCACCCGCGAGGCCTATTCGACCTCCGGCAACGCCGTGCAGGAGTTTGCCGTCAATACCGGCGTCTACTCCGCCGAATACGGCCGCGCAGCCGGCGGCGTGATCACCTCGGTCACCAAGAGCGGCACCAACCAGCTCCACGGCGAAGCATATTTTTACGATCGTGAAAGCAACTGGGGCGCGATCAACCCATACAGCAAAGTCACCACGCTTGTGAATGGCGCCAATGTCGTGGAGCCTCTCAAGCCCGAGGATCTTCGCAAGATCTACGGCTTTACCGTAGGTGGAGCGCTCATCAAGGACAAGCTCTTCTGGATTTACACCTACGACCAGCACACGCACGTCTTTCCCATCGTTGGCGTCCCGGTAAATCCCGCCAACTTCTACACCCTGCCCGTCGCCACATTGCCGACCGGCGCGAACTGCAATCTCACGCCAACTCCTGAAGCCAAGGGCAACGGCTATCTGAGCGGCGACACTTCATCCACCAAGACTGAAGACGCAGAGGCCTGCACGCTGGCGGCGCGCCAAGGTATCAGCTATGCGCAGGCGGCGGCCGACTGGGCCTCGCTCATCAATGGCGGCAACCTGACCGGTGGGAAGACTGATCTCGGCCTCAACTCCGACATCGGCCCCACGCCGCGCTTCGGCTACCAGGAGATCAACACCCCGAAGATCGACTGGCAGATCAACGGCAGGGAACACCTCAGCGTGCTCTATCATCGCCTTCGCTGGGATTCGCCCGGCGGCGTGCAGACCGGCAATCCGGTCAACTACGCTCGCGACTCTGACGGCACCGACTTCGTCAAGCTGGACTACGGCCTGACGAAGCTCACCAGCCTTATCAGCGCTAACGTCAGCAATGAGATCCTCTACCAGTACAGCCGCGAACTCGACGACGAGGGCCAGCAGCCGTTTACCGCCTATACCCTCGCGGACATGGACAACAACAGCGGCAACATTCCTGAAGTCGTAGTGGCCAGCTCTTCCTCCGGCTGGGGCTTCACCGCAGGCTCGCCCTACTATTCCTACCGGATCGCATATCCCCTGGAGAACAAGTGGCAGGTCGGCGATGTCCTCTACTGGAATAAGGGCAACCACAGCTTCAAGTTCGGCGTGGATGCGGTCCACAACTACGACTTCCAGAACAACCTCTACGAAGGCAATGGCGAGTACAACTACCAGTACCTCGGCCCCTACTTCAACGACTTGCTCGACTTCAAGAACGGGGTAACCCCAACCGCCAGCACCTCCTCCACAAACTACGGTTGCGACTCAAGCTACTCCGAGTACGCTACCTCGGCAAGCAGCACCGTGGTTTCGGGCTATCCCTGTTATCAGTATTACTATCAGGGATTCGGCGCTCCAACCTTCGGCCTCAACACCATGGATACCGGCGTCTTCGCCCAGGACAACTGGAAGTTCTCCCCGCGGCTCACCCTCGAAATCGGCCTGCGCTGGGATCATGAGGCCCTGCCGGCTCCCAGCTCCGAGTTCACGTCTGCTGTGGGCAGCTTTACCCCATACAACGGCCTGACCAACCACCCCAACCAGTGGACGAACTTCGGTCCGCGCCTCGGCTTCTCCTACGACCTATACGGCGGAGGCAAGACTCTCCTCCGCGGCGGATGGGGCATGTACTACGGCCGCATCACCAACGGCAACCTGCTCGAAGTACTCTTCGACTCCGGCAGCCCCAAGGCCCAAACCTCTCCCGAGTTCTTTAACGCTCCCACGTCTTCCGTGGCGGAGGGCCCGGTATACCCCAACATCTTCGCCAGCGGCGGCAGCACCAGCAAGCCCAGCTCCTATTTCTTCTCGCCCAACCTGAAGCTGCCCGAGGTGCAGGAGTTCGATCTGCAGGTGCAGCAGGCTGTCGGCAGAGACACCTTCTTCTCGGTCAGCTACCTGGGTTCGCTCGGCCGTGAGCTGCCCAACTTCCTTAACGTCAACATCGTGCCCTGCTCGGCTTCGGCCACCGCCTGCGAATCCAAGACCATCACCGTCTCTGACGCATCCGGCAAAGGCCCCATCCCGGCAGGCCCGCTGACTATCAATAACATCTACACCACCTACGGCAACACGGGGCTGCTCGGCCCCAATGCCGTCAACTTCACCTCCATCACCGAGATGGTCAGCAACGTGAATTCCAGCTACAACGCGTTTGTGGCCGAGATCCTCAATCGATCGCTCAAGAACATCCAGTTCGACGCCAACTACACCTGGTCTCACGCGCTCGACTTCGACCAGAACGCCGACACCGAGGGCGCGACCAACATCTGGTTCGACCCCTACAGCAATGCCCACCTCAACTACGGCAACTCCGCGTACAACGTTCCTAACCGGTTTGTCGCCTGGGCGCTCTACAGCTTCCCAGGCCTCCGCGCCGGCAATCCGCTGAAGTGGGTGACTAACGGATGGAGCGTTGACGACAGCTTCCAGATGCAGAACGGTCTGCCCTATACGGCGACCTGGAGCGGAAAGCTAAGCGGCGCCCTCAGCAGCGGCTTCAACGGAGCCGGCGGTCTGGCGATCATCCCCGGCTACATCGGGGTCAACTCTTACCGCTATCCCCGCCACATAGTCGACGACGCTCGCGTCCAGAAGGAATTCAACCTGGGTGAAGGCCGCAACGTGCAACTCATGCTGAATGCCTTCAACGTCGCCAACCACCAGAACATCACGGCGGTCGGCACCACTGCATACACCCTGTCGGGTTCCACCCTCACTTATCTCGGCCAGGGCCCTTCCAACTCTTCCGACAACACCCTGGGTATTCCCACCAACTCAAACAGCGCCGGCTTCCTCTATACGCCGCGCCAGGTGGAGATTGCGGCGCGATTCAACTTCTAAATCGATCACTGAACTACAGGCGCGGCGGCTTCGGCCGCCGCGTTTCATTTGCTGACGCCGCGTCATGATCCCGTACTTCCCATCCCTTTCACTCAACGCCTCTACGACCGATCGATTCGTCCCGCGCGTCCCTATTTGATCCGCTCCCCATGAATGTGTGATCAATATCACAATTCCTGGGCCGAAATCGTGTTACATCTTGCCTTGAAAAGACCCTAGCCCTGGTTTTCGAGGTGTTTCCATGGTTTGCCCCAAGTGCCATTCCGCCGCTCTCTCTTTGATTCCGGCGGAGATCCGGCTCTACCGCAACGTTCCACGCACGCTGAGCCATCCCCCCATGACCCCTTCTCCCGACGTCCAGGTCTGTCTGGACTGCGGTTGGTCCGAGTTCTCCATTCCGCATTCCTGGCTATCGGCCGGCTGGCTTCGCTCTCTGCGCCCACAACCCGTCCGCGCCGATTCCGGGTTGACCCCCTCCGGCGCCGCGGCAATCTGACCTTCCGGCCCCCTCACCCGGCCCACCGGCTCCTATCACAAGCCGGTCGATTGTTTCTGCGCGCCCCTCCATCGACCCCGCCAAAGAAAAAGGCCCCCAGCCGAAGCCGGAGGCCTTTCGTTTCAGTCTGAGATCGGAGTTCAGAGGTCTCGGGTCCGGATCAGCTTTCTTTCTGACCCCTGATCCCTGCCTCAGTACATGCCGTCCATGCCGCCGCCATGGCCGCCAGCCGGGGCAGCAGCCTTGGGCTCGGGCAGCTCGACAACCAGCGCTTCGGTCGTCAGCAGCAGCGCCGCGATCGAGGCCGCGTTCTGCAGCGCCGTCCGCGTCACCTTGGTGGGGTCGATCACGCCGGCCTTCACCAGGTCCTCAAAGGTCCCGGTCAGCGCGTTGTAGCCGTAGTGCGGTTCCTTCGACTCCAGAACCTTGGCCACCACCACCGCGCCCTCTTCGCCGGCATTCGAGATGATCTGCCGTAGAGGCTCTTCGAGCGCACGCCGGATGATCTGCGCGCCGGTCTTCTCATCGCCCGTCAGCGTCTTGATCAGCTCGTCCACCGCCGGAATGGTCCGCACCAGCGCCACGCCGCCGCCGGGCACAATGCCCTCCTCGACAGCCGCGCGCGTCGCGTGCAGCGCGTCTTCCACGCGAGCCTTCTTCTCCTTCAGCTCGGTCTCGGTCGCCGCGCCCACCTTGATGATGGCCACGCCGCCCACCAGCTTCGCCAGCCGCTCCTGCAGCTTCTCCTTGTCGTAGTCCGAGGTGGTCTTCTCGATCTGCGACCGGATCTCCTTCACGCGGCCTTCGATGTCGCTGGCCTTGCCCGCGCCGTCCACAATGGTCGTGTTGTCCTTGTCGATCGTCACGCGCTTCGCCCGGCCCAGGTCCTCGATCTTGACCCCCTCGAGCTTGATGCCCAGGTCCTCGGTGATCGCCTTGCCGCCGGTCAGCACCGCAATGTCGCCCAGCATCGCCTTGCGCCGGTCGCCAAACCCAGGTGCCTTCACGGCCGCGACATTCAGCGTGCCGCGCAGCTTGTTCACCACCAGCGTCGCCAGCGCTTCGCCTTCCACATCCTCGGCGATGATGATGAGGGGCTTGCCGCTGCGCGCCACCTGCTCCAGCAGCGGCAGCAGGTCCTTCATGGCGCTGATCTTCTTCTCGTAGATCAGGATGTAGGGGTCGTCCAGCACTGCCTCCAGCCGCTCCGCGTCCGTCACAAAGTACGGGCTCAGATAGCCGCGGTCGAACTGCATTCCGTCCACAGTCTCAAGGCCGGTGTGCATCGTCTTCGACTCTTCGATCGTGATCACGCCATCCTTGCCCACCACCTTCACCGCGTGCGCAATAATGTCGCCGATCTCCTGGTCGCCGTTGGCCGAAATCGCCCCAACCTGCGCCACCGATCCCTCGTTCACCGGCTTCGACAGCTTGCCCAGTGCGCCGCCGTCGGTCCGCTTGCCTTCCTTGTCCACAGCGCCGATCACCGCCGTCACGGCCCTCTCGATGCCGCGCTTCAGCGCCGTCGGGTTTGCACCCGCCGCCACCGTCTTCACGCCCTCGCGGAAGATCGCCTGCGCCAGCACCGTCGCCGTCGTCGTGCCGTCTCCGGCCACGTCGCTCGTCTTCGAAGCCACCTCGCGCACAAGCTGCGCGCCCGTGTTCTCCAGCGGATCCTTCAGGTCGATCTCCTTGGCCACCGTCACGCCGTCCTTGGTGATCGTCGGCGACCCAAACTTCTTCTCGATTACAACGTTCCGCCCCTTCGGGCCGAGCGTCGCCTTCACGGCGTCCGCCAGCGTGTTCACGCCGCGCAGAATCGCCTGCCGGGATTCTTCTCCGTGCAAAATCTGCTTTGCCATGCCTTTTTCTCCTGGTTCACAGTTCTTTTAAAAACTGCTGAGAGTGAACAGTGATCAGTGATCAGTGTTCGGATTACAGTCAACTGTCGCAGTTAGTCAGGACTTGAAGTTCAGTGTCGCTGGAGCACCGGATGGAGACCGCGCTATCACTGTCCACTGTCTACTGACCACTGGAAAGCTACTTCTTCACGATCCCCAGAACCTCTTCCTCGCGCATGATCAGGAACTCCTCGCCGTCAATCTTGATCTCGGTTCCGGAGTACTTCCCGAACAGCACACGGTCCCCGGCCTTCACATCCAGCGGGAACACCTTGCCCTCGTCGTTGCTCTTGCCCTTGCCCACGGAGATCACTTCGCCTTCCTGCGGCTTCTCCTTGGCGCTGTCGGGGATAATGATTCCACCCCGAATCGTCTCGCCCTCTTCCACCCGCCGTACCAGGATGCGGTCGTGAAGCGGGGTGAACTTCGTCGCTACGGATGTTGACGTTGCTGCCATTGCTTCGCTTCTCCTTCACGTGGACAGGCTTTCCGCCTCGTCCCCGAGTCTTTGAATGGTTTTTTTCAAGAAGAACTACAGAAACTCCGGAATCCGTTCCTCTCCTGCCGGGGCGACAAGTCCTGCTCTGCCGCCAGTGCTTTAGCACTCTCGTCTTCCAATTGCTAACGATAGGGAAGTCGGGCAAGTTTTGTCAAGAGGCTTTCGTTAAAATATGAGCATGTTCTGCTCATAAAGTGTGATAAGGCCATCCGCCGAAGGCTAGCGCCTTACCCATGCCACCGCCAGGATCACCTCTCCAATTCCGAATAAGCTCCCAAAGACGATCAGGTTCGATCGCGCCAGCCACTTCGGAAGGTAGATATCGAACCCCGGGTCACGGTCGGGTGTCCATCGTGCCGCCACGTCCGTCAACGGACACCGTCCGCGGTTCACCGCCAGAACCCCGCACTCGATCCACACCAAGCCGCTGAGGATCACAGCCAGCCGGAAGCGCCCCGCGACGGCTGCCAGCGGCACCCCCAATATGCAAGACACAAAAAACACCCAGATCGCACTATGCAGAGCCTTCACGGTCCTCAGTGCGCGCATCGCTCTTCGGTCCATGCTCCTCGGTCCTTAGGTGGCTGGTTCGTAAACCGGAGTCTGGCAGGTAGCCAGAGATTCGATCCCACGCAAGCTGGGGCTCGCGCTAAAATGCTTGGTATGCGCCGCACTCTCTTCCTTAGCGCCAGCGCCTTGATCGCCTTTCTTACCCTGGCTGCCGCTCCCCTTACGCTGAGCGCCCATCCCGACAATAATCGCTGCCGCAAGTGCAAGGTGCCTCCTCCGGCATCGCGTATCACGGTGACTGTGCTCCGCAACGACGACGGCAAGCCCATCCGCAACGCCGCAGTGGTCTTCCATGCCATCGAAGGTGACAAAGACAAAGGCGGCCTCGAGCTCAAGTCCAATGAGGACGGTGTCGCGGTGATGGACGTGATCCCAATCGGAGACACGGTGCTTCTGCAGGTGATCGCCAACGGCTACCAGACCTACGGGGGCGAATACAAGGTCAGCAAGCCTCAGATGTCCATGCACATCCGCCTTAAGAGGCCCGGCCAGCAGTACTCCATCTACGATAATCGCGAAGACGCCGACTCCGGCGCCAGCAGCGGAAATCAGTCTCAGGATGGTTCCCAGGGCTCTTCGAACGGCGGGTCAAGCGGCGCGCAAAAACATTAGGCGTGGCGGTGCGCCCTTTTCGGGACGGCCGTCGGCGTCTCTCTTGCCTGAAGGTACTGCTCGTCATCCACCAGCCTCTTTTATGCCCAGCTTACCCCTCGACGGCAAAACAGCGTTCGTTACCGGTGGTGCCCGCCGTATCGGCCGCGGTATCGCCCTCGCTCTCGCCGCCGCGGGCGCGGACGTTGCTATCACCTTCCTCAGCTCCAGCTCCGAAGCCACTGCAACCGTCGGCACCATCGAATCCCTCGGCCGTCACACCTGCGCGCTTCCCTGCGATCTCCGCTGCGAAGCCTCGGTCCGCGCCGCGGTCGCCGACGCCTCCGCCCGGCTCGGGCGGCTGGACGTCCTTATCAACAACGCCGCTGTCTTTGAGTCGGCCCCGCTCGATTCCCTCACCCTCGCCCAGTGGGACAGGATCTTTGAAACCAATGCACGCGGTCCTTTTCTTATGGCGCGCGAGGCCATCCCATATCTGCGCGCCGCTCAGGGCAGAATTGTCAACATCGGTTCACTCGGAGGCTTGCGCGCCTGGGCCACCCACGCGCATTACTCGGCCTCCAAGGCAGCGTTGCACTCGCTCACACAGTCCATGGCCAAGGCCTTTGCCCCCGCCGTCTCGGTCAACTGTGTCGCTCCCGGCTGGATTGAGTTGGAAGATGATTCCAAAGATTCCGCCGCCCGCTTCGCCGCCAAGGCTCCTATGCAGCGCAACGGCACCCTCGACGATGTCGTCCAGGCCGTGCTCTTTTTCGCCGCAAGCCCGGCCTTCATCACCGGGCAAATCCTGGCCGTCGACGGCGGCCTCAGCCTTCTATAGCCGTGGCGAGATCGTTGGGCCGGGCCCTCACCGCGCCAGCAGCCGCTGCCAGAATCCCTTGCGGCCACTGCTGCCTGCCTCGTCTCGATTCGCGGACCCGCCCTTCTGTGGCCTTGGACTCTGCTGATAACGCCTGGCGTCAAACTTCAGCGGCTTATGTTCCTGCAGACCCACCGGCTCCGGTTGCGCCGGCAGCCGCGTTCCCTCCACCGCCGCGCGGGGATTCAACTCGTACAACCGGCGCGCCGTCTCCTCGCCCATTCGCTTCGCCACATACTCGTAGCCCTTTTTCAGGTGGGGAGGCCGCCACACCGGATGATGCGCATCTGTCGCCAGAAAATGAATCCAGTTCCTTTCCAGCAGTTCATTGGCAAAATCCTGGGCCATCTTGCCGAATCGCCCATAGAGAGCGTTCGAAGTCACCTGCACCAGGCAGCCCTTGCGCAGCCAGTCCGCCAGTAGCTCCGGCTCCCGCTGCACCGCCGGATACCGCTCCGGATGCGTGATGACCAGCGTGTAGCCCGCCGACCGCAATCGGTACATCGCTGCATCCATCTGAGGCGGAATATTCATGTTCGGGAACTCGATCAGCAGGTACCCCTTCCCGTTGATCGAGTACTTCAGCGGATGCGCCGCCGCGTCATCCACATTCTCCGCCGTCATGTGGAAGTCGCAGCCGAGGCTCAGCCGCACCACGCCCTTCAGCGTCTCACGCAGTTCCGCCAGGCGCGTCGCAATCAGCTCTGGGTTGTACGGATACTCGAAGCTCGCGTGCGGCGTGCACACGATCTCCGTTACTCCCTCGACCGCCGCCTCCTGCGCCATCGCCAGCGAAGTCTCAAGGTCCGGAGCGCCGTCGTCCACGCCATAGATGAGGTGATGATGGATATCGATCAAGGCCCTTGGCTCACTCCTTCTTACCCCGGAAGCCTCAATGAGTTGCCATGTTCTCGATCATTGAAGCAAATATCTTCCACCCGTCTGCCGAGCCCAGCAACCCCTCACTCGACCGGTCCGGATGCGGCATCATACCCAATACGTTCCTCCGCGCGCTCAGGATTCCCGCGATGTTGCTGAGGGACCCGTTTGGGTTCGCCTCGGCCGTGATCTCGCCCTGCGGTGTCGCGTACCGGAACACAATCCGGTCCTCGTCCTCTAGCCGCCGCAGTTCCTCCGGCCCGCAAAAGTAGTTCCCCTCCATGTGTCCGATGGGAATCTTCAGAACATCCCCTTTCGCGAACTGCCCAGTAAATGGACTATCGGCGGTTTCCACCCGCAGATGAACCGGCTTGCAGATGTATTTCAGTCCGGCATTGCGCATCAGCGCGCCCGGCAGCAGGCCGGCCTCGGTCAATATTTGGAATCCATTGCAGATACCAAGCACCAGGCCGCCGCCCCCGGCAAACCGCTTCACCGCCTGCATCACTGGAGAAAACCGCGCAATCGCCCCCGTCCGCAAGTAGTCCCCGTAGGCGAACCCGCCAGGAACCAGCACCGCGTCCACTCCGGCCAGGTCTTCGCTGTCATGCCACAGGTAGACAACCGGTTGCCGGGCGATCTCCGCAATCACGTTATAGGTGTCGTGGTCGCAGTTTGAGCCGGGAAACACCAGAACCCCGAATTTCATATTTTTAGCGTAACAGTTTCCTGTTGGCCCGTGGCCAAGGGAGACTTGCCACGATTTCGCAGAGGAGCCGCATGATCGAATTCAGGTATTAACTCTTTGCAGAGATCGCGGCGTAGTCCTCCGTGCTCTTCGCCGCCATCGTCCGGACCGCCCATCCGGCAATTAACAAGCTCGGCGCGGCCGTCGGCCCCTGATCGCCCAGCGCGCCAAGCGTCGTGTGCACCACGCGCTCGTCCGGCTGCGCCGCCCGCGATATCACCGCGCACGGCAAATCCTCCGGCAGACCCATCGCCAGCCACTCCGCCGCCAGCAGCTTCATATCCCGCCCCGGCATGTACACCACCCGCGTCGCGTCCTCAATCGCCGGCAGCGCCGCCCGGTTGTGCGATTGTGCATGATGCCCCGTCGAAAAGATCAACTTCGACGCCCACTCCCGGTCCGTCAGCGACCGCTCCAGCGAAGCCGCCGCAGCAAACGCGGCCGAGACCCCTGGAACTACCTCGAACTCCACGCCCACCTCACGCAGCGCCGCCATCTCCTCGGCCGCCCGCCCAAACAGCAGCGGATCGCCGCTCTTCAGCCGCACCACGGCGCGCCCAGCCCGCGCATGTTCGATCATCAACCCGTTGATCTCTTCCTGCGTGATGCTCTTTGTGCCGCAGCGCTTGCCTACATTCACAATCTCGGTAGCGCACGTCGCCAGTTCCAAAACTGCCTGCGGCACCAAGTCGTCGTGCAGGATCACGTCGGCCGCCTCGATCGCCCGCACTGCCTTCACGGTGAGCAGCTCCGGATCACCCGGCCCCGCGCCCACCAGCGCCACCGCGCCGGCCCGCACCGCTTCCCTGCCCCTCCGCGCCAGTTGCTTCGTCGCACACAGTGCCGAGTCGCAAATCTCTCTCTGCGCCAGCTCATGCAGCAGCACTCTCCGCTCTTCGCCCCGCGAATGCGTAGCCAGCACCTCCCGCCTCAGCTCGCCCAGCTTCTCCAGCCACTCACCCACATCATGCGGCAGTTGCTCGTCGATCTCACGCCGTAGCCGCTGCGCCACCGCCGGGCTCTCCCCACCCGTCGAGATCGCAATCTGGAGCTCACCCCGGCTCACCACCGACCCGAAGAAGAAGTCGCAGTGGGGAATATCATCCACGCTGTTGCACGGAATGCCGCGCGCCACCGCTTCGCGGTACACCTCCGCGTTCACTTCGGGCGAGTCGGTAGCCGCAATCACCGTAAAATTTCCATCCAGATCCGCAGCCTCAAACCCCCGCCGCACCCACTCGATCCGTCCCTCGTCGGCCAGCGCCCGCACCTCGTCGCGGGCAACCGGCGCCACCACGCGCAGCCGTACACCCGTCTTCAGCAGCGCCGAGATCTTGTCGAGCGCCACCGTCCCCGCGCCGACCACCAGCCCCTGCCGCCCCTCGAGCTTCAAAAACACCGGCAACAAACTCATCCGCGTGAACCCAACCTCCGCCTCCCGGTCCCTCAGTCCCTCAGTCCCTGCCTCGATCAATCTCCCACCCCCTGCGGCACCCGCCCCGCCGGCAGATCCCGCTCCACCGCCTCCAGCACCTCGCCCGCAAGCTGCGCCCGCAGCTCCTCGTTCGTATGCCGCCCGAACCACTCGCGCAGATTCTCTTCAGGCAGCCGTCCCCCAAGGTACTCGCGCAGCAGCCGCTCAATCGCCTCTGGGACCAAGGGCGCCGCGCACCGGTACCCCACTGGCCGCGCAATCCCTGCGTGCTTGCCCACCGCGCCGCCCACACAGAAATAGAACGCGTCGGTCAGCTTCCCTTCGTGCTTGATCTTCTTGCCTTCAAGCCCGATGTCCGCGATCCAGTGCTGCCCGCAGCTATTCGGGCACCCCGTCACGTGCAGCTTCAGTTGCTGATCGAACCCCGGCAGCCGCTCTTCGAGCTCATCCACCAGCCATTTTGTAAAGCCCTTGGTCTCGGCAATCGCCAGCTTGCAGAACTCGGTTCCTGTGCACGCCACTGCTCCGCGCCAAAAGTTCGTGGCCTCGACGTGCAGCCCGATCTGCCCCAACTCCCGCGCCAGCTCGCCTGTCTTGGCATAAGGCACGTCGATGAACAGCAGGTTCTGTGCAACCGTCGTCCGCAACGCCCCGCTCCCGAACCGCTCCGCCAGCTCTGCGGCCGCCTCCAGCTGCTCCCCTGTCACGCGTCCGCGCAGCACCGAAGCACCCACGTACGCGAGGCCGGGCTGCCGCTGCGGATGAATCCCCACGTGGTCGCGCACGATGTCCTCGGGCACCTCCTCCGCCACGCCCGGATCGATCTTGAACGGCACCCGCGCCTGCAGCTCGGCCAAAAAGCGCGCCGCATCCCAACCCTCTTTCATGAATAGGTACTTCATCCGCGCCCGCTCCCGGCTCTCGCGCAGCCCCATCTGATCCCGGAAGATCTCCGCCACCGCACGCGCCGCCGGCACCGCCTGCTCCGGCGTCAAAAACGCATCCAGCCGAACCGCCAGGTGCGGCTCGTTCGACAGGCCTCCGCCCACGCGCAGCGAGTAGCCCACCTCGCCGTCCCGCACCGCGGCCGTCAGGGCAATGTCGTTAATCTCCGGGTAATTGCACCACGACGGGCACCCCGTCGCCGAAATCTTGAACTTCCGCGGCAAATTGTAGAAATCCCCATTGCCCTTCAGCTCGTGCGCAATCCCCAGGGCCACCGGCGAAGCATCGATCAGCTCGTCGGCCGCCACCCCCGCCAGCGGGCAACCTGTTACGTTCCGCACCACGTCGCCGCAGGCCCCCTTCGGCGAAAGCCCCGCCTTGTCCAGCGCATCCACAATCTCCGGCAGCGCCTCAATCGAAAGCCAGTGAAGCTGGATCGCCTGCCGCACCGTGATGTCCGCAAGGTTCCGCCCGTGCTTCCGCGAAATTTCCCCGATCAGCCGCAGTTGCTCGGCCGACACGATCCCGTTCGGAATCCCGATGCGCATCATGAACCAGTCGCTGGCCAGCCCTTCGCCGCCCTTGCCGCCGGTCACCCCCGCGCCGTCGCCCTGGGTGTACACGCCCCACCACTTGAAGTAGAACGATGCCCACTCCGGCAGCACGCTCCCGCGTCCTTCGCGCGCAAAGGCCCTTACTTCCTCGAAGACCTCCCAGGGGTTCTTCTCCAGCTTCAACCGTTCGGCGCGCTGCGCCTTCGTTTCCTTCTTGGGAATTGCAGTTTCACTCATAATTCGATCCTTTTTCGGGCGCGCAAAATAGAAAACCCGCGAGGGCGTGAGCTCTATCGCGGGCAGTTCGAGAAACCTTGGACGATGGTGCAGGACGTTCAGACCCAGGTCACTAGTGCGCGCGATCCGGCGTACAACAGCGACAACAGGTCAGTCCTTGCATACCAGCATCTTAAACGGAAGATGAACGAAACGCAACCTTAACTCCCTGAACCGCGGCCGCGGCCCGGGTTCGCGGCAAGAAGCTGTATAGGGATCCTCAGCCGCTTCTGGGTGAACGATTCTCTCGTCTGTCCCGAGCGTCAGGAGTCGGAAACCTGTGTTGAGAAGTGGTCGGGTCAGTGAACACCGGTCAGAAACCGGTACCGAATATTCCACTCACTGGTATGGCCGGGAGCAATCTCCAGGTGAATATAAGCTTCCGGGCAAACAGTGCTCTGGATCGACCACAGATAGAAGCGGGAGATCGGCCTATCTCCGGTTTGTTCGATTCCGATCCCCCTGCTGGTCTCTTCAAGCCGGATATCGTAGTCGGAAGACGTGTTGCCGTAGCCCGTAAGATAGGCGCCCACGGTCTCTCCCGGCTGCACATGCTGTAGATAGACGATGTCGTTGCCCCTGACTTCAGCGCCCGGAGAAAGTGACGTATCCGGCACCGGATGCCACGGAAAGTGCAATACGAAACCCGGCCCCGTCGGCTGCCCGTCAAGCATAAAGAAATCGTGATCGTAAACGTCGGTGACCAACGGCCGTGCGCCCAGATTCTTGAGGAAATGCCGGAGCGTCAGCGTGGATCCATCCCGGCTGATCAGAATCTTCTTGGTATAAAGATAGCTGACTCCCGTCGGCGAGATAAGCCGCTGCTGAAGAGTGATCGAGCGTTTTCCCTTCTGTACCTTCCATCGCCCCCCATCGACGATGGGAAAGCTCGCCCCGAATCGATAAGGCACATCTGCGGTCTTGCGCAACACCCCCACGCCGATCTTGACAAAGAGCCCCCCCGCCTTCGCGGTGTCGTATCCCTGGGCCCCATCGGCAGGTCGAAACTCCTCCACTGGCCCGGTGATGGAATCGTTGACGAGAGGATCGTAGTGGCGAAACCACTCGCCCCAGTAAGTATGTCCACGATATGACGCGCAGCCGATCACCCCGGACCAGTCAAAGCGCTGGGCGCGATAGTAGCCGTCCGTGGCGCTTGGGAGAAACACAACCATACGCAGATCGCCGCTGATGAGCGTTACGTGCGGATGGTCGGAATCGGGCAGGTTCGAGCAGGGAGCTGCGGAGGGTGAAGACGGCAGCTGAGCCTGAGCGCAGCAGGACGGCAAGCATGCCCGCACAGCAAAAAGGACACCGGCACACAGGCCCAAGAACAGTTTTCGCACTGGTCACTCCTGCGCGGATTATACGGCAGGATCGATTCAGGAATGGGTTTCGAAAGGGCGCGTACCTCGAGCTTCTCTACGGGGCGGCTGGTGCCTCCAGCTCTGCTGCAATCCGCTCCGCGGCCTCCTCAGCCGCCCGCACGCAGTCTTCCGACAGGCTCATCCGGATCGGCTGCCGCGGGTCGATCGCGATCGCGTACAAAACCACCTCCCGCGTCCCTCCCTGCATATAGAACGCGTCCAGCAGGTCTTTCACTCCAATATCGTGCGCCGTCAGCGTCGGCGGATAATCGCTCGCAAACCGCGGCGTCGTCCGTGTCACCGTCCCCGGAGGGTTCCCATCCGCCGCCGCATCGATCAGGACAATCCGGTCCGCATTCTCGAGAGGCTCCAGCAGCACAAACCCACCCGTGCCGCCATCCAGGCACTCCACATCCTCGGGCAGGGCGCGCCCTTCCAGCGCGCGCACCACGTGTACGCCCACGCCCTCGTCCCCCATCAGGACGTTGCCGAGCCCCAGCACCAGCGTCTTCGCCTTAGCCGCCACCAGCATTCATGCCACCCAATCATCTCTCATCCCCGGGCCCTGACCACTGATCAGTGGTCACTGTCTTTGACCCGGTCAAACTTCCACCCGCCCACAATCGACGAAATCGTCCCCCGGCCCTCGATGTAGTCGTGATAGAACGCAAGGTACACATGCACGATCGTGAATGCGATAAAGAACCACATGAACGCGTGGTGCCAGAACCGCACGCCCATCTCCCCGCCCATCAGCGGCACCACCCACCCGAACATGTGCGCCATCCATGAGCTGCTCATGCTCGAGTAGAGCGCCAGCCCGGTGACCATCTGGAAGCAGAACGCCAGGAACGTGAAAAAGTAGATGAACGCCGCAAGCGAGTTGTGTCCGGTCGAGATCGTCCCGTGCATCTTGGTCTGCAAGACGTCCGTCTTGATCACGTCTGCAATCTCCTGCCGCTGCCACTTCTTCAGCGGGAAGAAGTTCGACCACTTCGCGTACTTGTTCCCCACGAATCCCCAGTAAATCCGCGCCCAGAAGTTGAAGATATAGACCCAGGCTGCCGCAAAGTGAAGGAACCGCACCCATCCGAACCAGTACTGCTGATACGCCTCTGCTGCCGTCCCCAGCTTCACAGGGCGCCCGATCAGGTATCCCGTGATGCACAGCAGCACCAGCGTGATCGCGTTGATCCAGTGGTAGGCCCGTACCGGCATCTCCCACACGTACACACGCCGGTACTCCACCGGAGTGTGTCTGTTCGTTGCAAAAACGTCTCTTGCTCCAACGCCCTGTGTGCTCATAGCCGTCACTCGAACGAAATCTGGTGAAGGTGCCGTCCCTGCGGATCGTAAAGATGCACGGCGCAGGCCAGACACGGGTCAAACGAGTGGATCGTCCGGATGATCTCCACCGGCTCCTCGATCTTCGCTACCGGCGTACCGATCAGCGACGCCTCGAACGACGACCGCTGCTGCTTCCCATCCCGCGGCGACCCATTCCAAGTCGTCGGCACCACCAGTTGGTAGTTCGCAATCGCCCCGTCGTGGATCTTGATCCAGTGCGCCAGCGACCCCCGCGGAGCCTCCACCAGCCCCACGCCTTCCGCATCCACCGGCCACGTTTTCGGCTCCCACTTCTCGCCGTTGAACGTCGAGACCTCGTTGATCTTCACCCGCTCCATCAGGTCCCCGTAGAACTCCTTCAGCCAGATCATCGCCAGTGCCGCATCCAGTCCCCGCGCCGCCGTCCTTCCCAGCGTGCTGAACAGTGCCCCCACCGGCACACCCAGCTTGGCCAGCGTCGAGTCCACCACTTCCTTCACGTCCGCGCGTCCCGAGGCGTACGACACGATCAGCCGCGCCAGCGGTCCCACCTCCATCGCGTTGTCCTTCCACCGCGGCGTCTTCAGGAAGGAATATTTGTTGTACCCCTCCAGCGTCTCGAACGGCGGCTTCGGCCCCATGTAGTGGATATTCGTCTCCCCAGCCCACGGATGCAGTCCCGCCTGGTCGCCCTCGCTGTAGTCGTACCACGAGTGCGCAATGTACTCCTTGATCTCCTGCGAGTCGCGTGGGTTCACTGGATACACCGTGCTCAAATCCCGGTTCAGCACCGCACCTCGCGCGTATTTGAACGCTTCAGGATGCGCGAACCCCTTGGTCGGAAACTCCCCATAGCAGAGATAGTTGTGCAATCCCCCACCGTAGTTCGCCCAGTCCTTGTAGAACGAAGCCACAGCCAGCAGGTCGGGGATATACACCTGATTCACAAACTCGTCCGCCTGGCCGATCAGTTGCGAAACCAGGTTCAGCCGCTCCATGTTGATCGCCGCCACCTCGTTGGTGTTGATCGAGCACGGCGCCCCACCCACCAGGTAGTTCGGGTGCGGATTCTTCCCCCCGAACACCGCATGGATCTTGACGACTTCCTTCTGCCACTCCAGCGCGTCCAGATAGTGCGCAACCCCGATCAGGTTCACCTCCGGCGGCAGCTTATACGCCGGATGCCCCCAGTACCCGTTCGCGAAGATCCCCAGCCCGCTGGCCGCAAACGCCTTGATCTTGTCCTGCACCTGCGTAAAGTAGGCCGGCGTATTTTTGTCCCACTGCGAAAACGACTGGGCCAGCTCCGACGCCTTCTTCGGATCGGCCTTCAGCGGGTTCACAATGTCCACCCAGTCCAGCGCATGCAGGTGGTAGAAGTGGATCACGTGATCCTGCACATACTGCGTGGTGAGCATAATGTTCCGGATCAGTTCCGCAGTCGGCGGCACGTTCACGCCCAGCGCATCTTCCACCGAGCGCACGCTCGCCAGCGCATGGACCGTCGTGCACACCCCGCACACCCGCTCCGTAATCGCCCACGCATCCCTGGGATCCCGCCCGATCAAGATCTTTTCGAGACCCCGCACCATCGTCCCCGCGCTGTAGGCATCGGTGATGACGCCGTTCTCCACCACCGCCTCCACGCGCAGGTGGCCCTCAATGCGCGTTACCGGATCGACAACGACTCGTGTTGCCATAGCTCCTTACGACTCCTTCTCGTCTTCCGTGTGCACTTCCGCGATCACCTGGTGCTTGCGGATGTTGGTCACCACCGCGTGCGCCGCCACGCCGGCCAGCGTCGCCACGCCCACCACCGTGCCCACCGTATCCGCCGTGCTCTCCACGCCGAATCCCGGGAACGACGCGAGGTGCTGGTAAAGCGGCCCGTTGTCCCAGAAACCCGCCTCGCTGCACCCGATGCATCCATGCCCCGACTGGATCGGATAGCTCGTCCCGTCGTTCCACTTCGTCACCGAGCAGGCGTTGTAGGTCACCGGGCCCCTGCAGCCCATCTTGTACAGGCAATATCCCTTGCGCGCGTTCTCGTCGTCCCACGCCTCCACAAACAGCCCGGCGTCGTAGTTCGGCCGCCGGTAGCAGGTGTCGTGCACCCGCCGCCCGTAGAACTCCTTCGGCCTTCCCTGGTCGTCCAGCGCCGGCATCTCCCCCAGCACCAGCAGATGCGTCACCACGCCCATCATCACGTCCGCAATCGGCGGGCAACCCGGCACATTGATCACCGGTTTTGACACCAGCTTCGCAATCGGCGTCGCCCCCGTCGGATTCGGCCTTGCCGCCTGCACGCAGCCATTCGACGCGCAGCTTCCCCACGCCACAATCGCCGCCGCGTCCCGGGCCACCGTCTGCAGGATCTGCTCCGCCGTCTTGCCGCCCACCATGCAGTACACCCCTTCGTCCTTCAGCGGAACCGCCCCCTCCACCAGCACAATGTATTTACCTTTGTTGTTCGCAATCGTGTCGCTCAGGCTCTTCTCCGCCTGAAAGCCGCTCGCGGCCATCAAGGTCTCCGTGTAGTTCAGGCTCAGCACGTCCAGCAGCGCGTCCGCGACGATGGGGTGCGACGACCGGATGAACGACTCGCTGCAGCACGTGCACTCCTGAAAGTGCATCCACACCACCGCCGGCTTCTCTTTCTTCTCGAACGCCTCGGCCACCTGTGCCATGGCACTCTTGCCCAGTCCTGCGGCCGCCGCAGCCACCGCGCAGAACTGCAAGAACTCCCTGCGGCTATACCCCTTCTGTTCCATCGACTGCCAAATCGTTCCGCCCATGCTTACCTCGCTCACACAATGCCCTTGGCAAACCTCTCTGTCGTGGGGGAGGGCTTCCGTGCAGAGAGTCTGTCAGGTCAACGTGCCCCAACTTACGCAGCCGGAAACACATCTGGCTGTGCGCGCTATCACACGTGTGATAAATCACTCCCCGCAGGGCTTCCCAACTGGTTCTTATGACAAAAATCACACGAGCCGGCAGTGCTCGCGCCCGTCGGCCGGGAAGAGGTGACACAACGGGAGCTGGCAAGACACATTTGACCGAAGCAATGGCCGCGGGGCTTCTCTGCCGGGATCAATCTGCTTTCGAGGACAAGGAATCCAACTTCCAGCCCTGTCCGTTGAAGGCACCGCCTGATAGAACAATCCATGTATGCAGCTTGCCGCCGCACTCGCCGCGAGTCCGCTCGTAATCGCTCTCCGCCTAACCTTCGCCTCGGGCTTCTTTGCGCAGGAGCGCTTCTTCGGCCGCATCCTCGACGAGTGGTCCAGCGACGCACAGCAGTTCATCCGCGACAGCCTTCCCCACATCCTCGCCGCTGCGCTCATCGCCTTTCTACTGATCCAGCTCCTGCGCATCGTCACGCGCCGTATGCAGCGCGTCGCCGAGCTCCACGCCGTAGGTCCCGCGCGTATGGCCGAGGTCAAGACCCTCGCCAGCGTCATTCATGCCACCGGCATGGCCGTCATCGGCGTCATCACCGCGCTCCAGCTCCTCGCTGCTGTCCACGTCAACCTTGCTCCGTTGCTTGCCTCCGCCGGCGTCGCCGGCATCGCCATCGGCCTCGCCGCCCAGACCATCGTCAAGGACATGTTTAACGGCATGTTGATCCTCATCGAAGGCCAGTTCAACGTCGGCGACAACGTCCGGATCGCCGGCATCGCCGGTGTGGTCGAGTCCATGACCCTCCGCAAAACCTCAGTCCGCGACGCCGACGGCTCCCTCCACATCGTCCCCAACTCCCAGATCACGACGGTCACTAACCTCAGCGCCGGCCTCGCCGTCGCCACCGTCAACGTCAGCGTCGACTTCTCTGCCGACCCCGCCGAGGTCACCGAGCTCCTCACCCGCACCGCCCTCGAGATCCGCAACAGTCCCCAATTCCAGGCCATCTTCACGGCCGATCCCCAGGTCCTGGGCGTCGATCTCATCAAGGGCTCCGAGATGATCTTTCCCGTGGTCTTCAAGACCCTCCCCAACCAGCAGTACGCGCCGATCCGGGAGTTCCGCCGCCGCGTGCGCCTGGCCCTCGAGGAGCACAAGATTCTACCTGGCGACCCCTATCGCGTGTTCAGGCCTTCGGAGCTCCAAGGTACAGGGGTGAGTGCATCAGAACCGGCGACCGCACCCATCGAGGACCCAACCCGAAACGGCGAGAGCGCCCCGCTCGGCAGCCAGTAGCGCGCCCCCGCGCGCCCATCAGGCTCCGCTTTCCAATGCCTTGAGCAGATCCTCATCGCCCGTGATCGGCGGTAAGCACGTCCGTCCGCGACATACCAACACCCACACGTCGGCGCCGGGCGGCGCAGGAACTTGCAGCAGCGTCTCCGCCAACGCCTCGGGAAGCCCGCCAGGCACCATCCGGAACGGCGCAATCCGCATGACCGTCTTGTTCACCGCGAAGCGGGCAACGGCCAGGGCTTCCAGCCGGACCGACTCCGGCCCCGAACCGACTACGATCACCTGCAGAGGATCGAGCAACAGACGTTCGACCGCCAGCGCGTAGCTGCCGGCATAGAGCCCGAACTGCTCCGCAATCCCGGCGAAGGATGCCAGCGTGTCTTCGGCGATATGCCGATACTCGCTCTTGCCGCTCAGCGCCTCCAGCCGAAGCAGGGCGGAGGCCGCCGTCGGATTTCCGGCAGGGGTGGGTGAGTCCTGCAGCGGCTTGCGCCGCGCCCCGAGCGCCCCCAGCGGGGCGGTTCCTGGCGCAACGACCGTATCGAGAAACCCTCCTGCCGCGCTGTCATAGAAGCGGGCGATCATCGCGTCCGCCAGCTTACATGCGGCCCGATAGTAGTTCATGTTTCCATTGCCCAGCCACGCATCGACGCAGGCATGGATAGTAAAGGCGTAGTCGTCGAGGGTGGCAGGGGCCTCATCGGCGGGTGCGGGCCCATCCGGGTAGGCGATCACATGCCGCAGCGTCGTTGCCCCATCCCACGCCTCGTCGAGCAGCCGGTTGAGTGTCTTGAGCGCGAAGTCCCGCGGCGAATCCACATGCAGCACGCGCGCCGTCTCGAAGTACGCGGTCGCCGCCATCGCGTTCCAACCGGTATAAAGTGTCCTGTCGATAAACGGCGTGCGGCGCTTGCCGCGCGCGGCCAGCAGCTTGCGGCGAGATGTATCGCGGAGCGTACAGAGCGCATCGAGACTCCTACCGGCTCCGGCCATCTGGTCGAGTGTCCGCTTGACGCGCAGAACATTCTTGGCAGGGTTATGGTGCATGTCGCCAAGCTCGCGAATGCCCCAATACTCGGCGGCAAACTCCAGTTCGGCCGGCTCCAGCACGTCTGCCGCTTCTCCCAACGTCCACGTGAAGTAGTCGCCGTCATCGTCCAGGCCAACGTCGGCGTCCTGCGAGGCATAGAACCCGCCGCGCTCGCGGTCGGTCATCGTCGTGTCGAACCAGGCCACGATCTCGCGCGCCGTCTCCAGGAAGTCCTCGCGCACCAGGCTTTGGAAGCCGTGCACATAGTTGCGGAGGAGTTCGGTGTTGTCGTAGAGCATTTTCTCGAAGTGGGGGACCCCCCAGCGCTCGTCGACGGAGTAGCGGTGGAAGCCGCCGGCGAGCTGGTCGTAGACGCCGCCGGCGGCCATCTTGCGGAGGGTGAGGGTGAAGGCCTCCCGGGCCTGGTCGTTGTCGCGGGTCATGGCGAGGTGGAGGAGGAGGTCGAGGGCGGCGGGGTGGGGGAACTTGGGCTGGGAGCCGAAGCCGCCGTGGAGGGGGTCGAAGCCGGCGAGGGCGGCGCCGGCGATCCTGTCGACCAGGGCGAGGGAGAGGGCGCCGGCGCGGCCGGAGAAGGCGTCGTTGTGCTCGATGGCGGCCATCACGCTGGAGGCGGTCTCGAGGGCCTCGTCGCGGCGGTCGCGCCAGACCTGGGCCATGGCGAGGAGGACGCGGCCGAAGCCGGGGCGGCCGTAGCGGTCGTCGCGGGGGAAGTAGGTGCCGCCGAAGTAGGGGCGGCCGTCGGGAGTGAGGAAGCCGGTGAGCGGCCAGCCGCCCTGGCCGCTGATGGCGGAGACGGCGGACTGGTAGCGGGCGTCGACGTCGGGGCGCTCGTCGCGGTCGACCTTGACGGCGATGAAGTGCTGGTTGATGACGGCGGCGATCCCGGGATCCTCGTAGGACTCGCGGTCCATGACGTGGCACCAGTGGCACCAGACGGCGCCGATGTCGAGGAGGACGGGCTTGTCTTCGCTCTGAGCGCGGGCGAAGGCGGCCTCGCCCCAAGCGTGCCAGCGCACGGGCTGATGGCGGGCGGAGCGGAGATAGGAGGAAGCGGCGTGTTCGAGCTGGTTGGCGGAGACGGCTTTCGGGGAAGGGTCCGCGGGCATGGGGTGAGGATAGCTAGCGAGTCAGCGGGTTAGCAAGTTGGCGGGTTCGCAAGTTGGCGAGTTAGCGGGTTGGCGCGGCGGCTACGGCCTGGCAAGCTCGGACTCGATGGCGGCGAGGAGCCCCGGCGCGTCGGGCGCGGTGTCGGGCGAGAAGCGCCGGACGACTTCACCGCTGCGGCTGACGAGGAACTTCTCGAAGTTCCAGAGGAGCTCGGGCTCGGGCAGACCCTCGATGCCGTAGCCCTTGAGCTTTTCGCGGAAGGGGACCTCGGCGAAGCTCTCGGCGGCGGGCTGGGCGGCGGTGAGAGCGGCGTAGAGCGGGTGCTTCTCCGGGCCGGTGACGGTGATCTTCGAGAACATGGGAAAGCGGACGCCGTAGTTCAGGGTGCAGAAGGACTGGATCTCGTTGTTGGAGCCGGGCTCCTGGCCCTTGAAGTCGTTGGCGGGGAAGCCGGCGACGACGAGGCCGCGATCGGCGAAGTGTTCGTAGAGGTTTTCGAGGCCCTCATATTGAGGAGTGAGGCCGCACTTCGAGGCTACGTTGACGACGAGGAGGACTTTGCCTTTGAACTCGCCGAGAGAGGTGTCTTCGCCCGTGATTGTGTTTACGGGAATGTCGTAGATGGAAGCGGCCATGGGAATCCTCCAGTGTGCCTTTCCATCATAGCCGGGGCGCGCAGGCGGAAGGTTTCAGCGCGATGACGATGGCGAGGGCGGGCAGGAACGCCGGGCCCTGCGTGGCGGCGGCAAGAGCCCCGTTTATCACAATGCGGGATTTTCTCAGCATTCCGCTCCGAAACCGGGCCAGAACTGGTCCTTTGTCAGTCTTCAGTTTTTGGTATGTGGTTTAGTTTCTGGCACTTGAGTTTAAAGCGATTGTTAAAGGATTGTTAATCAGGTAACTCACTGGTTACCGAATTCAAACTTGTATCTCATTGATAAATCGAGGAAATCGTCTAAAAGTGCACCAGAACTTGGGCGTAATTGCGAGGGGGGTAGGGGGGTGGTCCGCGTCCCGGCGGGGCCACCGTATTGTGGTACGCCCGGCATCGATGGAGGTTTCCCGGAGAAGGGTGCGTTCATGGTTGGGCCTTCCTAAGAACATTGTGCTCCGGATGGGGGAAATTATCGGCAACGGCGGATGGCGATTCCTCGTAGAACAGGTCGGTTCGGCGAGTCGAATCTGTGGCTGGTCTTGGTGCATTTCCAGATTGTGGGCCACGCGGGACGGAGGAGCACCGGGTTTTGGAGAACGATGCGCTGGGGCGGCGGGCCAACCCCACCCTAGCCGCAAGAACAAAGACGCGGCGAGGGTGGGGCACCCGGGCTGTGGTGGAGATCGATGCGCTGGGGCGTTTGTCAGGCCCATCCCTTTCGTAAAGGGCGCGAAGAGGTTGGGGCGGCTGCCCAGCGGGATCGGGCGCGGATATCCTGCCATCCCAGGTCTCAAAAGCGAGACCTGGGGCACCCATCTTCTGTGCTGGAGCCACATCCTGGGACCTGGGCTGCCCGCCTGGGCGGCGGGCCAACCCCACCCTAGCCGCAAGAACAAAGACGCGGCGAGGGTGGGGCACCCGGCACTCAGGTGGGGCACCCGGCACCCAGGTGGGGCACCCGGCACCTGGGGTAACCGGCATCCGGGGGCAGGGGCGGCAGGTGTCCGATTCCGGACAGGGGGCGCCGCTTTTGGACAACGGAATGGGGCGCTGCGCGCATAAGCCCTTTGGATCGAGGTTGAGCCGACTGGAGGGACGATTGCAGGAACCGGGTGTTCCGGATTTCCGTAGCAGGAGCATGAACGTGTACAACGACATCCGATTTGCGATGCGGCAGTTGCGCAAGTCGCCGGGGTTTGCGCTGGCGGCGGTGGTGACGCTGGCGCTGGGGATCGGCGCCAATGCGATCGTGTTCAGCGTGCTGAATGCGCTGGTTCTGCATCCGCTGAACGTGCCGCAGGCGGCGAGCCTGTACATGGTGCAGCGGGTGTGGAAGGACGGTGAGGCGACGCCTTCGCAGTCGTATCCCGACTACCTGGACCTGCGCGACCGCAACCGGTCGTTCGTGTCGCTGGCGACCTACTCGATCCAGGGCGCGGTGGGCGTGCGTACGGGCGGGGCGACGCCGACGGCGGCCTGGCCGTACCTGGTGAGCGGGAACTACTTCGAGACGGCGGAAGTGAAGCCCTACCTGGGACGGTTCTTCAATGCGGGCGACGAGCACGGCGACAACAGCGTGCCGTATATCGTGCTGAGCTATGCGTACTGGAAGAGCCAGTTTGACGGCGATGCGCACGCGGTGGGGCGGACGGTGGAGGTGAACGACCACGCGTTCACGATCCTTGGGGGTGGCGCCGCCGGGGTTCCGGGGGACGGAGCTGTTCTTTGCGCCGGCGTTTTTTCTGCCGATCGTGGACATGCCGGAGATCACGACGGGGTGGAATCCGCTGCACGACCGCGGCTCGCATTTCACCTGGCTGGTGGGTCACCTGCGGCCGGGGGTGACGCCGGAGCAGGCGACGGCGGACCTGAGCACGATTGCGGCGACGCTGGCGAAGAGCTATGCGAAGGAAGACGCGGGCCTGAAGCTGGACCTGGCCCGGCCGGGGCTGGTGGGGGACTACTTTGGGCGGCCGGCGCGGGCGTTCATGCTGGGCCTGATGCTGCTGGCGGGTCTGATCCTGCTGGCGGCGTGCGCGAACCTGGGCAGCCTGTTTGCGGCGCGGGCGGCGGACCGGGCCAAGGAGATCGCGGTGCGGATGGCGCTGGGGTCGCGGCGGGCGCTGGTGGTGCGGCAACTGCTGACGGAGGCGGTGCTGGTTTCACTGGCGGGAGGGGCACTGGGTCTGGCGGCGGGGGTGGCGATTCTGCGCTGGCTGAGCGCCTGGAACCCGATTCCGAATATCCCCATCAACGTGCCGGTGAACCCGGATCTGAATACCTACGCGGTGGCGCTGGGGCTGGCGCTGGCGAGCGCGCTGCTATTCGGGATGGTGCCGGTGCGGCAGGTGCTGGGGGCCGATCCGTGGCAGATTATCCGGAGCGGCTCGCTGGGGACGGGGATGCGGCGTTTCATGCTGCGGGACGCGCTGCTGGCGGGACAGATCGCGATCTGCGCGGTGCTGGTGACGGCATCGCTGGTGGCGGTGCGGGGGCTGATGCGCTCGCTCAACAGCGACTTCGGATTCCAGCCGCGGGGCGCGATGCTGGCGACGGCCGACCTGGGCATGGTCGGCATCAAGGGCGATCAGCAGCAGACGATGGAGAGGAAGATACTGAGCGCGGCGGCGGGCATTCCCGGGGTGACGGCGGTGGGCTACACCGACCAACTGCCGCTGAGCGCGGGCGGGAACGACTCCTGCGTGTTTTACGACCGGGACACCGATTACCGTGTATCGAACTGCCGCGCCGATGCGCAGCAGTTCGACGTTTCGCCGGATTACTTCAAGGCGGCGGAGACGCCGATGGTGGCGGGGCGAACGTTTACGCTGGACGACGCCAAGGGCGCTCCGCTGGTGGCGGTGGTGAACCGCGAGTTTGCGCGGAAGATCTTCGGGTCGGTGGAGAAGGCGCTCGGCGGAGACTACAAGGTGTGGGACGGCAAGCGGGTGCAGGTGGTGGGGGTGGTGGAGAACGGGAAGTACGAATCGCTGACCGAGGACCAGAAGCCGGCGATGTTCTACTCGTTCCTGCAGCAGCCGTCGGGCAACGTATGGCTGGTGGTGCGTTCGCGGCGCGACGCCGAGGAGACGGCGGCGGGGCTGCGACAGACGCTGCGGGAGCTGGCTCCGGGACTGCCCTTCCGGATTGAGAAGTGGGACGGGGAGCTGAGCTGGGCGCTGTTCCCGGCGCGGGTGGCGACGGTGGCGCTGGGGGTGCTGGGGCTGCTGGGCGCGCTGCTGGCGGTGACGGGGATCTTCGGGATGGCGTCGTACGTGGTGAGCAAGCGGCTGCGGGAGCTGGGGATCCGGGTAGCGCTGGGGGCGAGGCAGGCGGAGGTGCTGCGGGCGGCGCTGGGGCGGGTGTTCCGGCTGCTGGCGATTGGGTCGGCGGCGGGGATCGTGCTGGGGGTGCTGGCGACGAAGCTGTTGTCGTACATCGTGTACCAGGCCACGCCGAGGGACCCGCTGGTGCTGGGCGGGGTGGCGGTGACCATGCTGCTGCTGGGGCTGGTCGCGGCGTGGCTGCCGGCGAGCCGTGCCCTGGCCGTCGATCCGATGATGCTGCTGCGGGAAGAGTAGGCGCGGGGCGGCGGTGGCGCCGGGAAGACGGGGGTCAGGGGATTCGATCTTTGGGTTGGTTCCAAGGCGGTCTCTCGCCCTGAGACCGACGGTGGCCTATGATTCATAGCGGACCCGATACGAACGCTTGACTACGGCCGGCCAATCCGCTGCTGTGCAGAACTGGAAGCTCACGCTCGCCTACGACGGCACGGACTTTCGCGGCTGGCAGGTGCAGCCGGGCGAGGCCACGGTGCAGGGCGAGCTGCAGGGTGCGCTGGGGCGGATCGCGGGCGAGTGGCCGCTGCCGCAGGGATCGGGGCGCACAGACGCGGGAGTGCACGCGCTGGCGCAGGTGGCGAGCTTTGCGCTCGCGGCTCCGATTCCGGCGGAGAACCTGATGCGGGCGCTGAACCGGACGCTTCCGCTGTCGATACGGGTGCTGGAGGCGAGGCCGGCGCCGGGCAGGTTCCATGCGCGGCACTCCGCGTTAGCCAAGACCTATGAGTACCGCATCTTCCGGGGGGAGCTTTGCCCGCCGTTTCTTGGGCGCTATGTGTACGCCTGGGCGGGTCGGCTCGACGTGGAGGCGCTGGCCGCGGCGGCCCAGGTCTTTGTTGGCGAGCACGACTTCACGAGCTTCGCGGCCAGCGACCCGGACCTCGGCCAGCGGGAGACCGGGGTGGAATCCGGTCCCGCGCAAGACTTGGGAGCGACGGCGCAGACGCAACCGAAGGACGCGGTGAGGACCATCTTTACATCCGCATGGGAGCAGCGGGGCGGGGAGCTGCTGGTCTACCGGGTGCGCGGGGACGGGTTCCTGCATCACATGGTCCGGAACCTGGTGGGGACGATGCTGGACGCGGGCCGGGGCTATTTGCCGGTGGCCGAGATCCCCGCGATCCTGGCGGCGCGGCGGCGGGCGGCGGCGGGACCGACTGCGCCTGCGCGCGGGCTTTTTCTGCACTCGGTGGAGTACGGCGGCGCGGACCAGGTGTAATGTTGTTTGCCTGCGTGCTTTGCTTCCCTGCTAACCTGAGTACGACCTTATGGGGACGATGTTCCGCAGCTCGGCGTTCTCGCGCGTGACGGCGCTGGCCGCGCAGAAGAGCGTCCATGGGGCTTTCGGGTGGCTGCACCTGAACGAGAAGCGGATTCTCGACTGGCAGACGGAGGTGGTGGGGATTCCGGCGCCACCGTTTGGGGAGGCTGCGCGGTCGGCGTGGCTGGCGCGGCGGTTCGCGGAGGCGGGGCTCAGCCGGGTGGAGACCGACGCGGTGGGCAACGTCTTCGGGGTGATCCCGGCGGCGAGCCTGCCGCCGGAGAGCACGGGCCCGGTGGTGTTGCTCTCGGCGCATCTGGATACGGTGTTCCCGGCGGAGACGGCCATCGAGCCGCGCATCGAGGACGGGCGGCTGATCGCTCCCGGGGCTTCCGACAACGGGGCCGGGATTGCGGGCATGCTGGCGATCGCTCATGCGCTGCTGCACGGACTGGCCCAGGCCCATGCCGAGCTGCCCGCGCCGCTGGTGTTTCTGGGCAATGTCGGCGAGGAGGGGGAAGGCGACCTGCGGGGGGTGCGCCACCTTTACCAGCACAACCCCCTGGCCGGGCGCATCGCGGCGCACATTGTGCTGGACGGCGCGGGGACGGATACCGCGGTGGTGCAGGCGCTGGGCAGCCGGCGGTTTCTGGTGACCATCAGCGGGCCGGGCGGCCACAGCTTCACGGACGCGGGGACGCCGAACCCGATTGCCGCACTGGCGGCGGCACTGGCGGAGGTCGCGGCCACGGAGATCCCCGAGGAACCGCGCACTACCCTCAACCTGGGGACCATCCGTGGGGGCACGAGCGTGAACTCGATCCCGGAGAGCGCGCAGGCGTCGCTGGACTTCCGCTCGACCGGGGCCGAGCAACTGGTGCGGCTGGAGGTCGCGCTGCACCGGGCCGTCGAGGACGCGGTGGCGCGCGCCAACGCGCACGCTGCGGCGGGGCGCGGGCGGCTCACGTTCAGCATTGCGGCGATCGGCGACCGTCCGGCGGCGCACCTGGCGCCGGACTCGGCGATACGGGAGACGCTGCGGGCGGTGGACCGTCACCTGGGCATCCAGACAGACCTGCGGCTGGGCTCGACGGACGCCAATCTTCCGCTATCGCTGGGGATCCCGGCGCTCTCGCTGGGAGCGGGGGGGGAAGGCGGCGGGGCGCATACGCTGGCGGAGTGGTACGCGCCGTCGCCTCCGCAACGCGAGTCGGGGCTGCGGCGCGCACTGCTGCTGGCGCTGGCGATGCTGGCGTCGGCAGTGGAGGAGTAGCGGCGGGCAGCGCGTCCGGGTACTGAATGGGGCCGAACGGAAGAGGAATCAAGCCGGGAGCCGGGGCTCCGCGGCAACTCTTAGGGCACGATTGCGTCCATACTCCCGAAAGGCGCGGATGTGCCGGCGAGGCGGCCGGGGGCCGTGGTCTGACGACTACGGACGGCGTGGTCCGGGTGGGGCTATACTGATGGCTACCCTAATGGATAAACCGGCCAGGGGGCCGGACACCTTACGAGGTCACGGACACCGATGAAATCGCTCTTCGAACGGCTGCGCTTGCGCCGGCTCACAACCGCATACATTGCGCTGGCCACGCTATCGGCCGCTATCGTGGCCGGCTCCTTTGCCGCTCATGGAGTGAACGGGCAGGAACAACAGAACAACAGCACGGACGCGACGCCGCTGAAGGTGGTGAACACCAAGATCGTGCCCAACGAGTTTGTGAAGATCGCGCAGGAGGTGGGGCCGGCGGTGGTCAACATCAAGACCGAGACGCTGCCCAAGCAGTCAACCGTGCAGGGCGAGCGCAAGTTCCGGGGACAGATGCAGCAGGGGCCGCAGAACCCCGGCGACAACAACGGCGATAATGGCGACCAGCAGGGACAGGGACCGGACAACTTCCAGGACTTCTTCAACCGGTTCTTCGGCGGACAGATTCCCTCCCCGGACGACGGGGACAACGGCAGCGGGGTGCAGGAGTCGCTGGGGTCGGGCTTTATTGTCGATCCCAAGGGATACATCATCACGAACGATCACGTGATCGATAACGCGGACCGGATCTACGTGAAGCTTTCGACCGATCCGGACACCGAGGATCCAGGGCGGCCGGCGCGGGTGATCGGCATCGACAAGGCTACCGATCTGGCGGTGATCAAGATCGAAACCAGCGCGGCGCTGCCCACGGTGAAGCTGGGGAACTCCGACTCGGCGCAGGTGGGGGACTGGGTGGAAGCGATCGGGAGCCCGTTCGCGCTGTCGCAGACGGTGACGGCGGGGATCATCTCGGCCAAGAACCGGACGCTCGATCAGGGCGCGCCGGGACAGTTCCAGCACTTTATCCAGACGGACGCGGCGATCAATCCGGGCAACTCGGGCGGTCCTCTGCTGGACATGAACGGGAACGTGATCGGGGTGAACACGGCGATCTATACGCAGTCGGCCGGCTACCAGGGGATCGGGTTCGCGATGCCGTCGAACACCGTGGTCGCGGTGTACAACGACCT
>Ga0335072_10002190_pt1 | contig 30707 bp, 33 predicted proteins | sample Lox_Sample_21_FD_206725 | JGI IMG/M metagenome (GOLD analysis project Ga0335072, IMG submission 206725) | Soil microbial communities from Loxahatchee National Wildlife Refuge, Florida, United States - Lox_Sample_2.1 | ecosystem: Environmental > Terrestrial > Soil > Wetlands | place: USA...
ACACCCTCCCCCCAAACGCTGGCCTCTTCCTCTGCCTCGCCTACTGCACCCTCTACGTCCTCCTCGAGCCTGTCGCCGGCACTCTCCTCGCCCTCCTCCTCCTCGCCTCCACTGCCTACGCCAACCACCTCACCAGAACCTATAACCCAATCGCCAGCTACTACGCCATCGGCCTCAACATAGTCGCCTGGATCGCACAATTCATCGGACATGGCGTCTTTGAAGGTCGCGCTCCAGCATTACTCGACAATTTGTACCAGGCCATTTTCCTGGCTCCGTTATTCGTCTGGCTCGAGTTTCTCTTTATGCTGGGATACCGGTCGGATCTGAAAAAGAAGTTGGACAGGTGGGCGGAGGAGGATATAAAGAAGTTCCAGGATGCGAAGAAAGCGGAAGGGAATGCGAATGGGCATGCGAAGAGCGGAACATGACGGAATTGGTACCTGAGCAGTGCTAGAAGGCGCTGTACAACATGAAACGGCTACTATACTCCATCTCATCTTGCTTGGTGATAAAATGGTGATGGTGATTGGTTCCTCATTCCGTTGACACCTCGGTGGAAGCAGTGTCCGGGAATATTTGAGAGTGGGAGGTTTCGCTGGTCTACGAAAAGATTTGTCATACATGGGGACCACGTTGTACTTTGCTAACCAAAGCATGACGTTGTCAAGATTGCCAGAAGAACGGCCATTCTCTCCCAAAAAAATCTTCATTTTGTGATGCCATAAGAGACGGCCCCTTGTTGCAACTCTTTGAATTTGAGGGTATCGTTAATGGTACAAAAACTATGAATCGTCGACTTCGTTACTGCTGTACACATCATATCCGGGTCCTGGAATTATGGACACGGCCCTGTTTGTCTCAGTTTGACCGTCCTTCCAAGCATTGTCGTTCCGTCGCGCCACCTAGGCATCCGTCAAGTTTCGCATTTTGCCGTCCTCCCATTGCTTCCGTCACATGTCACACCTAACGCCAAACGACCCATTGTCTGCAAGCCCGCGGCTTCGTGTCCGCCCAATGCGTTCTCAATATGTCATCCCCCTTGCACTATATTCCCAGCATGACCTGGATGTAATGCCGTTCCAGAACGCCAGCAACATCCTTATAGTTCGCCGACTTCGCCGCCAAGAGCGGTGTCTCGCCATAATCATTCTTGCACTCAATATTCGTTTTCGAATTCGCGATCAACTGCTTGACCAGTTTCGCATTGCCAATGCCTGCAGCGATATGGAGGGCCGTCCGTCCGCAGAGGTCCTTCGCGTTGACGTCGAGACTCTCCCTGTCGAGCAGACGCGCCATTGTGGCTGGCCGATCGCACCAGGCGGAGTGGTGAAGGGGGCCATGTCCCCGATGATCTTGTTGATTGACATCTACTTCCCTTCTGGCGATCAGCTGATGCGCGAGCTTCGGCATGTTGTAGATTATGGCCAGCGATAGGAGGCTCTGCTTCTCCGGCTCTGTCACCAAGTTTAACTGGACGGATGGTTGCTGAAGCAGTATTTCGCATATCCTCGGGTTGCCGCTGAGCACGGCGTAGTGAAGAGGAGTTCTGCCTTGAGCGTTGCGATAATTCAAATCGAGATTTGCAGCGTGTCGAATGAAAAGCTCGACTATAGAGTCTGACTTGTTGGCGACGGCGATGTGTAATGCAGGACCCTGAACGGTCTGGGAGTCAACTTGATTGCGAAACTCCAAATTCGGGTTGAGTTTGGTGCTCCTGAGGAGGAGCTTAACCATTGATTCGTCTCGGCCCCGTGTGGCGATTGTGAGCGCAGTCTCTCCGTTCTGATTCGCGATGTTGACTCCGGTTCCTATCTGCCTCAGTAGGAGCACGGCAATCTCCACAAATCCCTGCCGAACAGCGTGATGTAGTGCGGTATCTCCTGATAGATCACGCCCCTTGACATTTATTTTCGAACCTCGAAGCAGAGCTCGGACTATTACGGTTCTTCCGTCCTGCGCGGCCGCAAGCAACATCAAGGAGCCATCTTTAAAGTCCTCTGCAGGGTCATCATCCTGCGTTAGAAAACTTTCGAGAAAGGCCTCAACCTCCTCTTCGAACACGTTGTCGTCCATGGCTGCGAGTGTGCGATCACGTTTCCGCAAACCTGAAAATCGTTTCCGTAAAGCAACTAACCTCAATTTCAATCTCCGCTTCTACTTTCAAATCAGTTACCAGAAAGGAACACATTAAAGCAAAAGTAACTGTACCTTCAAGTTGTCTTCTGTCAAAAGCTTGGTACATGCTTTCACCTCCTCCGTGTTACCTTTTGCTTCAAAGGCATCGATTAGCACCGCAAGTGATTCTTGACTAGTGACATGGTCTTTTGTAAATAATCGCCACCTTCCCTTGGATGCCGTCTGAGCGTGTTGAATGGCTTTATCTACCTCGCCTTGCCTGAGGTGAACAAGAGCAAGATGATGATGTGCTTCAAGCGAGCGAGAGTCCTGCTGACCTTCTGGAAGCAGCACCAGAGAAAGTTGGTTGTCGGCCTCAGCAAGCTCGTTTAGCGCGAGATGTGCCAGACCATACAGCATTCTCATCTCACGAATAACGTCAGCAGGGGCGTCATGAGGATCCGTCAGTGCCCTGCGCAAGCAATTGATGGCGTATTGGTAGCACTTCTCGTTGTAGAGGAATCGAGCCTTTGCGAAAATCCTCTCGATGATTGATCTTGCCAGATCAGGGTGCTTGTCGAATATAGCCTTCGCCTCGTCATACTTCCCCTGCTCAAGACAAGCGACGCCGATTTTTTGTTGGGCCACGCGTCGACCATCAGGGGAAGCAGAACTCTGCACTCGATCAAGAGCCTTCCGAAAATAAGTCTCGGCTTGAGAAAAATGGTCTTCTGCTAGACATTGGTCTCCTAGTTCCATGAAGACGGAGTAAAGACCAGCGTCAAGGTTCAGACTATCTTCGGAGCCGCTGGATGAATTGCTGTCGTCCCAATACACCTGACTCTGGTCATGGGGCGCCGATAGTTGCCAATCATCTTGATGCACGGCTAATGATGGGGCTGATGATGGTGCGGATTTGCTATCGGGCTCAGTCATCTCGCTTGGAGCTCGTTGTGTGATCCAAGCCTCGGTTCGAGACAGACTATCAATGTGACCCGGAGCAACATGTACAATTGGTGGGTCCGTTGAGTCCGACTCCAGAAAGGTAAATCCCCATTCACTTGATGTGTCGGACTTCGGTGAGCGGAGACTTTGCCCAGGACCGCTGTGGGTATGCCCAAGGACAGAGCTGGCACTCGATACTACAGCGTGGGCGGACTTGGTGCAAATTCCGAACTGAGCAACCTCCCCTGGATCCAAATAATTTGTTCGTGGATAGGCCAGGCTTTGCTCTGCAGTATGTATTGATCGGACCAGTTTGCTAACTTTCGCGGTCAACCTTGAAGGGCTGGCAGAGGCAGAGCCAAAATTCTGGAGGAGGAGTGATCTAGACCATCGTCAGCACGAGCTTGAAGTAACAAAAAGCAGCTGATGTCTAGAGTGGACTGTCGAGCCGGAAGTTGTTTCGTACAGTGAGTTTGTACTTACACTGTGATTGTATGCAAAGCCATCTGCAGGATTCCAGTGTAGGTTTGCATTTGTTGCCGAATATGAAGAAGCTCACTGGACCTCACTCCCAGTTTTTGGCCCGCTAGAGCGGCGTCGGTGATACCGAAGCCTCTAGGTGAGGGCGTGGCTTCATTTAAGATGGTTTCGAATCTAGCAACCGCTGCTCCGGATCCGATGATCGCCTGCGCCATGGCTTCTCGTAGGGCGCCCGCATCGTTGTCAGAGGTGAGGAAAGATTTTGAGCTTGGGTTATTGAGGATCGTTGTGTTGATGGATCTGAGAACACGGTAAAGGCATTCTGTTTCTTTCAGGGCTTGAGTAATGAAGTCGTCGACATTCCTGCTGGCTTCGACAATCTCATTAAGGCGCCTGGACAATTTAACGCACGTAGAAAGGACTTTGTAGCAAGAATTAGCAAGCGAAAAAGTATCCATGGGGAGAGATAACGAGGGGAGACACGCGACAGCTTGTCGCCACTGCACGGTTCTGGTCACAACAGGGAGGGCAACGATGGTTAAGTGAGCATGGTCCAAGAATACTAAATGGAAGGTATGTCAAGGGGACTATCGTGCGATGCATTTCCCAAAATCACTCTCGATGCGCTAGTTTGTGGCAGGCATGACGTATGAAAACTCACAGATTAAGTAAGTGAACAGAGCAGGGGTAAGTAATGTCTCATTGTGGCTTGCATACAGCATGTACGAGGACAGGGGAACCCCAATAGTGCCAGGCCGTCTGTTGGCTTTTTGGGGGGCTATTACTGCTTCTGGTCGACTCCGAAGGTATCTCGCTGGTTCCACTATGGTTGATACAGCGAAGGCACACAGAAGCAACTACATCTGGGAGATGGACCAGATCGATGACTGGGGGAGAGCGTTGGGGTAGCGTCGACATTTTTTTTCAACGAGGTCTGTTCGACAGGAGCAGGAGAGCACGTGCGGCACAAGGGGGCTGGCAGGCACTAGGGCTTGTTTTGACTTTGCGGGACGGAAAAGCCCGGGCTCCGCTAAGCGAGCCAACATGAAACATTGCAGCTTGGGCGCTTGAGAGAAGCAAAATGGCATGGGACAGAAGAATGTTCGATTGACCATCCAACGGGACCCCGGAACCTTGAGCAAGCCTCAATCACATCTGACACGTGGCGTGGAACGCCATACTTGTGATAGATCAAACAGCCTTCTTTGACCAATCGAAAGACGAAAGGGGATTGCGACTATCTGCCCCTGAAATAGTCTGCCATACATGAGCACATTTGCACCACTTGAAATGCATAACGGCACGGCACCCCCTTGAACAAGGACACTGATAACGAAGAACTGTTGGCTATTCGTGCAAGGCTGGAAGCATGCTCTCGGCAGAAGAGCTCAGATTGTGATAACGTCCTCCTTTCTGTGCCGCATCCTCGTTGCTAAGTCATCCTAGGTGGGACCATGTCCGCTCAATCAAAGTCGACCAGCTTCTCGAATCCACTCAACATCTATCAAGAACTAGGCCTGTATTGGAAGATGACTTGGCCGCGGCAATTGGAGCACTCAAGGAGTCGACAGCCGCAATCGAAAAGCACATCGATGTGTTGCAACATCACCAGGATTACCAACTTCCAGATACGCTCAAGCGGCTGCCTCGCCGGTTCGGGCGCACCACGCTAGATCTTGTCCATTCAAATGGGCGCAGAGATGCTCTCGAGCTCCAGCAGTTGCAATTTGCAGTAAGTCCTAGTAATCTAACCAGGGCACTTACATCATTTCCACCAAATAAAGTTGCTAACGATGCCAGCTCGGGGAAGAAACAGAGGCTTTTGCGTCAAGCCTCCAGTCCACCTCAGAAGACGCCTCACATGTCAGGAACACGACAGGAGGGCACTTAGCCCAGCGACTGCATCAAGATGATCAGAAGCTTGATGCATTGCAGAAGCTAGTGCTACCTTGTGCGGGGGGCCAAACTGGTGAGATCGGCTCCAATCAGAGAGCGCCAAGGTTGGTGGAAAAGCTCATTGATTTCACTTGCGAGGAAATTCGATGTCGTCTAGATCGAATCTATCTAGAGCAGTTGCATGAACCTGTAAGTCATGAGAATAGTATCGAAGATGGCCTGAGCATGCAAGAAGTATCCTTAAAAGCTGATCTAGAGACTCTGTATGCTGAAATCCGTGATGTGGTTGCTATGGCTGTCGCTCAAGAATTCGAGCATCCTCTTCTCAACTCTCGGCGAGAAAACTGGCGGCGCCACAAAGCTTCTGAGGACCTGGCACATCAATCTGTAAGCCACCTGATCACTGTTCGACCCTCAGGCCTGACGATCGCAGATACTCTCGACACTGGCAGAGTCTAGACAGGCACTTGAAGATGCTACCAACAATCTCGAATCGTTTCATTCGTACAGTACATCGCTTGACGCCTTTCAGATGATCCATAAAAAGCTTGGTACTGCTACTGAGCTGACTCCAACGCATGATGCTTTATTCACATCGGTCGCCCAAGCACCGCCTTCGAGTGGGGCTACACTGGAATCTCTGCTCCGCCATATTGGCATTTCGAACGAGACTTTCAATGATCGTGGACGGTTGGAGCGCGAGCTGTCAACCAAAAAGGCGAAGCTACGCGGGCCCGCGTTCTACGGTGCACCCTCTACAGTCGAGTCGCTGAGAATGATTCTCAGTCTTGAAAATGCTAGCTCTGAACTCCTGGCTAATGCCTCGCAAGGGCAGCTGCAAGCAGCCAACCCAGGAACCCTGGACACCAACCTCGGAGCCTTGGACAATAGGATATCGTTCTTGAAGGGAAAAGTCGAAAATGTGGATTTGAGCAGAATTGCGGAGCCTGGTAAAACTCAGAAGCACTTTTTGGATAGGTGGGCATGATCGAATTTTTGCTAAAAGGCGGTCGCAATCACAAATGACAATTCTAACGGCTGGCACTCATGCACATTGACGAAGGATATCCATTAACTTTGCTCGTCGGCGGCAGAACTCGCAACTTGGTACTCCGCCGAGGCATCAGTAGGGGACGTAATCTGCCAGTGTTTACAATCCTTCGCATAGACTTCACTGCTCCGTTGCCTTGTCTCAGGGAAAGAGCTTTCGGCAATCATTTTGCTAATCTACTTGATGCAATAAGGTTCATGTCTAAGTGATCAAGCGTGAAGTCGACAGCGTCGCTCTTTGGCATCTTCGTATTTGACGAGGTCTAACTGGAAAGCCGTTGTTTGTTTACCTTGAATGGCAGATCAGCCCTCAACTGCTAGGACTATCTCGGAACGGCGGTGCCAGTGTCTTGCTGAAGGGCCGCCTCGTTTGGCTATTTGATGATGCAGAGGTCACTCCAAGGATGATGAGCTACTCCATTTTGTGTCCAACACCGCTGCATACTCCTATGCTCCTGAGAGAAATATCACATTGCTGCGCAATTTTGGGATTTTTGCTTCAAGGAAACTAAGCACTGCTCATACGTCCTTGATTCCTTAGCCAGGGTCTCTACACCTCTGTGCCATCGTCTAGCTGCTTAACTAGCCCGCGGTCCCACTAATTTTCAAGCACTCTGACGTCTCGATGATGTCCTCTGCCAGGCGGTTTCTTTCGGGTGTGATTAGCTTCTTAGTACTGCTAAAGACTCTCTCGCATTCTGCGGACATGATAAGTATTGCAAGAGTATCGAAAGCGTATAGGTGAAGCGAAAGGACTGGGACCTACACAAGCTCATTCTCTGATTAGCTACAATCACTCAGCTCGACATCGGAAGGCATGATGGTATGGATGCAAAGAATACAGAGAATGCAGAGAATGACGATTAGAAAATGGGTGTCATGCCAAGCCTGCCAAGGAACCCGCCGATAAGACCACGCTGGAGGAGAGATGGTAACTTCCTCTCTCCAGCGTTCAGTCTCTGTACGTAGTAGAGCTGAAGTTATCATTACGCACATGCCTCGCACGTGAGACGCATGCCCAACCAGTAGAGAAGTCTATTGCCAGTCTACCCCTTCGGCTCTGTTGACAATGGGAGGATATTGCGACCTCTCCCTCCACATTATGCGTTTTATCAACGGGTCGATTTATAGAACCTTTTTTACGTGTTGGTATACAGGCTGGGCCGATTAGCTTACGGGCTCCGTAGTTAAGCAACAGGCCGCCGATAAATTTCAAGACGCCTAAAGGAAGCCTAAACGTACACCCGGAGTTTACCTCTAGAGGCGGCTTTCAGGGACATTTAAAGAGGTTGTTACTGTTCACGTTAGCGAAGTCATTCTCAACCTAAATAAGCTTCCTCCAGCCTTAGAAAGCTCGTCGCCGACCTCGTCACCGACCCGTTACTTATTAGGGCTAGGCCATTTACACTACAATTGGTCTAGGCGCAAGCCACGAAAGTCTACCGCGCAAGCCCGATGAATAAGCTTGCTAGTGAGGACCACGGACTTCGTGTAGATTCCAATACAGCGGTCTTCTAGTCGTGAGGTTATATGCCAATTCCAACCGGGGGCAATAGGGTCCGAGTGCCAAGTTGCCACTTATGCGGCGGGGCAGATGGACAGCCAATGTGGTCTCCGATACGTGCGGGGCTGGCATCGCGGGGCCCACGGGGATCACCAAAAATGCTAAGCGATTTGGCATGGTTTCAGCCGGCGATGCGCTAACTATTCGCAAACTCACACTGTGCGTTTTAGGCGGTTAGTGCCCGCGTGAGGGCCCAGTCGATGCCCGAGGCGAAATACCGGAACTCGCGCCGGTTCTGACCATTGGGGGAGCCCCGGAGCTCGTGTCTATATATCTCCGCAGGCCTTAGCACCGCCAAGGGCCTAGAATCTGCAGGTTCCAGGCCTAGCCCCGAGAGAAGCGTGTTTATCTACAACGGTGTATCTCAACACCACGGACCGTACGCCACGTGGACCCCGAATGTGCCGCTGGATGCAATTTGCCTGCTTAGCTTACCTGCCCCGAGTCACCCCGCTCATGCGCATTCTTGGTACCAATAGACGAGACGTGATTAAAAACTTCGTTGGCAACATTATTTGCGTGATCACAGCCCTTATAAGAGCGAATAATTGCAACTTCATTCAGTGAAGAAGCTGAGCAAAGCCAACTGCGGCATTATCATATCATCGTTCAACCATTCAATAGCTAGCAACGCCTTAAGCTGCAATTTCAGCCAGCAGACCCTCCGTAAACCGCCAGATCAACGACGAGTCATGGGTGATCCAAGCAGCACCAGACCAGAACGTGTTCTTGGTCCCCTGGAGAGCATATAGCTTTTTGTAGAATCCGTTTCTGATTTCATCAACGGACGTATAAAGTCTATAAGGAGTGTGGTCGGCCCAGTAGAGGAAGTCAGTCTCCGCAGCAGGGAAGTTGCCATTCGCCGCTAGACGATTGATTTGGTCGACAATTCCATTCTGGGCATCGCCGCTCGAGACAGGAGCATTCGTGCCATAGTAGACAACGTGTTGACTGGGCAAGTTAGTATGGATCAATACGTAGCATCCAGGGAGCGAATTCAGATTGAATGGGTTATGGGCCCCAATGTTGGAAATGTCCGAGGTCTCTGGAATCCCATCGTTGAGAATGACTCCAGCAAAGTAGCCCAAGGCACAAAACTTTCCGAAGACGTCCTCTTCAGCGTCCGAAAGGTCCCATCCTTCAAGGTTGTCCAACAGGGGTGGGCCTGTCATGAGGAGCTTCTTTGCCCTCACTAATTTCTTTCCATTGGGAGTTTCGACTACAATGTTCACATATCCAGTGCTGCAGTTTCTATCCATTGCGATAACTGTTGAGCTGTAAAGGACATTTCCACCGAGGACGCCTGCTGCGCTCTTGTAGAGGTCACTGACGTCATGCGTTGTGACGAAGCCTTGCTCAAATGCTTGCAAAAGAGCCAGGCCGAATGCTTTGATAACGTAGAGAGTTGGTTGCTTCCAAAGTTCGCCGTTGTTCTGGTTGTAATTGTTCAAGATGGGTACGATCGCTCCTAGTCCGTACTTCGTGGCGAAGTCCTCGAATGGTATTAAGAGTTCTTCTGGGACAGGATCGGGGAGGAAGTAGCCAGCCTCGAGGTAAGAATAGTTTGCTGCGAGTATGGCTCCATATGTCTGGAATGCCTGTCCGACAGCGGCCGTGCTTGCTGGGGTGAATCCAGGAACGGATTTGCCGGAGTCGAAGTCGAGGTAAGTCGATGGGAAAGGCGCGCTGGTAAAAGCCTTCAAAGCGACACCGAGCCGCTGAAAGTAATTGGAGACAAGGCTCGTATTTTGGAAGACTTGCACTCCAACGTTGATCACCTCTCCAGTCGTATTGTCGATGTAGGTGTTAACATGTCCTCCAAGGTGGTCTTTTTTCTCAACCACCACGACATTCTTGCCCATATCATGTAACCGAATAGCAGCATACGTGCCAGCTGAGCCACCACCAATGACACATACATCACAGGTGAGTACGTCATTAGGGCCGAAATCACTATCAGGTCGAGGAAGAGCAATGGCAACTCTGAGAAAGGCTGCGAGGAGGATGGTGAAGAGAAGCTTCGAACAGGATCCCATTTTGAACTGCAGTGTGGAGTGATAGATATGCCAAAAAAGCCTGGTAATGTGTAACAGGGGAGGAGGTGGCAGCGAGAGAAAGGCGAAGTCTCAGAGACACGTCGATGAACTTGGTTGTTGTCTATGTGTGCGTGTTGCTATCTCCTAATACGTAGATGCCAAGAGACAGTTCCTTTGCCCATAAGGCGCTATTGACCAACTGGCTCCACCACAGCAGAAGAGAACTTGGCCAAAATGAGAAGTGGAAAGAGGCGCATACCGAGCAGCCTTAGGAATATAAAGGTGAGATGGTGGGACTTGCCTTTATAAGCCGGAAGAGGGGTCAAATCTAACTTGCGACTTCATCTCCCGCTATTCTGCCGCTTCCTTCACCCACTAATCTGCGCCCTTAGCATGAGATTCCAAGTGGACTGTCAACTAGTACCGGAGACCAAACAGCGGACTTTGCGGAGCGTAAATCAAGCGTACATATTCGAGAGCTTTGCGGTTCCCTCATCAAGGATTCAAGTATGAACTCAATAGCGAAGAAACAGGTAGCAATGTAGGATTTATGAGTCCGTCCGAGGTTAAATTCTGCAACTCGGGGATGCCAGCCTCAAAGAACAACGCTTAGTCAGCATTCTCCAACCCCCAAGGGTACGTAGGCTGATGGCCCGAAAGCACCTAAAAATTTAGGCACTGCGCCACTAAGTTTCCAGCTGCGGAAACACGATTACCTTACCGGATATCTCCACAAAGTCTGCAATGAACAAGAAACCTGTGTCAAGAGCATTAGATTGAGTCATACTTGATGACTCAAAGCTTTGAAAGGCTCACCTATGTTCTTGCGTGAGGAGTGAATCAACCATGCTAGCCTTGGTTATAGGCTGTAACAGGCCCCAAGGTTCGCCAACTCTAGCCTTGAGCGGCGCAAATCTTCGCTTGGCATTTGCACACCATCTCAATGCCAGAAGCCATCGTCGAGGACAAAAACCACTACACGCCGCTCTCTGCTGAGCAAGGCAACAGAATAGTTTGTCCGCCAGCTGATGGAGCACGGCACTGAATGCCAAAACTTTAGACAATGGCTTTTCGCCCCTGCACTTCACGGTTATAATGGGAAACACGCTGCAGCAGAGCTTCTGCTCAAAGCCGGTGCAAACCCAGACGCCCGTGATAGCACAAACAGGTCCCTGTTATTCAACTTGAGTGAGGAGCTGCCCCTGTATAAAGGAAAAATTATCGACCTCCTCCCGTCCGTGACAACTATCGGCAAGTTTCGAGATCGTGACAAGCAGACCGAGGCGCAACTGTTTGACCTTGTCTGCGGCAAAGCGGCGTCTTCTCTTACCCTCATATCGACCACCACTCATTGCTCAATACCGCCTTCGTCGACAACTGTTACGTAGTTTCCAGCCGTCCCAGTCACAGACTAGATCAGTCATTTGTAAGGTGTTAGATCGAGCTCCCGTAAAAGCGAAGTGGGGCAATTAGTGTTGGAAGAGATTAGATTTCACAAGTTTACCCTGTGATCGAGGACCAAAAAGACCACCTTCTATCGCCCCCCATCTGCGAGTCAGCTTTACGGAACTGGATGGCGAAATGGGCCACCTACAGATTCACTAAGAACGTCTACGACAAGTTCGTGCCGATGCATTTGAAGCGGATTTGTTCAGCAATTGATGTGCTGACCCCAGATATCGATTTTGGGGGCGTACTGGACCCTGAGCGACGGTGGGTAGATACGAGCAGCATATTGCGATATGTAAGTGCCACCTTGGCGGCGCACATCCTTGAGAAGTTAACATAATTCCAAACACGGGGCCCGGACTCGAACCCCTGTGAATCCAGTAACCGCCATTCTCTGCGCACCTTTTGGTCTATGTGATAACCGCAAACATGACAGCTTTCGAGGGAGTACATGGCAAATGGTGCCACTTCGATCACGATTAGGGCTGGACATGCAAGGCCCGTTACTTGCTCTTTCGCCCGGTACCCCTACGGAGACTCACGAACGACAACCTTAGCAACATCTTTTTGGCCGGTAGTTTCAGTTCTGGCAGTGTCTTCTATGGCCTAATTTTGAAGACCTTCCTTCTAGTCTACCCCAACGGCAAAGCAGCTCGACCTTCTACATACGCTACCTTGATCTTGAAACCTTTTGTCTACCCCTGCAAAGCTGTGATTCAAGGGTGGGAAATACGGCAAAGGTCCTCAGGCGGAGGATGTCGATGGCAGTGTTCCGTTATGCGTTGTCTTCTAAGCAAGTCTTGTATAAGTTGCCACCCGCTCCTAAAGGATTCAACTGCGGTAGGCTAGCCCATCCGGAGTTCAACAACCAGTATCATCAAGTGGTTGTACTGAAACCAAGGCACCGACTTGGACATGAAAAGTGGTTGGTTCGGAGGGCGGTCTGATAGAACAGGAGCAGGCAGGTGGCGACGGGCAGCACCTTTTGCTGAGTGGGACACCCACAACAGTTTCGTGAACGGGTTTGGCCGATACCAGATCATGCTAGCAACAATCGAGTTCGATTCTAGCAAGACGCAGTGTTTGGCAACTGCGCCCACCACAGCAAGTCACACGAGCAGCTCGCCCACTTCGAATGCGCCCCATGGCGGAGAACCCAACGCAGGCAGCAGCGTTTGCCTACGATAGGAATTGGCCGGAACCGTGGCAATTGACATGGTCATCATCAATACTATTAGCATTAGTCAGTCTTCCCTCCGGCTTGCTTTTGTTGAGAAGTGCTGCCTGGCCGATGCAAACACCTTCTGGATTTTTTGGTCCGTGGGGGTGAAGACTTGGAATGGTTGGACAAACTCATTCGGCTAGGCCAATCTAGGTAGGAGAGTCGGAGGGCTAGGAGGGCTTTGGCAGGAATCCGGGAATCCCTTTTACTTTGATAGTCTCACATCCAGCAAGACATGGACGTCATTTCGGCGGCGCCGACAAAAAGCATGCTCGGGAATCAGGTTTCATGTTGATAAATGCGATTCTCTGCCATCATATGTTCTCGTACGACTTTCCAGTGACAGAAACAGCCCCCATCTGGGGGCCGCCAAGGCGAATTTCAGCCCCGCCAAGCCACCCGGAAAGGAAGCCTTGAAGCCTGAGGCAAGCCAAGTTCAGCTGCCCTTGTGTCGTGTGATAAAGATCTCCCAACACCCCGGGATGAAAGTGACGCGTCGCACCTTTGCTGTGCTAGAGAAATTGCCAGAGACATTAGGCCAGCCTCAGATGACTGTTCGTTGGTGGCAAAATGCAAAGCAAACACAGCATTCCCGGGTCTTTTTCCAGCACCAAGCACCGTAGGCATGCCGTATTCTCTGTTTGCTTCGCCAGACTCCGTTCGAACGTTGTTGAAGAAGTAGCGAACAGATTTGGCGCTCGCCTCCTCGTCACGGCCCGGCGCGACAAGTGAAAGGAGATGCCGAGGGGACACTTGAAGACCAATCAAACCATTATCACTGTGATGATCAAAGAAAATACACCCCTCCAGGGCCGATTACAAGCGTTTTTGGTTAGAGACTGGTGAAGCCTCAATGCGGCCAATATCTGACCTGCAATCCACCCGTTGGATTATCGCATCAATGCTTGAATTGGCTAGTACGTGGCGTTTACAAAGTTGAGGCTTGCGATCGGACAAAATGGAGGGTGTAAGCGCTGACCGAGGGTCGCACACACCATCAAATCCCTGCCACTCTTTGCTACGATAGAGGCGAACAGCCGGGCGAGGGTCTTGACAGGGTGAGAATGATGCTAGAATACAGGGGTGGGAGCCGCATTCCACCAATCTGGGCTTAGGTTGAGGCTGAGCCAGAGGTCAGGACCCCCCTGCACACCGCATCAGCCACTGCACTCCACCGCTCACTGATCAAGCCCACCCTCTTTAGGCGGGTAATTTCCATTAGGATCATACTTGCCATGCACATTAAAGACCACTACGGCCCCCATCGACCCCCTTTCTGCGGTGTGTATTAAGCCTCTTTCGCTATGCAACCTAGCAAATCCAGGATGTCCAAACGACATATGTGGCGCAGGTGTGGGTGAGAGGCCACAAAAGGTAACCGCAATTTTCCTGCCCATCATTTCTACTCGACATACGGCACTGAACGATTCCGACAACGAAAATACCGCACCGATATTGGGCTGCAACGTACCGAACACCCTCGTCCACCGTGACAGGGGGGGTTGCACTGCCCAATTGCAAACCCCAATGTTGTTGCCTTCATCCCCCGTAAGGCGCGCCAAGGCTCCAGTTCGCAAGGCGGGTCACCACTCGGTCGGTGCAGGCTGCTACCATTCCACCTGCGAAAAGGATTGGTAAATACAGACAAGCTTCTCCGGAATTAAATGCCCCCTTGCATGAACTCAGCTATCATCCAATAAACCATTCGCTCAACGGTAATCAGTAACTCCGTCCCTAGTCTTAGTGGAGACGACCTAGTCGACATATCTATATCAACGACTAGAGTAGACTTCTCTCGAGAAACTTCATCGGCCATATATTCGCACTACCTATTATCGCAGACCACTATCACAATCTCACGTTTCCGTGGAGGCTTGCAAGTATATCGATTTACATCGGACTCGGCACCAACATCTAGATTAGCTATCGACCGCCAGCATCTTCCATAACGACCTATTTAGTCACCAGCACGCTTTACGATCAAGTCATCCATCCCAAATCCTCGATTGCCAACACCACCACAGCGTCGAACATTGCCTTATTCGATTACGCTGATCGAAACTTGACTTGAGAAGCCTTCATTTCGACCCAGGCAAGCGCAATCTCATGAAGAGAAACCACAAACTCGAGAGAAAGTCCACCTCATAGCAGCTGAGCGTCCTTTACAGCGAAGTCAGCGTCGGCGTTCCGTATACCGACATATTTTAACCGTTGAACCTCGCATGCCCCGCGGTCGACATCACTGGGTCAGGGATCAATCAAACGGTCCAGTCATCATCGAGCGAGAACCTCATGTACGTACAACACGCCCAGCTCGACAACGTAAACAGCCCAAAAGACTGACATTCGGCTTCAAGTTTGTGAACCCATTCAAGTCGAGAAATCGGAACGTTCGAGTAGTTCAACCGGAGATTCATCGGGGGCGGCAGAGAGCCGATCGCCCAGAGTTTTTCGACGTCAGAGGGCGGGAGCGGGAGCCGCGGAGGTCTGAGGAGTCAGCCTCCATGTCGCGAGCTCCCCGTCGAGACGAGTTCGTTCCCTTACCGCCACGCATTCCTATACACCAAGGCCCAGATCCGGGCATCGAGATACTACCTCCCAATCCACGAAGAACACCAGAGGTTCACCAGGGCCCCCGGCGAAATTCATTTGACTTCCCCATAAATCATTCACCAGTTCGAGTCTATGAGCCAGAGCGTGTCATTGAGCGTGAGAGGAGTCTGAGACGAAACGCCGATCGCCTCGCCAGACAGGAGGTGAGAAGGCGGAGGGAAGCCGAAGAAGAGGCCGAGCGAGGCCGCCTAGCAGCTGTAAGAGAGCGAGAACGTCGCCGCCGAGCCCAAGAGATGACGCAACAGATGGAAAGAATGGCTATCAGCGAACGTGAGAGGCGCGGAGAAGCTGAAGAAGCAATTCGACGTCTTGCGGCCGAAGCAGCAGAGGCCGAAGCTCGTGCTAGGCATGCAGAAGCAGCATTGTCACTGGAGAGACGCTTAGCGGAGAGAGAAAGGGTTCGCGAGCGAGCAGAAGCAGAAGTCTGGAATCCCCGCCGTCGATCCGTCCATATCCTCCAGCACGATATACCGCCGTTGGTGGACCGAGGCGCGGAAGTTCTCCGACAAGCGCAAGAAGCAGACCGCCGACGAAGAGGAAACGATGCACTGTATCGAATGGAGAGAAATCGATACCGTGATGCCCCCCGTCGACAACGCAGCCTTACGGCATTCGAGGACGACGACGGTCGTTGGCGGTATCGAAGCATATAACCCGGTCCATACGTTTTTGGACCTTACAGCTCATGGCAAGCAGGCCTGAAGCTGTGCTGACATCTTAGTACTCTCTTTCGGGTCTCAACTATTCATCTTACTCCTTGGGACGTTGAATACTTGATTCTGCAGCGGAACTCGTGTTGGGCTTCTTACTCATGTCGTGGGTTTGGGGAACCGGCTGCACAGCCACAGGGATTGGAGTTGACATGGAGTTTCGGGAACTATGGGAAAATATAGTTGACGGCGTTGGGTGACAATGCTTAGCTAGATACCCAGTGGGCTCTTTGACTTGGTTTCGGAATTTACTGGAGTTGGGGAAAATTTGGGAGTCATTTGGTGCAGCAATTTCAAGGTTCAATTCCGGTGGTACAATACAATCTAGGCGCAATTTTTGTAAATTGAATTCGATCGTGGATATGTTCTGTAGCGAACAACATTTTCAGCTCCTCCAACGGTGACGTGTTGCTAAAGGCAGATGAAATACCCATATTCATCTCAACCAAGAGGTGACGCACACTTGCCTTTTGGCAGGAAAGATGATTAGCTCTCTCCTCGGCTGCCTTAGCAAGGTGCCGGGTAGACATGGATATGCTAAGGATCAATGCATGACACCCACCCAAAGCGCCACCCCGCCCAGTTGCCTGTCCTCAGGGCCTCGAACGCGTATCACTATACTGGGGCAAAGAGAGATTTGCATAAGAATCTCCCCACAAATATAAGAATTCATCGACAATACATATCAAGCCATTCCCTTTTCGAGTGGGCCACATGGTCAACCAAGTTTGCCTGTGGATTTGCACCCCCAGTCGCCTTCGTTGACCCTTGCCTTACAAAAAGCCTTGCGACACGACCGTCCGACTTCAACTTGGCTCACGTGCCATATATTCTGTGGTTTTCAGTCAATGCTCACACAGATTCGCGTTTGACGAATAGCCACCCACCCGGGTCTTTTCAATGTGCCCCACACACACATCCGCGCCAACTGAATCGTGTACTTGACAGGCTGCAAGGCTGCAGTTTGAGACAGGTCAAAGGCTTGACCATGTGGCAGGGCATACGCATCTCGCAGCGTCAACAGGCGCGTCTGCAACGCCTAGAGAGCGCAATCACTCAATAAATTCCTCCTAGAGATCTTACAAGAGTTATGGGCAGTCCGGCTGCAGAGCGAGGTCAAGATGGAAATATTGACCAAACCGCGACTGGCAGCGACCCGCCACCTCCTCCTCCTCAACCTCCTGCGCCGGATCCGTCGAAAGACCGAGGCATCGTCCCTTCGATTACTTCTCCTGCACCGGACGAAGATGGACTGGAAGAGCGTGACATCTGGGTCATGACACCCCTTGCGGCCTTGAAGATGCTCTGCCGCAGCATTGACACACTTGTCAGACTTACGGGCGATATACCACCCACACCTCCCATGCGCAGCCGACAACAATCCCCTAATCGCGTCGCAGGATCCGAAGGATACGCCCAATTTCACAGTAAAGAAAACCTCATACCTCAGCGCAGCCGCTCTGGCGATCACGAGATCGACGGTGTACCCTTCACCAAGACACCCATCGGCAGTCCCGAGGCTCACATCTCCGAACCCCTTCGTGACATTGGCGCCAACGCGGAGCCAACCTATATCCAGCATGCCGCTATCGCTCGCAAGTTTTACTCCAAAAAGCCCCCGCCAATAACTACCAAAGAATACCTCCTGCGCATGCATAAGTACTGTCCAATGAGCACGGCCGTCTACCTCGCGACGAGCCTATATATCAACCGCATGGCAATGGCCGAGCGAGTTATACCCGTTACTCCGCGGAATGTGCACCGCCTCCTCCTCGCGGGTTTAAGAGTTGCAATGAAGGCGCTTGAAGACCTAAGGTGGCCGCATGAGAGGTTTTCAAGAGTAGGAGGTGTAAGTGAGATTGAGCTGGGAAGGCTAGAAATTGCCTTCTGCTTCCTCATGAATTTCGAGCTCAGGGTCGACGCCGAAATGCTGCAGGCGGAGGTCGATTCATTGGCCCGCGCGGCTACGTCTGCGATTCAAGACTCGCCGATTATTTTTGAGGCGAAGGTACCTAGCAAGGGTGAGAAGCGGAAGGCAAGCTCTACCTTACCTACAAGACCTGCAATGCCGCCTGAGGTCCACGCCACGTTATAACGCGGCATGAAAGGACGGAATGCAAAAAGGACACGTAGCGGAAACTTACGTTTATAGAGGCGATCGGGTTCATGATTGCATGGCCGGGCTTTGCATGGGATGTCGTCGGGAAGAGATGGGAGAGGCTTTTGTCGAGTACGTAGCACGGAGTTGGACTCTCGATTTAGTATGTGATCTAGTCATCGAACTTTGTATGTTGCATTCTTAAAGCACGAAAATTGTTCAACGTAACTCCGAGTCGCTCTGATAATTGATGAACATCATGCAAATGCGCCATTCGGCAAGACTCTGTCGGTTAACAGGGTCATGTGTTCAAGTACAGGTGGGATGATTACATAGACGATGAGAGCAAGGGGTTGTCCAACAAAGAATGAACATTATCGTCATAGCCCGCCGTCAACTACCAGATCCGTTGTGCCAGTCCCTCAGACAACAAGCCTGGTGGTCGGCAAATCAACCTCCCATATCTTCGTTTCCAAGTATCGTATCATCGATCTCCGCGTCCTGGGATCTGGCTTATATGATGCAGATCCCGAAACCCACCGTTCTGCATTTTTCGCAGGGCTCTTTTTTTCTCGGAACCCAAGCCCGGGCCATATTTGGCCAACTCACCATAGGAGGCATATTGAGCCAGACCCTAGTTCCCAGCATGTCAAGTCGATGGACTTTGGGATGCTGTCGCGAAGAACTAGAGCCCAAATACCTAGCTTCGCGCCCGAACGGAGAGCAAGGTGAAAGATGCTACACCAATTGCGCTCGAAGACTGTCCTCTCCAAGCCTACCAGCGCCAACCCAGTTTTTGCGACGCGGTATTATGAAGAATACCACGTTACACAGAAGCACAAAGATGTGATGCATGCACAAGTATATAGGTCAGCAATGTGGGCGAGACATGCTTGGCCCGTGAGATAGCGGCAGTAGGTAGGAATAATGGACAAAGAGATATGTAGTCGTCATGCGCTTGAACGGGCACTGCAATTTTAGCGTGCACGAAGGGGGCCGGGTAAGAAACGATTCGAGCCGTGTCTTCAGCTACGCATAAAAATAGTTTAACAAAGAGGAATAGCTGATCAGTTTGTCATTAAGTTAGTAGAGATAGAGAATATTCAACGAAAGCTATTGCCATGCTAAAATCGTAGTGCTATGAATGGAGGCAAGCTGTGGTCGCCCAGTCTACGCAGTTGCTTGTGAGGCAGACCAGCAGACTACAACCAAAACATGTCGCCCCATGCTGTCCTAAAATTGCAGAGCTGTCCTGGAGCGTCCCGCTGTCCACGCAGGCCGGCTGGGAAAAGCAAAGCTATTGTCACCCCGTCCACGCTAAAATTGCAGTGCTGCAGGCGCTACGTCCTGAGACCAAAGCTGTTAGGCGCTTCATCCTGAGGGGCTGACAGATCGCTGCCAAAGGCTAGCCAAAGCAAGCTGTTGTCTCCCCGTCCACGCTAAAATTGCAGTGCTATCGGCGTCACCTAACCTGTATTTTCAAACTCCTGGGGGCCTGAGAAGGGACTAGCGTTCCTCCCAGGCACGTGACGAGCCGACTCCAACTCTACCTGAGAAGCACGTGACCTGGGTTCGTGAAGTTCCGGGGGCGCGTGAAAATGTAGGGGCCCCAGGTCACCGCCAAACTGAACCTAGGGGCATGAGTCGCGGGCAAGAGGGGTCCACTCCAGCAGGAAGCTACCAACGCTCACCCAACATAGCTTTCGTCTGCCTTGCATGGGGCAGAATATTATCGCAATAAATGTAGGTTGTGGTCGTCGTTTCGGCAAGGGTGGTTCAGAAGATGTTCTCAAAGAGCCCTCGGTCCAAGTTGCAAGCATATCTTCCTTGAAAGATGACACTAGCCGCGATATCTCAGAATTCTGATAGCGCGACCCAGTATGACATTCCTTTTTCACGGAGAGTCCCGGTCAAATCGAGGAAGCAAGCTGCTGAAGATTCGAGAATCTGCTCGCAGCTATAGCGGAGAGTTTGTGAGATCTCTGAACCATAGTAGAGTCTGCTGTAGTGGTCCATTCCGCTTGAGATAGTACCGTAATGCATCTATCTGTCCTTCTCGCAGAAAGTGGCGTTGATTCAGGTTATTCTCAGTTGAAGACGATCACCGCTCGGCCATGGCTGTACATCGAAGTCTCCCTGATGTCATTCTTATCAGTCAAGACGTATTGTACGTAGAAATGGTAGACACCAGCACCAAGTCCGACGAAGGTGGCCGCTAGATTTGGCCGATTACTGCTGCACCACCGCTTATGGGCTGTGATCGGCATAACCGTAGGAGGTGGAGCATTGACGGTTGGCTGTGGTATTGCCTACAGAGCTCTGAGCAAGAGGAGACTGAGGTTGAGTGCGAACAGAGCAGGGCAATGTTAGTGGTAGGGTTGCCAGCGAGAGCGGCAGTGGGAGCCGGTGGGTTGTTTGGGCTGGCAGATAGGTCCGCAAGAGGGGACATCAGAAGTTCTCCTTTGAGACGACATAATCTGCAAAATGGATTGACAGCTGGAATAATAGTGTCGCATGCGCGGTCTTGAATCAAACAGATCCTCAACTTGCCCGATATATCACACGACAGGAATTCATGACAAGCTTAGATGAAGAATTCCATTGCCAAAAAACAGAGCACAGCTACCCCCCTGATCAAATGAGGCCTCAGGCATTCTATGTTCCGATTTCGCTGACGTCCATTGAACCGCCCACTTCTGACCGCTATTTTTACTGACAACCAGCTCCAGTGCCCTACATTAGAGCTCTGGGCCCAAATTGATAGAGATTGGGTTCGCAGCTTTCCAAAACCCTCTTGTCGACGTATAAAAGAAGGGACGAGGGGAAGATATTCAAAGGGGAGGGAGGTGGAGGCCGTACCTGAAACAAAACCGTGAGGACTCTTTAAAGTTTCGCCCGCGGGGCGCCCCCCAACCACCTATTTCAATAGTTCAGCTGGACTTGGTTGAGTGAATTGGACGTTGTCGAGCCGGCGTGCGAAGCGTTTCCAAACATGGCTCGGAAGTGCTATTCGCGATCGATGCATCCAGACACCTTCGAGTAAACATTCTCGCCGCATGGCAAACTCCAGCTCTATTAGAAGGATGCTGTTTAGGGTTAAGATTCCGCTGCGGAAGCGCCCGAACTAGGCCCTCAAAACTATGCCTGGATCCACTCTGTGATCGCCAGTGACCTTTTTCTGATAAGTTTGACTCAAAAAAGACAACACCAAGACTTGCCCAGCTGCACCGACCACTCAATGCACGAGCCAAGCGAAAAAATGATGCAGCACACTGAGTCCCACTTGCTCCTTCCGAAGTTCCAACGCCAATAGCCGTCTCTTGGGTCATTCGTAAAGTCTTCCTTTGCTCGCGAAACCCGTCCCAATGCCTCCAAGCGCTTTTGCCTTTTCTCTCACCATCCGGAGTGACCTCGATTGATTGATGGGCTGACAGACTTGTTGGAGCAATTGACGCCTTGGGTGTTCTTTATTCCGAACTCTGTCGTCCGCAATCTCCGGGGCCGGCAATTTGTTCGCAACACTTCTGCTCTACCCTCATTACCGTCGTCAGTCTTGGTCCCATTTTCCTCATCGTACGGGTCACGATCGTCGATGGGCCTCTTCAATCGGAAGGCGGCTTCCTCGCCAGAAACTTCGACTGAAGAGCCCAAAACCGAGTCTACTGCCAGCGTCATTGCCACGTCCGCAAATCATAGGAGAAAGAGTGTGCTTCCCACATATAACCACAATGGACATCTCGTGACAAGAGGCATTCACCCTGACGGCGAGAGTGGTAGAAGTGGTAAGACACCTTCGCTACCAAGTCCCTACCAAATCTCCGGAATGGCGTACACCCCCACCTGCTGGACTCCTCGCCGCACGCCTCTAGAGTCCCTGGTTCGTCATTGCTGACCTGCTCTTGTTTCATTATCTAGGCGTTCATCCAATTCATTTCGTTCGGGTTGCATGGAGAAGCTCATGTACAGCGTCCAAATGGGTCAATGTACTCTGGCCCTTCGTTCCTGCCGCCATCGCCCTCCATTTCGCACGTCCAGACCTTCACACATGGATCTTCGCTATCAACTACATCGCAATGGTCCCTGTGGCAAATCTCGTTGGCTTCGCCGGCCAAGAGTTAGCTCGGAAGATGCCCAAAGTGGCCGGTATACTGGTTGAAACTGCACTAGGGTCTGTTGTGGAAATAGTACTTTTCATGGTGCTGATAAAGAAGGACAACGGAACTGGCAATGTTGCCAAGAAAGGAGACTTAATACCAGTCATTCAGGCTGCTATTCTCGGGTCTATCCTCACAAACATTCTTTTGTGTCTGGGTATGTGCTTCTTCGTTGGCGGCCTGAAGCGATCCGAGCAGAAGTTTCATCCATCGATCAGCGAAGCAGCCTCTGGCTTGTTGCTTGTTGCTGGCTTCGGTCTCCTTATCCCCAGCGCATTTTTCGCTGCCCTGAAAGGAAGTACCGTCGCTACTGATCATGAAGGCTTCACACAAGACAAGCTGCGCCTCAACACCAGGAAGATCAGTCAGTCTACATCCGTTATCCTGATGATTGCTTTCCTCGTCTACGTCTTCTACAATGCAGCCAGCCACGAAGGCGTACTCACCGAAGCCCTCGAGGCCGATGAAGAGCTCGACGAGGATCATCAAGATGACCTTGCAAAGGCAAAATTCACCTTTACTGAGTGCATAGGCTCTCTCGTACTGTCGATTGGCCTCGTCACATTGATCGCGATCTTTCTGGTACAGGAGATAGAGCATATTGTCGCAAGGGGCGTCCCTGACAACTTTATGGGCTTGATCCTGGTTCCGCTTGTTGAGAAGGCGGCCGAACATCTCACGGCGGTCGACGAGGCATGGGACAATCAGATCGTAAGCACATTTCACATCAGACGGTGGAAGCAAACTGACTGCCCAACTAGAATTTCGCACTGTATCACTGCCTTGGGCCGTCCATACAAACAGCACTCTTCAATGGACCTCTGGTCGTCATCGTCGGCTGGGGCCTCGGCAAACCAATGGATCTCAACTTCGAGATCTTCATGGTTGTGCTGCTCATTATGTCTATCTTGGTGGTAGGGAGATTCTTACAGGATGGATCGTCCAACTACCTGGAAGGGACGCTACTGGTGGTAAGTACACTTGCTGATTTGGATTTATGTCCCCACTTCCACTACTACTACCGTTAAGAGCGACCATAATACACGGTAGAGTGACAACTGACGGTGCTTAGCTTGTCTATATCATCATTGCTGTCACAACGTGGTATTATCCCAACGCGGACGAGACAACCACGAATGCTCTTAACTCGGCAGCACCTGCGACTACCACCGCTGTAGCGAAAATGATAGCTCGAGGTTTGTGAAGCTTTGAAAATCTACTTATAGCGTGCGATGGAACCAGCAATTCTCTTGGGTACCTGCCAGTATCCGCATCTGGCGCTGGAGTGTTCAAGAGACATCATAAGGAGCAGGAACTTGGCATTTTGGTGGTGTTTGAGCGATGGCGCTGAATTATTGCATTACATTGCATTACATGTGAGTACAGACACATAGTCATACAAAGCAGGTCCCGTATACATACTAGTAGTGAAATAAATTGAAGAGCGATACACCTATGCCTCGACTATAGATACATTCAAACCCAACAGCCAGACTCCTTTACTGCCTCCGGGGCTTTGCCTTTGCTACCAACCTAGGCCATTTCAATGCGACGACAACGGATGGACCTGAGGCCGGACACGTTCAGTCAGCGGCGTCCATCGCAGCTTGACAGAGACAGTATGAGGTCTTGATATTCGGCATCGGATTTCAAGGTCCAAACGCTCCACTATCTCGAGTGGAGTTGGCCCTGTGAGAGAAATTGTCAATTCTTTTCCACTTCTCGTCTCTTATTCCCTCCTCAACCAAGCAAGACCCACAGGTACCACGGCGCTGATCCTCGTCTCTCTTGATCCCTCCACTTTCGAGGCATCACTTAACCTCAGACAGGGCTACACCACATCCTCGACAGGACTGGTATCTTTGAAGTCGGGAAAGAAGGTGTGCGCCACTTGTTTCAATGAAGGGAAGACCCAAGCCGAAAGATTAGAGAGGGCCGTGGCGGAACCCTAGTCGATCCAAATATCACTCATCTCGTTGTGGTCTTTTGTCTGTGAGCCTAAGTGTTCTCTAGAAGATGGTTTTCGTGGCCTACCTTCAGAATTCATGGTTGAGAATATACGGATTAGCGAAAGCCTAGCTATACCGATGAGGCTCAGATAGTTTGCCACTCAACCATCACCAAGATGTGATAGATTTCTTGACTTTCAAGATTTGGGATTCTCTCATCGTTCGGCTAGAAAACAGTTGTCCTGCCTAACTAAGTGCACAACTATTCGTCTCAATCACCGAATACACACGCTTATAGTATTCCACTCTGAGCTGCCCTTATCAGCGCTCGACAGCTTTTCCTGTCACCTGACATCTTGTAGACCACGACATTCAATGAGCCATGCGGTGTGCGACGCCAAATCCGGAGAGGGGGGGTCGCTTTGCGGTCCTAAATGCAATGTCAACACACATGGTTTATATACCAACTTCCAGGATGCCTGACATCGAATGGCAGCATGGTCAAGATTCGCCCGCGCAGCTTCGGCTGTTGTTGATAAATCCCCACCCCTCCCCAGAATGTCTGAAGGGCTCCTTGTTTTTTGAATATTGCCAGATGTTCTGATTCGGACAGAGCGGAGGTGAAAAAGTAGTCCACCAACTTCCATCATCCGCCGCGTCGTCACCCAAAATTTCCAAGCTTTTTGTAGGCCTTCAAGCTTCTTCAACCCCATCAATGTGTCCAGTTTGTTTGTGTAGGACACCTTATTCACTAGTCAACCAGGCTCAGGACCAGTCTCAGGATATCCATCTCAAGTCATGTAATGCCCGGTGCCTGTTGCCAGTAAGGTATCTCGCCACAATTTCCGATAGAGCGAATTCTGCGGGTTGTTGTTGCTTTGGTCGGCATTTTCCTTCCGAAGGCCATAAATCAAATTCCAAGTCAACATTGCGCGACTGAAAGTATCTTTGGCATTTCTTTCTAGGTCTGATTAGCCTTCTCTGCAACGTACGCAAAATCGCGGCACACTGGATCTGCGGGTGGGCAGTTGGGCTGACAAAGTTGAGGCTCGCTACCAGGGAAGTCTATGATCAAGTCAGTTGAAGGAATTCTTACGTAGAAATCGTTGTTTGGTGCGCTGCCCCTTCGGGGTTGGTGCGCCGCGCCGCCACCAATCGCCGCTCAGCACAACTTAAAAGCCCATCTTCCTCGCTCCCTCTCTCGACTGTTGCGCTACTGGCACTCCCAGCGTTCTCATTCATTTTGTCACACTGTTTCTTCGCCCCGCCCGCCCCCTGAATCCCGTTTTAAGCCCCCAATTCCGCCGCTCGTACCGCGTGCTGCGCCTAATCAACTCCCTCGAACCTCCTCCATGACAACCCTTGGTCCACTCTCGATCCTACCTCAATCCACTCTATTCCGGTGATCTCCTACGCTCATTTGCCTATGCTTTCATCACACCTTCCTCGTCAACAGCCTAGCCCTCGCGATGATGTCAATGGCATGCTTAGTCGCTCCGGCGTCGGCTGCCTGCTCGTGTGTTGGCCTTGAAGCTGTCCTCCGTGCCGCCTACTTCGCAGCCTCTTGAATCCATCAACTAATTAGCCACGCCGCCCCTGCTGTCGCGTCAGCGCGACGAGTGGTCACTTCAGTCCTCTTGACCTCTGCCCCATCCTGGCCAATTTCCGTGACAGCTTGTTGGAGGTCTGGATCGGCTGAGACTGCAGTACAACGCTGGCAATAGCAAAATATACCGCACCAGCGATATTACGCTCGATGATGGCACCGAACTCGCAGGAAGGAACAGACAGAAGTCAACGACGACACGCTTCGCCCCACATGGTGAAACAGTGCCACACCAGCTACGGGTACTCTATGCCTAGATAAGAGCTGCCTGAAAGGATGCTGGTGAGACATGGTGCATACTAATAAGGCCGGCGAGCCGCTGAGACTGCGATAGGGCTAATAGGAAAATTGCCTCACAGCAATGTTATCTTCTGGCTGTACCCTAGTGTGCCTCGTAACCTTCGACTCTTGACTTTCAACTTTCGCGCTCAGCTTGGCCGATGCCGGAGAGGAAGGTCCAGCTGCCTAGCGTACAGTAGTGGTCTCTCAACTGGTTGGAGCAGGATCTGCAGCCATCAACAGTGCGGCCGGTACACGGCCGTGTAGAGTCAACCTTGAATTGTACGCGAAGCCCCCAATCACAGTGAAAAGCGGAGTTTTAGGGTCTCGAAAGTCCGGTGGGCGTTAAGTGGGATCCCCCAACACACCAGCCTGGATTTCGACTTTACTCCGAAGGTGGAGAGCCGTCCATGGCGCGGTGTTACAGATAATAGGAATCACTCTCGCCCTATGAATTGACTTCAGAGTCACTAACGCCTACGAGGGTCGCATGAGCACCTACGGACTCCCCACAGCCACAGGCAGCAAGCCCACTCTGTTGTTATATGTTTTGGTTTGAGAAATAATTTAGCTTTCGGGCAAATGTCTTCAGAAAGTCTAGCCAACACTGTATGGCCCCTGTACTATTTTTTTGAAAATCGCTCAACACCTCCGATTCGAGTCATCTCATTAATCTTTCCCTTTTTTTCCATCTTCGACCTCCGCAGTATTCTGGCCATTTACTGCAATTGCGAATCCTTCGAGATTGCTATCGTGCTGAGGGGGTATTTAGGCTCTCTGAGCTTCAAAATTCTCCATAGAATTACAACCTCTTATACTAACACCATTTATCCTTTGAAAGTCCGATGCCGTCTTGCGGCGCACTGAGCGTCAATCACCCTAGACCTAGAACGGGGTCAGCCAGGATTTTTACCTCTCTTAGTAGCAAAGAGGCGTCAACAACAGCCGTCAAAACGGCAGCCATTGTCTCAAATGAGCGTTGTGGGGTAGAACACATCCACTCTCATGTACTCACCGAAAGTAGTATCGCCAGAGGTATCAGACCGATTCCAAGATCCTTCGCTGCCGCACATTTCCTCGCCTTCTTCGTCATCTGTATCATCGTCGGATTCAACTTCTCGAACAGCAGTTACGATGCTGCGGACCTCGCCAGCAGGCCATCTGTTCGACATTGAAGGCACAGATTGAACCCTGCTTAGGCGTGGCAATTCGTCAAGCTGGGCATCCAGTTCTGAATCTCGCGGCGGCGGTGGTGCCTTGCGGCTGGGCGGGTTTGCGAGCAGCCATCCCTGGGCATGCTCAACGGTGCAAGCATGAGCAAGCAGCTTCCGAAGAGATGGTTCGCCACGGGCGCATTCGAGCCGAAGCTTTTGTCTTGAAAGAGAGACCACCCGGTCCATATCTGGTGAAGGGCTTGAAGACTGCCTCGGATGTGAATGAAGAGGCATCTCTTACGAATAGCAGACAATATCTGGAATTTGTACAAATTTGTGAGCAGGCGCGCTGCAGTACACAGAGAAATCAAGTTGAAAGAATGATATTCTTCCTACGCTTCCCTTTACCACTACTGAATTACTTTGCCCGTGAAAGAGAATGAGTGAAAAGAGCCCAGTCTAGTGTTATATCCACCAGTTCATATGCTCATCAAAGGACTAAGCACGCGTTGCGCATTCCGCCGTTTCCGAGAGTCGCAACAAACACGCGGCATTGCGCGGCTCTGACTGATCACTGATCGCGTACCCCCACAATGTGGGGAGTTTTCGCATGACTGGTGACGTCGTGGGCCTTGACCATGTGACTTCACCAATGTAATGCGCCAAGAATACTTGCATTCCGCCGGCTGTCACAAGATTCCTTCTCTGCGTCTGTAAATACAGAAGCTCTAGAACATCAGTACCTCGAACCTGTGGTTAATAATGTGAGACGCGCAGCCTACATATTTGATGTTCTCACGCTGGACATGCCGTGGATGAAGCGGCCAGGTTGGTCAGATTGTTTACTATGTCAGCTCTATCAGACAATCCTCGTCGAATGTACGGCAAAATTACAACCCAGGAACACCATCTAAACCACCTGCGATGGGCCTGTGGCCTGTGGCCTGTGGCCTGTGGCCTGTGGCCTGTGACACGGCTTTTTATTCGGCTATGCAGATAGTGGCCTGCTCTTCTGAGACTCGCCAAATCCAATGAGCCACTTTCCCACGACCAGCACATCTCTCCCAGCGGAACCATCACAAGCACTCTCTCAAAGCCCTCAGATAGCCCGACTATTGCTTCTTCATTCTCTCTATCCGTTCCCATCCGCTGCAACTATCCTCCGAACCCCGATCACATTCTTGAAATGCACCCGCGCGACTTCCACATTCCTCCCGCAAGGCCCCTCACCACTAAGGAGAGCTCCACGCAACACGTCCGCAAACTCTGCCAGATAGCGGACGAGAGGGGCGGGGTCTCCGGGCCAATCATCTTGCATCCCGAGCTTGCGGACCTCACCATTCCGGAGAACCTTTCCGGGGTTTGCTATTAGTGAGCTTCATATCCTTCGCATTTGGTGATTGGAACTCTATATCCAGGACTTTCCGAAGTAAGTTCGAACGCGACGACGGACGTCCTTTTGGTCTCCACGTTTACTCTGGCCCAAGGATATCTCGAATCCGACGCTCTCTATTCCCGCCAAAAACATTCTCTTTGAGACATGTGATGGGTCAGCACAGCACCGCAACAACGATATAGAAAAACGTTGCTGCAAACCGCCAGAGCATTACTCCAATCGTGCCTAGTCCAAACCATGGCAATACGAATTTCACAAATTCGCTGCCCTGGTATAAATCATTCTGGCTTGTGCTATAATATTTCGAGCGGCCATCTGTCCTCTGCGATGCCTTCACTTCATGCGAGGATGTCTCAATGTAGAATGTCTTTGGTGAGGTGGAGGACGGTGGTCAAGGACATGTGAGATTTGTGGAAGGGGGAGGAATTGGATGCTGAAGACCTGGTGCAGGGTGACGTAGAGGAGCATTGCCTGTTTACTAAATGCTGTGAAATGTTGTATCAGCTTCCATGGTTCCGCAAATAGATCTTCTGCCGGGGAGAAAAGAGTGCTGCGCACTGACAGAGTCAATCTGCGCATCGAATATGGGGTGATAGGATCTTGTACCAGCGGTATATGTACAGCATGACCGTTCTGCTACCTGGGTAGCTGCCGGTCCTGTAGAAATGGTGTGTAAAGGACGCTGTTGGCGTGAAGTACGTCTCGAGTGCACGTGGTTGAGCTGATGGGCCCTAGGTGAGGGTCTTAATAGCTTGAGGTATCTTCGAGACTGTCCACAAAGTTAGCTCCCTCGGCCGCTTTTGGGGGAGCTGAGGTCGGCACTCGCCTGGATCATCCATTTTAGTAGCGTATAAGCTTTGCTAGATCAACCTTGAGGGATTGGAATTGTGAAAAGAGAAAGTAAGGAAAATTCTTCGGGTGCAACCTCCATAGAGAGCTTCAATGCGGCTCTAGCAGTGACCTCATGCCGATAGCGCTTAGGGCTTTGCCGTGCTCTAGGTCCTGTTTTAACTAGAGCAAGCTTTGGAGCTCGCGCGACAGAGTACATGCGCGAGATTTGACACGCAAAATGAACATGTGAAATCCAAGCTCTCCAAAAGTGATATCACTGAAAGACTAATGAAGTCAATTCGATTCGCTCGCTTTACGACTCTTCAACAGGTAGGTAGCTAACAACATCCTCTCTTCACGCTTGTCGTGAAATTCTCCTGTTCCTTTTGTCATGATGGCTTTCACTCCTTTCTTCTGGATCCATCACATAATTCAATGGATCTTGGACAAGGTCTTCTCACCCGCGCCTCCACCTCCCCACGCCTATCTGCATTGTCTCAAAATTGCTGTCGTTGGTGTTGACTTGACTAGAGTATCAGCGGCCTCTCATTGTGTCGGACATGGGTTTGAAGTAACGGTATTCGAGCACGGAAGTCGAGAACATCTAGGAGGAATATGGACCGTATGGTAGCAGATCTTTACTCAAAGGCTTCCTTGCTAACAAAATGATATAAAGCAAGTCAACACTACCTCTGGATTACAAATCCACAGCTTAACGTACCGCTTCCACGCACCCATCAGGTGGGATGGAGTCGATATGGACTCGAACGTACTGTACATAATTCGACACCCGAGTCACTTGAATCTCAAAGGATAACCAAAGCCGCTGGATTGTCAACGACCAAGCAACGGCCGGTTTGATGGTATCATTGCAGCTGTGGGAACACGTGGTGATCCGAAGGTACCTCACCTGCCAGACCAAGAGAAATCCCACGGAGAGATCTTTCACTCTTCCAAGCTTGACGGCAAGGGCGCCAAAGGGAAGAGAATCCTTATCATTGGCGGTGGAGCTAGCGCAGTCGAGGTGATACCAAAGCCGACCATGTCACTGCCCTAGCTCGATCCGAGAAATGGTATGTCTTCACTTAGTGGGATGTTTCCTACTAGAGATTCAACTTCCACTCCAATTTGTGCTTCCTCTTTTTCCTCAACAAGTG
>Ga0335072_10002191_pt1 | contig 30700 bp, 16 predicted proteins | sample Lox_Sample_21_FD_206725 | JGI IMG/M metagenome (GOLD analysis project Ga0335072, IMG submission 206725) | Soil microbial communities from Loxahatchee National Wildlife Refuge, Florida, United States - Lox_Sample_2.1 | ecosystem: Environmental > Terrestrial > Soil > Wetlands | place: USA...
GGCTCTGAACATCAACAGCGGCTTCATCGGTCTCCACACGATACTGGTGAGGGCCAATGCGAAAAACTCGGAGTCGATACGGCTGCCCGCGATACCGCAGCGCCACAGTTTCACCAACTTCACTGCGCACTTGCGGTCGCCCGCGGAGAGCCGAGGCATAGAACTGCGTTTGGGCTACCGCAAGTTCGGCATCATAGCTGGCGATTGCTGCCAGCAGGAGTGCCACGTCGCCGTGCCTTCGGGAAAGGTGATCATTGTTGGTCACGAGTCTTTCCATCCAGCCCACATCCACGTTCCCCTGCTGGACCTCCGGCCGGCTCAATAATTCCAGAAGCAGCGATTTGTTACTGACCCCGCCTTTAATGACCACGACACTCTCCCGTATGGCTCGTCGCAGCCGCGAAAGCGCCTCTGCCCGCGTTCGGCCATAGGCGATGATTTTGGCGATCATGGAGTCAAACTCCGGCGGAACGACATCACCTTCCGCTACGCCTGTGTCGATCCTGACGCCCGGACCAGCTTGAATCCTAAAGCGTTCAATTGTGCCGGGGGCCGGAGCAAAGCCGTTGTCGGGATCCTCCGCATTCAAGCGCGCCTCGATGGCGTGGCCGAATGTCCTTGGTGGCTCTCCTTCCAGACGGTGGCCACGCGCGACGTGGATCTGGAGTTTGACGAGATCGAGCCCGGTGGTGCATTCCGTCACGGGGTGTTCGACCTGCAATCGCGTGTTCATCTCCATGAACATAAAGCGACAGTTGTGCGGGTCGTATAGGAATTCAACTGTCCCTGCGTTCTGGTAGCCCGCGGCACGACTCAAGCGAACCGCGGCGTCGCGTAAGGCCTGATCTAGCTCAGGGGAAAGGGCGGGCGATGGCGCTTCTTCGAGGATTTTTTGGTGGTGCCTTTGGATAGTGCAATCCCGAACACCGGCGGCCCATGTGGTGCCGTAGTGGTCGGCGATGATCTGGACTTCCACATGGCGCGCATTGGCCACAAGTTGTTCCAGGAAAACTGTGGGATCCCCAAAAGCCTTATGCGCTTCGGCTCTCGCGCTCTCGAAGGCTCTGGGGAGTTGCGCCGCGGAGTTCACCCGGCGAATCCCGTGACCTCCGCCGCCCGCAGTGGCTTTGATGAGGAGGGGATAGCCCAGTTGTTCGGCGTGCCGCACTGCGTGGTCAAGTGTATCTACTGGTCCGGAACTCCATCGAGCAACGGGTATGTGCAGTTCTTCGGCTAGACGCTTCGAGGAAATCTTGTCGCCAAGGCGCCGCATAGTGTCGCCGTCCGGGCCGATAAACACGATTTCCATTTCGCGGCAAAGATCGGCGAATGCGGCATGCTCGGCAACGAAACCCCATCCGACCCAGACCGAGTCCGCACGCGCGGCACGCAACGCTCGGGCGAGCTGTTCATAATCTACATAGCTGCTCTTTGATTGTTGTGTGGATGCATCAAGGATGTGAGGAGCACCCAAGCAAACGGCCTCATCCGCCTCTCGCACGAACATTGCGTTGCGGTCTGGCTCAGTGAAAAGAGCTATCGTGCGCAGCGAGGTGTCCTCTTCGTGATTGAACTCGCGCACCGCGTGGATAAAACGCATGGCCGCTTCGCCGCGGTTTACGATCGCCACACGTTGGAACTCGTGCTGCATACGCCCCCCGGATTGCAGGCCACCATCGGCCTCAGGATTCAACGTTCCTCACACAGCAACGGCGTGCAGTACTTTTAAGGACTCGGGCTCCACGCTGTGAGCGAGCGTAATAGTGTGGTAACCACGTAGTCGCAGATATTGATTTCCTGCTTCATCAACGACTTCCGCATCAAATATTGCTCCATCGATCTTGGGAGCAACTATGGCGTACAAACAGCCTTGGGCAGTTTCTGCCGGGCGCAACACGGACACCTGCTGAATTTTGTGGGGCAGTCCCAGCGTGCCGAGCGCGCTCATTTCCCATAGCCCGGCTGCCTGAAAACAAAGTTCAATAAGCCGCGGCTCCATCACCGTAGGCTTCTCCGGCGGAACATGATTGTCGGGAAGACTTCCCGCCATCTTCCCGACGATCCGGTCGCCATCGCGCCATGCCTCTTCGAGCACCTGGTAGGCTGGCCCGTGGAAGTAAAGGCGATAGATCTCGCTCGCTTTGATGGTGGAATTGGCCGGCTTGCCCGGTGCCCTGGAACTTTGCAGTTCCTGCGGCCGCTTCGTTAGCATTACACGGCCAGTGAAATGAGTGGTGATTTGCGGCTCGATCTGGTTCGGCAGCGTCCGGCAACCGAGCAATTCACAATCCGCGACAACGGCCTCGCCTTTGGGATGAAATACCACCTTGATTGTTAGGGTGCGCGGTTCGTTTCGATAGAACTTCAACGGCGCCAGGAAGTTCACGTCTTCCACCGCTGCAATACGCCAGCCGGGAAGCATACACAAGGCTGCTTCTGCAAAAGCTTCTAAGCCCATGACTCCGGGCAAAACTGGCGTGCCTTCGATCTGATGGTCATACAAGAACGGCTGAATCGTTGGCTCCAAGGTCACTTCCGCCGTGAGTCCGTGGTACACGCCCATGGCTCCGATTGTTCCGATCATCGGTCCCTGCGCTGGGGTGCGACCGCGCGTAGAAGCTTCCGTCACGATTGGATCCAAGCCACCATTGGCATCCCATTCATTCATCAATATTCCAAGGCGTCGGCCAATAACAACTTCGCCACGCGTTCCACCAGCCGTCAGTTCGCGCCGGATCAGCGGAATGCCTTCCTCGGGCCGCAGCATATCGATTCCCGCAATCTCCATCATTTTCGGAATAGAGCCGCGGGTTGCCATTCCGATGCCGCCCCAAGCAGTCCAGTCAATCGCAATTGCCCGAGTGGCGGGTCGCGTTGTTCGGAAGTTGGAAGCGAATTTGCACAGTAAATCATTTGCGGCACTGTAGTCGGTTTGTCCAGCATTGCCAAAGCGTCCGGCGATGGAACTGAAGGCCACGGTAGCCCGGAGGGGCATGTCGGCAATCGCACGCAAGAGGTTGAACCATCCGTCGCTCTTCACATCAAAGACCAAGTCGAACTCCAGCGGGTTCTTATCGGGCAGAGCATGACTCCTTTCGATGCCAGCGGCATGCAATAGCACGTCAATGTGACCGACACGTTCGCGTATTTCTTTGACGACGTTGGCAACAGCCACGGCGTCAGTCAGATCGACGGCGAAGTAGTGGACCGTGCCACCCGCCGCTTGAACTGAATCAATGGCGCTGCGAGCAGCCACCGCGCGCTCGAGAGCTGCCAGTTCCTTTTCCACCAGCGCCGGCGTGGCACGTTCTCCGCGCTCCTGAAGACGAGCGAACAGCTCCCGCTTGAGACCCTCCTTGTCGTTCAGAAAACGTTTGAGGTCAGGATCATCGGATTTTGGTTCTGGCACCAGATCAAGCAGGTAGAATGTGCCACCGGAAGCGGCCGCCAAGTCGGCGGTAATCTCCGAAACGATGCTCCCTGCTGCACCGGTAATCAAAAAGACCGAGTCGCTGTCGAGTACGATGCCCGGACGGCCATCTGATGCCGGCTGCTCCTGGAGTCCAATGCTCCAGCGGAGCCCCATTTTGTAGCCGATCTCAATGGCGCCGGGATCATGCAAAGTCTCAGCGATCAAAAGGTCAGAAATTTCTGACGCTTGAGATTCCACCGCGAAATCCACTGCCTTCACAAGCGCACCGCTGCGCTCTCGCTTGTAGGTTTTGACGAAACCCACCACCGCTCCCCCAAGTGGGGCGACTGCGCCTGCATCGTCGTAACCATGTTGCCCACCCAACCGCGTGGCCGACACCAGGAAGGTGCCGGGTGTGCCGATGAAGTCATAAAGAGTACGCATGGTGGTATAGAGGAACTTGATCCGCACACTCAAAGATTCATGCCAATCCGCGAGGTCCATTTCGTTAAGGCTACCCTCGACGTCGAGAGCGGCCAGCCAATAGATGCCTTGGATTGCGCCTTCGCTGATCCACTTCTTCAACTGAGTGACCACCATTTCAGCGGGCCATGCCGACTCCATCCGTAACACAACCACACCCCTTGCTTGTAGTTGTTGGGCCAGAGTTCGGGCTACTCCACTGTGGTCCGGCATAATGATCACCCGGTCTCCCGACGCTAGTGGCACCCCGGTCGACTTGCAAAGGTTCAGTGGCGGTCGCAAGGTGGGCACAGGGACGCGGCGAGGGATCGCGTTAGCCGGGTCCAGGGAAAGCAGAGTAGGTCGCGTGTGCGCGCCAATTGTGGAACGATCGGATACAGGCGCAGCTGCCTGGAGTGCTGACTCGCCAGACGGTAACCTTTCTTTCGCGAATTGAATCACTCGGGCCAAAGTTGGGAAGTCACGCAGCTTCAGATTCTCATCGCGCGGAATGTTGAATGCCGCGCGCACGGAGGCAAACATTTCTGCCTGCTTAACGGTGTCAATCCCGAGGTCCGCTTCGAGATCAAGGTCCAGATCCAGCATCTCTTTCGGGTAGCCAGTCTTGTCGGCAACAATGTCTAGCACCTTTTCCCTAATGGGATCGGCGGTCGTTTCTGGCACAGTAGCGGGTTCGATAGTCGGAGCCACTTGTGCGCTTCTGGCGGGCGCAGCCGGAGCCGCGATCAAATCCGGGCGTTTCTCGTAGACGAACCGAATTACATGAGCCAGCGTCGGATAATCGCGTAGCTTCCGATTTTCGTCGCGAGGGATGTTGTAGGTCTCCCGAATGGCAGCAAACATCTCCGCTTGCTTGACGGTATCAATTCCCAGGTCCGCTTCGAGATCCAGATCCAGGTCCAGCATTTCGCTGGGATAGCCGGTCTTCTCCACGACCAATGCCAGGATGCGGTCTTTGACCGAGTCGTCGGTTGCACCCGATTGTGGAAGTGGCGCTTTGCTCTTCACCGGTACCGGGGGTAGCGTGTCTTGGAACGCTGGCGCTGCCCCAAGTGGGGGCGTGGTCGCCAGATCGGGCCGCTTGTCATACACAAATCGGATGACGTGTGCGAGGGTGGGAAAATCGCGCAACTTCCGGTTCTCGTCTCGCGGAATTTCGTAAAACTCCCGGATAGCCGCGAACACTTCTGCCTGCTTGACCGTGTCTACACCCAAATCCGCTTCAAGGTCCAAGTCCAAATCCAGCATGTCAGGCGGGTAGCCAGTCTTCTGCGAAACCAATGTGAGTACCCGTTCTTTCACTGCGTCAGGTTTTGCCGCAACCTGCGGTGGCGCGAGCATGGGAGGGAGAACCACGGGAGGGGCGATCGTGGCTCTTCCTTCATTGCTTCCCACTTGGGCAAATTCAAGGTTGGTGGACTGTGCGGCAACGAGCGGCTGCGGTGCTGGTATATCGCGTGTGGGACCCGGAGTCTTCTCTGACTCTGGAGCTTCCGCTCGGCGCGCTGCGCCTCCCTTATCATGGACACGCAGGGTGTGGCGAACGACTTCGAGTTCTGGCGCTGGCTGCCCGGCCACGCGGCTGAGCCAAGCGTTCCATACAGCGGGATCCACAATGCGAGAGGCGTATCCCAAAGAAAATGGATTTGGACGCACTCCATCTTTGGTCGATTGCCAATGGAAGAGGGCCATGCTGATCTGGGAGCCAAATCCGGCACCGAGGCGCAGCGCATATTCCACAGGATACGCGCCCCCCTTTGACAAATTCAGTTCACCCAGTTCGGGATCCACTTCCTTAAAATTAGGCACAGGCGGCACGCACCCGGTTTCCAGTGTCTTGACCGCGACGACATCTTCGATGCCAGTGGCCATCGCATGCCCAGTGAACCCTTTGGTGTTAGTGATGACGATCTGATCCGCGGCATCACCAAAGACGTGGCGTAACGCTGAGATCTCGGCAGAAGCGCTGCCACCACGCGCGGGAGTATAAGTTTCGTGAGAAACGAATACCGTGCGAGGCGCGATTTCCTCACGCGACATACCGCTGCGCGCTTCTGCTTGCTCGACAAGGTTTTCCATCACGTTGCCGATGTGTTGAACGTCGAGGCGAGTTCCATGAAATGCGCTGTTAGCGGTTACCGCGCTTAGCACATCGCAAATGGGTCTTATGCCGCGCTCCCGTGCAGCCTCCGCGCTCTCGATTACCAGCGCCGCTGCGCCCATGCCAAGGATCATTCCGTGCCGGCGGCGGTCGAACGGAATTGCAGCGTCTTCGACCACATCGTCTGTGGCGGCCGCGCCGCTTGCCAGGAAGCCTGCACCAAACCAACCGAATAGGTGGTCGGTGGTTACATCGTCTGCGGACACGATGATCACTCGACGGCATCGCCCGGCACGGATCCAGTCTTCGGCCAGCCCCACGGCTTGCGCCACGCTTGCACAGGCCGCGTTGATTTGCGTGTTGGGTCCGCGTGCGCCAATGAATTCGGCAAACTGCGAATGCCCCATGGACAATGCCTTGAACAAGAACCGCCTGTCAAAAATGTACGGATCCTTTTGGATCGAAACACGCAACTCGTCGATACGCCGGCTGATTTCTTGGGCCACCGTGGAATGCCCGTTCGATTCTGTTACCCGAGCCAGCAAGCTCTGCAGCATGGCCAGTTCTTCACGGCGTTCATGGTCGGTGAAGTACCGGGACATTTCGTCCGCGAACGAGTCATAACCCGGGAAAGCCGAGGCAAAAATCACACCGGTATCGTCGCGCAAGGATTCCGGCAGCGCCCAGCGGTCCGGCAACTGCGTCCCTTTGCTGGTCGTCTTATAACGCATGACCAGGGGGATGCCCGCATCGCGCAAGGCATCGATGCCCGCCGCAATCGCCAAAGCCGTGACCCGGTCCATGGCAGCCACACGCTCAGCAGAAATGCCGAATTCCTCGACCAGGTCCAAAGCGCCGCCGCGGGCTGCAAGCTTGATGACGTCTGCCACATTCGTAATGGTCTCGAAGGAAGGCCCGCCATTGTCGCGCTTCACGAGGCGTGTTATGTGCTTGTCGAGCATCGCCTGGCGCAGCCGGGTAGGAACGACATCAATGAATTGGTCGCCGCGAAGGATGCGGCCAATATTCTCTTCATCGAAGATGTGCTCGGTTCCCGGCAAACCAAGGGACGCGCCAGTGACCACGACCGGCAAAGTCATGACGGGTGTCCGGTTTTCCCCCTTCCAGATCCGCCAACCGCGCTCGAGTGTATCCGCAAACAAACGACCGAGTTCAACGAAGCGCTCTGTGTCTGAGGCAGCTGACGCTGCAATCGGGGTGTTTGTCCCAGCCGGCACCTTGGCGACTGGTCCAGGTAATTCTTTTCGGAAAGAACCGACGTTCACAGGAAGAGCAACTCTTTTCGGAGCTTCGGCGACTCCGCGCCCCAACCCCGCGGCATAGAGGCCGCACAATGCCTGGTTGAACGCCGCGATATCACCGATCTTTGGGTGATTGGTGAACAGCGAAAGCACATCGCCGCGTTCGCCCAGTACGTCTTCGGCAAATCCCTGTAACGCCTTCTTCGGGCCGACTTCCACAAAAACGCGAGCCCCGGCAGCGTACAGCGCCCGCAAACCTTTCACGAATTGCACCGGGGAAGCGACCTGCTTCGCCAAAATGTCCAACATCTGTGGCACGACATTGGGGCCTGTGGGATAGAACTCGCCGCTCACGTTCGCCACCGTGGGCACTCGAGACGATTGCAGGTGCAAGCGCTCAAGTGTGCGCCGCAGCGGTTCGCTGGCTGGAGCAACGATGGAGGTATGAAAAGCATGACTCACCGGCAACGGTACGACGTTATATCCCGCGTTCAGGAAAATCTCTCCGGCTTGCGCAACCGCATCAGTTGCCCCACCGATTACCGCTTGGTGATCGCTGTTGATATTGGCGATCACCACGTAGCCATTAACCGTTTTTAAAATCCGCTCGATTTCTTCCATTGGTCCAAAGACTGCCGCCATCCGGCCATTATCTTTCATGGACACGCGAGTCATTTCGCGCCCGCGGGCACTGACGGCTTCGAGAGCGTCCGCGAAGGGGAGGGCGCCCGCAGCAACTAACGCTCCGTATTCACCCAGGCTGTGCCCCATGGTCATGTCCGGCTCAATGCCGTAGGCGGCCAAAAGTCGCGTCAGCGCGAGATCGGCGGCCAGCACAGCCGGCTGAGTGATGGCAGTTTGACGCAGATCTTCTTCGGCCTGGGCGACAGCGTGCTCATTGGTTTGGTCGACGAAAATATACTCCGAGAGAGGCTTGCCGAGCAGCGGAGTCATCACGCGGTCCGCTTCGGCAAAGGTCTCCGTCACAATCGGCTCGCTGGCGCGAAGTAGAGCAAGCATATTGACGTACTGCGAACCTTGCCCCGTGTACAGGAAAGCAATCTTGGGGGCAAGAGCGCTGCCACGGAAGATGCCTTGTGCACGCAAAGCTTTCCACGCGGCTGGTTGGTTGGTCTGCAATGCTTGGAGCACCTTGGAGCACTTTTCGGCAAGGTCCTCGGCTTCGGCATAATCGATTGCCACACGTTCGGAGGCCCGTAGATCCGATTCGAACGGCGGTGCAGGAGCCGGCGCATAGCCTGCTTCAGCGTCCTTTTGTATCGATCGCAAACGCTCGGCCAACTGCGCGACGGAAGTGGCGCCAATCAGCAAAGCACCGCGTAAAGGTACCTTATGCGAATCTTCTCCCTGGCTGTTCCAAGGAATAGTGAGCACGGTTTGGTGGTTTTCGATAGCCGTGGAGGACGCACTTGCCGCGAACAATCGCTTGCCGTCACCGTTGAGTTTGTGAGGAATATATTCTTCGAGGACCGCGTGGAAATTGGTGCCGCCAAAACCGAAGGCACTCAGACCTGCGCGCCGGGTGCTCTCAGGCGGGATTGTCCAGGGTTGCAAGGTCGTGTTTACGTAAAGCGGCGAGTGCGCAAAATCGATGTCCGGGTTGGGATGTTCGAAATGTACACTTGGCGGCAACAGCTTGTCCCGCAGCGCCAGAACTGTCTTGAGGAATCCCGCAGCGCCGGCCGCGCCCTTCAAGTGTCCAAAATTCGACTTGACCGACCCGAGCGCCACCGACTTCGCTGGAAGGTGAAAACTGCCGAGCACATCAGCCATGCTTTGGACTTCGACAACATCCCCAACGCGGGTCGACGTACCGTGCCCCTCAATATAGGACACGGAAGCAGGCGACAAGCCGGCATTCTGCCAGGCACGTTCAATGCAGAATTTTTGACCAATCGGATTTGGCGCGGTGATGCCTTTCCCCCTACCGTCGCTGGATCCACCCATGCCCCGGAGAACAGCGTAGATTTTGTCTTGGTCGCGTTCCGCGTCGGCCAAACGCTTGAGCAAAAAGATGGCGCACCCTTCGCCCATGACGAAGCCATCCGCCCCCTCTGCGTAAGGGCGGGTGCCCGTGGCGGAAAGAGCGCCAATCTTACAGAATTTCACGAATGTGGGCGCGCCCATGTTGCGGTCAACACCACCAGTGACCGCCATATCGAAGTCATGCTCAATCAGACCTTCCGCCGCGGAACTGATCGCCGCCATCGCCGATGCACACGCTGCATCTACCACGTAATTGGGGCCGTGAAAATTAAAGAGGCTGGCAATACGTCCGGCTATGCAGTTTGCCAATTCACCGGGCATGCTATCTTCGGTGATCTCCGGAAGGTGCTTTGCCATCCTTTCGTGCAATTCACGGGTGATGTCTTGCCGCACGGATGGCGGCAGTGCCGCAAAACTGGCACTGGCCTCCAGCTCCCCCGCAAATTCCGGGAAGAACACGCGCAGCGCGGTGAGATAGTGCTTTTCTCCCGCCATCGCATTGCCGAGAATTACCGCGGTGCGATTGAGGTCCATTTGCCGTTTGGGGTAGCCGTAGTCCTCCAGTGCCTCGCGCGTGCACGCGATCGCCCATTTTTGCGCTTCATCCATTGCGTCAACGGCGCGGGGAGGAATCGCCATGTGCCACTTCGTCGGCTCCCAGGTGTATTCGCGCACCCAGCCACCGATTTTTGAGTACGTTTTATCTACAGCACTATGGTCAGGGTCGTAATAACGCTCTGGGTCCCAGCGGTCCTTCCTGACTTCCGTGATGCTGTAACGGCCGTTCTTCGCATTCTCCCAAAACGCCGGAACATTCGGAGCATCCGGTAAAATGGCTCCCGCACCGACAATGGCGATCGCCCGATGAGCTGTGTTTTCCATGATGAGACTCCTTTGTCTTGTGGGAGTGGCAACAGACCCATTAGAGGGCCGCGAAAACCAGTCCCACTTCCTTCCGAGTCATGCGGCGATCTGCGTGCCCTTTACGGAGCGGCCGTAAAGAACATCGGCAATAAAATCCATATCTAAAATCAGGCCTGCCTGTGCGCGATGGATCGCGGGCAGTCCCAAACTCTCTTCAAAAGTGGCCGTTCCCGTGTCGACTGCGGCACCGGCTCCGCGTACCCAACGCAATCCGTCTTGGCTGACTTTCATTGCTGCTTCGCGCGCGAAGATTCGACTCAACGCCGCCAGCGCAGTGGCATCAAAGCGGGTGTTGGCTTTTTCGTGTAGCTTTCCGTCGGCCATGCGAGCAGCGCGCCGGGCCAAACACCCGGCGCACTCGGCGTAGGCAATAAGTTCTCCGAGGCGGAGGAGAATGTGCTGGTGTCGAGTGAGATGCCCAATCCGCGCATGCTCCATCACTTCGGCGAGTGCATGGAGAGCTAATGCCGCGATATCCGCACCGACGGTCGGATGCTGAGCGTGCAGGGCTTCTTGTGTTCTCGCTTGCTGGTGATAATGTTCACCTCGAGTTTTCAGATGGAACTGCCAGCGATCGCGGCTGATGGTCATCTCCATGATCTCGGAGGTACCTTCGTAGATCGTGGTAATACGCGCGTCCCGCCTAATTTTCTCCACCATGTATTCATGTGTATAACCGTAACCGCCGAGGGCCTGAATACTGGCATCGGCCGCCAAGTTCCCCGCTTCCGTAGCCATGTACTTCGCAATCGCGCCTTCCGTGTTCCGGTTCCCTTCGCCGGCGTCAATGCGCTCCGCTGTTTCTTCGATGAAAGCGCGGCTGGCTTCCAGACGCACCACGTTTGGCACAATGAGCTTGTGCGTGTAGCCCTGTTTTTCCGAGAGCGGAGCCCCAGCTTGGATCCGTTTGGTAGAGTAAGGAATCGCTCGATCAAGCGCGGCCCAGCCGGCCCCAAGACCAAAGGCTGCAACCATTAGTCGCGTATACCCGAACACGGCCTGTGCCTGGTTCAAGCCTTGACCTTCTACCCCTCCCACAAGCCGATCAGCATCTACGTAAACATCGGTGAACGCCAATGCAGCCGTATTGCTGAGGCGAATGCCGTGCTTGTCCTCGGGTTCGTCGTGAGTGAATCCAGGAACGCCCTTTTCGACGATGAACCAGCTGGGGCCGCTGGGAGTGTTCGCCAAAACACTGTACGCATCGGCGATGCCGCCATTGCTGATCCATTGCTTGCTTCCGTTAATCTTGTAGCCGACAATGCGACCGTCCTGGAAAACGCGGTCTGCTGTGGTGCGAAGGGCCGCCAGATCGCTGCCGGCTTCCGGCTCAGTGGCTCCGTAAGCGAACAACAAGCCTTCTTCCGCGATGCGTGTTAGCCAGTGCTTTTTCTGTTCCGGAGTAGCACCTACCGTTATGGGGTCGCTGCCGAGAAAGGTGGCAAGCACCGACGTGGCAATGCCCAGGTCAATTCTCGCCATCTGTTCACAAACGACGTACACATCAAACGCACCACCACCCAATCCGCCGAATTCTTCAGGAATGAATAGAAGCTGGATGCCGAGTTTGTCTGGGCTGCACATGTGGCGTACCAGTTCCAGAGGGCACTCGTCACGGGCATCCAGATCGCGAAGTACGTCATCTGGCAGGCGTTTTTTCGCGAAATCGTGCAGTGATTTCAGGCTCAGTTTCAGCGTTTTTTTCGCGATCATTGCAGGCGCCTCTCTTTCAACGTTTACTCAGCACACTTTCGCGGATCCGGTTCGTTAATTCGGGCAAGAATTCCAGGAGGTCGTCGACAATGCCGACGTCTGCCACCTGAAAGATGGGAGCCTTGGGATTCTTGTTGATGGCCACCAGGAACGGGTTTCCCTTGATGCCGGCGAGGTGCTGGAACGAACCACTAATGCCGCACGCCAGATAAACCTTAGGCTTGACGGTCTTACCGGAGGTGCCGACTTGGCGTGATTTCTCGAGCCACTTGGCATCCACAACCGGCCTGGAACAACTCACAACCGCACCAATGGTGTCGGCCAGCTCCTGAGCAATGGCCACATTGTCGCGCTCCTGAATGCCACGGCCGATGGAAACGAGAACGGGCTCTTTGCTAATATCAACCCCACCAGCGTCCGCGACGATGGTTTCCACAAAATGCCGCTTCGTCGTCAAAGCTCCAACAAGCGGCGACTTGTCCAGCACCAGCCCATTCAATGCTGAGCCTTCTAAAGGCTTGAATGCACCCGGACGAGTATTCAGGACCGCTCCCGAAGAAACATCGCAACGAACATGAGCGCTTAGCTGGCCTCCGAATTCCTGACGCACCAGCTTAAGATTGGCGCCTTTAATGCTTTCGATGTTCACGACATCCGAGACAAAAGCGGCGTTCATCTTGATGGAAAGGCCGGGCGACAGATCGATTCCGAAATGATTGTGTGGGACCAACAATATGCAACCCTGCGGGAGAACCTCAAGCAGCGCCTTTCTTACGAGCTCGGCATTCGGGTAGGCAAGGTCCTCTTTTGCCACTTTCCAAATCTCTGCGTAGGTATCACGGAGGCTTCCACACACCGTGTCGAGTTCTGTACCGTAACCGGTCAGAATGGCAGTTGGCGACGCAGCATCGTCAATCATCTTAGCCGCGGCCACCAGTTCCGCAGCGGAATCATCGGCCACCCCGGCTTTGTGCACGATATAAGCGAAGATCCGAGTCATTATTTCAACGCTCCTTTCGCTCTCATTAATTCAATGAGTTTTTCGATAATCACTTCCCGGCTGCCCTGCAGGATTTCAGCGCCCTCTCCCATTGCGGGCACGAAATAGTCCTCACGCTTCACCCTCGCCGCAAATTCCCCGACAGCACTTGCGTCCACCCTCAGCTCCGAAAGGCCAAGCGTCGGAATGTTCAGGGAGGCTACCTGCCGGATACCTTTCATTCCGACGTAACGCGGCTCATTGATGCCGGTCTGAATCGACAGGACACACGGCAACTCGATCTCGTTGACCTCTTTGCTGCCGCCTTCGATTTCCCGGGTGATTTTCAGTTTTCTTGCATCCATCACCTGGATGGAATTCACAAGCGCGGCAAACGGGTAGTCGAGCATCGCCGCCAGCATCCCGCCGATCTGTGCAGCGCTGTCCTCGGCCTGTACGCCAGTCAAGATCAAGTCATAGTGCTCTTGCTGGACGTAGGCCTTCAAAATGGTCGCTATGCCTTTTCCATCCGAGCTGCTGAAAGCTTCGTCCGAGATGAGTACACCTCGGTTTGCCCCCATGGCCATTTCACGGCGCAAACTCTCATCATCTTCATCACTGCCCACGGTTACGACCGTGACATTCCCGCCTTCCCTAGCAACGATCTGGAGCGCTTCCTCGACGGCGTAGTTGTCCGCCTCGTTGACTGAATAAACCAAATCGTCTCGCTCGATGTCGTTCCCATTGCTGTTCAATTCAATTTCATTCTCCGAAGTGTCGGGTACTCTTTTTATGCAAACTAGGATCTCCACGTTGAACCTCCCCGCGCTGCTCTGGCTGCCATCGTGAACTTCCTTCCATGGATTCAGCTGCTGTGCGCGACAGTGGCCAGCTCATTCTGCTTCTGCACCAACTGCGGCTTGATCTGTGGGCCGTTGTCGGTCATTTGTTTCTCGACCAGCTCGGCCAAATCAGTTGCGATCATCTTTCCTTCCAGGCCTGCTACCTTAATGGCATCCTCGATATTCGCCATGCAGCACGGGCACGCCGTGACGATCACATTCGCTCCCGCCTCTGCTGCCATCTTGACCCGCACGACACCCATCCTCTGCTCTTCTTTGGGCTCGTAGAACAGCATGAGTCCACCTCCGCCACAGCAGAACGACCGGTCGCGGGAGCGCTTCATCTCCACCCTTCTCAGCCCTGGAATCGCGTCCAGCACGTAGCGGGGATCGTCGTAGATGTGGTTGTGGCGCCCCAGATAACAGGGATCGTGGTAGGCGTAGACTTTGCTTTGGTCTTCCACGGGCTTGAGGTGGAGTTGGCCAGACTTCAGGTGCCTGGCGATTAGCTGGCTGATGTGTTCAACCGGGGGCAGATTCTTGTAGTCGTGTTTCAGTGAATTGAACGCATGCGGATCCGCGGTAACGATTCGCTGAACTCCAGAGCCTCTGATGGCTTGCACATTGTCATCACGCAGTGCCCTGAACAACATTTCTTCCCCGAAACGCCGAACCTCATGACCGCTGTCTTTTTCCTTCGTCCCCAAGATTCCGAAATCCACGCCGGCACGGTTTAGAATTTTTGCTGTCGCCCGCCCAATCGATTGCATCCGGTCATCGTAGGAGGTAATGCTATCGACAAAAAACAAAGTCTCCGCGGCTTCGCTCTCATCTAAGATCTTCACGTCACACTGGTGCCGGAACTCTGCGGCCTTGACCCATTCCGCCCTCTTCTTTTCCAGCTTTCCGTATGGATTGCCTCGACTTTCGAGAGCCTTCAACGGCCTCTGGAGGGTCTGTGGTACGTTGCCATCGTCGATCAAGCCTCGGCGCAGATCCACAATCTTGTCGATGTACTCGACCAATAATGGACATTCCTCTTCGCAAGCACCGCAAGTCGTGCACGACCAGATTTCATCCTGGGAATAAATATTGCCAACCAGCGGCTGGTCTCCGTCCGAACCGCCGAATACTCGATAGTGCTCAAAGCTGTAGTCTCGCGCCTTGATGGTCAAGAATCGGGGCGATAGCGGCCTTCCCACTGCGTTTGCTGGGCAGTTATCCGAGCACCGTCCGCAGTCGGCGCAGGAATAGAAATCGAGCATGTGCTTCCACGTAAAGTCCTCGAACCTCTTCACTCCGAGAGATTTCAGTTGGTCCGACTGCTCATCAGAAACGTCCCACTTCACGGGCTTAACTGTTCCGCGGTCCAGTTTTGCAAAGAAGATATTGAATAGAGAGGTCTCCACATGGAACTGAATTCCGAAGGGCCGGTAACAGAGCAAGAAATAGAAGGTGAGCTGATGAACAATATAGGCGCCACGGTACAGATTCCAGAGGGTCGAAAATGGCGTTACCGATAGAACATTTCTTATGAACCACGGCAACGAGAGCATCGCCGGGAGTTCCACGATTTGTCCTTGCTGTACCAGACTGGCTGTCCTGCTGGCCTGGTAGAGGCTGTCAGCTATCATCAAAAGCGCGATCAACGCTAGGAGGAATACGGCGTCGGCGTCATGACCTTTGCCGTATTTTGCGGGGACAGCGTAACGGGCTGGCTTAAAGAAAACACGGCGACCGATGGCCACAACCATGCACAGGAATACGACGGTCGCTGCGTACTCCGTCACGATTTCGTACCAATGGCCAATCATTCCCGGCGGGGATTGCGACAAGAAATTCTGTTGAGCGCCGAGAAGCAGGACCGCAAACGCTCGAATCGCCAGGACTATGAACCCTGCAAAAATTAGAATGTGAAGGATTCCTGCGAACTTGTACCGCGGATGTTTCCACTGGCCTAGCCAGAATTGCAAAACCTTCTGCAAACGCAACCATGGCCGGTCAAATCGAAAATCCGGCGCCCCCTGAACGAGCGGGACGAGTCGCTTGGTGACAATGTAGCCAAAACACGTTAAACCCAGGACATGGATTGCCAGAAACAGCCACCAGCCCGGGATGAACCAGTAGGTTGCCTGTTCCGGCGATAAGAAGGCCGCCCCCATGAGTGCTCCACTTTCGGGGCTCTTAGATTCCTGGTCGTTTGTGAACTACTCGGGAATCTACAAACCGATGCGAGATCGTGCCGTGGCTTAGTGGCTGTGTTCATCCAGTCTTTTAGTCTTGTTCGCAGGCCGTGTTTCTGCCGTGCATCGCGGGGAAGGAAATGGTTCCTGGCTGGAGCGGACCACTGAGCGGCACTCCCCTGGGCTCGAAAGAAAACGCATACTCGAACCGGCGGCTCATCTCACACTCCTTCGGTTCGCCCAGTAATGCTGCGACGCTAGTCTCGTTTCGGTGGCTGAGTAAATGCAGCAGGTCACGCCTCTTAGTGATGTCGTCACATTTTGGAACTACGCTTGCCTAACTTATGGGCAAATGCGAACCAGTGTTGATAAACGCAGGCGTTGTGGGCTGCCAACACTGAAGCGCCGGAAGGCAAAACTACGCCATGATTTCAGCTTTAGGTGGGCGTTCGGAATCCTTCTTAAGTCGCTGTGACCAAAGGCTTTAGCCGCTCACACTCGATTTCCCAGTCATCACCCACAAACCGTCTGTCGTTTCGTCGATTTTTTCGATCCTGGTCGAACCACCTCTTAACGGCAATCTTCTGGTTCCTCTTGTGTCCGTCCGATGGGCTTCCGCCAACGCTGCTCAGTATCACGATGTCAATAAGCGAATGGTGATTTTCTTCGCCGACGAAATAGGCGTCCCTCTCAATGATCTCAGTAACGACGAAGCGCACACGGCGCTCGCCGATCTCAATGGGCTCATAGTGGCAACGTGCACCTTCGAGGACCTCTTGAAACTTTTGATCCGCCGCATAGGCAGCCAATGCTTCTAATGTCGGGTCATCCAGATCTTCAAAGTCGATTTGCTTTCTAAGATCTCGAAACAGCAAAGCTGCGGTCATATGTTTCAGCAATTGGTAAGGAACAGCGATTGCCTCCGGACTGGGGAGTCGGCCAATCTCAACGGAATACCAATCGACCTCCGACATGCGGAACACCGTGGCGAGGGCCATTCTGAGCTCTGCGATCATCCCATGTTTGAATTGCCGCCATTTCGCGCGAACCTTGTAGTCTGCTTCTTTAAGGCTTGCGGCGACCTTGTCTTTGTACGCGTCTTTTGTCTTCCGCATTATGGTTTTGGCGTCATCGTTCCGGTCGGAGGGATGCTCCAGCAAGTAACGCTTCCGGGCGTCTTCCCAGAGGTTACCTTCAAGAATCTTCACCGCTGGATTTCCGAACAGCATGGATATCGGTCCCATAACACACCTTCCTAGTTCGGATTCCGTTGTTGGGTTCATTAGTGCACTTGGTTGACTGACCTGCAATGACCGTTATCACAAGGCTCTGACTTGGGGCGGTTAGTGACTCGATGGCCAAACCACCGGGGAACGGGTCAAAGCGACACCGTCCTCCAGCAAATTTGGGCAACTGACGCTTCCCAGCAATTGCAAATCTTAACAGCCGGGGCGACCTGGCAAGGATCACCACTTCGACACAGAGCTCCGTAGCGGAACCTGGCTGTGCAACAGGCTCCTTTATCTGCAAGCATTTCCGTCTGACCGCTCAGCGCTTTAAGCGAAACCCAGACGAAGACAAATAGGATGAAATATTCTGTAGTGATACATGCAAACAAATACTTTGACTAGTAAGCCCCTGCCGAGGACCCTAAGCAACATCACGGACAACGCACCGGCCGGCCAGTAGTCCGGGAGGAATGGGGGCTCGATATGGCAGACGCGGTCTACGCAAGATCGGGCGCCCCTGTTGGATTTCACAACGGCAAGGTCATCTACGACTGGCAAGGTCAACCCGTAGGGCAATTGCGCGGATCGCGAGTTTACTGCATGGGTGGTCACTACGTGGGCCAACTGAAGAACGGCGTAATCCTGAACAAGGCCCTCAACCGTGGTAATATCCCCGCACAGAAACGCTCACGGTAAACCGCGCAGAAATCCCCAGCCAAACACGCACTCCCGAGAAATTCGCCTTTGCTGTCAGAGAGCGTTGGACGAGATCACCGTCGAGATCTGACCGAGCTTCCAGTTCGTTTCGCTGAGCCTGTCTTGGGCACGCTGTCCCCGTCCTTGGACGAATAGAGAAAGTCTTCAATTTCATCAATTCGTTCGCTAGCGTCGCGGTAACCAATCGCAATGAGCTCGCGGGTATACTTTGGGGTGAATAGCAGGTAACTCATCAGATCCGAACAGGCAGCCGCATCTCGCCCCAAACTGGATACAAAGTAGTGAATCAGAGCAGGCATCTCTCTGTGGTGCTCCTGTGCCACATCTGATAAATGGACTGAAGGCGTGAGAATAAAGGGCTTCAAACGCCTTATCTTTTGACCTGTTTCAGTGCCAGGCTGGTTGATCTGGTCCTGGTCGATCAACTGATTCAGCCGTTCCAGGTGCTCGATGTCTGTATCCAGATGGTCCAGAAACATAACGTCGAAGACAACTCCCATCACTTGTGCCAGCGAAGGAGTTCTCCCATCGGGGGTTTTCTCTCGACGTTCTTTATTTTCGCAGCGCACGCCGATTGCGAAAACCTTTTCCGCTCCCAGGCGGATCACCGGGCTAAGCGGTTGTTGAAGGCGCACACAACCGTCGCCGAAGAAGGCGGATCCCCGAGAGGGGATCGTAAGTTTTACTGGCTGGAAAACAAGAGGAATGGCACAGGACGCGCAAACGTGGTCGACAGTGATCTTCGTCGCAACCGTCACCAGTCGGCTCCGTTTCCACATCGGATGGCCCGTTGTTCCTTGAATGAAGAGATAGCTTTCTCCTGAGCTGTAGTTGGTCGTAGAAATCGCGAGCGCGTAGAGGTGCCGAGACTTGATGTTTTCCTGTATCCGGTCGCACGGAAGGTATTTGTTTAGAAAATGCCGAAGGGGGGTAGCATCCAATAACGATCGGGCATTGCCTCCTCCCAGAATTGCGCCGAAGGAGAGGTCGCGTATCCAGGTTATGGAATTATGTACCTGGGACACGAAGTCACACTGATAGATGTCGGAAGGTCTGAGAGTCGCCCAGAATTCTGCAAGAATCTGCGTGGCCGAAGCAAAATCGTGACACCCTGCGGCAAGAGCAGAGCCGTTAATCGCTCCGGCGGAAGCGCCTCCTATAATCGGAAAAGGGTTCCCTTGCGTCTGGATGCGTTTCAGCTCGCCAACGCGCTTGAGAACGCCGGCTTGATAAGCGCCGCGCGCACCACCGCCTGTCATGACCAAACCGGTCGTGTTTTCCATCTACCTCCGTCTCTGAGCCCGGAAGTGGGCGATGGCCATCGAACCCACGTCCGCAGCTTGGGGAGCTCTTGAATATAGTAGCTTCACGCCGCTGCCAACAAGCAAATGTTACCTGCAAGCGTTCGACCATCCAATATACATCCATGGAAATCAGCCAGGTTTGGTTCTATTCACGATAGAAACGATGAGTCGGGTCACGGGAGAAGTCTGTAGCAAAACCCACATGTCCGGTTTGCCAAATCAGGACTTGGGGGTTTCCTTGAGTTTGGTTTGCGTTTGTGGCTTGGCCCCCTAGCTCATTGCAGTTCATCTCTGCAATTTCTTCATCCGTGGGTCGAGTGATCCTTTCCTCGGCATCGGTGTTACGCAGCCGCTCCTTGTAGTTATTCGTACAAACCCTCCAAGTCCCTACCTAGCTGTTGGTGCGGATCCGCAAGCCCCCAGCACAGTAACTCCGGGTGGCGCTTTTCCAGCCACGCATAAAATAGGTCCACGCCAAGTGCGTTGTGCTCATCAACTGGTCGCGCCTTGAACAACTGGCGCACCTGTAGTTGACGCATTGTGTCAGAATTGCTCTCAGTCATATCCGCACCCCTGACCAGCCAGAACTACCGAGCAATGTCAGATGCTAAGCAAGTCTCTTTGACCCTCGTTCCTTCTCCACATGTGGATCAGTCATTCCGAGTCGTCAGATCGTTGATCCCGGCAACCTGCTCGTCTTCGGGCCGTGCGCAGACTTCAAGCTCTGAGTCTTCCAACCAGACATCGGGAAATGTCCATTCAATCCTGGGATCTTGTTGAAACAAGAATAAGGCGTGGTCCTTATCGAAGCGGGCTGCTTTGACGGTCCCCATTCGACGCGGGTCTGCGACCATGCGGACGTACTGACCAATCATGTTCGCCTGCCACCCGGCCTTGGCTTACGAAGGTCGGCGCCGGGCTGAGGCAATACCTTAAATAGAGCACCACAAAATGGAGGGTTGCACGTGCCTCAGGCCGTGGCTGAATGCTACTCCCCGTAACCCATAATGCTGTGACTCAGCTCACTGCAGGCTGGTCAGGCAAACGTCTCCCGATGCATGACCGCAGCGCGCTTTTCGATCGGCACAAACTCACGCATGCGGTTCCCAATGTAGACTTGGCGGGGCCGCGCGATTTTTTGCTCTGAGTCTGTGATCATCTCTTGCCATTGGGCCAGCCAGCCCACCGTGCGCGGAATCGCAAAAAGTACAGTGAACATCTCGGGCCTGAAGCCCATGGCTTCGTAGATGATTCCTGAATAGAAATCGACGTTGGGATACAGCTTGCGCTGCACGAAATACTCGTCTTCCAGGGCAATCCGTTCCAACTCGAGAGCGACCTCGATCTTCGGATTGCGTCCCGTAACCTCGAACACTTTTTCGGCAGCCCATTTGATGATCCTCGCCCGGGGATCGTAGTTCTTATAGACCCGGTGCCCAAAGCCCATTAGTTTTCCGTGTCCTTCCTTAACTTGCTCAATGTAGCCGGGTACCTTGTCCCTCGACCCGATCTCGTCGAGCATACGCAGAACCGCTTCGTTGGCCCCGCCATGCAGAGGTCCCGACAAAGCGGCGGCCGCTGCGGCCGTTGCAAGATAAGGATCCGCATGGGAGCTCCCCACAGAGCGCATGGTGTTCGTGCTGCAATTCTGCTCATGGTCTGCGTGCAAGATAAAAAGAATGTCCAGTGCACGTTCAAGCACCGGATTGGCCACATATTTCGGTTCTACCATGCGCCACAGCATGTTCATGAAGTTTCCCGTGTAGCTCAGATCGTTATCCGGGTAGACATAAGGGAAACCCAAGCTGTGCCGATAAGACATCGCCGCAATGGAAGGCATCTTCCCAATCAGGCGCTTGATTTGCCGTAAACGGTTCGCGGGATCGTGCACCTCGCGGGCCTCCGGATATACCGTTGCCAAAGCGGCCACCGTGCTTACCAACAGAGCCATCGGATGGGCATCATGACGGAAACCCTCCATGAACCTCTTGGTGGTTTCGTGCACCATGGTATGGTGGGTGATTTCGTAGACCCAGTTCTTCAGTTCCGTCTCATTCGGAAGAGACCCGAAGACCAGCAAGTAAGCGACCTCCAAGAACGTGCTGTGCTCGGCTAAGACTTCTATGGGGTAGCCGCGATACTCCAGGATTCCACGTTCGCCATCGATGAAAGTGATAGCACTGCGGCAGGAAGCTGTATTCATGAAAGCGGGATCGTAGGTCATCAGGCCGAAGTCGTCGGGACCAGTCTTGATTTGTCGAAGGTCCATGGCCCGCACCGCCCCGTTGTCGATACGCAAGGTATATACATGACAAGACCGATTATCAGTGATGGTAATACTCTCGTTTGACATGATGCCTTCTCCTTATCCCTGCCTGCCCCCCACAGAACTGTCCGGGGCGGCCTTTCGCTCTCGAAACTCACCGATTTTGAAAAAACGCATCGCTCTTTCAACCCCAACCCCCGCTCACCTACTTTCCACCGAATACAAATCGACTAAGCGAAAGCGAGTTGCGTCCAAACGCTGGCCCATTATTTCAACCGTACGCTTGAGAAGCTCATAGCCAAGATGGAAGTTCTTTTCGCATTTCAGGCGTAGACACTTACTATTCACCGCGACAGCACTCACAGTTTCAACGGCCCGTGCGTCGAAACGCCAGCGATAGGTCGAAACGAGCCAGGACCATCCCAAGACTTCACCGGGCTCTACCGTTTCCAGGCTGAAAGATGAAGTTTGTGGCGAATGAATCTCTAACGAGACCTTACCTTGACGGATCAGGTAGAACTGATTGGCCTCGCCTCCCTCGCGAAAAAGATGGTGGCCCCTCTCGAATCGGACAATCGAGGCGCAAGCGATTAGCAGATCGATGTAGCTGGGTTCGAGCCCCGTACAGAAAGGATGTTCCGAGATGACCCGACCCAAGTTCTCCACGGCGGCCTCTCGCAGCTAGAACCGCGGCTGAGGGGGTAGGCGTTCTCGCGGGGCGCCCACCGCGGCTCCTGCTGAATGGGGCGATGCTCACACCTCGCTGTGACGGCGGCTGTGCCCCACGTCACAGCTCTCGCAACCCGGGTCTTGCTGGAGCGATCATCGCCAAATTGGGTGCGGACATGCCTGCATTCGAGAATGTTTCTTCAGCTCGCTTCCTGGGTTGGAGTTTGCCGGGGCAACAATGAATCGGCCGACAAGCGCGGAAGTAGCCGCATTCCCAAGCAACATGTATCTGAAGATCGATCTGAACAGAGCGATGGCGAAGTTGCTGAAGAATTACCCGCCGAAACAAAAGTAAGATCAGCGAGAAAGTAAGAGCCCGGACGAACCTGCCTATGCTCCTGAGCGCTCAGGGCTTTGCGTTGGGGTCTTTCGGTTTGTCCTCGGCGGAGCGATTCGCATTGGCGGCAGCTTTTTTGACCCTGTAGGAGGGACCCCATTTGATGCCGGGATGGGAAGCGTCGTGAGTGCCGGTCTGCATGCCTTGATTTAGATCTTCCTCTTGGTCGCGTTCGCTATCGAGGCGGCTTTCTTCGCGTTCTTCCATGGTGGATTCGAGTTCGTCGGCTTCTTGCGATTGCCGCTGTTTATCCTTGTCATCGGTGTCCATAAAATCTCCTCGGTTTCGTCGGGCTGCTACCCAAAGATGAGATGTCCGGCACCGGACGATGGTTTAGGAAAAGATTGCCGGCACCTGCGGAATACAGGAAATACCGGATTGTTGATTTGTTGTGAGAACGAACCAACACGCCCTCAGCGGCTAAAGCCGCACGGATCGGGGCAGTGGCTGGCCCCGAGGGAGCGTGGAAATTGTGGAGGTTGAGGCGCAAGAAAGGTTAAAGTTGCCGGGAAAGAAGCAGGGTGGCCGGGAGGAAGGCATGCGACTGCGCTATGGTGGCCGCGCGCGAGTGACGATGTGGTGGCAGGCTCGAATGGTCTTGGTGCTGCTGTTTGCGATGGGCGGTTGGGGAGTGCGAGGTGCGGAAGTGCCGCACATTCGAACGGAGAATGGGACGGGACAATTGATTGTGCAGGGCCAACCCTTTCTGATTTTGGGAGGAGAGTTGGGCAACTCTTCCGCGGGAACCGCGGCGCAAGCGGATGAAATCCTACCGAAATTGGCGGGGATGCACGTGAACACGGTGCTGATGCCGGTAGCGTGGGAGCAGATCGAACCGCAAGAGGGTCAATTTGATTTTCAGATTTTGGATCATTGGATGGAGACCGCACGGCACTACAACGTGCATCTGGTGGTGCTGTGGTTCGCGAGTTGGAAGAATGCGTTTTCGAATTACGCGCCTTCGTGGGTGAAATCAGACCCGAAGCGCTTTGCGCGCGCGGAAGCGGTGGACGGGAGCCCGCTAGAGATATTGTCGACACTCTCGGCGGAGAACCGGCGATGCGACGGGCGGGCGTTCGCCGCGCTGATGCGGCACATTGGCGAACGCGACAAAGAGCAGCAGACCGTGCTGATGGTGCAAGTGGAGAATGAAGTGGGGTACCTCGGCCAGGGCCGGGACCGGTCAGCGGAGGCGAACCGGTTGTTTCAGGGAGCGGTGCCTGGGGAATTGCTGCGCAAGCTGGCCGCGCGGCGCCTGGAGCTTTCGCCGGAACTGGCGGGACATTTCAATGAACGCGGGAAAACGTGGAAGGAAGTGTTTGGCGAGGCGGCCGACGAAGTGTTCATGGCGTGGAATTATGCAACGTATGTCGAGGCGGTGGTGCAAGCGGGAAAAAGCGCGTACGGACTTCCGATGTACGTGAATGCGCAGCTCCCTGCTCCCCAGGAGCGGGCGGGCGAATATCCCAGCGGCGGACCACATCCGTATTATTTGGAGGTTTGGAGGGCGGCGGCACCGAGCATCGACTTTTACTCGCCGGATATTTATTGGCCGAACTTCGAGTATTGGGTGGGGCGCTACGAGGTGGCGGGAAACGCCATTTTTGTGCCGGAGGCTCGCTTGGAAGCTGCTCCGTACAACGCGCTGTACGCGTATGGGCAAGCGCGGGCGTTTGGGTTCAGTCCGTTTGGGGTGGATAGCTTGACTCCCACGGGAGACACGAAGCCAGCGATGGTGCAGGTCTATGCGGCGCTGGACAGCATGAGGGATATGTTGCCGGGAGCGCAAGCGGCGGGGTTGACGCGAGGCCTGGTGCTGCACGCGACGAGTGCCAGGCCGAGGCAGACGGTGGCGCTGGGCGGGTACTTGTTCGAGGCGACGCTGTCGCACTCGTGGCCTACGATGGCGCTAGCGGCCGAAGATGGCGCGATGCTGATTGTGGAGGCGTCCGCGGGAGAGTTTTACATCGTGGGCAGTGGGCTTACCGTGACGATTGTGCGCGACGCGGATGTGGACGCGGGAATCGCGGGAATCGAGAGTGTGGAACAGGTATCGCGAAGTGCGGGGCAGTGGGTTACGGAAAAGCGATTGAATGGCGACCAAACCAACCAGGGACGGCAATTGATGCTGGATCCGCGTCGGGTGGAGATTTACCGGGTGCGGTTGTACTCGATTTCTAACGGACGGTGAAAAGCAGGTCCCTCGCGATGCTCGGGATGACATCGTTTTTTTGCGATTGGGTAAGGACACTACCTGCAACACCGGCATGTAGGCACCCGCTCTAGCGAGAATGGTGCGAAACGGTTTCCGGTGAACTCATGACCAGGCGGCCGTGGTGGACGCCTTTGGTGCTGATGAGCTGGTCGGCGAGTCTTTGGACGTCTTTGGACTTGCCACGGAGAATGACCACTTCGAGGCAGGTTTCGTGATCGAGATGGGCGTGCAGAGTGGAAATGATGAGCTCGTGATGATCGTGCTGAAGATCGGCAAGCTTTTCGGGCAAGAGACGGGCGTGGTGATCGTAAATGAGAGTGACGGTGCCAACGACAAAAGAGTTGTCGGCAATGACGACGGAATTGACGAGTTGGTCGCGGATCAAATCGCGGAAGGCCTCGGAGCGGTTATCGTAACCTTTGTCGGAAATGTAAGAATCGAAACGGCGGAGCAAGGCCGAGTCGATGGAAACGCCGATGCGGCTTAAATCTGCCATAGGCCCTTCTTTCTGGGAGGGATGCGGGTAGAGTAGCACATCACTCAAATTCAGTAGCACGGTCCGGGGAGCGCGCCGGCTCCGGAACCAAGACTAAATCGTCGAAGCGACGCCATTTGTAAACGGCAATGGAAACAATCCAACTGACGACGAACAAACCAACGATGAAGAAGCCGAGGGTACCGAAGTTCTCGTTGAGACGAAAGATGCCATCCCAGAATTGACCCTTTAGGTGCATTTGACCTGCGAGTAAGCCGAGGGCTTCGATACCGCCAACCACCAGAGCAACGAGGACCGAAACGCAGGTGATGGTCATGTTGTAGTAGAGCTTGCGGACGGGCTTGACGAAGGCCCAGCCATAGGCGCCGAGCATGAGGATGTTGTCGGTAGTGTCGATGAGGGACATTCCGGCAGCGAAAAGAATAGGGAAAACAAGGATGGAGGCGAAGGAGAGTCCTTTGGAGGCCTCCGCCGCGGAAATTCCCAGGACGCCAATCTCGGTGGCAGTGTCGAAGCCCAGGCCGAACAAAACCCCAAGGGGATACATGTGCCAACTGCGGCGAATCATTTGAAACATGGGGCGAAAGAGGCGCGCGAGAAAGCCGCGATTGCCGAGAAGTATGTCGAAGTCTTCTTCGGTGTAAGGTTCCCCGCGACGAACGCGCACAAAGGCGCGATAGATCGAACGAAGGATAATGAGATTGACGATAGCGATGGCAAGGAGGAAGAACGAAGAGACCGAAGTGCCGATGACCCCGCCGATGTTTTTGACGGCGTCGACGCGATGCTGCAAGGCGAGGGCGGTACCGGCGATGGCGGCGGAACCGACGACGACAATGGTGGAGTGACCGAGCGAAAACATCAAGCCGACCCCCACCGGGCGCTTGCCCTCTTGCATCAACTTGCGGGTGACGTTATCGATGGCGGCGATGTGGTCGGCATCGACGGCATGGCGCAAACCAAAGCTGTAGGCCAGCAACGCGGTGCCGAGCAGCACGGGAAAATGGCGGAAGGCGGCAACGGCCCAGAACCAGGCACCCAGGTTAAAGACCAGCAAGATGAGATAGATGGCAATGACGCGATGGCCGAGGTAATCGGAGGCGTCGTTGAAAAGGAGTTTTAGCTGAAAGCTCATGCTGGTGCCGTCTACTATCGTGCTACAAAAGTGCTGTCAGTGCTACCCGGAATTGCGCTTGCCTAGGTACTTTGAAAGCGGGCACACAGTCCTTGTGTTAAAAGGTGCCTCCAAAGGTTCTTACCAGCGTGAATCGAATCTGGAAGGGTTCGGTGGGATGCATCACGTCTCCGAACGCCGCCGTGTCCGTTGGCGTTATGCGGTAGATATAAGCGTAGTCGATGTCATGATCGTAGCGGTTAAGCAGGTTCAACAGTTGAGCCGAAAGCTTCCATTCCTTGTTGAAGTGATAACCCACCTCCGCGTTGACCAAGATCGTTGAACTGGATTGATAAATTGCGTCGGATGTCAAATTGCGTGGACCAAAGGCGCGCAGGCGCAAACTCCCCCAAAATCCTTTATAGCTCTGCACGGTGGCGCCTGCGGAAAGCACGACCCCAACGGCTTCGGGTACCCACCTGCCACCGGGGCCTTGCACAGGGTAATGGCCGCCACCCACGTTGGTGTAGGCCGCGTCCGCTGGGTCGACTTCGGTGAAAAGCGCCTTCGAATCGGCAAAGTCCAGATCAAACACCAAGTTTTTCGTGGGGGTATAGTAATTCGCCCATTCGATGCCATAGCGATTGCTCGGCGATGCGGAAGGAACCGTGGCTCCGGTATCGCCGTCCTGCTGTAGTTCGGATTCACTGTGTAGATACCAGAGCGACAGGGTACTTTGCAGATGGGGGACAGCCAGCGTACGCACGCCGATTTCCGCGCCTTTGGTTTGAACCAGGGGAGTGATCGGGGTGGTGCGTGTTGGGAAAGGAAAGTCCGGCGAAATCGGTTCCACCCTTTGTGTTGCACCGCGCACGTCGTTGCTGTGAAAACTGAATCCGCCCTGTACGTAAAATTCCGTGTTGGACCATGGGCCGAAAATCAGACTCCCTTTGGGGCTGGGCAGAAACTTGCTGACCCAGCCGGAATTGAGTTCCGTAAAGTTGATCACCGGAGCGCCAGGTAATTCTGCGGCGACATAGGGTGGAGTCAAGTTGGTGTTGGAATAGATTGCTTCGTCCCCCCGGAAGGCCAGGACCGAGCGAACTTTTTCCGCCCACTGAGTTTTGTTTTCCAGATAAAAACTGACCATCGTGTCCGTGAACCGATTCACATCCGTCGACGCAGGCAGCACCGCAACCAGATCGGGATTGCTCTCGCACGCGGGGATCGGTTCGTCATTGCAGGCGTTGATATCATTCTTGTCCGTGCGCATGCGGTTTTCCGTCCGGTAAAGACCGTTATTGACCCATTCGTTGCGCAACTGCACGCCGAAGGTATTTTCCATCTTGCGGTCGAACCAATGGTTGAACATCGTGTGGGCTGCCGCAAAACCGGTCACCCAGCGATTATCCTGCTGCTCGAACTGATCGCCTTTTACGGGGTCATCCAGGTAGTAAGTGAAATCGGAAAATAAATTCAGATAATAATAAAAACCATAGCCCATGATGGTGGTCGCGGAATCTTCGCTCTGGCGATGCCATTCACCCTGTACGCTATAGCGTTGGGAGTTGCCGCCGTCGGCTGGGTTCAGTGCGCCGAAGAAGCCAACAAGAGGTATGGCGCTTTCCGGGATTTGATCGCTGGAGTTCCATTTCCCATCGTAACCACGGCCTGTGATGCTAAAGCCATTGTTGGCATCGCCCTGGCTGTAGGTGAGCAGCCCGTTAAATTTGGCATATGCATCCGGATGTACCCACGGGCCGTTATCGTAATATGCCTCTCCGCCGTAGAGCAGAGAACCCGAGCCGAGCTTTTGCGACGCACCGCAAACGGCCCGCCCAAAGTCATACATGCCGAGTTCCACTAAGCAGAAATTCTGGGGAAACTCTTTATAGAATTGGATGTTGGCCGATCCCGCGGAGCCGTAGTTGCCGACTTCCGCGTAATACGGACCTTTCTCGTAATTCAGGCGCTGCACAAACTCCGGCGTGACGGTATTCATGTCCGCATAGCCCTCGCCGTGCGCGTGTGAGGGTAGGTTCAGAGGCATACCGTCCAGGAATACGGCGAAATCGGTGCCGTGGTCGAGATTGAAACCGCGAAGGAAATACTGGTTGGCCTTGCCGCCGCCGGCATGTTGAGTGATGATCAAACCCGGAACTGTTTCCAGAATTTCTCCCGAACGAAGAATCGGACGATCGTCGATTTCCTTTGCGCCCACGGTTCCCTGGGTGGCGGAATCGGCAATGCCGATAAGGCTATCTTCACGGCCCTGCACAGTTACGGTCGCGCTCACGGCGCTCACAGCCAGAGAGATACGCAGCGGGGCCGACGCCTCAGTGGTCCCAATGGAGACAGGCACTTCTTTCGTTTCAAATCCGGGACTGGATACGATAAGTTGATAATCTCCCGCCGCGAGCCCAGAAATAGTGAAAGCCCCCTTTGCGTCCGACTGTGCCGTTTTTTGTACAGAACCATCTGCGGTTCGGATCAGCACGGTCGCCCCCACAATCACCGCGCCAGACGGGTCAACGATAGTTCCGGAAAGCAGGCCGGGCGTTTGCGCGCATAACTGCATAACGGAAACGATCAGCAGGAGAACAACCAATCGAGGAGACATACGCGCCTTTCTGACGCGATTGCGCAAGTTTAGTGGGATAACTGTAGCACATATATTCTTTTCGTAGCACGCAGGTAAAATCAACAGGTCGGTTCGCGACCTAGTGATAATCGTGCGACTCGGTTTCCGCGGCGGAAATGGAGACGGGAGCGAGGTGAGAAGCTTTGACGGAGATGACCCGGTCTTGATTCTGTAGAATGCCGCTGACACTGAGGAATTTTTCCCGATTAATGATCAGACGAAATTTCTGGTAGAGGTCCGGATGGATGATGACGTTGGCGATGCCGGTTTCGTCTTCGAGGCTGAGGAAGACGAAGCCTTTGGCGGTGCCGGGCCGCTGGCGAGCGATCACACAACCCGCAACGGTAGTGTAGGCCCCATCGGGAATACGTTCGAGATCGATGGCGCGCTTGATGTTCATGGCCGTAAGCGATTTGCGGCAATAGGCCATAGGATGAGGACCCGGGGTCAGGCCGGAACCGTGGAAATCGGCGACCAAACGCTCCTCGTTGTTCATACGCAAGAGAGGAGAGGATTCCGACTCATCGGCGATGGAATCCAGCAGCGGGCCCGCGGAACGAGTGGCGCGGGCTACCTGCCAAAGCGCGCTGCGACGATGCACGGATTTGCCGAGAGAATTGAGGGAGCCAATTTCGCCGAGGCACTCGAGTTCGGGCTTCTGTAATTCGGGGACACAGCGGACTAAATCGGTGATGTCCGAAAACATTTGCCGCGTTCTGGCAAGAACGATGGCTTCGGCCGCTTTCTGGCGGAGGCCGCGGGCATAGCGGAGACCGACGCGGAGGCACGGAACGAGTTGGCCTGCTTTGTTGGGTGCGTTTTCGAGGGTGCAGAGCCACTCGGAGCGAAGAATATCGATGGGTTTAACGCGCAAGCCATGGCGCTGCGCATCTTTGACGATGGTGGCGGGGCTGTAGAAGCCCATGGGCTGGTTATTGAGCAGGGCGGCGGTGAAAGCGGCGAGATAGCGGCACTTCAAAAAGGCGCTGGCATAGGCGATTAGAGCGAAACTGGCGGCGTGGGATTCCGGGAAGCCGTAGCGCGCGAAGGAAGTGATTTGCGCGATGATTTCCTGCTGCACGTGGGCAGCGATGCCGTTGCGTTGCATGCCCGCACGCAACCTGGTTTCGATCTGCTGCATGCGCTCTTCGGAACGTTTGAAACCCATGGCGCGACGAAGATCTTCGGCTTCGCCACCGGAAAAATTGGCGGCGACCATGGCCATACGCAAAAGCTGTTCCTGAAACAGAGGAACACCGAGAGTGCGCTTCAGGATGGGCTCCAGAGAAGGATGCGCGTAGTGGACCTCTTCCTTGCCCTGACGCCGGCGCATGTAGGGGTTCATCATGTTGCCGACAATCGGGCCGGGACGAATGATGGCCACCTGGACGACCAGATCGTAGAACTTCACGGGAGCGTTGCGAGGAAGTGAAGCCATTTGGGCGCGGCTTTCCACTTGAAACATGCCGACGGTATCCGCGCGACGCAAGGTTTCGTAGACCAAATTGTCATCGGCAGGGATTTGTGCCAAATCGACGGACTGGTGGTAGTGCTTGGGGATGAGTTGGAGACATTCTTCAAGGACGGCCATCATGCCGAGGCCGAGGAGGTCGACTTTAACGATGCCCATGTCGGCGCAATCGTCTTTATCCCATTGCACGACGACGCGGCCGGGCATAGTGGCGGGCTCGAGAGGAACGACAGAATCGAGCTGGCCCTGGCAAATGACCATGCCGCCGGAATGCT